>PVBE011652838.1_pt1 | contig 12636 bp, 7 predicted proteins | sample 1631181 | NCBI WGS metagenome assembly PVBE01 (sample SAMN08397723, study PRJNA350692) | Marine metagenome, whole genome shotgun sequencing project. | isolation source: water | place: Pacific Ocean | collected 2012-04 | reverse complement strand
TTCGCGGCGGTCGCGGGCCTGGCCGCTGTACAGCGCGCGCAGCGCACCGGGCAGGGCGAACACGTCGACTTCTCGATGCTCGAAGTCATGAACATCGCGGGCACCATGTACAGCGACCTGATGGCGAGCCTGGCCGGCCGGCCCGAAGTGGAGGGCCCCGTTCGTTCGGTCGAGATCCCCTCGATCGAGCCGACCTCCGACGGCTGGGTCGGCTTCAACACCAATTCGCGTCAGCAATTCAACGACTTCCTGGTGCTGATCGAGCGCACCGATCTGCTCGGCGACGAAGAACTCGCCTCCATCGTCGGGCGCATGGCGCGGATGGACGAGTGGAACGAGATCGTGCGCGCCTTCACGACGAAGCACACCACGGCCGAAATCGTCGAGCGCGCCTCGCTGCTGCGCATCCCAGTGGCGCCCGTCAATGACGGCCAGAAGGTCTTCGACCACGTGCAGTTCGAGGCGCGCAAGGTCTTCGTCGAGAATCCCACCGGTGGCTTCCTGCAGCCGCGGCCTCCCTACCTGATGAACGGCCAGGGCCCGCGGCCCTTCGAGCCGGTACCGAAGCTCGGCGAGCACACCGGCAAGATCGAAGCGCGCCAGCGACGTCGCAAGGGCATCGCACCGTCGCGGGCCAACAATCCCGATCTGCCCTTGAAGGGCATTCGGGTGCTCGACGCCACCGCCTGGTGGGCGGGACCGTCCTCGACTCAAATGCTCGCCACCCTGGGCGCCGAGGTGATCCATCTCGAGGCGATCCAGCGCATGGACGGCATGCGAATGATTGGCGGCATGTTCTTCGAGAAGCCGGGGTGGTGGGACTACAGCGCCATCTTCCTGACCGCCAACACCAACAAGCAGGGGCTCACCCTCGATCTCAATCAAGCCAAGGGCGTCGAGACGGTCAAGAAGCTGATCGCGGAGTGTGACATCTTCGTCGAGAACTACTCGCCGCGGGTGGTCGAGAACTTCGGACTCGACTGGCAGGCCGTGCACGCGCTCAACCCGCGCACGATCATGATCCGCATGCCCGCCTTCGGTCTCTCCGGCCCCTGGCGCGACAATGTGGGCTTCGCCCAGACCATGGAGCAGATGACCGGGCTCGCCTGGCTGACCGGCCACGTCGACGATCAGCCGCGCATCCAACGCGGACCCTGCGACCCCCTGGCCGGCATGCACGCCGCCTACGCGTCGCTGGTCGCGCTGGCCGAGCGCGAGGCGACGGGGGAGGGCTGCCTGCTCGAGTGCAGCATGGTCGAGGGTGCACTCAACGCCGCGGCCGAGCAGCTGGTCGAGTTCAGCGCCTACGGCAGCATCTTGCAGCGCGATGGCAACCGCGGACCCTATTCGGCGCCCCAGGGCGTCTACCCCTGCGCGGGGAACGAGAACTGGCTGGCGCTGTCGATCGCGACGGACGAGCAGTGGCGCGCCTTCGCCGAAGCGATCGGTCGCAAGGACTGGGCCGAGGACGCCTCGCTGGCCACGTTGGCGGGCCGGCGCACCGCCCACGACAAGATCGACGAAGAGATCATCCGCTTCGCCGCCAGCCGCGACCTCGCGGCCACCGTCGAGGATCTGATCAGCCGCGGAATTCCCGCCGCGCCCGTGTATCGGAGTCGAGAATCCTACAAGCACCCGCAGCTCGTGGCCCGCGAGTTCTTCGAAGAGCGCGAGCACCCGATCGTCGGCAATCACCCGATGGTCACCGTGCCGTTCCGCTATGCGACGAACTCGAATCTGTGGACGCGGTCGCCAGCGCCTGTGTTAGGTGAGCACAATCGGCAGATCCTGTCGGAGATCGTCGGGCTCTCGGACAGCGAGATCGATGCCCTCGAGGCTGAAGAGGTCATCGGTACGCATCCGAAGGGGCTTTGATCTGAGGGTTGGGACCAGCATTGGACCCGGCGCCGTAAACTGATCTGGTTCACCGGATCACCAAGAGGGAGGCTCAATCGATGGGCGAAGACGGCTGGCGGCAGCTTTCTGCGGATCTCCACCCCGAACAGACCCACTACCAGGGCTCAGGGCTGGTACGCCGTCGCGCTGTCGAGCGAGGTCGGAAAGGACAAGCCTCTGGGCTGCGACTTTCTGGGCGGTCGCGTCGCCGTCTATCGGCGCAGCTCCGGCGAGCCGGTCGTGATGACCTCGCGCTGCCCGCATATGGGAGCTGATCTGGCCCTGGGCGACGTGATCGGCGATGAGCTTCGCTGCACCTATCACTATTTCTTCTTCGGTCCCAAGGGCGACTGCACCCGGATCCCATCGGGCGCGACCGTTCCCCCGGGCGCGTGTGTCTTCAGCTACCCCGCCGTGGATCGTCTGGGTCTGATCTGGGCGTTCAATGGCGAAGAGCCGCTCTTTGCGCCGCCCGAAGTCCGCGACTACGCCCCGGACGAGCTGCTCCTGGCCACCCGCCGGACCAACGTCTTCAGCGTCGCGCCCTGGCTCAGCATCGGCAATACCTTCGATTTCATGCATCTGCGTTACGTCCACGGCTTCTCCTTCGACTTCGATCCCCAGGAGATCCGCTGGCTCGACGGGCATCGGATCGAGCTCGAGTTCGAGTCGCCGGAGCTGGGCCGCTTCGAGCAGCGCATCCTGATCACCGGGACCAACGCGGTCTCCTACGTCACCGGCAAGGACTACGACAGCATCGGCCTGTTTACCTCGACGCCGATCGGATCGTCCGCGCAGACCTATTACGTCTCCGGCGTACCGAAAGATCCCGGGGTCCCGACGGCTGAGCTCGAACGGCGGCTGAAGGAACAGATTGCGCTCGGTGATGCGCTGTTGGTGGATGACGCGCGGGTCCTGACCGGGATTCACTTCAAAGTGGGCACTCTCGTCGAAGAGGATCAGGCGATGGCGAAGTACATGCGCTGGGTGAATGATTTTCCGACGGCGGCGCCGGCGGCGGCGTACGACTGAGGGGCCGGACCTCCCGCGCGCCGCGCGTAGCGAGCGGCGTCGGCTAGACAGTCTCCTCGAAGAGACCGAGCAGCGTCTCCCGAAGCCATGTATGCCCTGGGTCGCGGTCGTTGCGTTCATGCCACGCCAGGTGCAAGTCGAATCCGGGTGCCTCGAAGGGTGGGTCGAGAACGCGGACTCCCAGACCATCGGCGAAGGGCGTGATCGTTCGGCCCGGTGCCGAGCACAGCAGGTCGGTCCGAGCGACTACGAATGGAGCCATCGCGAGGTTTTCGACGGTGCATGCGACACGCCGAGTCAGTCCTCGCTCCGCGAGAAGACTCTCGATGGTAAACGGACGTTCCACGAGGCTGAGTGATTCGGCTGCGAGATGGGATTCCGCGAGATAGCGCTTCATGTCGAGCTTGCCGCGCACGCGTGGGTGTCCCCTTCGAACCAGACAAACGATCTGATCGTGGTAGAGGATTTCGCTGCGGATTCCATCGGGCGGCGACTCGAAGCGGCCAATCGCAAGGTCGCGATTGCCGGATGCCAGTTGCGCGAACGCGTCGCCCGTAGAACGCAGCGGGCCGGTCGTGACCTCGACACCGGGGGCCTGCTTGCCGAGGTGCTCGAGAAGTCGAGGCAGTACGAAGGCCTGGGTCGTGTCGACCGCGCTCAGAATGAACTCCCGCTGAGCGCTGCCGGGGTCGAACTCACCGGGTGGTTCGAGGGTGCGCCGGATGGCCTCGAGGGATCTGCCCAGGGGTGACGCGACCGCCAACGCTCTCGGTGTCGGCACCATGGTGTGACCCGTGCGGACCAGGATCGGATCGTCGAAGAGATCGCGCAGTCGGCTCAGGACCCGGCTCATCGCGGGCTGGCTCAGACCGACCTCAGCCGCCGCCCGTGTCACGCTCCGCTCGCGGAGCAGCGCATCGAGGGCCACCAGCAGGTTCAGATCGACTCCAAATAAATGTGCATGGCGCATGAGAAACATAATAAACATTCATTTGAGTCATCCCAAGTCGCGGGCTACTCATGCATGGGTCGAACGGAGACCCAGCCATGGAAACGACCTCCCCCCAGGGCCCCGAATGGCCGAAGCACGGGTCGAGCCGAGTGCTCTTTCTTCTCGATGCCGCCTCCGGGCTGGACGAGAAGCTGCTTCGCGACTGGATCGAGCGGCGGCGCCCGGCATCGCTGCGGCCCGCCGACGTCGAAGCGATCCGAATCCCCAGCTCTCGACGCCCTCGCCAGGGACGGGGAGCCGGCTCGCTAGAGCCCGCGCTCGCGACCGCGGACGAGCTGTTCGTCGCGCCGCTTCGGATTGCCTGGCTCGCGCCCGAGCGGGAAGGACGCCGCGAGGCGAGCTACTGGGATCTCTTCAGCTTCGGAGACCCACGCGACCCGGGACGACTGCGGGCGCGCTGGATCCGTCGCTTCTCCCCCGATCGCTGCCAGGTCGTCGTCGGGGAGCCCGCTCGTGCATTGGTCCTACGCGAGCGGTGGCGCCAGGCTGTTGGGGCCGACGTCGCGGAGACGGTCGGCTTCGAGCGCTTCGTGATCCGGCAGGCGGCGCTGGCGCTGGACCGAGCCGAGCGCGGGCTGCGAGGCGGCCGCTACAAGATCCCGCGCTTCCTGAAGGAAGAGGTGCTCGCGCGACCTGCGTTTCAAGGCGGATTGGAACGTCTGGCTCGCGAACTCGAACGGCCTGTCGCCCGGGTCCGGCGAGACGCCGAGCGAATTCTCCGGGAAATCGCCGCCGACCAGAGTCCACTCTGGATCGACGTGTTCGCGCGTCTTTGCCGATCGTCCTCCACGCGAGGCTATGACCATCTGAACGTCGACCCCGTGCAGATCGAGACGATTCGCAAGCTCACGGCGCAACATCCGGTCGTCTTCCTGCCGACGCACAAGTCGAATCTCGATCATCCGGTCTTGTTTCGCGCGCTGCACGAAGAGGGGCTTCCGCCGAGCCACACAGCCGGCGGCGACAACATGAACTTCTTTCCCGCCGGACCCGTGGCACGGCGCGCGGGCATCTTTTTCATCCGTCGCGCCTTCAAGGGCAACGACATCTACAAATTCGTGCTTCGAAGCTACATCGATTTCCTGATCGAGAAGCGCTTTCCGCTCCAATGGTTCATCGAGGGAGGGCGATCTCGTTCCGGCAAGATGCTTCCGCCTCGCTACGGGCTGCTCGCCTACGTCGTGGACTCCTATCTGCGAGGAAAGAGCGATGATGTGATTCTGATTCCGGTCTCCATCGCGTACGACCAGATCTCCGAAGTCGGAGACTACGCAGCCGAGCAGCGCGGCGCTCCGAAGCAGCGTGAGGGCGTTGGTTGGCTGTATCGGTTCTTGAAGAGCCTCGGGCGCCGATACGGGAACATCGACCTTCGCTTTGGCGACCCCCTGTCGCTCCGAGCGGCGCTCGGCCCTGCCGGCGCCGAGAGCGACGACCTGATGGTCCCCAAGCTGGCTTTCGAAGTCTGTGCGCGCATCAATCGCGTGACACCTGTCACGCCGATTTCCCTTGCGATGCTCGCGGTGCTCGGTGCTGGTGACCGTGCGATGGGCCTTGCCGAGATCCATCGCGCGTTGGAGGACCTCGCACGCTATGTCCTGAGCCGCGGCTTGCCCACTTCCGAGAAGATTCGATTCGAATCCGAAGCTGAGGTGCGCAGAACCCTCGATCTGTTGGTCGAGAGTGGTGTACTGGAGCGGTTCGACGAAGGACCTGAGGTGATCTATTCCGTCGCGCCCGATCAGCACCTCGCCGCTGCCTACTACCGGAATACGGTGATCCATTTCCTGACCACGGGAGCGATCGGTGAGCTCGCACTGCTCCGAGCGGTCGACGCTCCGATCGGAGAAGGCGCTGTTGCGTTCTGGGCGGAAGCCATGCGGCTGCGTGATCTCTTGAAGTTCGACTTCTTTTTTTCGGATAAGGACCAGTTTCGCGAAGAGATCCGAGAGGAACTCTCGCTTCACGCCCGAGGTTGGGAGGAGCGGGTCAACGACCCGGACGAGGCTCGAGAGCTTCTCGAGTCGATCCGGCCCTTTCATGCACATCGGACATTGAGGGCGTTCTTCGAGGCCTACGCGATCGTTGCGGACCGCCTCGTCGTGTCGGGTGAGGATGCAGTGGGAGATGAGTCCGATCTGGTACGCGACTGTCTCGTCTCTGGCAAGCAGTACCTCAGACAGCGTCGCATCCGAAGTGCGGAGTCGGTTTCGAAGACACTACTCAGCAATGGCGTGCGTCTCGCGGAGAATCTCCAGATCCTGGATGGCGAGACGGACTCTCTGGCGCAGCGCCGTCTGCGATTCGCGCATGAACTTCACGACACGATTCGCCGCATCGATGCAATCGATGCCCTGGCCTCGGCGCGTCGTGCGGGCGCGCTGCGATAAGCAGACGAACGGGAGATTTCGACATGAGTTCGCCCCATTACGAACGACTCACCGCAATGGACACCTCGTTTCTCGTCCTCGAAAAGCCCTGGAGTCCGCTTCACGTCTCGGCCACGCTGATCTACGAGGCCGGTCCGATGGCGAAGGCCGACGGCGGAATCGATATCAGTGCCTATCGCGATGCCACCGAGTCCGTTCTTCATCGCATTCCGCGCTACCGCCAGAAGCTCGAGTGGATCCCCGTCGTTGGGCATCCCGTCTGGGTCGACGACCCCGAGTTCAATCTCGACTACCACGTTCGCCACACGAGTCTGCCGCGACCGGGGACGGAAGAGCAATTGAAGAAGCTGTCCGCTCGGATCATGGCGCAGCCGCTCGATCATTCGAAGCCGCTCTGGGAAGCATGGCTGGTCGAAGGTCTCGAGGGGGGACGTTTCGCGGTGATCAGCAAGATCCATCACTGCATGGTGGACGGAATGGCTGGGCAGGACCTGGCGCAGATCCTGCACTCGACCGATCCGGAAGAGCGCGAGCGTGAGAAGGCGCCGGTCTGGGTGCCACGCAAAGCGCCGACGCCCGCACAGCTCCTCAAGGACGAGATGGGGCGCTACCTCGGATTTCCGCGTCAGGCGACTCGCGGAATCCGCGAGGCGGCGCAGGAGCTGAAAGAGCTTTACGAAGAAGTGGGTACGAAGGCCCGTTCGATTGCCCAGACGATCAGTTCGATGCGGGACGAGCCGTCGAAAACGCCGCTCAACGAGGCGATCGGGCCGCATCGTCGCTTCGACTGGCGCGACATGCCCCTCGACAACATGAAAGAGGTTCGTCGGGTGCTTGGCTGCACGATCAACGACCTGGTACTCGCCACGGTGACGGGAGCCGTCCGCGAGTTTCTCGAGTCGCGAGGGCACGAGCTCGAGGGGGTCGACTTTCGCATCGCTGCACCCGTGAGCATCCGAACTGCGGAAGACAGCAAGATGGGCAATCGCGTCTCTCAGTGGTTCGTTCGCGCGCCGGTCGATGAGGCCGATCCCATCGCGCGGGTCGACAAGATTCGTGCCGCGACCGAGGAGCTCAAGGCTTCGAAACAAGCGCTCGACGCCGACCTCATCATGAATATCGCAGAGTGGACGCCGACGATTCTGCTCACGCTCGCGAGTCGCTCGGCTTCGGGATCGGCGCCCTACAACATGATGGTGACGAATGTCCCTGGGCCCCAGCAGGATCTGTACCTGCTCGGGGCGAGGCTCCAAGCGCTCTATTCACAGGTTCCGATCGCGGATAGTACGGCGCTCGGCGTGGCTCTGGTGAGCTACGCCGGGAAGCTCTGCTGGGGCTTCAATGCAGACTTCGAGAGTGTTCCGGACCTGGCGCTGTTCGCCGACGCGATCGAGGCTTCCTTCGCCGAGATCGCGCAAGCAGCGGGCGTCGACTTCGATGAGACGGGTATCGATTCGCCCGGACCCGCCTAATCTCAACTCCGCAGGAGATCAACGCCATGCCTTCGCGCAAGAAACTGACCCAGGAGATCGACCGGTCGTCCAGCGGCCCGAAGACCGCCGCATTCTTCGACGTCGACCGCACGCTGCTGGCCGGCTTTTCCGCCGTCGGCTTCATGAAGGACAAATTCGCCAACGAGGGTCTGTCGCTCTCGAATGTGGCGGAAGCTGTCGCCGGGACATTGCGGTTCGGAATGAAGCGGACCAGCTTTCCGAGTTTCCTCGAGGAGACGTCTTCGGATCTCGTCGGGCTGACTGAGCAGGAGCTTCTCGAACAGGGTGAGCGTGTCTTTGCGAAGCATCTCGTGACCGACATCTATCCGGAGTCGCGTATTCTCGTCGAGGCACATCAGCGGCGCGGACATACCGTCGCGATCGTTTCCTCCGCCACTCATTTCCAGATCGACGCGTTGGCCGAGGAGCTCGGGATCGAGCACGTGCTGTGTACGGAGCTCGAGTTCGATCAGGGCAAGTTCACGGGGAAGGTCGAGCGGCCCGCGTGTTGGCAGGAGGGTAAGGCAGATGCCGCGCGCGATTTGGCGGCGCTGTACGATATCGATCTAAAGGCAAGCTACTTCTACTCGGACAGTCACGACGATCTCGCGCTCCTGGACCTGGTCGGGAGGCCGAGACTCGTGAACCCCGATCAGGAGTTGGCGCGCGTCGGGTCGCGACGGGACTGGCCGGTGTATGAGTTCAGCAGCCGAGGGCGACCGGGGGCTCGCGAGCTCGCTGGCTTGGTGGGATCGCTGGCCAGCCTGGGCCCGGCAGCGATGATTGGCCTACCGGCCGCGCTGGCGAGCGGAAGCCTCCGAAAGGGCGCCGACCTGATGCTGTCGACCTATGCGGAGCTGACGACGACCCTGACTGGCGTCTCCCTCAACGTCGAGGGCGAAGAGCATCTCTGGTCGCATCGTCCGGCCGTCTTCATCTTCAACCACCAGAGCGGACTCGACTCGCTCTTGATGGCGCAGCTCACCCGGCGCGACGTGGTGGGGGTCGCGAAGAAGGAGCTCGAAACAGCGCCCATCCTCGGGCCTCTCATGAAGGCCGCCGGTGTGGTGTTCGTGGATCGTGGTGACCGCGCCAAGGCAATCGAGGCGATGAAGCCCGCGGTCGACGCGATGCGCAAGGGGCTCTCGGTCGTGATCGCTCCTGAAGGAACGCGAAGTGCGACCAAGAAGCTCGGGAAGTTCAAGAAGGGCGCCTTTCACATGGCCATGGCCGCCGGCGTTCCGATTGTCCCCGTCGTCCTCAAGAACGCGCTCGATGCTCTTCCGCGCGATGGAATCGTGATTCGGGCGGCGACCGTCGAGGTGGTCGTCCATCCACCGATCCCGACGGCAGACTGGAAGCGAGAAGACCTCGATCAGCAGATCGCCAAGATCGAGGCGCTCTACCAGGAGACCTTGGCGGGCTAGCATTCCGTGGGGGTCTATTCGCTCTAACGCGAGATGGAGAGGTCGAAATGCACGTAGCGGTCATAGGCGCTGGTTCATGGGGTACCACCGTCGCCAGTCTCGCGTCCCGGAACTGCTCGACCGTGCTTTGGGCGCGACGAGCGGAGGTTGCGAAGGAGATTTCGGAGGCGCATTCGAACGAGCGGTATCTGCCCGGGTTCAAGCTTCCGCAAAGCCTGACCGCGAGTGCAGATATCGAAGAGGTCGTTCGGGGCGCGGATGTGCTCGTGATTGCGGTCCCATCTCATGGCTTTCGAGAAGCTCTGCTCGAGTTGGCTCCCTACGTGCGGCCCTGGATTCCCGTTGTCAGCCTCACCAAGGGTCTCGAGCAGGGGTCGTTGCTGCGGATGACCCAGATCATCGACGAGCTGCTCCCGGGTCATCCCGCTGGCGTCTTGACTGGGCCCAATCTCGCCAAAGAGATCATGGCCGGTCAGGCGGCGGCAAGCGTGATTGGAATGCAGGACCTCGTGGTCGCGGAGGCGCTGCAGGGCGTGTTTGCCGGCGACCTCTACCGGGTCTACACGAATCACGATGTGATCGGATGCGAAGTCGGGGGCGCACTCAAGAACGTCATTGCGATCGCTACGGGAATCGCCGAAGCGATTTCGGTCGGGGACAACACCCGCGCGTTGGTCATGACGCGAGGCTTGGCGGAACTCACACATCTCGGTGTCGCTCTGGGCGGCGAACCGGCGACCCTGGCTGGCCTCGCCGGAATGGGAGATCTCCTCGCAACCTGCATGAGCCCCCAGAGCCGAAATCGTCTGGTCGGTGAACAGCTCGGTCAGGGTCGCAAGATCGAGGAGATCATCGATGACATGAACATGGTCGCGGAGGGAGTGAAGACGGCGGCTTCCGTCGTCGAGCTCGCAGGGCAGCACGGCGTCGAGATGCCCATCGCGGAAGAGATCTACGCCGTGCTCTACCAGGGCCGCGCGGCGGCGGACGCCTATCGCGGGCTTCAGCAGCGCAAGGCCGGGCACGAGCGGGAGAGCGGCTGACTCCCAGTGCCGGTGCCGAGCTCGACACCAGGAGACTTCAAGAATGGGTGGCTGAGCGCACTGCTCATCGACTGCTGAGCGGGTGAACGTCGACGTTCCTCAGCGGCTCGCGCGGCGTTCGTGCGCGACCTGCTTCAGCATCGGCAGCGCGGCCTTTGCGAGGAATCGCAGGGCCCGTGCCGCACCGAGCATCCGCAGTGCCGTAATCAGCCCGGCGCCCTGGACGATGGGCTGCCCGCAGGTCACGGTGTCCTGTCCCGTCAGCCACAGGCCGGGAATTTCCGTGCGCGAGTCCAGGCGGCGGACGATCTCCCAGTCGGTAAAGCGATCGGGTGTCTGGTCGAGGCCGACGGCTCCCCCCTCGCACGCGCCGAGGTAGTGCTCGATCGACAGCGGGGTCGCGACGTCGAGCAGCTCGATCCGGCCCTCGAGCTGGGGATAGAAGCGCAGCAGCACCTCGACGAGCCGTTCACCCCACGCCGCCTTTTTTGCCTTGTACTCCTCGCCCCGGCGCCGGGTGCGGCGACCGGCGTACTTCTCGAACCACTCGTACTCTGCCATACACAGCAGCTGACACGTCGTCGTGTCGCGCTCAGAGGCGCTCCGATCCTTGATGGACGGGAACGTGATCATGATCATCGGGTCGTTGTTGCGGTCGCTGGGATCGCGCAGGAAGTCACCGACCGCGCCAAACATGTCGCCATCGGGCCGCGTGGGGTGGTACCAGAGGTTTGCGCAGCTGAGGCCCAGCTCTTCGGGACTTCTGCGCAGACCGATGTTCACCATCACGAAGCCGCACGAGTTGCCGATGGACAGGCGGCGGGGGATGCCGAGGCGCTTTGTCACGTCCTCGGACACCAGCTTCCCGAAGGTGTTGTGGTAGCCGGTACTGGACACCACCTGCCGACACGAGATCCGCGTGCCGTCGGCCATCTCGACACCCGTCGCGCGCCCGGACCTCGGGTCGATCGCGATCTCGCGCACGTTGGCCCGCACGAGCACGCGCCCTCCCGCGGCCGTGATCGGTGGGATCAGGCACTTCGCGAGCTCGCCGGAGCCGCCGACTGGATAGGCGCCACCCTCGATGGCGAGGCCGCGCGCCACGCACGCGCCGAGCAGGAAAGTCGCGCGGTCCGGGGGTGCGCCGGTGTCCATCCAGGGACCGGCCAGCAGGCCTGCGAGCCGCGGCTCGTCGGTGATCTCTTCGAGTACCGCCTGCACGCTGCGCCCTGCGTAGCGCCGCCACGAGTCGCCGAGCACGAAGCGGTGCCACGGCTTCTGCAGCCACTTCGGCAATGCCTTCGACAGCACGAAGAGCGGGAAGCGCTTGAGTACCCGCCCGGACACGTCGAGGTAGGCGTCGATATCGGCGCGGTGCTCCGGGAAGCGCTCGTAGAGGTCGGGCAGATGCGCCTCGCCGTGCTTGATCGCGAAGGGTGGATCGTCGCCGAGGGCGATGCGATCGAAGGTCCCGTCGGGCTCGCCCATGCGCTCGAAGCGAAGCGGCATCTCGTCGCCACCGGCCGCGAGCCACATCAGCAGGCCCGAGTAGGGGACGAGGTAGTGCAGGCCAGAGTCGAACTTGAGGCCACCCTTCAGCTCGAACATGTGGGAGCCGCCGCCGGCGATATAGTGCTGCTCGAGGACGAGGACGCGCTGCCCGGCGCGAGATAGGACGGCGGCGCAGGTGAGCCCGCTCATGCCGCTGCCGATCACGACGGTATCGATGTCGGCGGGGATCTTGTCGACGTGATACCGGTCGGCGCTGATCCCTCGCAACGTGTCTTCGCGCATCTGCTGACGCTCCGGCTGCCTCCGAGTGGCCATCAGGCTAGCTCTCCGCGCTGTGATCCTGCACCTGGATTCGACGCTCGCGAATCCTGGCGGCGCGGCAACTCCGCCGGACCGATCCCAAGCTGCTATCGTGGGGATTGCGACGCGATGGAGCGGCTAGTCATTGCGAGGGAGGCCTACCCATGGGCATGCCGGTCGACGATCTCATCAAACGCAGCGGCATCGGCCGGGATCACGCGAAGACCGTAACCTTCCTCCCGGAGCCGGAGCCACGCGAAGTATGGGCGACGATCTTTTCGGTCGATGACCATGTCGTCGAACCACCGGACATCTTCGACGGGCGGTTCAGCGCCCGCTTCGCAGACGACGCTCCCCGTGTGATCGAGACGGACGATGGGGGTCAGGCGTGGCTGTGGCAGGATCAGGTCTTGCCCAACGTCGGCTTCAACGCCGTGGCCGGGCGTCCGTCGGAGGAGCTGTCCTTCGAGCCAACTCGCTTCGAGCCCAGTGGTTTCGCAGAGCTTCGAAGCCTCTTCGACCGTTGCTTCGACC
>PVBE010983722.1_pt1 | contig 12636 bp, 14 predicted proteins | sample 1631181 | NCBI WGS metagenome assembly PVBE01 (sample SAMN08397723, study PRJNA350692) | Marine metagenome, whole genome shotgun sequencing project. | isolation source: water | place: Pacific Ocean | collected 2012-04 | reverse complement strand
TAAAGCAACTACTATGGAGAGAAAGGGTTTTAAAAAGCTCTATGAAAAAGGACGAACCCAAGGAAATTATTTTAGAAAAAGAGATAGCCTCAATGATAGATCTATTATCTCAAACCGGCTGAATGGCTAAAGTCGAGTAAAAAATAGGGTTAATAATTTTGTATTTTGAGGCTCTTGGGTTTTAGGCGAAGATCCATCTGTATACAATGGTGAAGTTGGCCTATTTGGTTGTTCTATAATTGGCATGATTTTACCTGTTATTTTTTGATTAATATTTGTTTTAAAATGTAGTTATTTTAATAAACTGCAAAAGTTTAGCATGTTTTGGGATTAATAAGTAAGTAGAAAATTTTTCGTTTTGTGAAAATCAGTACTTAAATTTTATGAAGAGTTGCATGAATTTTTTCTGGAAAATTTTCAATTAATAATTTCCAATTTTTAAACAAGAACAAACCTATAGGTAGGTTTTGCATAGATTTTGGTAACTCTTTATGATTCATAGAAATTGTACGTGGTTTTTGAGGCGTAACTTGTTCGCCAAAATTATTTTTTATAACTCGAAAAAATAGGCGTAATATTTCTTGTTCTTTATGATTCTTACTTTTAGGAAAGCTCAAATGTGTATGAGGTGATAGTTTAATTGGAGCTATAGCTGGCATAATTGACCTTTTAATAAAAGAGCTTACCATAGTTTGAAATTAATAAGTGAGTAGAAAGCTTTTGTGTTTTAAAAATTAGTCTGATTTTTACCAACCTGATTTAAAGACAGCTCCTGTTTCAGTTCCCTGCAAGGTATCTAAATAGACTTTTGCAACATCTTTTACAGATGCTATGGGAAATCCTTCAAATAGTTCTTCTAAAGAAGGGTAAAGATCAATAGACTCTTTGACAATTGTAGGGCTTACGATATTGATGCGGGATTGTGTTTCAAAAGCAGCAGAGCGCACAAAAGATTCAAGAGCACCTCCGATTGTAGTAGCCACATTGCTTGTGAAAAGGGGACGGCTCGCCAAAATGCCACTTGTAAGTATAAAAGAGGCGTTTTTGCCTGAAAGTGTTTTAAGCCCTTCTTGAACGATAAAAATTTGTCCTAAAAGCTTATCTTGAAAACTTTTTAAATAGTCTTCTTTTTGCAATTTTTCAAAAGGTTCAAATACAGGAGAGCCAAAAGTGCATATGACGGCGTCAAAGGATTTGATTTTTTGATACATCTGTTGAATGGATGTTTGGGATGTACAATCAACAGAGATTTTTGCTTTCCTACTTACAGGGATAAGCTCATAGGAATTTTCTTGTAGACACTCACCAATTGCTTTTCCTAAAACTCCGCTAGCACCTACAATGATAACTTTTTTTGAACTCATTTTTTTCCTGTTATGTGTGTGTTGTAGAGAAATACATTTTTAAACTTTTCCCAAAATTCTTCTCCCGCAATGAAAAAACTACAGACAAAGAGTAAATCCATAGAAAATAAAATGCTTAAACGAAGCTCTTCATCTTTAGGGAGAGCATGGGGAAAATAACCTGCTAAATAAAGAGGGATTATACTTGCAAGCATAAGGGAAAGACCTACGTAGTAACGAGCTTTTGAAACAGGCTTGGGTTTTCTGTTTTTTTTAAATAATTTGAAAAATTGGTGCTTAATATACAGCAAAGTTTCTTTGCCTAAAAAGAGGGCTGCTAAAAGGATCATCAGTTCAGGACCTCCAATGATAAGAAGGCCGATAATTGTGGAAGAAACAGCTAGAGGAAGGTTCAATCTAGCTACTAAAAAACCAAGGAGTGGTAAAAGAAAGGAAAGAACTAGAAAGAGGAGTCCTACATAGTATTTCCAGTTTTTTTTTACCACTTATGAGTCTCCCAAGGAAAAGGTTTATGGGGAGGGGGTGCTTTTTGATTTTTAAAAAAGGTCTTTTTAACAGCTCTACCTTCAATATGCGCACCAACTAATGCAGTGATAAGAGTAGCTGTTGCGGGAGAATTGATTTGAGGATGGGTTGTTGTTCCTTCAATAGGAACTTGTAGAACAAAATCTTGAGGTAAATGTTTCATACCAAAAGCTTGTTTTAAAGTATCTTTGGTAAATCCTAAAACCATATCAAGCTTTTTGTTCAGAAGGTTGATATTACCCCAAGAACAAAGGTGAAGCGATGTCTCCACTAACATGTCCATACGGTTTAAATGTAAAATGCCTTTTTGGATAGAGAAAGTTACAGGAGTAAACCAAAGCTTGATTTCGTTGTTTTTTGAAATTTTTTTGATTTTTAAAAGACCTAAGACAGTTTTTAAAAACCCTGAATTTTGAACTTCTATTTTTCCCATGTCTAAAGTGCCTTGTCCGACACTTAATGTTTTAAGTGATATAGGATTCAAAGGCATTTTAAATTCTTTTTCATTAATGGTAAGTACGATGGGGTTTTCTGCTTTAAATCCAGTTACAAAAAGAGGACTTGTATCTTTTAGTAAATAGGAACTGATTTCTTGATTGAGATAAAAGGTAGCCCGAACAGGTTTATTAAGGGTTAAAGTACTTTGGTTGAGATGTGCATCGATTAAAGTTTTTAAGTTTTCGGAAGAAATTTTTGTTTGAATATCCCCCTTACCTTTTTGAAATTTGATATGAGATTCGATATCTGCATGGTCTTCTAACAAGCTGTAAAAAATAGGGTTTTTTGTTTTTAAGAAAAAATCCCAGATGTAAGCGGGAAAATTTTGCATGCGGGCTTTGAGATCGCAAGAGATATTTTTGAAATCAATTTTACCTTGTGAGTTCAAAAGGTTTTCTATTTCGCCTGAAATATCCAATAACCCTACATGTGCATTATCCTGGGATCGAACAGAGGCATCGATATCGATGAGGAATGTTTTTTGGTGTGTATTCATCTTAGCATTGAGATGCTCGATAAATGCGGGAGGATAATTCGGTATATGAAGATCAAAATTTCCATTTTTTAAATCAAAGTTTCCATTTAAAGAAAGGAAGCTATTGAGGCGTAAGTGAAGGAGCCGCATAAAATCCCATAGCTTAAGATCTGCTTGCATTTCATCTATACTAAAAGTCATATCTTCATTTTTAAAATGCAAGCCTTGCACTCTTTGAGGTCCTAACCATCTTAAATGAAGTTTATGGATGCTCATCTCTCCATCAATTTTGGGGGAAAAGGCATTGACTAAAATATCTTTTCCCCACTTACTCGAAGCGATCGAGGGAAGAAATATAATTGCAATGCAAAATAAAACGAAGATAAGAATAAAAATGCCAATGACACTTTTATAAAATTTTTTGATTTTAGAATTCTTTTTCATTCAACAGTTACCGATTTTGCTAAATTTTTTGGTTGATCTATTTCGCATCCTAACTTTTTAGCGATATAATAAGCAAAGAGTTGTCCTGCAATTGTGGCGGGAAATACAGCCATTTCATCGATTGTAGGGGGAAGCCAAATCACATCTTTTGTAACAGATAATACTTCTTCAAGGTTAGTAGGAGCGATGGCCAAAATAGGAGCGCTTCTAGCTTTTACTTCCATAAGATTATTGATCATTTTTTCAAAGGTTTTTTGATTTGCGCAAAAAGCAATGATCGGAAGATTGTGATCTACTAAAGCAATCGGGCCATGTTTCATCTCTCCTGCAGGATAACCATTTGCATTGAGATAAGAGATTTCTTTTAATTTAAGGGCTGCCTCTAAACAGGTTTCATACATGTAACCTCTTCCTAAAAAGAAAAAGTTTTTGTAGTGACTGTATTTGTGAGCTAGTTCTTGAATCTCTGAAGAATGTTTTAAAAGTGTTTGAATTTGGGAAGGAATTTTTTTGAGCTCTACAAGGAGCTCTTCTGAATCTTGATGTCGAAGACGCGCCATGCATAAGGTAAATAAAATTAAGACCGTGATTTGTGAGGTAAAAGCTTTTGTTGAACATACGCTAATTTCAGGGCCTGCTTTTAAATAAAGAACATGATCTGACTCTCTAGTAAGGGCAGAATTTTTTACATTGCAAATCCCTAGGATTTTTGCACCTTTTTCTTTTGCTTTTCGAACAGCTGCGATTGTATCTGCGGTTTCTCCCGATTGACTGATAGCAATGACGAGTGTATTGGGAAGAAGGATAAAATTTTTATAGCGTAATTCTGAAGAAATTTCTACTTTAGTTGGAATATGAGCTTTTTCTTCCAACAGCTTTGCTGCGATCCAACCTGCATGTAAGGAAGTACCACAGGCAGTGATTAAAATTTGCGATATATTTTTAAGTTCTTTTTGTGAAATTTCATTTAAAAAATCCAGACAAGAACTATTTATTGCCTTTTCAATTGTGAAAGGCTGCTCATGGATTTCTTTTAACATAAAATGCTCAAAGCACCCTTTTGTGGGTATTTCGTATTCAGAGCTCAGTTTTTCTGATTTTTGAGGAATAATCTGTGAATTTGAATCAAACACTTTGATTGTACTTTTTGAGATTTTCGCAATTTCATCTTTTTTTAAATAAATAATGCTTAAAGAACGATCCAATAAAGCATTGGCATCAGAGGAAATCCAACTTTCTGTTTTTTCATCATTAAAACCGATGACAAGAGGACTTTCTCTAGTTGCTGCATAGATGACATCAGGATAATCTTGGTGGATTACAGCTAAGGCCCAAGATCCTTTTAAGAGTTGTAAAGATTGCTGAAAAGCTTTTTGAAGATCGTGAGTATAGTAGTAAGAAATAAGTTGTGCGATAACTTCTGTATCGGTTTCTGATTGAAAAGATACACCTTTTCTTTTCAACATATTACGAATTTGCTCGTAGTTTTCAATGATCCCGTTATGAACAATAGCTATGCTGTTGTTTTCATCTAAATGAGGATGGGCATTTACTTGAGAGGGTTTACCATGAGTAGCCCATCTAGTATGGGCAATGGCGAGATCAAAGTTTCGCTTTTTTCCTTGAAGCTTTTTTTCAAGTGTTTGAATTTTGCCTTTTTCTTTAATGCTAAGGAGCGTTTGATTTTCAATTCCCGCAATTCCCGCAGAGTCATATCCCCGGTATTCAAGAAGTTTTAATCCTGTTAAGCATACCTTAAGAGCATCTTTTGAGCCGATATAACCAAAAATCCCACACATGCACTCTTCCTTATATGCTTTGTGTATTGGATCATAACTTTTTTAGGATTTTCTTGCTAAAAGAACCAGAAAAAGAGGGAATTCTTTTCTGGCGCGGTTTTCCATTTTTGCATACTTTCCTGTACTCACTTTATCAGAACACCACTCTTCGATTTTAAGAATAGAAAAACCACTTTGAAAAAGATCTTCCGAATAAGCAGAGAGACTTTTATGAAAAGAAAAAGTACTTGTACTGTTTTTACCCGGATGCGTAGTAATAGGAATGGTAAGATCTGACATGTAGCGCTCGATTTTGCGACTCTGCTGTTTTTTTTCATAGTTGGTTTCCCACGTACTTTGTCGAGGAATCCGAAAGCAGGGATGGTTTAAAACAATTAATAAAAGCGCATCTTTTTTTAAATGTTTTGATGCTGTTTGCAGTGCTTTTTTAGAATTTTTCATGTTTTGCAAAGATAAAATAAAACAACCATGTGTGAAATCAGATCCTATATTCAGAGAATCTTCTACGTCTGCTTTTAAAAATCGATGGTTAGGGTTATTTGAATAAGAAGTAGCTTTTTCAATTAATGTTTTTGACGAATCGATACCTAAGTAGTGGGTCTGTTGGGGAAGATTTCTGGATAAAATTCCCTGGCCACATCCTAAATCTAAAAGTGAAGATTTTTTTTGAAGGTTCAAAAGGCGTAAAGATTCAGGCAAAATCAATGTTTTATGGTAATAATGCCCTTTCTTACCGACGATGAGATCGTACCATTTATGGGCTTTTTCCCAAGATGTTTTCATGAGATTATCCCACTATATTAAAAGGTTTTTCTCTCTTTTGAGGGTATTTTATCCGTTTTTCTCCCTTTTCTTCTAGAAAAGAATTTTTTTGAATTTTAGAATAAGGAAAAATATAAGAGGCATCTGTGAAAGAAATTAAAAATGACCTACATAAACCTGTAAGTCAGTGTTTCTCAGAAGTTCATACAGTTGTTGAAATTTCTGATACGATTCAAGAAGCTTTAAAAAAAGTTCGCAAACAAAAAATTAGCGAAAAGATTATCTATTTTTATGCTGTAGATAAAAAAGGTAAGCTTGTAGGAGTTGTTCCGACAAGAGATCTTTTATTGTCTACTCCAGATACGTTGATTAAAGATATCCTCCAGTATTCTGTGATTCGTCTGCATTCGGAACAAACCCTTCAAGAGGCCTTAGAAATTTTTGATCGGCATCGTCTTTTAGCTCTTCCTGTAGTTGACAGTGAGGGTGTTTTAAAAGGGGCTTTGGATATTGAATTTTATATGGAAGAATCTTTTGATGTAGCCGATTCTAGACACAGAAGAGATATGTTTCAACTTTTGGGTATGACTATAGAAGAGGGAAAAAAGGTGTCTATTTTGAAAAGATATCGTTTTCGTATGCCTTGGCTTTTTTGTAATATGGTTTCTGGATTTATTTGTGCAATCATTGCCCGTGTGAATGAAAAAGTTCTCGATACCTATTTGCTTCTCGCTATGTTTATCCCCTTAGTTTTAACTTTATCAGAATCTGTTTCAATGCAATCGATGACACAAAGTATGCAGTTTTTTCGTCGCCCTAGAGTATCCTCTCACTATATATTTTTAAGAGTTTTTCATGAGTGGAAAATTGTAGGTTTAATTGCTTTTTCATGTGCTTTGATCGTATTTTTCGTATCATTGCTTTGGAGAGACGGCTTTTTAGCTTCTTTTACCATAGGATTTGGTATATTTTTAGCAACTTCTATTTCTGCTTTTTTTGGAACTCTTTTTCCAGTTTTCATTCATAAAACCAATCTTGATCCTAAAGTAGCCTCTGGGCCTGTTGTCTTAATGTTTGCAGATACATTGACAACTCTTTTGTACTTATCGATTGCTAGTTGGTGGCTTCTTTAAAGTATTTTACACCCATCGTAATTCAAAGATTGGTTTTTTAGAGAGCGCTAAAGTCTCATTTTTGTTTCCAGCTTTCTTTTTTCATTCCATAAATAATGTAGGGAGTGAGAACAAATACCACAATTCCTCCTACTAAAAAAAGCTCATAGTAAAAAATACTTCCTGTTTTGATCTGTGAAGGTGGAATGAATCCAATGATAAAGACAAAAAAACAAGCCAGAGTCCCAAGTCCTGCAACGAGCCACATCCCCCAATTTTTCCCTGGAATTTTATAGGCTCTTTTTATGTTTGGTTTTTTGTAGCGTAAAACAATGGCTGAAATAAACATCAAAATATACATGATAAGATAAAGCTGTATTGTCAGATTGATCAAAATCCAATAAGAACTTGAAACATCTGGCATAAAGAGAAATACCAAAGATAAAACACTTACAAACACTCCTTGTAAGAGTAAAAGAGGAACAGGCATTCCTCTGGAATTACTTTTTTGAAGAAGAGGAGGGAAATCTCCGTCTAAAGCAGAAGCAAATACTCCTTTAGTAGGTCCTACAATCCAAGTACTCATCATCCCGATAGCTCCGATTGTCATAATGAGAGCAATAATAGGGATCGCCCAACCAAAATTCCATGCTTGTAAAAAGATGGAAAGAGCTTCCATAGAACCTGCTGCCAGATTGATTTGCTCTTTAGGAACAACAATAGAGACAGCTAATGATCCTAAAGAGGAAAGGATTAAAATGATGATCGCTGAAATCAAAATCGATTTAGGATAGTCTTTTTGAGGGTTTTTGACTTCTAGTGCATGTACAGAACTCATCTCCATTCCAGCTAAAGTTAAAAGCATTCCTGCAAAAATTACGAGTTGATCAATGGAGGTTAAATTGGGAATAAGAGAATCGATAGTTAAGGCTGTTTGAGAAGGATGGTCTTGTGTAATCCATAAAAATCCTAAAAAAATTAAAAGGCATCCGGGTAAAATGGTCCCTAAAAGGGCTGCCACGGTGCTCAGCCAAGCTGATATTTTCATTCCATAAAAATTAATAAAGGTCACAACCCAAAAAGAAATAAAAATCACAGATAAAATATAAATTTTGTCATTAGCAAGACTCGGATTGAACATATACGCAATAGTAGCTGCAATGAAGGAGAGAATGGTAGGATACCAGATAATATTTTCAATCCATTGTAACCAAATAGCAATAAATCCAGTTCTCGGACCTAGCGCTTCTTTAACCCACACATAGACTCCTCTTTTAGGCCACCCTGTAGTTAGCTCGGCAGAAACAAGAGAAATGGGGATGAAATAAACAATAGCAGCGAGGGCAAAGAAGAAGATAGTTGAGAGGCCATATAAAGAAGTGAGTGGAAAATTTTTAATGTTACAAATTGCCGCCACATTAATCATTGTGAGCATAAAAACACTCAGCGGCCTTTTTTTGTTTTTCATTTAAATAGGAGCCTTTAAGGGTATAATACCTCTCGTAATTCAAGAATCGTTTTTTGAATCACAAGAGGTATAAGCTTTTTCTTGGATTTTGCTAGTTAACTATGTTATCGTAATTTCATTTTAAATGAGATAATAAAGTTTAGGGATTATGGCAAAAGTTCTTATCACGAGAAAAATACCTTCTATTGCGGAGCAGATGCTTAGTAAACATTTTCAGGTAGATGTGAATACAAAAGAGCGTCCTCTTACAAAAGAAGAGTTAAAAGAAGCTGTCAAAGAATATGATGGCATGCTTTCTTTAATGATGGATTCACTTGATGAAGAAGTGCTCAATTGTTCAAAAAATTTGAAAGTGATCGCTAATTATGCAACAGGTCTTGATAATATCGATCTTCAAGCGGCTCAAAAAAGAGATATTAAAGCTTTTAATCTTGTAGACCTTGTAACGAATAGCACTGCTGATCATAGCGTTGCGCTTTTTTTAACTTTGATACGAAAGATTATTCCAGCTTCTCGATATGTCTTAGAAGGAAAATGGAAAAGTGTTGATCCTCTCTTTTTTTTAGGTGAGGAGCTTTGGGGAAAAACGTATGGTATGATTGGGTTTGGCAAGATAGGTAAAGAAGTCGCTAAAAGACTTTTACCTTTTGGTGTAAATATTTTATTTTATCATTATAGAACACTCTCTTTGGAAGAGAATCTTCAAAAAGCTCAGCAAGTTCCTTTGCAAGAGCTTTATGAAAAATCAGATTATCTTTCTCTTCACGTTCCTCTTACGGAAAAAACTCGTTATATGATTGATCTTGCTGCGATGAAACAGATGAAAAAAAAGCCTATTTTAATCAATATGGCAAGAGGGGCTGTTGTGAATACAGATGATTTACTTCAAGCATTGGAAGAGGGAATCATTCGAGGGGCTGCATTGGATGTTACAGATCCAGAGCCTTTGCCTTATCCGCACCCTCTTTATGAAAAAGAAAATTGTTTAATCGTGCCTCATATTGGAACAGCTACTGTGGAATGTCGAACAGAGTCAGCAAAAAGGTGTGCTGAACTTTTAATCGAACATCTCAAATAGGAGACTATTTCACTAAATTGAATGATGTCTTTTGCCTCTTTTTTGAATTCCGATGGATATAGTCGCATGATTGAAAAAATTACAACAGTTATCAATTTTTGCACGAACGATATTCGCTTTTTAAAAAAATGTGTACAAGAGGCTTCTTTATTTTCTCATGAAGTGATCGTGGTTACATCAGATCATTTTTTCGATGGAACAAAAGAAAACAGGCAGCTTTTAAATCAAATTTATTCCAGTTCTTTACCCTGTAGATTTATTGAATATGCATACTTAAAAAATAATCTGTATTCAAGATTTATTACATCAGATAGTCAAGATCAAATGTGGCAGATGTATTGGTATGGAACTTCTCGTTTTATCGGATATTTATATGCGAATCAGCCTGATTATTTTCTCTTTTTAGATGCGGATGAAATTGTAGATGGCCAGCGTTTTTTGAACTGGTTGGCTCAAAAAAAACATATAGAATTTGATGCACAACGCCTTTTGTCCTACTTTTATTTTCGAAAGCCTTCATTGCAGGCGCTTTTTTGGCCTCCGAATGCTTTTTTTATGAAAAAAGGAGCTTTACCTTCTCATTTTTTGATCAATGACTGGGATCGCAAAGGAGCCTATAGTCGTATAAAAGGTGTTAAAAATGATAAAGGGCTCGGTATTGATCATCTTCCGCTTATTCATCACTATAGCTGGGTAAGGACCTTACAAGAATGTCATAAAAAAGCAGAAACTTCAGGGCATTGGTGGGAAGCAGATTGGCATGCTTTAATTCAAAAAGAATTTGCTCATGAATTTGAAGGAACTGATTTTATATTTCAGTATGACTATGAAAAAGTAGAGCCTTATTTTGATCCTTTCAGCTCTGAGTCTTCTTTTGCTTTTCATAAAAAACCAGATGTTTTAAAAGTGAACCTTGAAGATGTTTTGAAAAAAGAATTACAGGTAGAATTTTTTAGTGAAAGAAACTGAAATATGCCTAGTAAGATTAAATTTAAGCCTTCTCAATTTACTTTATAAACTAGCTTAGGTAAAATTCTTTCCTAAAAGAATGATAATGGAACATAAAAAACATAGAGAATCTTGGAAGTCTCGTCTTGGCTTCATTTTTGCCGCCCTTGGTTCTGCGGTCGGGTTGGGCAGTATTTGGCGTTTTCCTTACGTAGTAGGAGAAAACGGGGGAGCTGTCTTTATTTTTCTTTATGTTGTTTGTTTGGTATTGATTGGTTTTCCTGTTTTAATCGCAGAAATTCTTATTGGAAGGTCGACTCAGATGAGCCCTTATGGCGCTTTTGATGTCATTGGTAAGAATAAAATATGGGCTTTTAGTGGGAAAATGACAATTATTACAGGATTTGTGATCAGCTCTTTTTATAGTGTGATCGCAGGTTGGACCTTAGGTTATTTAATCCAAGCCCTATTAGGAAATTTAAACCAATTTCAAAGCTCTTCTCAAGCTTTAGATCTTTTTCAAAGCCTCAGTTCTTCTCCTTTATGGTCAGTGGGATTCCATTTTATTTTCATTATACTGTCTGTTCTTATCCTGTTTTCTGGTGTCAGAAAGGGGATTGAGGGAGGGAGTAAGATTATGATGCCTCTTTTATTGTTAGTTTTATTAGTTCTAGTTGTTAAAGGCCTTTCTATGCCCGGGTCCTATAAAGCTATGCGTTTTTTATTTTCACCAAATTGGAGTGAGATAACCCCCAGAATTTTTTTAATGGCCTTGGGGCAAGCTTTTTTTACCCTTAGTTTAGGGCAAGGAACGATGATCACATATGGCAGCTACCTTTCAAAGAAAGAAGACGTTCCGAGAAGCTGTATACCTGTTGTTGTGTTGAATACGTTTATTGCTCTTTTGATCGGAGTTGCTGTTTTTTCTATTGTTTTTTCAGCTAATTTAACACCTGCTTCTGGAAAAGCTTTAATTTTTGAAACACTACCGATTGTTTTTTCTCAGATTTCATGGGGATATGCTTTAGCTGTATTTTTCTTTTTACTCGTTGTACTAGCAGCCTTAACTTCTGAAATTTCTGCTTTGGAGCCTGCTATTTCCTATTTAATAGATGAAAAAAATATGAGCCGTAAAAAGGCTACCTGTTTAGTAGCTGCAGGCGCATTTCTTTTAGGAATTCCTTCTGCGCTTTCTTTTAGCCTTTTAAAAGATGACACGCTTTTTGGAAAAAACTTTTTTGATATCATTTCCTTTTTCTCGGTTAATATACTTGTGCCTTTAGGAGGGCTTGCAGCTGTTCTTTTAACAGGATGGCGTTGGGGAATGAAGGAAGTATATAAAAACTTGGATAGCTCCGATGAAAGCTTTTTTCATAGAAGGCGGTTTTTAGCTAGGTATTTTCATTTTTGCCTGAAATATACTGCGCCCATTTTAATTATCTTAATCCTTTTAGATCTTTTAGGGATTTATTAACTTCAGTCTTCTTGATTGGATGAAAATAAAGAATCAAAGTCCTTTTTAGAATTTGATATATCTATATCACCGAATGCTTTTTTAAGAGCTTCTTGATTGGGTCGAGGCTTTTCTTTTTTATGCTCTTTAAAAAAGTAGTCCTCGCAAAAATTAGCAGATTCTTTGTCCTTTACAAAAGTATTAGGTACCGTACAGTCATTGGGTTTACCTGGATAGTAAAAACGACAGTTTTTACAAGTGTGAAGATCGATATCACAAAATTCACAGCTCATGCGAAAAGTGATTTTTTTAGCATCAATAGGTTTTTGGCAATTTGGACAATTCATATGATTATAATAACATTTACTTTATGCCAAAACAACTTCAAAATTTAGAGGTTATCCCACTAAATTGAGGGATAAAAAATAGCTCTACGTTTTTTATATTCGCAATGCCCAGTAGAAAGGATGCGGAGGAATAGGGGCAGCAGAATCATAGATTTTAGCCAAAATCGCTATACCAAGTAATGATGTGCATATACCTGCAATAGGGTTAAGAAAGAAACCTGAAGCGCCAAAAGTTACGCAAGCAGCTACACAAGCAGCTATTTTCATACCTACTTTAAGCATTTCAGTACAATCTCTTTCACAGTCTTTTATATGAACCTATCCGCAAATTAGTTTATCCACCCACATCATGATGATGGATAT
>PVBE011450321.1_pt1 | contig 12637 bp, 10 predicted proteins | sample 1631181 | NCBI WGS metagenome assembly PVBE01 (sample SAMN08397723, study PRJNA350692) | Marine metagenome, whole genome shotgun sequencing project. | isolation source: water | place: Pacific Ocean | collected 2012-04 | reverse complement strand
TGCAGGTAGGCCCGGCGCGATTTCTTATGGAACCAATCCGGCTGCGCGGTATCGTGTGGAGCCGCTTGCAATGGACGGGGCGGGCTCGTGTTTCGAGTTGTGGCACGACGGTGATCGTATTGGAGGGGGGCAGCTGGCTCTTTTTGGCGCGCAGCATATTTCCAATGCAGTGGCCGTGGCCGCTTTTTTGCATCACAATGGCTTTGAAATGAAGTCGGTTGCTGCGGCAATGGCTTCGTTTCGCGGGGTGGGCCGGCGACAGCAGCTCCTGTTCAAGCACGGCGATGTGCAGGTTTTTGATGATTATGGACATCATCCTCGTGAGATCGAAGCGACTCTGGCTGCTCTCCGTGGCTTGCGCGCTAAGCGTGTGCTGGCAGCGTTTCAACCACACCGATATACTCGCACACGACATTTGTTGGGGGACTTCGCGACGTGCTTTTCAGTGGCAGATCAGGTGTGGATTACCGACATCTATTCGGCGGGCGAGCAGGAGATTCCCGAGGTCAACGGTGCGCGGTTGGCATCGGTTGTGGCAGAACAGGGCACCTTGGCGGCATTTGCGCCTACATTGTCAAGATTACGCGAACAAGTCCGCATGGCGATACAACCGGGGGACGTGATAGTGTTTTTCGGGGCGGGAGACATCACGCAAGTGGCGCATCAAGTGGCAATTGATTTGGCGGTGGAGAGTGAGCCGACAGTGGAGGCGTTGTCGGCTTTGTTGTCGTCTAATTCTTTGGTTTGTGCAGATGAGCCCATGGCCAAACGTACGACTTTGCGCGTGGGCGGTTCGGCGGATTTTTTTGTTGAACCGGCATCGGAATCTGACTTGGCCAAGGTGCTGAAATTCTGTGTGGCGAGGGAATTGCCTTGGCTTATGTTGGGGCGCGGATCAAACCTTTTGGTGCGTGATGGAGGGATTCGCGGAGTTGTTATTAGTCTTACTCACGAATTATTTACGCGACTTGAAAAGCGCGATGACCGGTTGTTTGCGGGGGCAGGTGTGCGCTTGAAAACATTGACAAACGAGGCACGCGACGCGGGGCTGGCGGGGTTGGAGTTTCTTGAGGGCATACCCGGCAGTCTCGGTGGGGCACTGCGCATGAATGCGGGGGCGATGGGGTCGACGGTGTTTGATGTGGTGGAGTCCATCCGCTTCATGGATCGTTTGGGTGAAATCCATGCACGGCCGGCTGTGGAAGTGGAGACGTCCTATCGCAGTTGCCCTTTGTTGAGGGAAAATATTGCGCTGGGTGCAGTGCTTCGCGGTGAGCCGTCATCCTGTAAAATCGTGGCCGAGCGTATGCGAGAGTTTAGTGAAAAGCGTATCGCTAGTCAGCCCGGTGCGAGGAGCGCCGGTTGCATCTTCAAGAATCCTGAGAAATGTTCGGCCGGTCGGTTGGTGGACGAGCTAGGACTGAAGGGCGAACGTGTTGGCGGTGCGATAGTCTCGGAGGCGCATGGCAATTTTATCGTGAACGAAGGCAACGCTACGGCGGCGGATATGCTCGGCCTAATTGAAGTGATCCAGGAACGTGTATGGGCTCAGCGTGGGATCAAGCTTCAAACGGAGGTTCAAATCGTTGGTGAATAATCCCTGTTGAAGGGCAGAAAACGGTTTCATTTTAATGGATTTTCCGCTACATTTCCTGTGAGGGGGGGATGAAGAATCGGCTGCACATTGTTGTGATGTCTGGCGGCCCGAGCGCTGAGCGTGAGGTGTCGTTACGGAGTGCTGTGGCTGTTACTCGTGCACTGCGTGCGCAAGGGCACCAAGTGACAGATCTTGATCCCATTAATGATGACTGGCGACTGCCGGAGGGTGCGGATGTCGTCTGCATTATGCTTCACGGTACCTATGGCGAGGATGGGCAAGTACAGGCGCATCTTGACCGGCTGGGTGTGCCGTACACAGGCACGGGCTCCGAGGCCAGCAGCTTGGCTTTTGACAAGGCTCTTGCCAAGGAATGCCTGAATATAGCGGGCTTGGCCACACCAGCCTGGACTGTGGTTGATTCTCCGAATGCAGTCCTGCCTGCTGAACTGAAACCGCCCCTGGTGCTCAAACCTGTGCGCCAAGGCTCAAGTGTGGGGCTGCAATTCATGGAAAGTGGCGACCAGTTGGGTGAGGCGCTGATTGAGGTGCTTAAGCATGATGAGCAGGTACTCGTGGAACCGAAAGTTATTGGCCGCGAAGTTACCGTGGCTATTCTCGATGGCCAGCCGTTGCCGGTCGTGGAAATGTGCCCTAAGCAGGGTGCTTACGATTATCATAATAAATATACGGCGGGGGCGACGAATTATTTTTGTCCGGCAGACTTTGATGTAGACACTACGAAGGCCATTCAGTCACTGGGACTTGCTGCATATCGTGCGCTTGGCGTGCGAGATTACGGGCGCGTGGACATTATGGTGGGCGTCGATGGAATGCCGACGGTGTTGGAGATCAATACGCTGCCAGGCATGACGGAGACCAGCCTGTTGCCCAAGGCCGCGGCCGCGGCCGGGATTGATTTTGCCAGTCTCTGCAGACGCATCGTGGAGCTGGCCATGACACGTGCGGCCAGCTTGGCACACTAGTTTTTTATTAGGGAGGAGACCACGTGCGGCGTGGTAGAAGTATGTTCGGAACGAACAAATCACGCAATCGGCGTCGGCGTCGGCAGAAGGTGCTGGACGTTAGGCTCAGTGTCGACAAACGCCGGCGCGTGCAGGTGAAGATGGTGTCTAAGATCGCCGGCATCATGCTGGCATTGGCGGTGTTGTTCATTGGTGCGTGGCGGGGCGGGGAATGGCTGTTGCGGGTGGCACTGTACGAGAATAACGCTTTTGCAGTGGAAACCATCGATGTTAAGACCGATGGCATTATCGGGACCGTTCAATTGCGCGATTGGGCTGGAATTAACAAGGGAGACAATCTGCTTGGCTTGGATCTGATAAGTGTTAAGCAGGAGCTAGAGCGGAATCCTCATGTCAAATATGCGGCCGTCGACCGTGTCCTGCCGAGGACGCTGCAGCTACGTGTGGCGGAGCGCAAACCGGTCGCACAAGTGATGCTTTATCGACGCAAGGCTGATGGAGGCTTTAAGCGCGCGACCTACCAACTTGATGTGGATGGTTTTGTGACCCAACCGTTACTTGGCGAGACGGCACGCAAGCAGCGGGCTTGGTTGCCGCTTTTGACCGGCTTGGACTCCCAAGAGCTGCTTCCGGGCCGAACAGTGAACCATGAACAGGTTCGATCAGCACTAAAGTTGATCGAACGTTTTGGCCAGTCTCCAATGGCCGGACTGGCAACATTACAGCAGATCGATGTGTCTGCATCGCAGACCCTGCAGGTCCGTACGTGGCAGGGCAGTCAGGTGACAATGGGGCTGCTCGGTCTGGATCGGCAGTTGTTGCGTTGGCGTTTGATTCATGATTATGGCAAGCAACACCGTCGAGTGCCGGCTTCAATGGACCTGTCGATTCAAAACAATCTTCCGGTGCGTTGGCAGGAAGTGCCTCAAGCGTGGGTGCCAAACCCTCAAAACAGAGCTTTGACCGGTGTGAGGCGACAAGATAATGCGTAATGTTTAGTAGCGAAAAAATTGTTGTCGGACTAGAAATAGGTACGGCCAAGGTTTGTGCAGTGGTGGGGGAAGCAGGGTCAGATGGAGCCACCAATATCATTGGCATGGGCTCTGTTCCCAGTCGCGGAGTGCGCAAGGGCGAGATTGTGGATACGAACAAGGCCGAAGAGGATATCCGCTCGGCACTGGCGGAGGCTGAACAAAAGGCTGACGTGGAGATCGAAAGTGTGATGCTGGGGGTTAGCGGGGCACATATTCATGGCTTTAACAATCGTGGTGTGCAGAACATCACCGCCGAGGATGGTGAAATTGACGGAGGGGATGTGGAGGATGTTTTACGCCAAGCCAGTTCCATCAATCTGCCGTCTGACTGCGAGAAGATTCATACCGTGCGCCAGCATTTTCATGTGGATCAGCACGAGGGTATTATTGACCCGGTCGGCATGCTCGGTTCACGGCTGGAGGTGGACGTGCACGTGGTGTATGGCCAGCGCAATCGATTGCAGAACCCCATTCGGGCTGTGTGTGGCTTACAGGTGGACGTAGAGGCAATTGCCTTTAATGGTCGTGCCTCGGCGCTGGCCGTGCTCACACCAGACCAGTGCGAGTTGGGAGCTCTCCTCGTCGATCTCGGCGCCGGCACGACTGAATATGTTGTGTATGCCAATGGCACCCCCCGGCACAGTGGAGTATTGGCCGTGGGAGGCGACCACGTGACTAACGACATTGCGATGGGATTGAAACTGTCGCTTAATCGCGCAGAACAAATTAAAATCAAAAACGGTCGTGCTGTGCCGGATTCCACAGTAAACGGTGACACGATTGACCTCTCCAGTGACATGGGCTTCGCTGATCAGAAGATCAAGATCGCGCACCTGCAGTTAATTATGCACGCACGAATAGAGGAAATTTTTCAACTCATTAGGCACGATTTGGAAGAAGCTGGGCTGCTGGCCGAATTGCGGGGTGGCGTATATCTCACCGGCGGTGGCGCACACATGGAGGCTATTGCCGCCTTGGCGGGAGATGTGCTCGGGTGTCCGGCTGCCGTGGCGCGTGACCAATCGGACAGCGGACTACAGGACGTGCTCGACAGGCCGGAATACCACACCGCAATTGGCTTGGTAAAATACGGTGCCCGACAGCCGGACCTGCGAAAATCATCCGGATTTTTCGGCACGATTTTAGGAAAAGCCCGTCGCAAACTGGCGAGGCATTAAGGAACATGAACTTTGCCTCAGGACAACATCCGCGTGAGCAAGCTACTCAGCTTGCTGTAAACCTGCAGGTTGTTGGGCTTGGTGGTGCGGGAGGCAATGTGGTTGATAAGCTTGCGGCCATTGGGCTTGGGGCGTCTGGATTTATGGCGGTGGACACCGACGCGCAGGCGTTGCAGCGGATTGTGATGGCGACAAAGGTGGCTGTGGGCGCCAAACGCACGCGCGGGTTGGGTTGCGGTGGCGACCCCGACTTGGGTAGGCAATGCATCGAGTCGGCCAGACGCGCGATGTATAAGCAGCTTGAAGGAGCAGAGGTGGTCTTAATGGTCGCCGGAATGGGTGGCGGCTTGGGCACAGGAGCGGCGCCTGCGTTGGCCAGAATTGCCTCCGCTGAGGGAGCGTTGGTATTGGGGCTGGCTCTGATGCCTTTCGAATGCGAGGGACGTCGGCGGATTGAGCAGGCCCGTGCAGGACTGGCGCAATTGCGCGAGGTCGCTGATGCGGTAATTTGCCTATCCAATCAGCACGTGCTCGAGTTGCACGGTGAAGATAAGAGCGCCCAAGAAACCTTTGAAGCCGCTAATGCGCTAGTCTTGGAGGGTGTCTTTGGCATCGGGCGACTGTTGCGTGCCGATGGGCTCTTGACCGCTGGTCTGGCAGACTTGCGGGCGGTGTTGTCTGGGCGCAATGAAGGGAGCGTGTTGGCCACCGCCGAGGCGGAGGGCCGCAAACGTCATCGTGAGTTGCTGGACAAGTTGTGCGCACACCCATTCATGGAGAACGGAAAGGTTCTCAAAAATACCGATGCCTTGCTGGTCAGTCTTGTGGGTGGATTGGACATGTCGATGGCTGATGTGAACCGTGTCACCCAGCACATCAGTGCCCATTGTCCTGGGGCGGAATTGGTCTTGAGCGCGGCAGTGGAACCGGGTTTTAAGGGCAAGTTGGGAATTACCGTTATTACTGCGCGAGGAAAGACGGAAAGTGAGGTCAAGACACTGGATGAGCCTGTAGTTGCTGTGCCGCAACCTGAGGTCAGGGCGAAGCCCAAAGGTCGCGGATGTTCCCGAAAGGCCAAACAGCAGGAGTTGCAACTACAGACGGTTTCCAAGGGTCGGTTTGAAAAGAGTGAGCCGACACTGTATGGTGGAGAGGACCTTGATGTGCCCACGTTTATCCGCCACAATCTTCCCCTCAAGTGATTTATGGTCGCAGCTGTTGGAGTTTTGGCTTTTGCCCCGGCTGATTTTCAGACAACCTTATACGAATGTCAGAGTTGGAACTGACCCTGCTGCTGTTTTTTGCAGGAGCAGGCTTTTTTTTTGCGTTATCGGAAACGGCATTGCTGACACTGGGTAAATGGCGCCTGCGCTTGATTATGGAGTGCCACCCTGTTAGCGGCGTGCTGATCCGAAAGCTTCTCGCTGAGCCGCATGACATGTTGGCTGCGATCACGCTTGGCAATACTCTGGCTCATGGTGCGCTTATCGCGACTGGGTGGATGGTTGGCATTCAAGCTAATGACTGGAGCGAAGGGTTTTCACTGGCGCTATTGGCCGTGGTGCTGCTGCTTTTCTGCGAAGTGGTGCCCAAGACGCTTGCCGTGCGGCGACCGGAATTATGGGCACCTTGGGTTGCGCGTCCGGTGCTTTGGTTCATGTGGTTGTCCACGCCCATTCGGCGAATAGCACAATGGAGTAATGGCAAACTATTACGATTGATGCCTAAGGTCATGGCACCATTACCTTCTCTCTCAGAGGAAGAGTACCAGGAACTGCTGGAACTTGCCTGTCAGCAAGGCACACTGGCACTGTCTGAAAAGGAGATCATTCTGAACATCATGCATCTTGACCAGCGCACGGTTGGGGAATTGATGCTGCCTCGATCGCAGGTGGCATGCATTGCGGATGATCTTAAGGTTTCTGAAATGTTGGCGGCAGCTCGTCAACACAGGCACCATCGGTTGCCTATTTATGATGAAACCCCCGATACCATTGTCGGTGTTTTAAACACCTTGCGCCTTGTGGCCAATCCAGAGATTGACCTGGTGGAAGTCATTGAGTTCCCATCTTTTGTGCCTGAGGAGATGAGTTTGTTAGATCTGCTAAAGAACTTTTCGCGTGCTGGACAGGACATGGCGATTGTGCTCGATGAATTCGGAAGTAACGTCGGGCTGGTGACTCTGGAGGATATTTTGTCTGATGTTATTGGGGGACAGAGACGGGATGCGCGCTCTCCGGAATTCGTAATGGAAAAGTTGGGTTCTGGAAAATGGAGATTAAGTGGCAGTGTATGGTTGCAGGATTTTCGACGTGAATATCCCCGTTTGTCGATTGTGCCGGGGGTGGACACTGTTGGCGGGCTGGTGGCGATGCAGTTGGACGAAATTCCGCCGACTGGTGCGGTGACTGAATTTAGTGGTCTGCGTTTTACTGTGCAGCAAGCAGACGAACGCCGCGTTAAACGGGTCCTGGTGGAGGCTATAAAATGATTCTGGCTGATTCCGGTTTTACTATGGAAATGCTGCTTCCGCTTCTGCTGTTTCTGGGCGCGTGCCTATTGTTGTCGTTTTTCCTGTCCGGCATGGAGACGGGTATCGTGGAATTAAGCCGGTTGCGTGTGCGGCGAATGACTCGTGAAGGCAATGTTCGCGCGCGGCGTCTACAGCGGTTTCTTGATGATCCGGAGGACTGCCTGTGGACCATACTTGCAGGAAACACACTGGCCAACTTCTTGGCCGTGCTGCTTGCGTTGCTGGGCTTGCGCGACATGGCAATGCTTGATGAGCGCTCGGTTGGCTTCTGGGTTTTGTTTGGTATTGGAGGGCTCGTATTTTATGCAATCTGTGAATTACTGCCCAAGATGCTGTTTCGGCAATTTCCGGTGCATCTGTGCCTGTGGTTGTCGCGCCCTTTCGCAATTGTGCACTGCCTGTCGGCGCCATTGGTGACCGTGTTGCAGTGGGTTTCCCGCGCGCTATTGGCCGTTACAGGTGGACGCGCAGCTCCGCGACGGATGTTTGGCAGTCGGGAAGAATTGCGTCAGGTCATGCGTGAAACTTCCGAGGGGTTGACCGTCGATGAACGGGTGATGATCGACAAGGTGCTGGATCTGCAAAATATTCCAGTGCGTGATGTTGCCCGACCGATTGCGACCGCAGATTCCGTAGATACGGAAATGACTGTGATCGAGGTGCTCCGAAATATTGGCGATTCTGCACGCGTTCGTGTGCCCGTGTGGGAAAAGTCTGGGGGAGGGCGTCGGATTGCCGGGGTGACTAATTTACGACAACTCTCCTATTTGCCAGAGTCGGAACTGAAACGTCCGGTGGGCCATTTTCTTGAATCGGCGTTGTTCCTGGATGAGGATGTGCGTCTGGAAGCCGTCCTGCGCGTAATGCGGCGGAGCGGTCAACGTGCTGTGATCATTCTCGACAAACGGAAAAGGGAAATGGGAGTAGTGAGTCTGCCCGATGTCCTAGGCGAAGTGTTCGGCGAAGCCGGGAATTGATATGGATCTTTATTGGATTGCGCTCAAGGTCTTGGCAGTGGGGGTGTTGGTGTTTTTGAACGGCTTTTTTGTTGCCGCTGAGTTTGCGCTCGTGAAGTTACGCGATACGCAACTTGAGCCCTTGATTGTTGCGGGACATCGTCGGGCCAGCCTGTCCCGTAAAATCCTCCACAACCTTGATGCATATCTTTCGGCCTGTCAGCTTGGCATCACTTTGGCTAGCCTGGGCTTGGGTTGGGTGGGGGAGCCCATTTTTTCCGACCTGCTGGCTCCCCTTTTTGACCAGATGAAGCTGGCGCCTGAGAGCGCTTGGCGACATGGCATTGCGTTTGGTGTTGGTTTCACGGTCATCACTGTGCTGCACATTACCGCCGGCGAACAGGCACCCAAGTGGTACGCGATCCAGCGCCCTTTGCCCACCACTCTATGGATCGCTTATCCCATGAGGTGGTTCTACTGTATTTCCTATCCCTTCGTGTGGGGACTAAACGCGGCAGCTTTATGGATGCTTCGCATGGTGGGTATTCAAGCCGACTCTGAATCGGGGCACAATTTCTCCGAAGATGAGTTGCGCACCATGCTGATCTCAAATCGCAAAACCGATGGGCCGGTAAAATTCGGGCGTGATATCGTGCTTAACGCCTTTGATTTGAAAAATCGGGTGGCTTGTGAGGTGATGCATCCTCGACGTGAGATAATAGGTTTTAACACGGAGATGCCCATTGCCGAGTGCCTCAATCTGGCTGAGCAGACACGCCATTCGCGCTTTCCCATTTGTGTCGGCGGGAGCCTTGATGACACCAAGGGTGTGGTGCACATAAAGGACCTTTATGCACAAAGACGCACGGCACAGAAAGCCAGTGACCTGCTGCCTTTTGCGCGCCAGTTGGTCTATGTGCCCGAGAGTGCGCGGTTGGAACGGTTGCTGCATATTTTTCTGGATCGCAAGCTTCATTTCGGATTGGTGGTCAACGAGTTTGGCGACACGGTTGGAATGATTACGCTGGAGAATATACTCGAGGAACTGGTGGGCCAGATTCAGGACGAATTTGACCATGAGCAGCCGATGTTCAAAAAGATAGATGAGGATAATTGGGATGTTTTGGGTGTCATGCCGTTACACGAATTGTCTGAATTAACCGGCGAATCGTGTGAGGAAAAGGGTGTAACCACGGTTAGTGGTCTTATCACACGCCGCTTGGGCACCTTTCCGCACGTAGGCGATAAGCTGCGTATTGGGTGCTTTGAATTGCGCGTCGAACAGACATATCGTTTGCAGGTTGAGCAGGCGCGCTTAACACGTCTTGAGGAGGAAGAGGAAAGTGACTAGTGATCTGGCCCAGTTATTCCCAAGGCGGGGTTTCAGGCAGGCAGGCATCAAACTTGTCCAGCAATCTCCGCTGATACTCGCCTGAGTACGTCCCTGAAAAAAAACGATCCAACCCCTCGTCCAGTAGATGTTTCCAACTGGCCGACTCCTCTCCAGGATTGACCGGAAAAAATAGTGCGCCATTGGCTGCAGCCGCTTTGTGGTCTCCGGGAGCATCGCCGATCATCAATACGTTTTCCGGCTTGTATTTCCCTGAAGTCGAAAATTCCAAGTGCTCTTTCTTGGTTCCCAATTCCTGTCCGGCGATGAGTCTTACGTGGTGATCGATGCCGTGTTCAGACCATTCACGCTCTAGTGCGTCGACGGGTGTTTGTGAGATAACCATACAATCGGCCTGCGCGTTTAATATTTCCAGGCACTCACGCACCAATGGAAAGGGGGGTACGCCGTGTGCTATATCCTCCACTTGTGCGTTCACGGCATCGGACCATTCACGGATGGGAATAAGCGCCTCGTTGCCGTCATCGACCTCGGCGTACAATGTTGCATTGCCCAGCTTGCTCTCTCGCGCCATCCATTCCTCCAGTGCGGGAAATGAAGGCACAGCCAAGTTGCGTGCTTGTGTTTCCCGTCGATTGCGCATCAATTCCAGTGCGCGGATTATGGCGTGGAAACGGTTGCAGCCGCGTGTTTTTGAGTAAAGGTTCACAAACTCCCAGACCTCCCGGGCGTATTTGCTGGCCGGCTGCAATCTGAAGTGTTTGATGAACATGGGCGCAAAGCACTCCTTGTGCTTGATTTCCATGGTGTCAAACACACAGCCATCGGAGTCGATGCCGATGAAGAAATTGTGGGAAGGTTGAAAGTCCTTCAGCGCCTGGGCTGGGTCATACATTATAACTGGTTGAGGAGACGTTGCCGCCGTGGCCGGTCCAGTCGGTGTGGAAAAACTCGCCGCGTGGCTTGTCGGTTCGCTCGTAGGTGTGTGCGCCAAAGTAATCGCGCTGGGCCTGCAGGAGGTTCGCGGGGAGTTGTTCGGCTCGGTAACTGTCGTAAAACGCTAACGCGCTGCTAAAGGCTGGGATTGGAATGCCACGCTTGGCCGCTACGGCCACCACATTGCGCCAACCCTTCTGGCTGCGCCGAATCTGGCCCTTAAAGAAAATATCGAGCATCAGGTTGGGGAGGCGAGGGTGGTTTTCAAAGGCGTCCTTTATTTTATCCAGGAAACGGCTGCGAATAATGCAACCACCACGCCACATTAGTGCAATATTGCCGTAGTCGAGGCGCCATCCATACTCTTTGGCTGCCGCACGCAGTAACATAAAGCCTTGGGCGTAGCTGGCGATCTTGGAGGCGTAAAGTGCACAGCGAATATCTTCGATAAACCTTTCCTGCTTGCGAGTAATTAATGGTTTGGGACCACGAAGCTTGTTGGAGGCCTTTACGCGTTCTTTTTTCAGCGCGCTAACACAGCGGGCATAAACCGCCGAGGAAATTAACGTAACGGGAATTCCCAGTTCCAGGGAACTCATCACTGTCCATTTGCCGGTTCCCTTTTGACCGGCCGTATCAAGAATCTTTTCTACCAGGGGTGCTCCGTCCTCTCGTTTGGCGAGAATGTCCCGGGTGATTTCAATAAGGTAACTATCAAGATCCCCCTCGTTCCACTCGGCGAATACTTTGTGCATCTGGTCATGATCCATGCCCAGTCCGTTCTTCATGAGGCTGTAGGCCTCACAGATAAGCTGCATGTCACCATACTCGATTCCGTTATGGACCATCTTGACATAATGGCCGGCTCCATTATCTCCAACCCAGTCACAACAAGGCGATCCGTCTTCGACCTTGGCGGCTACTGCCTGTAGAATAGGGGCTACGTGGGGCCAGGCTTCTGCCGATCCGCCGGGCATGATCGAGGGTCCGCGTCGGGCACCTTCCTCGCCGCCGGAAACACCGGTTCCAATGTAAAGAAGTCCGTGTGACTCGACATATTGCGTTCGCCGGATGGTGTCCTCAAACAACGAGTTGCCGCCGTCAATGATGATATCGCCGGGGGAGAGATGCGGGATCAGTTTGTCGATGAAGTCATCAACCGGCTGACCGGCCTTGACGAGCAACATGACACGCCTTGGCCGTTTGAGGTTGGCGATCATCTCCTTGATGGAATGCGCGCCAATGATGTTCGTCCCGGCGGCCTCGCCATGGATAAATTGATCTACCTTTGAGACAGTGCGGTTATACGCCACGACGGTAAAGCCGTGGTCGTTCATGTTCAAAATGAGGTTTTGGCCCATCACGGCCAAGCCAATTAATGCGATATCACCTTTGGGTTCCATGGTTTTAATCCACCTTGAGAGCGCGATACGTTACTGATTTTCAGCCTCAAGGGAAGCAAAATCTAGTCTAACTTAGACAGTAATTACTGGGACAAGGTTACATTAAAATTGCGAACTTCGAACCTCTCCCCCAACGAGCGGCCAAGCACGACCGGATAATTGTCGTTCTTCCGATCCTTGATCCCCGCGCCGAACGTAATGCTGTCCCCCACGCAAGCCACGCGAATCATCTCATCGTAGTCAGCGAGCGCAACAGCTTGCCCTCGCCTGGCACCGGTAGTCATGCAGCCAGCAGCAACCGCGAGCAGCGAGACAATAACAGCCTGTAAAAAAATTGGTTTCTTCATGTTAAACGCGCCAATAAAACGCAATCGAACGCCGACTGGCAAGCCAGCGTTGACCTAGGGCTTGGTTTTGCTTGGGCTAACGCCCCTTGGAGGGTAGCTTCTCGCCGCAATATGAAGGTGTTTGTTACAGGAGGTGCTGGTTACATCGGCTCAATTTGTGTGGAGGAATTACTGGACGCCGGCCATCAGGTCACGGTGTTCGACAACTTGTCGGAGGGACATCGCGCGGCCGTCGATGAGAGAGCACAATTTATAGAGGGCTGCCTCAGCGACCGCAAAACCATACTTAATGCGATCGCCGCCGACCAATCGGAAG
>PVBE011182127.1_pt1 | contig 12637 bp, 11 predicted proteins | sample 1631181 | NCBI WGS metagenome assembly PVBE01 (sample SAMN08397723, study PRJNA350692) | Marine metagenome, whole genome shotgun sequencing project. | isolation source: water | place: Pacific Ocean | collected 2012-04 | reverse complement strand
TATTACGATCTCGGACTGTGTATTCTGATTTGTGGTTCCTATTACGATCTCGGATTGTGTTTTCTGATTGGTGGTTCCTATTACGATCTCGGACTGTGTGTTATGATTTGTGGTTCCTATTACGATCTCGGACTGTGTATTCTGATTTGTGGTTCCTATTACGATCTCGCACTGTGTATTCTGATTTGCGGTTCCTATTACGATCTTGAACTGTGTATTCTGATTGGTGGTTCCTATTACGATCTCGGACTGCGTATTCTGATTTGTCGTTCCTATTACGATCTCGGATTGTGTGTTCTGAATGGCGGTTCCTATTACGATCTCGGACTGTGTATTCTGATTGGTGGTTCCTATTACGATCTCGGACTGTGTGTTATGATTGGTGGTTCCTATTACGATCTCGGACTGTGTATTCTGATTTGCGGTTCCTATTACGATCTCGGACTGTGTGTTATGATTGGTGGTTCCTCCTGGAGCGCCTCCAGGCACGCGTGGACATGTCTACGCCGGGTGGAAAGACCCGGGTGATAGAGCAGGTGTTGGAACGGGTGATGCAGTCCCCCAATGAAGTGAAACGTGAAATATTGCTCCAGCAATTAGCCGCGACCTTCCAGATAGAACTGAAGACGCTCCGGGAATGGGTGAATCGCAGGGCGAAAGGTGAAAAGCCGGCGGACCCAGTTTCCGAACCGGAAAAAATTCCGGGTCCCATCGAGGAAGCGTCCCATCAACTTCTGGGAATGTTGCTGGCAGAACCGGCCCATGCTGTAACGGTTAAGGGGATTTTCCCTCCTGGACAGTTTCCTTCGGCGGTGACGAGGAAGATCGCCGGGGTGCTGTTCGAATTGAGCGTGCAGGGTGAGGTTCGAGTCAGCGATGTGATGACGGCACTGGAAACACAGGAAGAGCGTGCGCTCCTGGCGGAACTGGCGATGCAGGATCTTCCAAAAGGATCCCTGGAAGATCAGATTAAGGGTTGCCTCGACGTTTTGGCGCACCATCGTTATCTGGTGGATCGGAAATCGAACCGCAGGGTGACCGATCCGGACGAGTATTTGAGAAAGGTACAGGATTCGCGCCGCAGGAGGCCAATCGACCACGGTCTTCTTCCCGGACGATGAATCATTCGTAAAGGATTATGCTTTTGGTACGAACGAAAGCCGTTGGCAAGAAAAAGGGCAAGGTGTCCCCCGTCGTTACACTCCCCGTCAGAACACCGGCGGATGGGGAGGAGGGCGCCGAGCGCCTCAGCCCCGAGGTTAAAGCTCTTATTGAAGAGGGGAAAAAGAAGGGCTTCATCACCTATGACCAGATGAACAAGGTCCTTCCCGAGGACATGGTCTCCCCGGAGAAACTCGACAACATCCTCCAGATGCTCGACGAAATGGGTGTGGAACTGGTGGATGAATATGACGAGGGGAAAGGGGGGTCCCAGGAAGAGGAGGAAGAGTCCTCCTATCCCGTATACGGAAAGCTTACGGAGACCACAACCAAGCGGACTACGGAGAAAATTGATGATCCGGTCCGTATGTACCTGACCCAGATGGGGGAAATTCCGCTCCTCTCGCGCGAAGATGAACTCCGCTTGGCGAAGAAGATCGAAATCACCCGGAAGCGTTTCCGTACAAAGGTCCTGGAGTCTTCCTTTGCTGTCGTGGAGGCACTTCGGATCCTCGAGGACGTGAAGAACGGGGACCTGGCTTTCGACCGGACCCTGAAGGCGGACAGCGCCATTGATGTCAGCAAGATGGAAGTGCTCGACCGGCTTCCCGATGTTATCGACAAGATCCGGAAAATGGCTTTCGAGAGTCACGATCTCTATGACCGCCTGGAAACGGAGAAGTTGACCGGGAAGCAGCGAACCCGCATTTCCCGGAAGCTCCGCGAGAACCAGCGCAGTTGCGTGGTTCTCCTCGAGGACATGAACATCCAGGTCAAGAAGATTAAACCGATGATGGAACGCATGGTGGCGGCCTGTCATCGTCTTAATGAATTGGTCCGCGACATCGAGGAAATCCGGGCTGCAAAGGGGAACAAGGTCCGCCTTGAGAGCCTGAAAAAGGAACGGGACCAACTCGTGATGCAGACCCTTGAAAATCCCGTGGAACTGGACCTGCATGTCGAAGAAATCCAGGAACGCTTCCTGGAATATGAGATCACGAAACGAAAACTCTCGAGTGGGAATCTCCGGCTCGTGGTTTCGATCGGGAAGAAGTACCGAAACCGGGGCCTTTCCTTCCTCGACTTGATCCAGGAGGGAAATACCGGGCTGATGAAGGCGGTCGAAAAGTATGAGTACCGCCGCGGGTACAAGTTCTCCACGTACGCAACCTGGTGGATTCGCCAGGCGATCACCCGTGCCATTGCCGACCAGGCGCGGACGATCCGGATCCCGGTCCACATGATTGAGACGATGACGAAGCTCCGGAACGTCTCGAAGAAACTTTCCCAGAGGATGGGGCGCGAACCCACCCTGGAAGAGATCGCGGGCGAATCCCGGATCAGTCTCGAAGAGACAAAACGGGTTCTGAAGATTGCCAAGCACCCGATTTCCCTCGACCGTCCCATTGGCGAGGGGGATGATTCCTATTTTGGTGACTTCATCGAGGATGACGGGGTCGAATCTCCCATCACCGCGGCAACACACGAGATGCTGAAGGAGAAGATCGAATCGGTCCTTCAAACCCTGTCTTTCCGGGAGCGGGAAATCATCAAGCTCCGCTACGGAATCGGGACGGGCTATACCTATACGCTGGAGGAGGTCGGGAAGATCTTCAAGGTGACCCGGGAGCGTGTCCGGCAGATCGAGGCCAAGGCGGTCAAGAAACTGCAGCATCCGATCCGGTCCCGCAGGTTGGAAGGCTTCCTGGAATCGATTCAGCAGCCCGAAGAAGGGGAAGAACCCGTAGAAGAATGAAACTGTGGAGGTTTGCCTTCACGTCCGGTAGGATACGCGATCGCAGTTTTTGACAATAGGGGACATGGATGCCATCGAATCAGAAGGTCGAGGCGCTGGTACCGCTGCAGGAAATTGATCTTTCCGTATATAATCTGACCGCGCAGATCGGGGAACTTCCGGTACAGCTCGAGGATGCCCGTGAAAAGGTGGCCCGTGCCCAGGCCAACCTTGACGAGGTGGGGGAAGAAATCAAGCGTCTCAAGCTCGAGGCGGCCAAACGCGAACTTTCCGTGAAGGAATGCGACGACCGGATTGCCAAACTCCAGACCCAGGCCAACCAGGCGAAAAAGAATGATGAATACCAGGCGCTTCTGAAGGAAGCCTCTTCCGTAAAGGCTGAGAAAAGCCGGATTGAAGAAGGTCTTCTCGATATTCTGTACGAGGTCGATGAGAAGGGGAAACTGAACTCCCTCCGGGAGGAAGATTCCAAGGAGGCGACCGGTCTCCTCAAAAAGGAAGAAATTCGTATTTCATCCGAGACCGGGGACCTGGAGAAGAAACTCCTTGATGTACGTGCGGAGAGGGAGCAGCTCTCCTCCAGCGTGGATCAGGATGTGATGCATCTCTACGACCGGATTCTAAAGGCCAAGGCGGATGGACTGGCGATTGCAACGGTGAGCAAGTACCGGGTGATCGAAGCGTCCGGAAAAACCATCCAGTGGCAGTGCGAGGGGTGCAGTGTCGAGGTTACATCCCAGGATGTGAATCTTCTTCTCATGGGGAAAGATGTGATCACATGCCGCACCTGTTCGAGGATTCTCCTGGTAAAACTGGAAGCCAACCAGTAGGAGCATTCCTTCTTCCCCGTTCCCGCCCTTTTCATCCTTCTTTTTTCATTCTCTCCGGCCATCTCCATGTTCCTGCCTGGCGGGGAAACGGGGTGGTGGAAGGAGACGATGTTGGAATGGCGGAGAGGCAGGGATTCGAACCCTGGGACCCCTTTCGGAGTCACCCGCTTTCGAGGCGGGCCCATTCAACCGCTCTGGCACCTCTCCATGGAGTTTTGTGGAGCTGATATTATAATAGTCACCTCGCACTGTCGAGGTTTGGGCGCGTGGTGGAACTGGCAGACACGTAGGATTTAGGATCCTATGGGGTAACCCGTGGGGGTTCGACTCCCCCCGTGCCCATTTCATTGATGGAGAACCATGACACGGACACACACCCGGGATGGTGACTGGATCAGGGCGTGCATCGCACGAACCCCGGGTGCATGGGCGGAATTCGTACGGCGTACCATTCCGCTTTCCCTGTATCTCGTGGACCGGGTTTTTGACAAGCATGGGGTCATCTCGAACGAACCCGACCGGGAGCAGGTCGTTGAAAACCTCTACGGCGGACTTGTCGTTGAAGACATGAAAGTCCTCCGGTCGTTCCAACCGGGATATGATATTTTCCTCTGGATGACCGTGCGGGTGCGGGTGGAATGCCTCCACTACATTTCCGATTCCCGGCGCCAATCGCATCTCGGAATGATGCGCTCTGTGAAAGAGCCGGACCCGGAAAACCTGGTCGCGGTTTTACATGAGATCCCTCCCCGGGTCCGGTCGAAACTGGCTACTTATTTTGAAGGGCCTCCCGTCCGGGTCCCGGATGCCCTTCGCCCGACTCTGGCCGAATGCCGGGGGAAACTCGTGGACCTGGTCGTTTCCGGGAAGGCGATGACGGCCTGCATGCCTTTTGAACGGCTGAGCGCTTTTGCGGACGGGGTGACGACCGATAAGATCAGCCTGCATATAAACGGATGTGTGAATTGTGGGCAGGAACTGGAACGGATTGCGGCCGTAAACCGGCTTCTCCGGGACCTGGTCCTGGCCAGGCCCAAAGGACTTCCCAGAAGGGGGCTGGCGAAACTTGTGGAACGGGTCCGTCTCCTCCTTCCCACTCTCCCGAAGCCACCGCGGCCGCGGCCGCGAAGGCGGATCGGAGGGCGAAGATGATTGGGGACCTTCCGATTACCCGGCCCACTTCGCCGGAGTGGGCCGCTGTGGCTCTCTCCGATCTGGATTCCCTCCTGAATGATCATGCTCATTGCGAATTGAAAGCCGCTTCCACGGCGATGGGAATCGCCGGAAGATCGGTTTCCCGAAGTTCCCTTGTCCAGGACATGACCGTTCTTGCCCATGAGGAGATCCGCCACTTCGAGAGGGTTCACGCGCTTGTGCTGAAACGGGGAAGGACGCTTTCCCCCGTCCGTACTGACCAATATGTGGTGGAACTGCGGCGTGCGGTTCTGGGGGGAATGCAGGGAATCCCGAAGATCATCGATCAATTAATTCTTTGCGCCTTCATCGAGGCCCGGTCCTGTGAACGGTTCCGCCTGCTTGCGGAAGCTAATCTCCCCCCGGAACTGGGTGGCTTCTACCGGGAATTGGCGGCCGCGGAAGCCAAACATCATGAACTCTTCCTTCGGCATGCCTCTGGAATCATGGGCGAGGGGAAGGTGGAGGGGCGGGTTGGCCAGATTGCAGGACTCGAAGGGGAAATCATAGAGCGGCTTCCCCTGGGACCCCGGATTCACTGAACGTGGGGTATTTCCGGATATCTCCGGCCAGCCTGGATTGATCTAGAAGACGAGCCCGGCGTAACTGACATATCCCCCGGCTGGATCTGCTGCATAGCCGTAATCGAGTTTCGATCCTTTCTTTTCCTTCAGCAGGCGAAGGAGGGAATAGGTGGCCGACAATCCGCAGACATGGCGGCGGTTCCCGTCGGCCATGACGGAATTCCAGAATCCTTCCGCATTACCGTCGACGACTTTTTCCAGGCTCTTCCGGTCCTCCTCGACCATCCAGTCGATCAATTTCTGGTCCAGTTTCACCTGGTCTCCAAACCGGGGTCCGACGTGGGCGAAGTCGACCCCCCCCACGAGGCAGATTTTCTTTTCCGATTCCCCGGCCACTTCGTGCAAGGCCTGCAGAAAATCTTCAATCCGGCCTGCGGTGGAGGGGCTGTTGGTCCCGCAGTGTGGTTCGAAAGAGGAACAGAGAATCGGGACGATTTTGAAATCCGCATCGGGGCGGGCATATTTGAGGAAGACCGCCTGGAATTCCGCGGAATGTTCGTTGCGGTGAACCTGCTCCTCTTCGAAACAGCCTGGCGCCCGTTTATGGATTGCGGAAATGATTTCGGCATCCGCTTCTGCTGTTCCGAAAGGCGTTTCATAACCTTTGCTCGAGACGACAAAGGGGTTGGACGGGGAGACATGAGCCACCCCCAGGATGACATAGACGTCCGCCCGGCTTCGTTCTGAAACCTGGCGGTAGGGATGGGTATAGCAGACACCCCCGCGCGGGAAATCGATATGGGGGGCGATAATGGCGGATATCTCCTCCCCGTTCGAGGCGGTACCCGGTTGCCCGGCTCCACCCGCCTGATCGTAGAATGCGGATAATTCCCCGTTCAGTTCTTTCGCCCCCGCGGAATAGGAAAGCCCGGCAAAGCGGGCAGGGCGGGTGGGGGCTTGTTCAAATTCGTCGGCGATCTGTTTTCTCCGTTCCAGCACCTTGTCTGATTCCAGGAGGAGGTTGTTCTCCAGGTCCTCCACGATCATGGTTAATTCTTCTTCGGGAACGACCGTTCCCGGGAACTGTTCGGTGATCGCCTCTTGAACCGCCTTAATGTCCCTTGTCCCATCGAGCATGGAGGCCACAACGAAGGCCATCGGGGGGAGGCGAAGTGTCTGCTCAAACAGACCCTCGTTGTCCCGGATGAGGAAGACCTGTGACCCTTTCTCCTCCATGGGAATCACATCCATGTTTCGGAATTGGGGAAGTTTCATGAACGGGATCCTAGCGTTCCTCCATCCCTTGTACAAGGTTTGGAGGAATGGTACATTCCCCGACTGCCCGGAGAGGTGACGGAGTGGTCGAACGTGCGCGCTTGGAAAGCGCGTGACTCCGTAAGGGGTCCGGGGGTTCGAATCCCCCCCTCTCCGCCATGAACCCGGATTTCGGTCTCGGCGGCCCCGGAGCAAACCCTATGTTGATTCTAGATGAAACCCACTTCATGCGGGAGGCCATCCGCCAGGCGGAAAGGGCCGCGGAGGAGGGTGAGGTTCCTGTCGGTGCGGTCATCGTCCATGAGGGGCAAATCATCGCACGGGCTCATAATCAGATGGAAATGCTCAGGGATGCCACTGCGCATGCCGAGATGATTGCGATTACCCAGGCCTCGGAGGCGGTAGGGGACTGGCGGCTGGAAGGGGCTGAAATTTACGTCACCCTCGAGCCCTGTCCCATGTGTGCCGGTGCCCTGGTCCTCTCCCGGATGGGGAAAATTTACTACGGGGCGGATGATCCCAATGCGGGGGCTTGCGGCACCGTATTTGACATTGTCCAGGAAAAGAAACTTCTCCATCGCATCCCGGTCGTGAAAGGGGTGATGGGAGAGGTAAGCGCAGGGATGTTGCGTTCCTTCTTCCAGGCGCGCCGGCAGGAGGCGCGCAGGAAAAAGGATCCTTCGGTGGATCATCCGATGTAGGAATTCCATTCCGAAAACGGCTCCGGGAGGAAGCATTTTTTTGTACGGTATTGGTGGCCGGGACGGGTCCCGTGGCCCGGAGGGGTGCCAGAGTGGTTTAATGGGCCGGTTTTGAAAACCGGAGTGGGGCTTTGCTCCACCGCGAGTTCGAATCTCGCCCCCTCCGCCATTCCCTTGCTGTACCCATTGTCTAATTTCTATAATCGCGCCAAGTGAAAATGAAAGGGTTGGCGGCGGCGATCCTCCTTGTCACGGGTCTTCCGGTAGGCGCGCAGGGCCAGGAGGACGGACAGCAGAGGCAGCAGGAACTCGAGAAACTCCGCGAAATGGAGAAACGGGAGTTCTATGGCGAGCCTGTAGATCATTTTTACTTCGACTATGGTGCGTGGGTCCGTCCCGGCTGGTTCTCCTATGAAGACGGAAGCGGATCCGAAACCAGCCAGGCCGACATCGATGTCCGGCTCTGGTTGGACATGCGGTACGGAGTTCACCAGCTCTATGCACGAATAATCACCGATTATTCCAATTATGCCCACAACGACGGTCCCGACGGAGATGATCACGATCTGGACGGGCCCCGGCCGGATGTTCTTTTCTACCAGATCCACCTGGGGGAATTGATCGGGGAACCGGACCGGAATTGGGATCTGACGGCGCGGGCTGGCCGGCAGTATCTCCAGTTTGGCGGCGGGCTGGTTTTCAACAATATTGCCGACGGGATCGTCCTGCGGGGGAATGTCGGATCCTTTCCCTTTGAGTTGTTCGGGCTTCGATCGATGACGCATGAGAATGATCTTGATCAGAGTCGTCCCAACCCCGATGAAACGGAACGGATCTTCATCGGGGGGGCGGTTCGTTACACGGGAATCCTGGACCAACTTCCCTACCTGGCAGTTTTGGTCGAACGGGACCGTCTCGATGAAGATCCGGAGAACGGGTTCCAGGATTACGAGTTCGATGCGGAATATTTTGGCCTGGGGATGGAAGGGAAAATTGCGGAGGGTTTCTTTTACGAGTGGGAGGCTTGGTACCAGACGGGGGAGCGTTTTGCCCATCTGCAGACGGACTCCGGGGAGGATATCGAGGCCTTCGCCTTTACCAGTTCGCTCGAATACCGTTTCTATTCCCGGACCCACCCGGTTCTCGAACTCGGAGTGATGTTTGGATCAGGAGATGCGGACCGTTTCCGGATTCTCAACAGTGAGTTTGGCAACCAGATCGGTACGTCGGACCGGGCGTTCCTGGGATTCGGATATATCCCGACCGGGTATTCCCTTTCGCCGTACCTGTCCAATCTCTGGATTTTCCACCTGGGCGGTTCCATCCGCCCGTTGATGGAGGAGACGGTTTTCACGGTTCCGATGGACGGCCTGGAACTCTCTCTCGACTTTTATTACTACCGGAAACACCTGGAGGAAGGGGGTATTTCCGATCCCTATGCTGATTTTGAACATGCCGAAATTGGATACGAAGTCGATTTTTCCGTGAATTGGACCGTTTTTTCCGATGTGAATTTCATGGGCCGGAGCGGGTTCTTCAAACCCGGTTCGGCATACGATCGTGACGAGGTCCGTTCCTATGTTTCTCTTTCCCTTCTTTTCGCTTTCTGAGGGAGAACTGAAATGATTGGCGCCATACTCCTGCTGACGATGCTCTCCGGGACCCCCGGCCAGGACATCGAATACACGCGCGAACTGATGAAGAAGAAAAAGGCAGATATGGGCGACCTTTCGTTCGTTTTTTACAGCCTCCTGGGAAAGGAAAAGCCGGCGGAGAAGGCTTCTGAGGCCGCGGCAGCGTTGGTGAAGAAGGGGTGGATGCCTTCCAAGTGGTCGAAGGATCTTGAGGCGAAGATCACCCTTGGCGATGTCTGTTACCTGATGTGCCATACTCTTGAGATCAAGGGGGGCATGATGATGCGGGTTTTTGGATATACCCGGCGTTACTGCTACCGGGAATGTGTGCAACGCCGTCTTGTCCGCGGAAACGGTCCCCATAGCCGGGTAAGTGGCCGGGACCTGCTCGGGGTCTATACCCTCCTTGAAAACCGCCTGGAGGAGAAGGAAGAGAAGGCGGCCGAAGACTCTCCCTGATGCCCCTATATATTTTTTTTCGATTTATTGTATAAATAATGCATCAAATACTGATTTTATGTATTATAATAGGCGTGAAACCGGAGGTGATATGAACAAACTGATTGGGGTTGTGTTTCTCGGAATCATGGGATCTCCCCTCTGGGCATCCGATTCCGTTGAAGTATTGGAAGTTCGCGGCGATGCGGCGGTCAGGACCGGTCTGAAGGGGAAATGGCTCCCCCTTGTAAAGGGCATTTTTCTCCGCCCCGGACAGTGGATCCAGACCTCCTTCGGAGCTCGGGTTTATCTGAAATTCTGGTCCAATACCGTTGCACAGGTCCGGTCGGCAAGTCTTGTTGAAATCGAAACGGTCCGCCAGGAAGGTCCGAAGCAGACCGGCCGCCTTCGGCTTGCACTCGGCTCGGTCCGGGTCAAGGTACGCCCCGATCGCAGGGAGATTGTCGATTTCCGGGTGAAAAGCCCTGGAATGACCACCGCGGTCAAGGGAACCCAATGGGATCATTCCTACTCGGCCCAGACGGGGCGGAGTGAATTGAGGGTGATCGACGGGACCGTCTGGTTTTTGTCTTCCGATGTGAACCTGACCCGTACGTTTGCCGAGGGCTCCATTCGAACTTCTGATTCGTCCACTCCCCGGACCCGGCTGTCAGAAAAAGAGGAGGATTCGGGGGAGAATGATGGTGAACAGGAAGGCGGTTCACTTTCAGCGGATTACGGGACCTGGAATTCGATGACGGATGTGACAATGAACCGGTTTTCCTCCCAGGATAACAGGGAATTTCAGAAGCGGGTTGCTGACATGACCACCGGGAACGACAATGGGGGCTCCAACACGGTGATCATGCAGAACAACAAACCGATCAAGTAGGAAGGTGCGGCCGGGTTTCCGCATCTTCCCTGTGATTTGGTTCAATATTTCACTCGAATTCCAGTCCCAGTATGGCATAATCTCACTAAATGCAACTGGGGGTATTCATGAAGAAGTTCTGGGTCCTGCCTCTCTTTCTCCTTTCCACGCAACTCCATGCCCAGGAATCCGCCCATGTCTCGGTTCTTGAGATCAAGGGGGGTGCGGAAATTCGCCTCTCGATTGACGGGGAGTGGAAACCGCTGAAAGTGGGCGATTTGATTCCGGATGGCGCGTGGATCCAGACCGCTCTGAGATCCCTGGTTTACCTGAAATTCTGGAACAACACCGTGGCACAGATCAAATCGGCCAGTCTCATCCAGGTGAAGGGGCTTTCCAGCGATGGCAGCCGGATGGCGGGCCGGATCCATCTCTCGCTCGGTACCGCCCGTGTCCATGTGGACAAGAAGAAACTCGCCGCCGGAGAGAAGGTTGATTTCAAGATCGTCTCCCCGAAGATGACCACATCCATCAAGGGGACCATTTCAGCACAATCCAGAATTGGTTGGGACCGGGATTCAAGTTACACCCAGCAGGGGAGTGTGGCACTCTCCATGGTTGGGAGGCCTCTCCTGTCCGCTGAGAAAGAGAGCGGGACAATCGGGAACTCCAAACCGGGAAACCCAGTCGGAATCAAAAGCATCACCAATATGACGATGGGGAAGAATATCACCGCGAATTCTCCGGGAGGGAAAAAAGTTTCCTTCAAGCAGACCTCCGAGAAGTCGGTTTCCCAGAATCTGAAAATGACGATGGAGGCAAAAGAGACCTTCCAGGTGTCGATCAAGGTTCAAATGGCGAATGAGGGGAAAACCTGGACGGCCGTGATGGACCAAAAGAAGAAGAATGCCGGGGAGAAGGGGAAAGAGGAGAACAAGCCCAAGCCCAAGAAGTAATCCCTCTCCATACGAGGCAGATTCCTTTCTTGAATGATGTGTTCCGAAAAGGGGGGGACCGGAATCCGCAGTAGGGGAACCAACCCGGCATCGAATGAAACTATCGCGGGCCCGTCACAAGTTCACTTCGCTCGCTCTCGGGGGGATTGGCGCGATCCTCGCCTTCTGGATGGGATCCGATCTCCAGTTCTTCCGGAATATTGAGTTCACCTCATACGATCTTCGTATCGAAGCTGCATCTTCCATGCCCCTGGATGACCGGATCGTTCATCTCAATATCGATGATATCAGCGTCCGGCCGGACCAACTCGGCCGCTGGCCCTGGCACCGCGATGTCCATGCCCGGATTGTGGACGGACTGACCGAGCTCGGAGCAGAACAGATCGTCTTCGATGTCGAGTTCCTCGAGCCCGAACGTTCCTACATCGACCCCGAGAACGTCGAAGATGTGGAATACGCGGCTCAACTCATGGTGGGGGGGGGCGTCGAACCCGGGGTTCTTGAATCCATCCGGACCATCATCCGGAAAACCCGGAAGGCGCTTGATGACGGGGATCCGGACGAGGCCGATCTCATCCTGATGCAGCTGAGGGAGGATCTCCCCCTTTACGGAAAGAAGATGGCGATCCTCTTCGGCCGACTGCTCATCCATCCCGACCAGGAATTCGCGGATGCGATTCGGCGAAGCGGGCGTGTCGTTCTCCCGGTCAACCTGGTGCGTACCCAGGAGATTCATCCCGAATCAAAAGCATTGGCCAAGTCCTCCCTGGATGGAGCCGGGCTTCGTGGACTGGAAATTGACCGGAGCCATCTTACAGGCCCGCTCCCTGTTTTTGCCGATGACGCCGCCTTTTTCGGAGCCGTGGACCTGCCACGCGCCGATGACGACCGCATTGTCCGGCGGGGATCGGTGTTTCACCGGTACAAGGACAGGCTCTACTTCCAGTTGGGTGTGATTGCCGCCATGAACCTCATGGGGGGGGAGTGGAAAATCGAGGGGGACGGGAAAACCGCCCTCTTCTCGAATGACCAGGGAAAACAACTCTCCATCCCGGTCGACAAGCACGGTATGACCCTGCTCAACTGGAGGGAAGGGGAGGGGAGCGAACTGTTTCCGCAGGTTTCCTATATGCGTGTCTATAAACCGGTCATGGCGGCATACCGGATTTACCAGGTTTTCGGGAAATTGAAGGACCTTGCTGATCTGATGGGGCTACGGGGCCTTGCCTGGCCGGATCTGACGCTCAAGAACTACCTTGAGGAGGATGCCTGGGAAAAGCAGAGGACTTTCCTGGTT
>PVBE010004620.1_pt1 | contig 12637 bp, 7 predicted proteins | sample 1631181 | NCBI WGS metagenome assembly PVBE01 (sample SAMN08397723, study PRJNA350692) | Marine metagenome, whole genome shotgun sequencing project. | isolation source: water | place: Pacific Ocean | collected 2012-04 | reverse complement strand
CCTTGTTGCGCTCGGGGAGAATGACGCGCTTGATGCCGGCGCGGTGCGCCGCCAACGTCTTTTCCTTCAATCCGCCGATGGGCAGCACCCGACCGCGGAGTGAAATCTCTCCTGTCATAGCGACGTCGTGACGCACCCGAATGCCGGTGAGCAACGAGACCAACGCCGTGAACATCGTGATGCCCGCGCTCGGCCCGTCCTTGGGCATCGCGCCAGCCGGGATGTGCACATGGATGTCGCTCTTATCCATGAAGTCCTGCTCGATGCCGTACTTGCCGCAGTTCGCTCGGACGTAACTGAGCGCCGCGTGCGCGCTCTCTTTCATCACGTCACCGAGCTGCCCCGTGAGTTGCAGCTTGCCGCTGCCGTACATGCGCGTCGCTTCGATGAATAGGATCTCACCGCCAACGCTCGTCCAGGCGAGGCCGGTTGCGACGCCGGTCTCCTCGGTACGCTCCGCAACCTCGCTCGTGTACTTGATGGCTCCGAGGTACTCGCGGAGATCGTCTTCGGTGTCGATCTTGCGAGGCGTTTCGTCACCCTCGGCGACCTTCACCGCGACTCCGCGGATGACGCTCGCAATTTGCCGTTCCAGACCACGCACGCCCGCTTCGCGCGTGTAGTGCTCGATGATCTCTTCGATCGCCTGGTCTGTGATGTTGCAGATTTCGTCTTTGAGGCCGTGCTCATCGAGTTGCTTCTTGATGAGGTGCCGACGTGCGATCGCGAGCTTCTCCCGGCGCGTGTAGCCGGGCAGTTCGAGGATCTCCATACGGTCGCGGAGTGGCGGCGGAATCGGATCTGCGATGTTGGCCGTCACGACAAACATCGTGCTCGAGAGATCGTAAGGGATCTCAAGGTAGTGATCAGCGAACTCGTTGTTCTGCTCCGGATCGAGGACCTCGAGCAGCGCCGCACTGGGATCGCCGCGGAAGTCGTGCCCGATCTTGTCGACCTCATCCATCATGAAGACGGGGTTGATCGTGCCAGCCTTCTTCATCCCCTGGATGATCTGGCCAGGGAGAGCGCCCACGTACGTGCGTCGATGGCCGCGGATCGCTGCCTCGTCATGCACGCCGCCGAGCGAGATGCGAACAAACTTGCGGTCGAGGGCGCGAGCGATGCTGCGCCCAAGCGACGTCTTGCCAACGCCCGGCGGGCCCAGGAGGCAAAGGATAGGTCCCTTCTTCTCGGCCTTGAGCTTCCGCACGGCCAGGTACTCGACGATACGTTTCTTGACCTTCTCGAGACCGTAGTGATCTTCGTCGAGGACCTTCCTCACGGCAGCGATGTCCAGGTTGTCGGTCGTCTGCTTCGTCCACGGGAGATCCAGAATCCAATCGAGGTACGTCCGGACGACGGTGTATTCCGCGCTACCCACCTGCATCGTTCGCAGGCGCTTGAGTTGCTTCCGCGAAACGGAGTCCGCCTCACTAGGCAGATCTGCTGCAGAGATCTTCTCCTCGAGTCCGTCGAGATCGCCTTGATCTCCTTCGTCTTCACCGAGCTCTTCTTTGATCGCTTTCAGCTGCTGGCGGAGCACGTACTCGCGCTGGTTCTTGCCCATCTCCTCTTTGATTTGGGAGTTGATGCGCTCGCGCATCTTGAGCACTTCGAGTTGCCGGGTCAGCAACTTGAGTACCTTCTTGATGCGCTCCTTGATGTCGACGGTCTCGATAAGTTGCGCCTTCTCTTCGACTGGCGCGTCGAGGTTCGCCGCAACAAGATCCGCGAGCTGCCCAGGTGCCTGAATCGAGTCGATCAGCGAACTCGCCTCGCGGGGAAGCTCGGGCATGAGCTGCACCACTTGCTTTGCCACGTCCCGCAAACTCATGGCCAACGCCTCGGCCTCGAGATCCTCGGCGGGCGCGCCCTCAACGCGATGGATCTTGGCGCGCAGGTAGGGCTCCGACTGGGAGAGCGAATCGAGCCGGATACGCGTCAGTCCTTGAAGGATGAGCGAGTAGCTGCCGGAGCTGTGCTTGAGCGCCTTGAGCACTCGGGCAGCACAGCCGACGGGATAGAGATCGTTTTGACCAGGGTCATCGGTTGACGGGTCGCGCTGGGCGAAGATAGCGATGACCGGCGACGGTAGATTGTGCACGTCCTCGACTAGAGCCACTGACTTTTCGCGGCCAACGTCAAAGGGTGCGACCGCTCCTGGAAAGAGCACGGCGTTCCGAATTGGGAGAACTGCGAGGTCCTCTCCGAATTGCATGTCCTTCTCTGACGGTGCCGGGATCGGTTTCTTCGTGTCGGTCATATTTTCTCCTGCCACCACACAGGCTAGGTTGGGGGTGCGCACCCGCCCAACGCCGGCCCACGAGTCCCCCAAACTAACCACTTCATCATGGCTGACCAGGGCTGGCGCGGCAATTGCCCGACAAAGTTTGGTTTTTGGTTTTTTTTGACCCGTCTCATCCCATGCGAACTGTATTTTTAGGCACCCCAGAGATCGCCGTCCCAGCCATGCAGGCCGTCGCAGCCACAACGGAATTGGTGGCTGTGGTGTGCCAGCCGGACCGACGTGCTGGACGCGGCATGAAACTGCGTCACCCGCCAGTAAAGGCCGCCGCGCTGGCGCTAGACATACCCGTTCACCAGCCGACGAAGGTACGGAAGGGCTTCGATGAGTGGTTACGTGCCCAGGACGCCGAAGTCGCCGTCGTGATGGCCTACGGACGCATCCTACCTCAGTCGGTTTTGGACGCGCCGCGGCGCGGCTGCGTGAACTTGCACGCGTCCATCCTGCCTAAGTACCGAGGAGCCGCGCCCATCCAATGGGCCGTCATCGAGCGAGAGCGGGAGACAGGCATCGCATTGATGCAGATGGACGCGGGGATGGATACCGGACCTGTGTTCTGCGATCGCCGAATTCCGATTGGCGATACCGAAACGGCGGGCGAGGTCGCAGAGCGACTCGCCGAACTCGGCGGCGAAGTGATCCGTCAAGACCTGCCGCGGGTACTGTCGGGAGAACTCGTGGCGCGCACCCAGGACGCGAGCCTCGCGACCCATGCTCGAAAGATCGAAAAAGCGGATGCCTGGGTCGATTGGACGCTGCCAGCGGCCACAGTCACCGGATGGATCAACGGCCTCTCACCCTACCCTGGAGCGAAATCTCTGCTCGGAGACAGGCCGCTCGTAGCATTCCGGGCCGAGACCGCCCCCGGTGGATCGGAGGTCCCGCCAGGAACCATCCCAGGAACCATCATAGACGCCCGCGGTGACACGTTGGCTGTCGCGGCGGGCGACGGGGCCGTCCGGATCCTCGAGGGGCGTCTGGGCAACGGCAAACGCGTGAAAGCCCGCGATCTGCTCAATTCGCTCCACCTCTCTGGCGGCGAACGCCTCGTCAAGCCCCCCGCCCCCCCTGAGCGCGGCGGCGAAGGCCCGTGACTGACATCGCAAGCGAGTTCATCGCAACCATCACGCGGGAGTTCCCGGGGTTTCGAATCGTGCCCAAGGCCGGGAATCGCCTCTCGCGGTGGATCGATATCGCGCTTCGAATCGCGACATTCGGCGGTCAACGCCACTACATGACGCGCTACCACACGGTGCTGGGGCAAACGCTCTACGTGCCCCTGAGCTGGCCGGCCATGACCCTTATCGATAAAGTCATCCTCTTGCGTCACGAGCGCGTGCACCTGAGGCAGCGACGACGATACGGGGTCGTCGGCATGGCTTTCTTGTACCTCCTCCCCTGGTTCCCGCTGGGCCTGGCGTACTGGCGGGCTCGGATCGAGTGGGAGGCCTATACGGAAACCCTCAGAGCTACCGCAGAGCTAAAAGGTATAGAAGCGGCTCGGGACCCCGACCTGCGGGAGCACATCGTACAGCGCTTCCTTGGCCCCGATTATGGGTGGATGTGGCCCTTCCGCGGCCAAGTCGAGGCCTGGTACGGTGAGGCCCTGGCCGGGCTGGATTCGCCCGCCCGGCCAGTCAAGGATTCGCATTCTACCCCTCCGTCGCCATAGCATGGCGTAGCCGGGCCCCGGCAGATAGAGTTGGGCGCCAGCGATGCAGCCCGTCCGCGACGTTCGCGGGCTTGCGGGGCAACAAAAGGGTTGAGGTTCTTGTGAGTGCAGCAGTGATTGGGATCGACCTGGGGACGACGAACACCGTGGTGGCCGCCGTCAGGGATGGGAGAGCCACAGCGCTCGCCGACGAAACCGGAAGTCGCCTTCTGCCTTCGGTCGTGTCGTTCCACCCGGATGGCAGCGCTCTGGTCGGACCGACCGCGAAGCGACGCCGGATGGTGGACGCGGCGAACACCGTCTATTCCGTGAAACGGCTCATCGGAAGGAGCTGGCGGTCGGAGGAGGTCAAGCGCGCGCGAGAACGCTTCCCCTTCGAACTCAAGGAGGGCCCCGGGCAAGCCGCGCTCATCTCCTCTCGAGGCGAGACCTATACTCTGCCGGAGATCAGCGCCTTCGTGCTCAAGGAAGCGCGCGCGATGGCAGAACGCGCCCTCGGCGAGCCGGTTCAGAAAGCCGTCGTCACGGTGCCGGCGAACTTCAACGACTTGCAACGAGCAGCGACGAAGGTCGCCGGACGCGTCGCGGGTCTGGAGGTGCTGCGTATCCTCAACGAGCCGACGGCCGCCGCGCTCGCGTACGGCTTCGGCAAGTCCACCCGCGAACGCATCGCTGTGTACGACTTTGGCGGCGGTACGTTCGACGTCACGTACCTCGACCATTCCGGCAACCTATTCGAGGTGCTTGCGACCGCTGGCGACACGTTCCTTGGCGGCGATGACCTCGACCTTGCGGTGACGGAACACTTGGCAGGCATGGTGAAGGCCGAGCACGGTATGGACCCGCGCCAACACCCCAGCGGCTTCGAAGCACTTCGAAGCGCGGCCGAGGAGATAAAGTTCGCCCTATCCGCGGATCCCCAAGCATCCGTCAGCGTAGAAGACGTAACAGGCGGGTCGGGCGCGCGACCCCTGCCCTTCTCGTTCGTGCTCTCACGCGATGAGTTCGAACGCATCATCAGCCCCCTTGTCGAGGGGACTTTCAAGGTCTGCGAGCAAGCCCTCGAGGCCGCGCGACTGCAACCAAGCGACTTCGACCACGTCGTGCTCGTAGGCGGCTCCACGCGCATCCCGCTCGTCCGACGACGAGTCGACGAGTTCTTCGGGTGCACGGTGCTGGACCGCATCAACCCCGAGGAGGTCGTGGCGCTCGGCGCAGCAATCCAAGCCGCAGCTCTTAGCGAGACCGCTGGCCGAAAGGCGAGCATCCCCTCCCCACCCAAACCGGCGCGCACCACCGGCGCGCCCGGCCGAAAGCCCTCCCCGCCGCGGCGCCGAGGGACAGATACTTCTCCAGGCGTGGAGCCGCGAAGCACCGGGGCGCCCTCATCAGCGCCCGGCAGTGCGGAGCCGGGCGGTCGAGCAGCTTTCAGCACGGGCGTCGGGCTGGGGCCCGCGCGCAAGAAAGCCATCACGGACGGCGGGCTTGGCCCCGGCGCGCGGCGACAGGTCAGGACAGAGCCCGGGCTGGATGCAGCGGCGAACGAGGCGCAGAGCGCACCGCCCGACGCAACGTCGATGACGAGCGAGCCGCCACCACCGCCACCGCCACCGATCTCGGATCTGCCGTCGCCCTTGCCGGCACCCCCAGCATACTCCGCGCCGCCGGCACCGCCGGCACCGCCTGTACCTGCGCCACAGGACACGGCGCCCCGAAGCCCCCCGCGTACGGACGACAGCGCTGCCGCGGCGCTGCCGCTGGTACACCCGTCGGAGCATAGCTTGCCGGCGGTCGTCCCCCCGCGCGACGCTCGCCCGGCCGCAGTCCCGGTGGCTGCCGCGCCACCCGCGGTGGCCGAGGACCCGGAGAACGTCGGCATGCCCGCCGCCTCGCTACGACAGCGGTACGGCGACTTGCCGCTCAGCATGCCGCACGACGAGCTTCCCGCCACAGGCGGAGTCGGCGAGCCTGCCCTGCAGAGCAGCCTGCCAGCCACGGGCATCGCCAGCCCGGCGCCGCCCCCTGCCCGACTGCCCCCGATCCCCTCGGATCCGAGCATCAAACTTCCACCGCCCCCCGTCCACCCCGGCCAACTGACGGGCCAAATACCAGGCCAAAGAAGCCCGGCGCCCCCGACCGGGGCTCCGATCCTGGTCGACGTCACTCCACTCAGCTTGCACGTGGAAACTGTGGCCGGCTACTGCGACACACTCGTCGGACGCAATACGCCCGTACCCTGCGCCGAGAGCCGGCGCTTCGTCACTGCGAGCGACGGTCAAACCGTCGTCCACGTGCGGGTCAGCCAAGGCGAGTCGTCGAGGTTCTCGGAGAACACACTCCTGGGCGCAGTCGAACTCACCGGCCTACCCGCCGCGCCGCGAGGAAAGACCTCCGTCGAAGTAACGTTCTCGCTGGACACGGACGGCATCCTGAACGTTCGCGCAACGGACGTAGAGACAGGCTCGCAGGCGGAGGCAACGCTCCGGCTCATCGGCACCCCCGAAGCTGCCGGCATCACCGCGACGACGGCAGGCTAGCGGTGACCGCAAGCGAAGCATCCAAACGCGTGTTGAGTTGGGCCGAGGTCGTCGACGATGCGAGCTACTACGAAATCTTGAACGTCCTCGCGCTCGCCGACGACGCCGCCATCAAAACGGCCTGGCACGAGTTCGCCACAGCGTTTCACCCCGACGCTCACCGCGGCGCAAACCCCGCCGTCCAGGAAGCAGCAACAAAAGTCTACATGGCCGGTGTCGAAGCCTACGGCGTGCTCTCCAACGCGGCGCAGCGCTCAAAGTACGACCTAGCCGTGGCCAAAGGGCGCATTCGCATGACCGGCGACACCGGCGCCCCAAGCGTCGACGCCCGAGAAGTTCGTTCCCTCGACGAAGTCTGTCGCAGCGCTGCCGCGCGACGCCACGCGGTCGCGGCCGAGAACTACATCGTGACCGGCGATCTCATGGCGGCAAAGAAGCAACTCCAGATAGCCCTCGTCCACGACGGAGGGCAAAATCCCGACCTAGAAGAACGGATCGACGCGCTGGATCTCGTCTTGTTTGCTAGCGGGGATTAGCGACGCCGCGCGCCTCCGGCGGGATCTCCTCCTGTTCGCTTGCCGCGATTAGCGGCGCCGCGCGCTATTCGCGGGCGTTCTGCCGGGGTCTCGCGAACGGAGACTGGCGTACTCTGGTTTCTGGGGGGGCCCTGCGTCGCTGGCCACCGGGAGCCGGGTTGAATCCAACCCGCCCGCCCCGCCCCCTCCTCTTGCCGCCCCGCGCTCCGCTCGGGGCCGCGCCGCGGCTTCGCCGCGCGCTCGCCCTTGGCTCGCGGGGTCTTGTTCTGCGGCGTTGCGGCGACCTGCCGGCGCCGCAGACCGCCACGGGCGACGGAACCTCTAGTCACCGCACGCCACATTTATCCCGCCGCACCCCGGGCAACCAAAACCCGGCCGGCGGCAAGGCCCCCGCAGAGCAAAGGCAGCGAGGCGGGTGAGTGCACGCGGGCGCCAAGCGAAGCCCAACCCAGCAGTCGAACGACAACCTCAAAACCCGCTACCCAAGACAAAAGCGCAGTGCCCGGGGTAGCAAGCTCGCCAAAGGCGAGCGCAGTCCCCGGGTACGGACCAGCAGGGGCAAGCGCTAAGCGCCCAGCGTGCACTCATCCCGTCGAAGCAGCCGAAGCGCATCCAAGACCCAGCAGCCCGTCAGTCACCGAACATCACCGAACATCACGCACCACCACCCCGCCCCCCCGCCGCCACAAGAGCATCCAACAAAGAACTCGCACCAATCCGAAACCGATCCGGAGTGATTCGCTCGATGCCAAGCACCTCCTCCGTCATCGCCGCATACAAAAGCGCGTCTTCGACGGTCCGGACTCCGCCCGCCACCTTGAAACCGGCAGGGCGACCGGTCCGCACAACGTGCTCGCGAAGCGTCTCGAGCATCACCAGTGAGGGCTCGAACTCGGCACCAGGCTCGAATTTTCCGGTGGAGGTCTTGATGAACGCCGCCCCTGCATCGAGCGCAAGGCTCGCCGCTTCCGCGACGGCATCAGGCGTGGGCAGCGCGCCCGTCTCCAAAATCACCTTCAGCCTCGCGGGTGCGATGGCTTCACGCATCGCTCGCAGATCCGCGAGCAATCGCGAACGCTCACCCGAAAGAAACGCTCGCCAATCCAGAACCACATCGATCTCGTCCGCGCCCGATCGGACAGAAGAAACGACTCCATCGAGCTTCTCCAAAATCGCGCCCTGCCCCGTCGGAAACGCCGGGCCCACCGCGACAACGCTCACCGACGCGGACGCGGAGCGTAGAAGTTGCGCGATCTCGCCCGCGTGCTGCGGGTAGACGCAGACCGCGGCACACGCCGGCCCCGTCTCCGTTCCTGGCACCGTCCCTCGCGCCGTCCCAACGGCCGCCTCGCAGAGAGTCTCGAGGTCCGCGGACGTCTCCCCGCCCCCCAAGCTCGTCAAATCCAGACAGGAAACGACCGCGTTCAGCCGCGCTGAGAGCCCTGAACCTGAGCTTGAGCCCGAGGCGGACTCTGCAACCGTCGACTTCAGGTCCTGGAATCTCGTTCTGACTTCAGCCCATTCTGCGCCGCGCCGCGCCATCGCCTTGCCTCCTACATCACCCCACCACGCGCAGAAACGACCGCGGAAGCGCTCCTCCTGGATTTTTTGACTTTAGCTATCAAACGGAAGATGTTGGCCAGACGGTCGTTGTGTTTGCCGCAGTGGGATCGCACACGATTGGTTCTAGCTTCATCCCCCAACGATGTTAAATGTACACGCGCCTCTCTCCCGGGGGCTAGAACGCCGCGCCCTGGCGCTTTTTGTCCACGCCCGACACAACAGGGCGTCCACAGAAGGTTAAACGTGAAGATCGCCTGCCCCTCTTGCTCCGCTCGCTACGCCATTCCGGACGAAAAGATCGAAGGCAAAGTTGCCAAGATCCGCTGCCGCAAATGCGGCGCCTCCATTGAGGCCGACGGACGCACCACCCCAGCGACCATCGGGCTCGCCTCAGACGGCGCCGCTGCCGATGAGGTCGCCGCGATGAGCGCACCAGATGCCGCCGAGAGCGCGCCCGACGCCGCGCCCGAGGCTGCCGCCGAAGTGCCCGCCGGCTTGTACTCGGTGGACCTTGGCGAATCGGACCAGCGCAACATGTCGCTGACCGAGATTATCGACGCCTACAACGACGGCGAGATCACCGCTGAAACGTATCTGTGGGCGGACGGCATGGCCGATTGGCAGCCCCTCGGTGAAGTTGCGGAGATCGTGGACGCGTTGCACGCCGCAGCCGAGGGCGAGGGCGACGTAGCCGCAGCCGACGCCCCGGCAGCAGCAGCCGACGCAGATCCAGTAGTACCCGCAGCCGAGCCAGAGCCCGCCGCTCCTGCTCCCGAGCCTGCAATCGCGGCGCCGGAGCCAGAAACGGAGCCGCAACCGGCAGCCGAGGCACCGCAGCCCGAGCCGGAGCCCGAGCCAGAGCCCGCGGCGCCATTCACGGGCGGCCGCGATGAATCGTCCGTGCTCTTTTCACTGAGCGCGCTGACCTCTTCGCACAGCCACGCCCCACCAAGCTCGTCGGGCCCCGCCAGTGTTGGTGATGACGATTCCGGACTCATCGACCTCAAGGCGCTCACGAGTCAGACAGAGGCGAGCCCCAGTTCAGTCACAGCCCCTGTCACCGCGGCAATCCCCGGAATCCACGCTCCCGCGGTGGTCAGGGAGACCAACGGCGGCAAGGGCAAGCTCTACGGGATCATCGCGGCAGCGGTGGTGACCGTCCTTCTGATCGTCGGTATCGTCTTGAATCAGCGCGCCAACGCCGAAGAGGCTCGTCTCGCGGCAGAAACCGCCGAGAAGGAACGAGTCGCTCTGGTCGCCAAGCTCGAGGCGGAGAAGGTCGCGGCGGTCGAAAAGGCGAAGCGAGAGGCCGCGGAAGCCCTGGCGGCCGAAAAGGCTGCACAGGCCAAAGCTCAAGAAGAGGCCGACGCCAAGGCCAAGGCCAAGGCCGACGCAGAAGCGAAGACCAAGCAAGCCGGCGTAAAGACCAAGCGCACGAAGCGCTCGACACGCAAAAAGACCTCGACGAGCTCGAAGAAGAAGAGCCAGAAGACCTCGACGAGCTCGAAGAAGAAGAAGAGCACCAAGAAGCGCGGCAAGTGCGGCTGCCCCATGGGCGACCTTCAGTGCGCGATCCGTTGCGCCGCAAGCAAGAAGAAGTGAGGCTCGCCGCACGGCGGCTCCACAAGCGTGACGCGTCAGTCCCGGCGGTACGAAGCCGGCACGGTTAGAGTGACCGTGCCGCGCGGCGCATGGGGCTCACGAATGCGTCCGCGACGGTCAGCCAGGCCGTAGCGGACCAGACCGTTGTCAAAGCGCAGTCCGAAGGGCGCACTGCCAACGACGGACTCCCCTGACGCCGGGACTACATCGACAAGCACGGGCGCGGTCGGCCGAGGACCTGATGACGCCGGCAAGCGGGATCCTTGTTCCGCCAAGGATTGGCAAGCGCGCCGGACCTCACTGCTCGTGTCATCGCGGGCGCATGCCAGTAACGACGTTCGGTCGCTCGCTTCTCCGTCGCCACGTACCAGCTGCGCAACAAGCACGCGGACGCGCGCCGATGGATCGCGACGTAGGAGCTGCTCGAGGAGGTCGCGTTGGCACGTGGCGTCGAGGAGCAGCAGCCCGGCCGCGGCGTTTTGGCGAACGGCACTCCGCGGGTCGGCTAGCGCGTCGCATAGAGCGGCGAGCGCGACCGTTTGCTGCTCGGGGGCCAGTGCGTCGCCAGTTGCAGCCGCCACACGTGCGACGCCGGCAATCGCGTTAGCGCTCACCCCAGGATCGGGGTCGTCAAGCGCCTCGACGAGGGGCGCAATGCGAGAACCCGACGGAAAGGCCCCGATTCGCCAGATTGCATTCGCGCGAACGCGCGCGGCCTCATCCGCTGCCAGCACCTCGAGTAGCTCGATCTGTTCGGGGTCCAATCCCTCGGCCAGCTTGGCGCGATCGGCACCGTCAAGCGGCCGCGTCGCCAGGAGTCGTGCGGCGACCGGGATGGGCGCGAGAGACTCAATCCAGGCATCGCGAACGCGCCCCTTCGCAGCGTCGAGCATTCGGATCGATTGCCGAAGCTGGTCGCCAGAAGCTGAGGCGAGAGCACTTCGCAATGCCGCGGCGAGCAGCAGGCGTTGGCTCGGTGTCGAATCCGAATAGCGCGCCATTACGGGCTCCACGAGGGCCGCACCGCCCACATCCGTCGCGGCGAGGGCAGCGGCGCGACGTACTTCCGGATCCGGCTCATCCAAGCCGGAGAGCAGCACAGCGTCGAGGCCAGCGTCAGCGGCGGCGGTACGGCCGCGTTCGCCAGGCTCGGCCAAATACAGGTCGCGCAATGCCCCGTAGGCGGCTCGACGAACCAACCGTGGCCATCTCGCCGAAGTAAACGAGACGACACTCTCGGCGACCGACGCGTTGCCCGCGCGACCGAGCAACCGAATCAGCGCTGCTCGCTCGACCGCGCTGGGAGCACGCTCCAGGACGGCGGCGACGGGTTGGGCGATCCGTCCGTCTGGCCCGTGTCGCCGCACGACCGCGTCGAGGACTAGGATGGCGCGCGCGCGTTCGGACGCGTTGCCGCGCTCGAGCTGTTGCATGACCGCCGGGACGGCGTCCGGAGAAGCCAGAGATTCGAGCAGGTCGAGCGCCGCTGCCGGAGGGACGTTTCCAGCGACCAAAGCTTCCGCGATAGGCCCAGCCGCGGTGCCCGGAGCGGCGCCGGCCCACGCCCGCGCACAGAGGGCCGACCGCGGCGACCCCTCGCCAAGACACTCCTCGAGGCGCTTCTCAGCCGACGGCCCGGCCGCGATGAAGCCCTGCATCAACGCGTCCCGATCGGCGCCTGAGGCGAGCGGCGCCAGGCGGGTCAACGCTCGCATTAGCGCCGCGTTGCTCGACGCCGAACGAAATCGCCCCATCGCGATGAAGGCGGCCGCACGCACGCCCGCGTCGGGGTCCGAAGCACTAAGGCTCTCGAGCTCAGCCACCGTCGACACCGCGTCGAGCCGTCCCAACGCCGTCGCCGCGGCCGCGCGCGCGCCGGGCTCGCTGTCCGAGAGAGCTAAGGCAACGGGGCCAATCGCGCGCTCATCACCGATTTCAGAGAGCGCGGCGGCAGCCGCCTCGCGAACGAGGCCGTCCGGATCATGAAGACGCCCCATCAGAGCCGCAACCGCTCGGCGGTCTCCGAGCCGTCCGAGCGCGCGCGTAATAGCAATTCGCACGCGCGGCTGTTGATCATCCAACTGCCCCAAGAGGGCCGGGATGGCGACCTCGCTTCCCGTTCGCCCGAGCGCTTCCGCCGCAAGGGCGCGCACCGTTGGGTCACCGTCGGAGAGCGTGCGACCCAAGGTCTGCGCGTCAGATGCGTCGGGCATGTCGGCGATGAGGCGCGCCGCCGCTCGCCGCAAACGCGGGTCAGGGTCTGAAAGCCATTGAAGCGCAAAGCGACGAGACTCCGAGAGTCCCACGCGAGCCGCAGCGTCCAGCGCGTGAAGGCGAACCACGGAATCGCTATCGCGCAATGCAACGAGCGTCAGAGTTCGCGCGGCTGAGCCGTCGAGCTGGGAGAGATGGGCGCTCGCCT
>PVBE011679105.1_pt1 | contig 12641 bp, 12 predicted proteins | sample 1631181 | NCBI WGS metagenome assembly PVBE01 (sample SAMN08397723, study PRJNA350692) | Marine metagenome, whole genome shotgun sequencing project. | isolation source: water | place: Pacific Ocean | collected 2012-04 | reverse complement strand
TTGGCCAGGGTTTCAAACCACTCGGCGACGTCGGCAAAGCCCTCGTCACGTGCCGTTTTCGCCATGCCCGGATACATCTCGGTATACTCGAAGGTCTCGCCCGCAACCGCCGCACTGAGATTCTGTGCGGTGCTGCCGATCGGCAGATCCGTCGCCGGATCACCGACCTGCTTGAGATAGTCGAGATGACCGTGGGCATGGCCCGTCTCGGACTCGCCCGTGTCGCGAAAGAGTCCGCCGACATCGGGATAGCCCTCGATATCCGCCTGCTTGGCGAAATAGAGATATCTCCGATTCGCCTGGGATTCTCCCGCGAACGCGTCCTTCAGATTCTGCTGCGTCTGTGTTCCCTTGAGGTCCGCCATCTTGTCCCTTCTTTCCTTCCTTCATCGTCGGTGTATTGCCTGGCCACTGCCTTCATGCAGTCAACCAGATGAGTTCGTCCGGACGCCCCGGCCCGCACGACTCGGCTCATCGCCAGAATTCGACTCACAACCCCGGCAGAATCCAAAAAAATTGATCGAAACCCGCCTCGCCTGAAGCGAGCACTCCCGCTCAAGGCGACGCCGCAAACCCCGGGGCTCGCCGATCGCGACGTCCTGGATGCGACCGCATGCCTCGCAGAGAAAATGGTGATGGGGACGGGGATTCCCGTCATAGCGCAGGGCCCCACTCGCATTCGGAACCGTTTTGACTTCCCCCTGATCCACCAGGATCTCCAGGTTCCGATAGACGGTGCCCAGGGAGAGGCGAGGCATCTCCTCCAGCAAGGCGTCATGGATCTCTGCTGCCGTCGGATGGGAATCCGTCGCCTGCAGCCAGGCCAGAACCTGATCCCGTTGCTGGGTCCGATGGCGACGCGGAGGAGATTCGATGGGCGTGGGGGGATTCGACACGCGGCAATACTAGGAGCCACCCGGGCCGAGCCGCAACCCAAAATCAGTAATTTTTCTCATTTTGAAGCGAGGGAAACTCGCTCGGCGAAGGGGAATCCGATCTCCCGGGGGCCTTTCTCGGCGGCGGAGCGGGCGGATCGGGGGGAAGCGGATGCCGCTACTCGGCTCGACGACCCCGCATCGGACGAAGTACCCTCGTGGAGGCCTCTGCGGCGAAAGGGAGGCGGGGAGAAACGATGAAAGTACTCGTCATGGGCGGCACCCAATTCAATGGCCTGGCCCTGGTGCACGAACTCGTCCGTGCGGGGCATGCTTTGACGATCCTGAATCGCGGCAAGACCGAGGCCCAACTCCCCGCCGGCGTCGAGCGCCTTCGCTGCGATCGCAGCGACCACGAGGCCCTGCGAAGCTGCCTGCGTGGCCACGACTGGGACTGCGTCTTCGATATCAGCGCCTATCGCCCCGACGACATCAGCACCATGATCAAAGCCCTCGACGGCCATACCGGCCATTATATCTTCGCCAGTTCGACCGTCATCTACGCGGCGACCGAATCCCTGCCCATTCGCGAAGACCATCCGGTCGAACGTGGCGAATCCCAGAACGCCTACGGGATGAATAAATTATTATGCGAAGATCTGTTGCTCGAGGCCTGGAGAGAACGCAGTTTCCCGGCCAGCATCGCAGCTTTTTCAATGGTTTTCGGCCCGCACAATATCATCCCCGAACGCGAGCAACGGATGTTCATGCGGCTCCTGAAGAAGCGTAAGGTCATGATTCCGGGGGATGGCCGGACAGTCGGCCAGGTCGGTTATGTCCGAGACGAAGCCCGGGCCCTGCGCATGATGATGCAGAAGCCCGCCACCTACGGCCGCCGCTACAACCTGACCGGCGGCGACTGCTTCACGGATCACGGCTACCTCGACACGATCGCAGAGGTCATGGGAATCGACCCCGGCGAAATCGAACGCGTCATGATCCCCCCCCAGTTGATGGATGACATCTACGGGGGGCGGGTGACGCTCTCGGACGAACCACTGAAAGTCCGCATCGACGCTCCCGCGGATCCCGATTCGCGCGGACAGGCTCTCTTCCAGATCAATCGCATCATTCAGCGAATCGCACCCAATATCCACCATTGGAATCGCAATGTCTTCTTCAGCATCGATCGGCTGAAGGAGGATACGGGCTGGCGCCCCGAATATAATTTCCGTGGGGCCGTGGAGGAAACCTGGCAGTGGATGCAATCGAGCGGGCGGGATAAGCTTCTGGAATTCGACTTCGGCTTCGAGGATCGTCTGCTCGAAAAAATCGAAAAGTCCTGATCGGGGTCAGCGGCTTTCGGGGCTGCGAGCATTCAATCGGATCGCAGCCCCCCGGAATCTTCCCGATCGAAAGAACTCTCCTCTCTTCTCGAACCCATTGGAGTCCCCGTGATCGAACTCTATACGGCCCCGACACCGAATGGATGGAAGGCGTCCATCACGCTCGAAGAACTCGGAATCCCCTACGAGGTACACGCCGTCAACCTGGCCGAGGGGGAACAGAAAGGGAAAGCCTTCCTCGAGATCTGTCCCAATGGTCGGATCCCCGCCATCGTCGATCGCGACCATGGCGACCTGCCCATCTTCGAGTCGGGCGCGATCATGATCCACCTGGCCGAAAAAGCCGGCAGGCTGCTGCCCAGCGACCCGCCCGGACGCGCCCGCGTCATGCAATGGCTGATGTTCCAGATGGCTGGGGTCGGGCCGATGATGGGACAGGCCAACGTCTTCTACCGATATTTTCCGGAGAAGATCCAGGCTGCCATCGATCGCTACCAGAACGAGAGCCGACGGCTCTTCGAAGTACTCGACGGCCGCCTGAGGGAAAGCGAATGGCTCGCGGACGAGTATTCCCTGGCCGATATCGCGAATTGGAGTTGGGTTCGAATCCACGGCTGGTCGGGTATTTCCATCGAGGGACTGGACGGCCTGGCCCGCTGGATGCAGGCGCTGGAAGCCCGACCCGCCGTCCAGCGCGGCATCGCCGTCCCCCAACCTCCCCTTCAACTCGAAGAGGCTGAGAATGCGGAAGAGATCGTGCGCAGCGCCCGCTCGATGCTGCAACGCTAACGAGGCCCTGCTTTTGCACCCTTGACGCTTCCCGACGCCTCTTCTCCATTCTTCCGCAACCCGGGATGCCGCCCGGGCTCAGATCCGGGCTCAGATCCGGGCTCAGATCCAATAGAGGGGCGGAAATCCTTCCGACCCCTCCGGATTCAGGGAGTCGGAGCAGACCGATGCCGAAAGAAATTGCAATCGCAGCCGCCGCCCTGCTCTCGATCGGCCTTCTCGGGGCCCGGAGCAGCCTGGCGGAAGACCGGGAGGCGCCCCCCTCCGACCCCCCCGCAACGAACAGCGCCGATTCGCCCGACCCGCCCCCCGCATCCGGTCTGGATCGTCGACTCGAGCATCGCGGAGATCGGATCGCTGCGAAGCTCGATCGCCGGGCCGCGAGGGCCAGGGCTCGGGGGCATTACCACCTCGCCGCACGCCTGGACCGCCGCGGGGATCGCATCGACGCGAGACTCGATCGCCGGACCGAGCGTCGAGAGCACTTCTGGCCCGAAAGATAGAAGCGGAGAATTAGAGGGGCCCGGCTCGTAGCCGGGGAAGAAGAGGCCGGGCAATCTTCCCCATTCCCGCCACCATCAGGGGGAGGTGTCGTCCATTCGCACCATCACCTTCACCCCCTGCTCCGGATCCTGCGCCACCGCCAGGGCCCGCTCGAATTGCTCCAGGGGAAAGCGATGACTGATCATCGCGGATAGATCGACCCTGCCCAGCATCCCGATCATATCCCCCCAGTCTTCCGGCTGGGCGATCGAACCGAGCAATTCGAGTTCCTTCATCATCACGGACATGAAGTCGATCGGAATCTCGCGGCGATGAAGCGCAACGACGGCCAGGCGGCTGCCCGCCCGCGAACGCGCGACGATCTCGGGGATCACATCGGGAGCCCCCGACGCCTCGATATAGACATCACTACCCGCCATGGCGGCACCGAATACGGGAGAGGTGCCGTGCAGTTCCCGGATTCGCGACCAGATTTTTTCCCTCGAAGGATTCAAGACGGCGCGGGCTCCGAACCGCTCGGCCACGGCGAGGCGCGTATCCGAGAGGTCGACGGCAATCACATCGTCCACTCCGCGATCGCGAAGCGTGGCGATGGCCGCCAGCCCGATCGGGCCCGATCCGAAGACCACCACCTTTTCGCCCGCGGCGGCGCGGCTGCGATTCACAGCCTGCATCCCCACTCCGAGGGGCTCGGCCAGGGCCGCCGCCTCGAAGGAGAGCGAGTCCGGAATCTGAAAGAGGCAGCCGCCATCCGCGACATCGCGCACCAGGAGACGCGGAGTCATGCCCCCCAGGCTTCCCCCATTTCCGATCTGATTATTGCCACCCAGGGGATCCACCACCACCCGATCCCCGACACCAACCCCGACGACCTCCCGACCCACGGATTCCACGATCCCCGAGAGTTCATGGCCGATGGCCATCGCCTCGGCGCTCGGGCCCGCGAGACCCCCGAGTTTCACATAGCCGACATCACTGCCGCAGATACCACATGCGACGACTCGAACGATGGCGTCACGCTCGCCGGCAGAAGGCACGTCGACCTGATCCAACCGCACGTCGTCGGGAGCATGGATCTTGACCTGGATCTGGGAAGTCATCTCTACCCCTCCGCTTGAACGGGCGGGATCCCGCCCCGCTTCTCCGAGAGCAACCTACTCTACCGGAATCGGCGCGCTTCGGAGAAGGGTTCTGGAATGGGATCGGCCGGACTAAGGAGCGGGCGGCCTTTCCTCGGCCTCGGCAGCGACTTTGCCGCCGCGGCCGCGCCCCCGGCCCCCACGACGGCGACCGCGTTTGGCGGACTTCTTCTTTGCCCGGGCCTTACGACCCCTCTTCTTCGCCCGCTTCTTGGCCTTCTTCTTCCGCAGCGGTTCGAAGAAACTCCCCGGCCGCTCTCCCGCCTGTCGGCACATATCACAGCTGCCACATTCTTCGCCGGGATCGACTCCGAAATAACCGCGTAGCAACTGAGCCCTGCAGGTTTCGATCGTCGCATATTCCTCGATCGAATCGAGACGCTCGGCATCCAATTTTTTCAGTCGCTGAAACTGCTCGGTCAATTTGCGCGCCCGCGTCACCAGGTCGTCTGGATGTATCAGGGGACGAACATATTTCTCCGTCGTGAGTTCGGCCAGGCCGGCTGATTCGAGTACGGCAACGATCGCGGAAGTCACCCGTTGGGCCAATTGTGAAGCGGTTGCCAGATCGACAATATCGGGAAAACGTCCCTCTTCGACATAGGCGACGAGCGCCTTTACCAGTTGAAAGAGTTGCTGGGGCCGAACCCGACTCTGGGAGGCCAGGAATTCGTGGATGTCCCGATCATCGAAATGATGGAGCAGAATACAATGGGATTGGCGCCCGTCCCGGCCCGCACGACCCGCTTCCTGAACGTATTGTTCCAGAGATGCCGGGGTCTGAAAGTGCACCACGTAGCGAATATCCGGTTTATCGATCCCCAATCCAAAGGCACTCGTCGCCACCATGACCAGGCGGCGACCCCGCTTCATGAAGAGTTCCTGCTCGGCCTTGCGCTCGCTGGCCTTCATGCCCCCGTGGTAACGATGTGCGGGAATCCCCATGGCCCGAAGGGCGCCGTGAACGGCGTCGACCTCCTTCGTGGTAGAGCAGTAGATGATGCCCGGCCGCCGGAGGCGCAGAATCAAGCGGGTGAGAGCCCGCAGACGAGCGGTACTGCCACATTCGATCACCTCGAAGCAGAGGTTCGGTCGATGCGGCGACGCGACGATGATCAGCGGATCCTTGAGGTCGAGTATTCGGATCAGATCTTCCCGCACGGATTCCGTGGCCGTCGCCGTCAGGGCCAATACCGGTGGACGCCCATAACGTTCCAGCATCTCGCGCAGCCTCAGATAGGCGGGGCGAAAATCATGTCCCCACTCGGAGGCGCAATGGGCCTCATCCACGGCGAAAAGAGAGATGCCCGTCTCCAGCAGCAGGGGCCGCAATTCCTCTCCGGCCAGGGTCTCGGGCGTCGTCATTACGAGGAGCGGTCCACCCTGGGCCACGCGCTCCAGGGCCTCTCGACGCGCCTTGCCTCGGACGGTCCCGTCGACGCGCACCACGGGCACCCCGCGCTTGTCGAGACTGCGTTTCTGATCCTCGAGCAATGCCAGGAGGGGGGACACGACCACGACCGGCTTTGGCATGATCATCGAGGGAATCTGGTAGCAGGCGGACTTTCCGTAGCCGGTGGGCAGCACGACGAGGGCGTCACGCCCCTGCAGACTATGCCGAATCGCTCGCTCCTGCTCGGGATGCAATCGCTCGATACCCAATCGCTCAGCGGCGCGCTGCAATTCTCCTTTTTCGCCACCATCGAGTTCGGGAATGAATTCGCTTTCTACCGCGAATTCCGGCTCATGGATGGCCACCTCCTCCACACCCGTTTTGACGACCGGCGGAGAGGCGTTTCGGCGGGATGCGTTGCGACCTCGCCGCCTCGAGCGCCCCGAATTCCGACTTCGCCCCCCGCGCCCATTCGTTTTAGAGCGTGCCGAAGCGGCCGACGGCTTCTGGCCCGAATCCGCGGCGCGTCCGTCTGCACTCTCGGCCGCCGCTGAAGCTTTTGGTTTTACGGTCTTGGACTTCTCGGCGCTCGCCCCTGGCTTCGAAGCCGATTCTCCGGAAGCGGAAACCACCGCCTCGGCGCTCGTCTGGGAATCGGCATCCGAATTGCGGGCACGACGACTCGCCTTCGCTTTGCGGGCGGACTTCTTACGGCGGGCCGCAGTCTTCCGGGCAGCCGATTTCCGAGACGGGGCCTTCTTCCGGGCCAAAGGTGCGGAATCGCGCCCGGCCCCGCTCTTCGTCTTTTCAATATCTTCAGTCATATCGCCATCGGAATTCAACGGGGCTCAATCGTTCCAACCCCTGATCCTCGAAATGCGAGTCCGGATAAGCTGATCCCGAACTCCAATAGGCGCGCTGTGGGTCTGGTAAAGCGCCCGCCTTAGTGATCGATAAGAGTCCAGCCCAATCTGAACCCGAGCGCCTCGACAATAAAGGGGCAACCACTCGACACGATGCTCCGGCACCCGGTGTCGCGGGAGACTCATCGGATACGGTACGAGTTTCCCAGACGCATTCGAATCATACACACATTTCCGCCCAACGTGCACGCCACAACGCTGCAAAGATTTGCCCTTCGCTTGGAAAAGTCTTCAAAAACCTTTTCGAATCAGGCATTAAGGGCTTAAGTGCGCCTTCGAATCGCGACAAAAAAATTCGCCGATCCCGAGCTCCCAGGTCCCGCTCTCCGGGAATATGTCGGGAATTTTCGCCGCCATTAGCATCCGCAATTCTTGCTTCAAAGAGGCTTCATCCCTTCGGGACTGCCGGAATCCGACTCCAAATTTACGAGAGCCTTTTCTTGATCGCCTCTTGATCGCCCGATTTCTCGACGCGCCTCAGTTCTGCACTACTGAAAAAATCTGCCGCTCGTTCATACCTGATTCGGGCTAGACTTCGCTTTCGATATCTGAAAACAACAGATCGGAGTCAATATATGCGTACTGACCTCTGCGACTGGTTCGACATCGAAGTTCCCCTCTTCGCATTCACTCACTGCCGCGATGTCGTCGTCGAAGTCAGCAAAGCGGGGGGGCTCGGCGTATTGGGTGCCGTGGGATTTTCGGCCGAAGAGCTCGAAACGGAGTTGCAGTGGATCGACGAGCGCATCGGCGGAAAGCCCTACGGTGTGGACACCGTGATTCCCAGCAAATACGAGGGAATGGGCGAGATGGATCCCGAGAAGCTCGAAAACCAGCTGCGGGAATCGATCCCCCAGGCTCATCGGGATTTCACCGCCAAGCTCCTCAGCGATGCAGGCGTGCCCGAACTCCCGCCCGAAGATAAATCCGATCATCTCCTCGGCTGGACATTGGCCACGGCGCTGCCACAGATCGAATGCGCACTTTCACACGACAATGTGAAGTTGATCGCCAACGCCCTGGGCACGCCCCCCCCCGATGTCATCCAATCCATTCACGGAACGAATCGCAAGGTCGCGGCCCTCTGTGGCAGTGCCTACCAGGCCATGAAGCATAAGGATGCCGGCGTCGACATCGTGATCGCCCAGGGCCATGAGGGAGGCGGCCATACCGGTGAAATCGGCAGCGTCGTGCTCTGGCCGGAAGTCGTCGAAGCCATCGCGCCCACCCCCGTGCTGGCCGCCGGAGGCATCGGCACGGGAGCCCAGATCGCCGCCGCCCTGGCGGTCGGGGCCAGCGGAGCTTGGATGGGATCGATCTGGCTCTCCGTCAAGGAAGCGATGGGCGCCATCGCCCAGAAAGAATCGTATCTCTCGGCGACCAGTCGGGATACGATTCGCTCTCGCTCGGTCACCGGAAAACCGGCGCGCATGCTCCGAAACGAGTGGACCGAAGCCTGGGAAAAGGAGGACACCCCGGATCCGCTGCCCATGCCCCTGCAGGGAATGGTCACCCTGGACATGATTCGCCGCACCCACCAATACGCGGAAAAGGCCCAGAGCGTGGCCTTCAATCCCGTCGGCCAGATCGTGGGATCCATGAATCAGATCCTGCCCACCCGGGAAGTGCTCTCGCAACTCATCGACGGCTATTACGACGCCGTCGATCGCCTCAAGGGGATTGCTGCGGATGATTGAGGAGCGCTGAATCGCGCCGGGCATCGCCCCGATACAGATGGCACTGGGCCCCAGCCCCCGGGGTCGGGGCCCCCTCTCGCGCGCTCGTATTTCCCGCCGCCCCGGAGCAGTCGACATCGCGCGACTGTTTTGCTTGACATCGGGCCGCCGGGTAAATAAACTAACGTCCTTTAGTTAGCAACCAGCCTGCTGAGAGAGCATGCCCTCCCCGCCCGCCGAAACCTCCAGAGTCCCCACGCCCAAGTCGCGCCGACGCAAGGGCGAGAAGACGGCCGAGATGATTCTCGACTCGGCCGAGGAATGCTTTGCGCGCATGGGCTACGCGGGAACGACCCTGCGCGTCGTGGCCCAGAAGGTCGGCATCCGAATTCCGAGCCTCTACAACCATTTCGAGAGCAAGGAGGCCCTCTACCAGGCCGTGCTCAAGCGCGGCATGTCGCCGATTCTCGATCTCCTCAGCCAATCCATCGAAGAAGAAGAGGGGCCGGCTCCTTCTGTCGAGCCGAGTTTCCTGATCGGGGAGATCATGAGCCTGCTCGGACAGCGGCCCAATCTGCCTCGACTCATCCAATACGAACTCCTCGCGGGGGGCGATCACCTGGCGCCCATTCTCGAGGATTGGCTGCGACCGACCATCACGCGCAGCCTGGAGATCCTGAAGCGAACGCCTGGAATCCAGGGCTGGAGGGCGGAGCAACTCCCCTACCTGCTGCTGACCTTCTTCAACATCGTGGTCGGCCACTTCACCACGACCGCATTGACGGAAAATCTGATGGGGAGCGATCCCCTCTCCAAGACGAGTCTCGACAAGAGCAGCGCTTTCTACAGCGAGATCTTCACAATTCTCATTCGCGGTGCCGAAGATCCGAAGACCGCAGAAGGTTGATTCGGAAAAGGCATCCTGAGACAGAGGAATTTACGATACATGGAAGTTGATATCTCCTATCTGGCCGCCTCCAATTGGAATGAGGAAATGCTGCCGCGCCTGCATTGGCTGCAGGATCATCGGCCTGTCTTCTGGTCCGAAAGCGACCAACTCTGGGTCATCACCCGCTTCGAGGACGTCTCCTACGTGTCCAAGCATCAGGAGATTTTCACTTCGGCGGAAGGCGTTCGCCCGGCCATCGATTCCAGGCTCGGCCTGATCGACGAAGCCGAACCGCGCCACGGCCAGTTGCGTGCAATGATCAACCGGGGCTTCACCCCGCGGATGGTCAAGAAGTTGGAGGAAAACTTTCTCGAAATTACAACCGAAGCAATCGACACCATCTCCGAGAGTGGGGAATGCGATTTCGTCGCATCGATTGCCGTTCCCCTGCCCCTGCTGCTGATCGCCGAAATGATGGGCATTCGGCGCGAGGATCGAAAGCGCTTTCACGGCTGGTCGGATGCCATGATCGCCGGAGATGGAAACCAGGATCATCCCGAAATCATGGCTGCGGCGGGTCAGGCCTTCGTTGAATATTCGGCCTATGTCACGGAGATCATCGAAGAACGGCGTCGCAAGCCCCAGGACGATCTCGTCAGTGTTCTGGTCAGCGCCAACGATGAGGGCCTCCTACGAACATTCGAGCATGAGAAGAAGAGGGAGGACATGGTCAGCGACGATCATGGCCGCCTGGCCAATAGCGAACTCATCATGCTCCTGACACTGCTCCTGGTGGCGGGAAATGAGACCACCCGCAACGGCATTTCGGGAGGGATGCAATTGCTGATCGAACATCCCGAAGTGCGGCAGCGCCTGATTGATCAGCCCTCCATGATCCCGCTCGCCGTCGAAGAAATGCTGCGACTGGTCTCGCCCGTCCATAGCTTCGCACGAACGCTGACCCGGGATACCGAGTTGAGGGAGCAGCAACTCCGCAAAGGTGAGAAGGTGCTCGTCGTCTACCCGGTCGCCAATCGCGATCCGCGCGAATTCGAGGCCCCCGATGAGTTCCGGATCGAACGCAATCCGAATCACCTCGCCTTCGGAGTCGGCAGCCACTTCTGCCTCGGTGCAAACCTGGCGCGGATGGAGATGCGGATCGCCTTCACGGAGATCCTCCGTCGGCTGCCCGAAATGGAGTATTCGGCCGGTGGCCCCCTGCTGACGCCCTCATCCCTCGTGCGAACCTGCAGCGAGATGCGCGTCCGTTTTACTCCCGAGAGCCGCGCCTGAGCGAGGACTCGCGCGAATTCAGGGGCCCACGCCCCCGATCCTGTCGGCCAGGCGATATCCCAGCCAGACCAGGGCGATACCCACCAGATTGCTCAGAAGCAAATTGCCGAGAGCGGACCAGCCGCCGCGATTGGCGAGCAATACGAAGGTTTCCAATCCGAAGGCCGAAAAGGTGGTGAAACCGCCCAGGAAACCGACGGTAATCGCCAACCGGAATTCCTCCCGGAAGACGCTGGGGCCGGTGAATATTCCAGCCGCTATCCCGATCAGAAGGCAGCCCGTCAGGTTGACAACCAGGGTGCCCAAGGGAAATTGGCCGTCTCCCAGGCGCTGGGCCACGCCCGCGAGGCCATAGCGGGCTACGGCGCCCAGGCCTCCGCCACATGCGATCAGTGCGAGTTTCAACAAGAACTCATCGCCTATGCCCGGATCCCTCGCGACCCTCTGCCCCCTCGCAGATCATCATCCCTTCCCTCCCGCCGGATCTCATCGAGGAGCCAGCAACTTGTCGACGATCTTCCCGAAGGCCTCGTCCGCCAGAGCGAGCATCTCCTCATCCGTCCGATCCTGAATCGGGTGGGCGACGTAGACGGCAGCGGGATCGGCGCCCAGAGCCTCGGCCTGTCCCAAAGCTCCATCCTCGAAAACCCGGCTGGCCACGAAAACACCGGGGATGCCCTGCCCCTCGAGATTCACCATGTCGTGCACACTGCACGACGTGCAACTTCCTCAATCCGCCAGGGCTTCGACGACGGCCGAGCATTCCTCCGCGATCTGGCGCCTCATATCGGCCGGCGCAGGCTTGCTGAAAGTCGGCTTCTTGAAACGCCTGACCTCGGCACCGGCCTGCGCAAAGAGGGATTCCAGCCGATCCAGGAAGACATCCCCGCGCGCTTTCGAAATGTCGAGCAGGCCCAACCTCAGACCTTCGATCGAGGCAGGCCGCGGCGATCGTTCTCGCGTCGCCGGCCTATGCTCGGCGGTCGGATCCAGAACCGTGACACCGCCTGCCGTCATCATCGTCGACTCACTCATTTACGAATCTCCCTGACCGTGGGCAGGCTGCCGACCTCTCCGGTCACCCATCCCGCCATCATCGTAGAGAAGAGTCCGGCTTCCCCGCCACAGTGGACCAGGAGAATGCCGTCGGGGCGAAATTTCGGCAGGGCGGGGGCGGCCACGCTCTCGGGAATCCCCTCGGCGATTCCGCCGGCCCCCCGGATCAACTCCTCCCTGGGGATCAGCAGCAGTTCGTGAAGAGTCTTCTTGAGCTGGGCCTTGCTCCAGCCCGCATCGACGAAGACCCGCATATGCTCGGGGCTGATCGCCAGCAGACAATCGAAAGCCAATACCGCCTTTGGATGGTGGAGGCTACGCAGGTTCACCGCGTAGGTTCTCGCGAGAGATTCCGGATCCCGCGAGGCCTGATCGACGATGGTCCGCGGCCCCTCCCCCGCAAAGAGAGTCACGCTGCTGACCCCCGCCTCGACCCCCAGATCAGCCGAGAGCGGCGACCACGGGGATTCCTCCTCGTTCTCGGCAAAACAGAAGGAGAGCTTTCCGGGGCCGCCAAAGGTTGCCCGATCCACCTCTCCGGGCCGACCCCCACCCACGTTGCGCACCACGAGTTGCAGGGCCCGGCCGATGGTGGAGTTCGCCCGATTGCCCTGGCCGAAAACGTTGCGGCCGGAATTCATCCCGAGGGCCTTTCGAATCGGTCCATTCACCACCAGGATGGGGCCGGAGGTCATGGTCGTCGCCAGCAGTCCGTGCATATTGAAACGCTCCGTGCAGGCGGCTTCGACCGCCGCCAG
>PVBE012734615.1_pt1 | contig 12642 bp, 1 predicted proteins | sample 1631181 | NCBI WGS metagenome assembly PVBE01 (sample SAMN08397723, study PRJNA350692) | Marine metagenome, whole genome shotgun sequencing project. | isolation source: water | place: Pacific Ocean | collected 2012-04 | reverse complement strand
CTTCCCACCAGTTTCGGTTCGGGATGTCGCGGATGGCGAAGTCGCGGTTGGCGATGTCGAGGACAAAGCGGCCGCCGCTCTTGAGCGCGCGATGCAGCCCGCGCAGCACCATCAGATTCTCGGCGTCGGAGAAGAAGCCGAAGCTCGTGTCGAGGCTGTAGCCGCCGTCGAAGACCTCGTCGAAGTTGAGGTCGCGCATGTCGCCGTGCACGAACTTGATGGACAGCGACTCCTTCTGAGCCTGGGTCAGCGCGTGCTTGAGCATGTCGAGGCTCAGGTCGAGCCCGACCATCTCGTAGCCTTTTCGCGCCATCGGGAGCGTGTGGCGGCCGTAACCGCAGCACAGATCGAACAGTCGCCCGCCCTTCGCAACGCAGAGCTGATTCTCGATGAACTCCGCCTCGAGCTCGCTGGTGTGCACGGCGCGCATCGGGTGGGCGAGCAGATACTCGTTGCGGAAGACCTCTGCGAACCAGGCCCCATCGGCCGGCGTGCGATGCGCCTTGGTGTGGGTGGACGCGAGCCCCAGCACGGCCTGCGCGGCCCAGACCGGGTCGGCGTCGGGAGGGATGATCTCGGCCAGATGCGTCGGGACGGCCGCGGGCTCGCCGGCCGCGCTGACCTCGGCCTCCCCCGCTTCCTCCACGGCCGCATCGTCGCCGCTGGGATCGGACGCCTTCGCAGCCTCCGCCTCTGCCTTCGCGGCCTCCGCCTCCGCCTTCGCGGCCTCCGCCTCCGCCTTCACCGCCTCGAGCTCGGCCTTCACCGCCTCGGACTCGGCCTTCACCGCTTCGGCTTCGGCCTTCGCGGCCTCGGCTTCGGTCTTGGCCTCCTCCGCCTCGGTCTTCGCTTCTTCGGCCTCGGTCTTCGCCGCTTCGGCCAAGGCCCGCGCTTCGGCCTTCGCCGCTTCGGCTTCGGCCAGCGCGGCGTTTTGCATCGGGCGGGTCGGCTCGAGATCGACCTCACCGTCCCCGAAGCCCGGGGCGACGCGCTCGAACTCGTCGGTCGGCTGGGCGTCGATCGACCCGCCACGACGCGTGCGCTCGACACGCAGGTCGTCGGTCAGGACGACGTCGAAGCTCTCACCTGGATTCGGCTCGGGTTCGCGACGTGGTTCACGTGCTGAGGGTTCTTCGCGTCGACTTCGACGCTTCCCCTTCTTGCGCGTGCGGAAGACGGCGGCGAGCGGCGGACCAGCGCCCTCGCCCAAGGCGAACAGGTGCTTGGTCTCGTCCGATGCGCCCGGCTCGTCGTTCGCCGCCAAATCCTCAGTTTCCCCGAGTGGGTCGCGCGCCATGCTAGCACGCGTCCAAATATGTCCCTACTTCGTCATTTGCGCGCCACGACCTCGCCCATTCGGACCGGCTGATGCGGCTCGAAGGGCTCGATTCGGACGTCCGGATCGCCGAAGAGCACCACCGCGGTGGAGCCCAGATGGAACACCCCGAGCTCGTCGCCCCGGGCGACGCGGACGGGCGGATCGAATGTGTGCAGCATCCCCGTGCCGCCGCGGTTCGTCTCGATCTGGCGGTCGTACGCGACCGTGATGTGGCCCACCGACGTGGCCCCCACCATCACCACCGCCACGGGCCCGATGGGCGCGTCGACGTAGGTGATCAGGCGCTCGTTGACGCAGAAGAGGTCGTCGATATTGGCCACCCCCGAAGCGTTGACGGGCCAGAGGTGTCCGGGCACGTAGCGCGCGGCGGTGACGGTGCCCTCCGCCGGGTGATGGACGCGGTGGTAGTCGCGGGGGCTCAGATACACGGTGATCCAGGAGCCGTTGCGGAAGCGGTCGGCCTCGCGCGAGTTGCGCAGCAGGTCGTCCACGCGATAGCGCCGCCCCTTGGCCTGGATCAGCGTGCCGTCGGTCAGCTTCCCACCGTTGAACAGGCGGCCGTCGGCGGGGCTCACGGCGAGGCCCGGGCGGCGGTCGATGGGCCGAGCGCCCGTGCGCAGCCGACGCGTGAAGAAGTCGCCGATGCTGTCGTACGCGCTCACCGGCTCGGCCGACTCCGTGAGATCGATCCCGTAGGCGCGCGCGAAGGCGCGGATGCTCAACTGCGCCAGCGGCTTCGGCAGGCGGGCGTGCGCCGCGACACCGACCGCGCGGCTCAGCAGGTTCTGGGGAACGAGGCCGAGCGCCCCGAGGATGAACTGGTCCTTGGCGGCCGTGGTCACAGTCTGTCGCGCGCCTCACGGCTCGGCGCGTGGTCGGGGTCGAGCCCGAGCGCGCGATTGAACATGTCCTTCGCCTTTCGCGCGTCACCCAGCGACAGCCGGATGTGGCCGAGCTTGAAGAAGACGTCCACGCGCTCGGTCTTCTCGAGCTTCATCTGGTGGAGCAGCACCGTCTGGAAGATCTTCAGCGCCATGTCCCAGCGCTCTGCGCCGAAGTGCAGACCGCCGAGCCGGAGCAGGTTCGGGACGTACGTCGCGTCGTACTCGAAGCACTCCGTGTAGTACGCGAGCGCCTGAGCCTCGTCACCGCGGGACTCCGCGACGCAGCCCATCCGGTAGTTGTAGGCGAAGAGCTCCTTGAAGCGCCGCGCGGCCTTCAGCTTGTCGATCACCGCGTGCAGGATCGGCTCCGCGTCGGCGTGCCGGTCGGCCGCGAAGTACGCTTCGAGCAGCCCGTCGGCCACCTTCAGGTCCTCCGGAGCCAGCTGGAACGCCTCCTCGAGCGCGACGACGGCCCCCACGGGATCATCCGTCTTCTTGCGCAGGTCGGCGATCTCGGTGAGCAGACCCACCCGCGCGTCGCCTTCGGCATCCTGGAGTCGCCGCTGCAGCAGGGTGGCGACGGTGGCGTCGTCCTCCGCTTCGCGGGCCATCGCGATCAGCGCCTCGAGGGCCTCCGCGTCACCATTCTCGGCCACCGCGGACTCGAGCGCGCGCTTCGCGTCCTCCGGGCGATCGAGGCGCTCGAGGTAGAGCAGACCGAGCCGGCGCCACGCCTCCGCGCGGTCGGGCCCTTCGTCGGCGTGCTCGATCGCTTGCTCGAGGGTCTCCGCCGTCTTCTCCCACTCGCCGTTGCGCTCGTAGAGCCGCGCCAGCACGTTGAGCGCGCCGGCGTGATTCGGATCGAGGGCGCGCACCTCGTTGAGTGACTCGATGGCGAGGTCCGCGTCCTGGAGCTTGCCCTCGGCGACCTGCGCGGTCCGGACGAGCGCCGGGATCAGCGCCTCTCTGTCGTCCGCCTCCCGCAGCGCCGTGACGTGCTCGCGCAGCGCCTCGACCAGGTCGAACCAGCGCTCCGTCCGCTCGTACAGCCGCTCGAGCCCGGCCAGCGTCTCCGCGTCCTCCGGGTGGGCACCGAGCACCTGCCGGTAATACTCGACTGCGTTGTCGGAGTGGTCGAGCCGAGCGTCCGCGTTGTAGCCGAGGGCCCGCAGGACCTCCACCCGACGCGCCTCGTCCTCGACGATGGCCAGCTCCTTGACGAGCACCTGCTGCAGCTGGTTCCAGCGCTCGTTGGCCTCGTAGAGCTCCCGCAGCGCGCCCATCACGGTGGTCGACTCCGGCTCGAATTCGAGCACCTTCTCGTACGACTCCGCGGCGAGCGTGGCGTCGCCGAGCTGCACGCGAGCGAGGTCGCCCATCCGCCGATGGATGCGCGCGAGCTCGTCGCCGTCGTAGACCGTGTCGGCGCGGCGGGCGAGGACCTCGTAGAGCGCCGACCAGTCCTCGGCCCGCGTGTGCAACGCCTCGAGACGGGACAGCGCGGTGGCGTCGCCGTCGTCGATGTCGAGCACCTCCGCGTACGCCGCGACGGCGCCGTCGATGTCGCCGAGCTTCTCGGCACACAACTCGCCGAGCGAGTGCAGCCGCGCCTTCTTCTCGTCGAGGTCGAAGAGCGCGTCGGCGCGCCGCCGGTAGACGCGGGCCAGATCGGCCCAATCGCCCGCGGCCTGGTAGAGCTGCTGCAGCGCGTCCAGGGCCTTCTCGTTGTTGTCGTCGAGCTCGAGCGCAGCCTGGTACGACGTAATCGCGCGCGCGTCGTCGCGAAGCCGGCCGCGGCACCAATCGGCGATGCGCAAGCGGTCCTCGAGCTGGAGATCCGGGTCGTCCAGATGCTCCTGCGCCCCTTCGAAGGCCTCCACCAGCCGCGACCATGCACCGCGCTCGGTGGCGATGCGGATGACCTCGCCGCGAATGTCGAGGTCTTGAGGCAGCTCGTTGAACGCGTTGAGGATCGACTCGAGGGCGGAGTCGGCGTCGCTCAGCTCCTGTTCACGAAGCTCTGCGGACCGGACCCAAAGCTGGGCCCGCTCCCGTGCGTCGCGCGCCAGCTCGATGCGCATCTCGGTCAGGATCGCGAGCTTGTCCCACTGCGCCTGGTCCGTGTAGATGGGCTCGAGCACCTCGGCGATGGCCTGGCGGTACTCCGCGTGCACCGCCAGGCGTTCCATCGCCTCGCGGCTGTAGCCGTGCTCCGGGTGCTCCCACAGGATGCCGCGGTACAGCTCGATCGCCGCCGCGACGTCGCTCTCCACCACCTCGAGCAGGTAGCCGAGGCGGAAGCGCAGGTCGGACACCTCGGCGTCGTCGTCACCGCTGATGTCGATGCGCCGGCGCAGGACCTCGGTGAGCGCACCCCAGTTCTGGCTCTCCTGGTAGAGCCGGTCGAGGGCCTCGAGCGCCTCGCCGTCGTACGCGTCTCCGCCGAGCACCGCCTGCCACGCGAGCACCGCGTCGTCGTGCCGCCCGAGCTTCGCGTCGAGCAGACGAGCCAGCCTGCGGTTGAGATGACGCGCCACCTCGGAGTCGAGCGTCTGCTCGGACTGCTCGACGTAGATCTCCGCCAGCGCCTCGTGGGTCTTCAGCTCGTCGGCGAGATCGTGCAGCGCGTCGATGATGTCCGAGTCGGCCGGATCCTCGCGGAACGCGCGGGCGTAGCTGTCGAAGGCGCTCGGCGGGTGCTTGAGCACCTCGTAGCGCAGCTTGCCCAGCCGCTTGAGCAGGTCGAGGCGCTCGCTGCGGTCGTCGAGGTCGAGCAGCTGAAGCTCGTAGATCCTCGCCAGTGCCTCGGGCTCGTCGCGGTCCCGGTAGTAGGGCTCGAGCACGCGGCTGGCCAGAAGCCGATGGTCCTGATCGCTCAGCAGGCGCTCGAGCGCCGCACGTGCATCGCCGTTCTCCGGGCTGCGCTTGAGCACGTCGCCGTAGAGCTCGATGGCCTGCGCAACCTGTCCCAGCTGATGCTCCAGCACGTCCGCGATGCGCAGCTCGGTCTCGTCCACCCGTGACGGGTCGGAGTCGCGGAACTCGTTGCGCTGCCCCTCGAGCAGGTCGATGAGCTCACCCCACCGGCCTTCCCGCGAGTACAGGCGCTCGAGGGCCTCGATCGCCTTCTGGTCGAGGGTGTCGAGCTCGAGCACGGACCGGTAGCTGAGGATGGTCTCCTCGACGTCCTGCAGCTGCTCCTCGTACGTCCGCGCGATGCGGAACAGAATCGCCTTGCGGGTGTCGTCGTCGGTCTCGACCTCGAGCTTCTCGCGCAGAACCTCGACCAGCAGCGGCCATTGCGCCGTCGTCTCGTAGAGCCGGATCAGCGCCTCGATGGCGTTCTGGTCCTCCGGGTCCTCCTCGAAGACGCGCCGATAGGTGTCGATCGCCTGGTCGGGGCGGTCGAGCACCTGCTCCCAGATCTCGCAGACCCGGTAGAGCAGGTCCTTCTTCTCGATCACGTCCGTGGCGAGATCCGCCTTGCGGTTGAGAATGCCCACCAGGTCGTGGTGGCGTCCGTTCGTCTGGAGGATGCGCTCGAGCGCGCCCAGCGCCTGGACGTTGGTCTCGTCGACGACGAGGGCGCGGCGGTAGGTCTCGATCGCCCGCTGCACGTCCTCGAGCTTCTCGTCGAACCAGCCGGCGACCTTCAGCAGGATCTCCACGGCAGAGTCGAGGTCCTGATAGTCCTCGATGCCCGACAAGTAGATCTCGACCATCGGCCGCCAGGCCTTCAGCTCGGCGCCGAGGCGGTCGATCTGAATCTGCAGGTCGGGGTTGCCGTAGTCGCAGGCGAAGGCCCGACCGAACGCCTCGAACGCGCTGGTGGGCGAGTTGAGCTGCTCCTCGTGCACGCCCGCGACCCGGACCAGCGTCTCCATGCGCTGCCAGCGGTCGCTCTGGAAAGCGAGCTGGACCTCGACGGCCATCACCCAGTCGGCCCACAGCTCACGCGACTCGTAGAGCGGCTCCAGGATCTCGGCCGCACGGCGCCGCAGCGGGTCGGGCGGGTCGCCGTCGAGCTCGATGAGCAGGCGCTCGAGGGCGTCGACCGACGGACCGTGTCCCTCCACGTCGGCCTGCAGCGCGTTGCGCCAGGCCTCGATCGCGCCGGCGAGGTCGTCCAGCCGGGTCTCGAGCACATCGGCGAGACGGTTGCGCAGGTCAGCGCGAGCCGCCTCCTCGATGGTCTGCTGGATCTCGTCGCGCAGCAGGTCTGCGAGATCGTCCCAGCGCTCCCCCTGGGTGTAGAAGCGCTCGAGAGCGCGGAACGCGTCGGCGTTGTCGGGCTCGATCGCGAGCACCTTCTGGTAGGTGTCGATCGCGCGGTCCGGGTCGTCGACCACGTCGACGAGCAGCTGGCAGACCTTGAAGTACAGCTCCTTCTGCTCGTCGGGGTCCATCGACGCCGCGGCCCTGTCGAGGTGCAGCTGGACGAGGTCCTCCCAGGCGTGCGTCTGGGTGAAGAGCGAGACCAGCGCCTGCATGGCCGGCGCGTGGTCGGGATCGATCTCGAGAACGTCCCGGTAGGCGTCGCGGGCGCGCTCGTGGTTGTTGCGCCACATCTCTTCGACCATGCCCAGCTCGATGAGGAGCGCGCACTTCAGCTCGGTCTCGGTCGCATCCGCCGCGGCGTCTTCCAGCAGCTCCGTGAGTCGGTCGTGCCGGCTCGTGACCTCGGCCAGACGGTGCAGGTCCTGCCGGTTCTCCGGGTTGTCGGGCGCGAGCGCGAGCACGCGGCCGCACGTCTCGAAGGCGCCCTTTGCGTCGTCCAGCTGGGTCTCGCGCAGCCCGGCGACCTCGCGCAGCACGCGCACGCGCTCCAAGGGATCGTCGTGCATCGCCGCCTGACGGGCCTCGAGCACCGGGACCAGCGCGGCGTGGTCGCCATCACCGCGGTAGAGCGGCTCGAGGATCGACGCGACCTGGAGCCGCTCGACCCCCGCCGCCTCGGCGTTGGCCTCGTTCGCGAAGAGCGCCCCGAGCGCCGCACGCGCCCCGCCGTGGGCGGATCCGCGCTCCAACACCTGCCGGTAGAGGTCGAGCGCGCGCCCCCCCTCGGCCAGCTTCGTCTCACACACCCGGGCGAGCCGGTACTCGAACTCCGCGAGCTCTGCTTCTTCCGTCGTCGCCGTCAGACGGTGCTCGAAGAGCGCCGCCAGCTCCGGCCAGCGCTCGGCGTCCTGCAGCAACCGCTCCAGGTGGTCGAGGGCCTCGGCGTCAGCCTCGTCGTCCACCAACCGCCGGCGCCACGTCTCGATCGCTGCGCTGGGATCGCCGAGCTCTGTCTCCTGGATCAGCGCGACGCGGCCAAAGAGGCGGGCGCGGTCGGCGTCCTCGGCGAGCTCGGACTTCCGCTCGAGGGTGTCGACGAGCGACTGGTACTCCCCCACCCGCTCGTAGAGTCGCTCCAGCGCGTCGAGCGCGGCGTGGTTCTCCGGATCGGTTTCGAGGACCTCGCGGTGCTCGCCGATCGCGCGCGGCACGTCGTCGAGCCGGGTCTCCGCCAGCGCCGCGATCTTGAGGTGGATGGCCGCCGCCCGCTCGGGCGCCGAGCCGACCACCTCGGCCAACAGGTCGGCCAACGCCGCGTGGTGGTCGAGATCGCCGGCGAGGCGCTCGAGCTCGGACTCGAGCTCGGGGTTCGCTTCGGTGAGCCGATACGCCTCGGCCAACGAGTCGAACGCCGCCCCGGACTGCCCGAGGTAGCCCTCTTCGATGAGCGCGATGCGTTGCAGCGCCTCCACCCGCGCGTCGAGGTCGTCGAGGTCGTCGAGGATGCCGCGCTGCGTGCGACGCAGGGACGACCACGCTTCGGACTTCTCGTAGAGCGGCATCAGGATGCGGGCGGCGGTCAGGCGCACGTCCGGCTCCTCGAGCATCGACTCGAGCGCGACCCGCGCTTCGACGTGCCCGTCGTCGCGACCGAGCACGGAACGGAACGACTCCACCGCGCGCTCGGACTCGCCGAGGTGGTCGCGGAAGAGGATGCCCGTCCGATAGTCGAAGGTGTTGCGCGCGTCGTCGTCGGCCGCGAGCTCGCGCTCGCGGTCGAGGATCTCGAGCAGGTCGATCCACCGCTCGAGGCTGGCGTAGAGCCGGTCGAGGTTACCGAGCGCGTGGGTGTCGGTCTCGTCGAGGTCGGCGACCTCGCGATAGACCTCGACGGCCTCCTCGCGCTGCTCCAACGCGTGCTCGAGGGTGGCCGCGGCGCGGACGAGGCGCTGCTTCTTCTCGGCGACGTCTTCCAGCTGGTCGGCGTGGTCGCGCAGGACGCCGACGAGCGGCTCGTACTGTCCGACCGTGGCGTAGAGCCGCTCGAGGGCGGCGTGGGCGCGCAGATCGGTCGGATCGATGTCCATCCGAACCCGCTGGTAGACCTCGATCGCCTTCTCAGGCGCCTCGAGCGGCGACTCGAAGAGCGCACCGAGACGGAAGCTCAGCTCGGCCTGCTCGGCCGGCTCGAGCGACAGGTCGATGCGTCGCTCGATCACCTCCACCTGCTGGTCGGCTTCGCCGGCGGCGCCGTAGAGCCGGTCGAGGCTCTCGAGCGCGCGGCCGTCGCCTTCATCATCCTCGAGGATGCGCAGGTTGAAGACCACCGCGCGGCCGACGTCGGCGACGCGCTCTTCGTAGAGTCCTGCGACCCGGCCGAGCATCTCGCGCTTGAGCCCAGGCTCGAGGTCGACCGCGCGCGTCTCGTCGTCCAGACCGCCGCGAAGCACCATCGCGAGGGCTTCCCAGTGGCCGAGGTCGCCGGCGATGCGCTCGAGCTCGACGAGCACCTCGGCGCTGCCGTACTGCTCGTCGAAGGCCGCGCCGTAGCTGCCGAACGCGGCGATGGCATCCTCGGCTTCGCGCTCGTACAGACGCGCGATGGAGACGTGGAGCCCGACCCGGTCGGCCGCAGTGTCGGCGTCGCCGAGTCGGACCTGCAGCAGGTGTACGCGGCTCTGCCAGTCGCCGCGCTCCGTGTAGATCGGCTCGAGCACCTCACAGGCGCGCGAGCGCAGGGCCCGCGCGTCGTGGTCGTCGCCGGAGTGGGTCTCGACGAGCGATTGGATGGCGCGCTCGGACGGCTCGTGGTCGGGGGCCGTCTCGAGCACCTCGGCGTAGCGCTCGAGCGCGTCGCTCGGGTTGTCGAGGTGACCCTCGAGCACCTGACCGAGCTGGTAGCCCAGAGGCACGCGCGCCTCGCCCTCGGCGTCCGCGAGGCGTGACTCGAGCAGGTCGGCGAGGTCGTCGTAGCGCTCGGCGTTGCGGAAGATACGGTCGAGGGCGTCGACCGCGCGTTGCTGGCCCGGCTCGTCCGCCAGAACGCGACGATAGACCTCGACCGCGGCGCCGGTGTCCTCGAGGAAGACTTCCTGCAGATCGCCGATGCGGAACAGCGTCTCGATGCGGATCTCGGGGTCCTCGAGCTGCGGGATGCGGCGCTCGCAGATGTCGACCAGGCCGTTCCAATCCTCCAACCGGGTACAGATGTGGTCGAGGCGGTCGAGGGTCTGGATGTCGTCGCCCAGCTCCTCGAGGACGAGCTCGAGCGTGGCTCGCGCGTCGTCGAAACGCGCGAGGCGCTCCTCCTGCAACGATGCGAGGCGGCGGCTGTAGAGCGCGTTGGTGTCGATGTCGTCGTCGGACAGATCTCCCGCGAGCGCGAAGCGGCCGTAGAGCTCGGCCAGCTCCTCCCAGGCCGCCAGCTCGCCGGCGAGGCGCTCGAGGTGCTCGCGCACATCCGCTGCGGTGCGGTCCTCTGCCAGCAGACGACGGTAAGTGACGAACGCCCCGCGCGCGTCGGAGAGGCGCACCTCGCGGAGCTCGGCGACCTCACGCAGGGTCGCCACGCGGTAGTCGGAGTCGTCCGAGTCCTCGACCTGGAGCTCGAGCACACGGCGAAGGCTCGACCATTGCTCGTGGGCACGCATGTAGGGCTCGAGGACCCGCGCCGCGCGCGCCGCCTGCTCGGTGTCGAGGAAGGTGTCGAGGGCCTGCACGGCCGCGGCGTGCTCGGCGTCGAGGCCGAGGACGCGGGCATACGCGTCGACCGCCTCGGAGAGCTCACCCTGGCGCTCGGAGAGTTGCCCGAGGCGGAAGAGCAGGCTCGCCTGGTCGCCGGCGTCCTCGGTGAGATCGAGCTCCGCGGCGACGTACTCGGTCAGCGCGCGCGTGTCCTCGCTGCGCTCGGCGAGGCGCTGCAAGCCGCGCAACGCGGACAGATTCGTCGGGTCCAGGGCGCGCAGCTTCTCGTAAGCCTCGAGCGCCGCGTGCGGATCGTCGCTGACGTTCTCCTGCAGCTCGCCGATGGAGGCGAGGATGCGCGCCTGGTCGACGGGCTCGTCGGCGCGGTCGAGCTGCGCGGCGTAGATGCCCTGGAGGGCGTCCCAGTCGCCGAGCTTCTGGTAGAGGTCGCACAACGCGGCCAGAACAGAGTCACTCTCGCCGTCGAGGGCGCGAACACGCTCGTAATGTTCGGCGGCGTCGGCGCTGCGCCCGAGCTGCTCGGCGCAGGTAGCGGCGAGCACGCGGCGGAACAGGACTTCGGTCTCGGGGGCCTCGATCGACCCGACGATCACGTCGAGCAGATCTACGAGGCCTTCGTAACGCTCGGCGGCCGCAGCGGTCCGAGCAACCTCTTCGAGCAGGTCCCCGCGCTCGGGCTGGGCCTGGAGCGCGCGGGCATACCACTCGTATGCGTCGCCGGGGGCGGCGCGCTCCTGCTCGTGGACCCGCGCCAGCTCGACCATCAGCTCGAGCGGCTCGGGGGGCTCGTTGCGAAGCAGAACCTCGTAGACCGTCACCAGGCGGTCCCAGGCCTCGGCCCGCTGGTAATGGGGCGCCAGGGTCTGCGCGGCGTCGACGTTGTCGGAGTCTTCGCCGAGGATGCGCTCCCAGCACTCGACAGCAGCGTTCTCGTTTTCGAGGTTGACCGCGCAGACGCGGGCCATGCGCTTGTAGAGGTTGACCCGGGCCGACGTGTCGTCGGAGGCGTCCGCGGCGCCGCCCAGCAGACGGATGAAGCCCTCCCAGTCGCCACGCTCACCATAGAGCGTCTCGAGGGAGGCCCAATCGCCACGCTGCAGATACAGCTCGCGCAGGTAGTTCTCTGCGTGGAGGTCGTCCGAGTTGATGCGCAGGACGGCACGCCACGTCTCGGCCGCCCGGTCTTCGTCGCCAAGCCGGTCCGCGTAGATGTTGCCCAGCTTCTTGAGCCAGGCCAGCTGCCTGGGCTGGTCCTCCGCGCGACCCGCCTGCGCCTCGAAGAGACCGGCGAGATCACCCCACCGCTCCGTCTTCTGGTAGAGGCTCTCGAGCGCCTGCCACGCGGCGTCGTGGGTGGGATCGACGTCGACTACGCGACGCCACAGATCGATGGCCTCGGCCTTCTCGTCCAGGCGGTTGGCGGCGATCTTGGCCATCTCGACGAGGCGCTCGACGCGCTCGACGCCCTCGAGCAACTCGAGCTGGCGCCCGTAGGTCGTGTAGAGCGCGCGCCAGTCCTTGCGGTGGCGGTAGATGTCGATGAGCTGGGCGATGGTGCGCTCGTCGGACGGGCGCAGCTCGAGGATGCCCTCGAGGTACTGAATCGCCTGGTTCGGGTTGGAGAACTTCTCGAGCCACAGCTGGGCAATCTGGCGATACAGCTGGGTGAACGAGTCCTCGTTCCCCTCATGGCGAACGGCCTCCGCGCGCCGCTTCAAGATGCCGATCAGGTCGTTCCAGCGCGCGCTGGACTCGTACTTCTGCTGGAGGGCGTCCAGGGCCTCGGCGTTGGTCGGATCGACCTGGAGGATCTGGTTGTACGTGTTGATGACCATGACCGGGAGGTTCAGCTGGTCCCGGTAGATGCCAATCATCTCCTCGTAGAGGGCCACCGACGCCTCGGTGTCGCCGTCCTCGACGAGCGTCAGGTCCTCCTTGAGCAGCTCGAGCAACGCGTTCCACTTGCGGGTGTGGAAGAAGAGGCGACGCAGGGCATCGCGCGCCACCTGGTGGGTCGCGTCGAGCTTGAGGATCGACTTCCAGATGTCGATCGCCTTGCCGTGGTTGCCGAGCTCCTCTTCGGCGACGCGCGCCATCTCGAGGCCGAGGTCGATCTTGCGCTCGGTCGCTTCTTCGTTGCCCTGGCGCGACGCGAGGGTCCCGAGGAGTCGCTTCCAGTCCTTCCGAGCGGCGTAGAACTCCGAGTAGAACTGGAGCATCAGGCCGTTGCGCGGATCGTTGAGCTTGATGCGCTTGAAGTAGCTCTCGGCCTGCTCGAGGTCTTCGACCTTGCGCCACAGGATCATGGCGATTTGCACGAGCATCGCGGACTCGTTGCCGCCACGATGGCGCGTGCGCAGGGCCGCTTCGTAGACGCCGACCAGGTCGTGCCAGCGCTCTTCGCCGGAGTAGTAGTCGACGCAGAAGCCGAGCGAG
>PVBE011709430.1_pt1 | contig 12642 bp, 9 predicted proteins | sample 1631181 | NCBI WGS metagenome assembly PVBE01 (sample SAMN08397723, study PRJNA350692) | Marine metagenome, whole genome shotgun sequencing project. | isolation source: water | place: Pacific Ocean | collected 2012-04 | reverse complement strand
CTCAACAAGGACGGCACGCCCGCCGACGAAAACGTGGCGGTCGGCCTCACCGACATGACCGGCCATTACAAGCGCTCGAAATACCTCGCCGAGGAAGCTGTGCGCGGGATGATCTCCGAGGACGGCCTGCCGGCGGTGATCGTCAATCCTTCGACGCCGATCGGCGCGCGCGATATCAAGCCGACGCCGAGCGGGCGCATCACCGTCGATTTCGTCAATGGCCGCATGCCGGCCTATGTCGATACCGGCCTCAATCTGGTGCATGTCGATGATTGCGCGCGCGGCCATCTGTTGGCGTTCGAGCGCGGCAGGGTGGGCGAACGCTATATCCTCGGCGGCGAAAACCTCTCCTTGCGCGATATATTGCTCACCCTCGGGCGCATCACCGCCCGCCCGGCGCCGACCTTACGCCTGCCCAATCGCCTGCTGGTGCCGTTTGCCTACACCGCGGAAGGGTGGGCGCGTCTCACCGGCACGGAAACCCGCCTCACGGTGGATTCGCTGAAAATGGCGCGCAAGCGCATGTTCTTCTCGTCCGACAAGGCGGCCCGGGAGCTCGGCTTTTCATCGCGCTCCGCCGAGCAAGCCTTGAGCGATGCGGTGCGCTGGTTCGCCGAAAACGGCTATTTCAAATCGCCCGTCTCTTCGGCGATCCAATCGAGGTAATCGCGGCTGCCGGATTGCACCGGCAGGACGAGAATGCCGGGGCATTCATAGCTGTGCATTTGCTCTGCCCGCTGCACCGCCGCGTCGGCCAAATCCTCGCGCGTTTTGGCGATCAAAACGCATTCCGCCGCTTGTTCGATCTTTCCCTGCCAGCGATAAAGCGACGTGGCGCCCGGGATGATATTCGCCGACGCGATCAGGCGCGCCTCCAGGAGCGTACGCGCGATCTCTTTCGCCTCCGCTTCGCTTGCGGTGGTTATGTATATGATGACCGGTTTCATGATGCCGCAAGCCCATCCAACAATAATTTCGCGCCCTTCAGATCCGGCGTGTCGAAACCCTCCGTGAACCAGCCATGGATGGGCGCCAGCAGATCGCGCGCCTTCGCTGCTTCACCTTGGTCCCGCCATAGCCGCGCCAAATCCGTCGCGGCGCGGATGTGCAGCATCCGTGCGCTCTGCATTTCCGCGATTTCAATGGCGCGTTGAAGCACTGCCTCGACCTCCGACGCCTCGGCTCCCGCCGCCTGAAGGGCGCCGGCGCGGAAACGCAGAAGCTCGGGCTGCCATATGCGGCAGTCGGTAACGCGGATAATCTCCAGACCATCGTCCACCGCTTCGATTGCCTCGTCAGGCCTGTTCACCTGCATCAGAGCCTCGGCGAGCGCGGTCGACAAAAGGTGTCGGGCGACGTGCATCTTCTTATGCCGCAGGGCTTGAATTGTGTCGCGAAGCGTGGCGAACCGCTCGGTGCCGCGGCCCTGGATGGTGAGCGCCCATGCTTCGTAAAGAGCGGCATGGGGAATCCAGAATCCGAAGGCGTGCTCATTGGCGATCGTCATCGCCGCCTTGGCATCGTCGAGGGCGAGCTCACCTTCCCGCCGGTAACAATGAAAAACAGCGCTGATGATGTAGGCGAAACATCGGGTATACGCTTTCGGATTGATCCGGCCCGCCTCGATCGCGGCCTGTTTGATGCGCAGCGCCCTGTCACCGTATCCGAGTATCGTCAGGTCAACGGCCCTGAAGCCATCCAGGAGGACGCCGGGATCGTCGATATGGTGGCGATGAACCGATTCCGGGCGATAGGCCGAGAACCCTTTTTCCCTGATTTCAAGACTCTCTTCGGATCGTCCCATGAGGTACACGCAGATACCCAGATATGCCCGGCAGTATACGGCCTCGTCGACAAGGGATGATGACTCAGCCAACTCGAGCGCACGGCGCAGAATCGGCTCGGCCTTGGCCATCGTGTTGTAATGCCCCACCCCATAACCCACCAACGCATGAACCTGATCGCGCGGCGTGCCGACACGCTCAGCCAATTCCAACGCGCGTCGATATACCGGAAGCGGTGCGTCCGTGGCCATGCCCCTGACCGCAAACAACACAGCCCCCAGCGTGAGCTGCAATTCAAGTTCACGGCGCTCCACGGCTGGGCTGGTCTCGAACTGGCCGATGAGTTTTATCGCGCTTTGCAGGCAGCGCTCGGCTTCGATCTCGGCGGAGCGCCCGAGCGCCGCCCGCGACGCCCCTTGCCAATAGTCGATTGCCGTTTCGTTATGTCCTGCCCCTTGGTGATGGCGGGCGAGAAGTTCCGGTAGGGCTTCCCTGACTGTGGAAAATTGATCCTCCAGAGCTTGTGCGATCGTTTCGTGGAGGCTGCGGCGGCGGCTTTTGAGCAGCGATTCATAGGCCGCATCCTGGACCAGCGCGTGCTTGAAACTGTAGACGGGTTCAGGCGCCGCACCGCGCGCCAGGACCAAGCCCGATTCCACGAGTTGGCCGAGATGGCGGTTCAGTTCATCCTCGCCAGCCGGAGAAATCGCCGAAATCAAACCGTAACCGAACTCGCGCCCGATCACGGCGCCCACTTGCGCCACATCCTTGGCGCTGCCCAGGCGGTCGAGGCGCGCCAGCAGCGAAGCCTGCAAGGTGCTCGGCACGGCAGAGGTTTCCGGCATCGAAGACGCCGCGCCGCTCTCGACGATGTTTTTGGTCATTTCCTCGACGAACAGGGGGATTCCGTCGGTCTTGGCGAGGATTTCGTCCACCACCGTCTCCGATAGCTCGGCGGCCCCGGCCACATCGCGCACCAATGCCGAACATTGCCGCCGTCCGAGCCGGTTGAGCGGCAGCGCGGTGACCTGCGCCTGATCCAGCCAATCCGGCCTGTATTCGGGCCGGGTGGTGACCACGGCGAGGACGCGTGCGCTTTCGACGCGCGCCACAAAATGCTCCAACACTTCATGACTGGTCGGGTCGATCCAGTGCGCGTCCTCGAAAATCATCAGCACCGGCTCGGCCTCGGCCAGCCCGGCGAGTTGGCCGCAAAGCGCTTCGAACGTCAGTTCCTTTTGCCGCTGGGGTGATAGGTCGAGGGGCGCGTAACGCTCCTCGAACGGAATGGAGAGGAGATCGGCCAACAGCGGCACGGTGGTCTGCCAATCCACCGATCCCCGTGCCAAGAGAGTTTCCAATTTATCGAGCCGAACAGATGCCGCGTCCGCCATGGAAAATCCGGCGGCAAGCTCAAGCTGCGCGATGATCGGGTAGAAGGCGCTCAGCAAATGGTGCGGCGAGCATTGGTAGCGCAGCCGCGTGTACGCCTCGCCCGCCAACGAGTTGCGAAAGGCCTGCGCCAGATGCGATTTGCCGATGCCGGCCTCGCCGGAAATCAGCACCACCTGTCCCTCGCCTGATTTCGCCTGGCGCCAGCGCAGCCTGAGCATCTCCAACTCCGCCTCGCGCCCGACGAAATTGGTGAGCGTGCCCGAATGGAACGCCTCGAAGCGGCTCTCGGAGCGCCGCTCGGCCACCACCTTCCAGGCGCGGAACGGCGCTTCGATTCCCTTGAGCTGTTGCGGCCCCAAATCCTCGCATTCGAAGACGTCGCCGAGCAGCGCTTGGGTGCGCTCGCCGACCACCACGCCGTCGGGTTCGGCGATGGCCTGCAGCCGCGCCGCCAGGTTGGGGGTGTCGCCCGAAATCGCGCCCGCCTCGGATACGTCTTCTCCCTCGATGTCGCCAACCACCACCAAGCCGGAGGCAATGCCGACGCGGGCGTGCAAACCCGCGCCGCCATCGAGCGCGCGTACCGCCGCGACGCCGTCGAGTCCGGCGCGCACGGCGCGTTCGGCATCGGCCTCATGCGCCCGCGGATAGCCGAAATAGACCAGTACGCCGTCGCCGAGATATTTGGCGACATGTCCGTCGAAGCGCCTGATCGCGGCCGAGCAGGCTTCCTGAAACGACGTGATCAGCGCGCGGTAGTCTTCCGGATCGAATCCGCGGGAAAGCTCCGTCGATCCGACCAAATCGAAGAACATCACCGTGAGCCGGCGGCGTTCCGCTTCTCCGGGGGGTGCCGGTCGGCGGCAATATTGCCGGCCGGCGCCTCCACTCCCGAAGACAGAGCCGCAACGGCATTCAACATCTTGCGACGGTCTCCCACCGCCACAACGCCAATGTCCTTGAGATCGTCGTTCGTCAGGGTCGGCAGAATGTCGGCGTCAATGCGGTTCTCGGTGAAAGCCTGCCTATATTCGCCGAGCCCAAGCTGTTTCAACCACTGTTCGATGTCGCCGGACATTGCGCCTCCTTCCCCGCGCACAAGCCTAGCAAATGAAGGAAATACCCGCCAGAGAGCCGTGCATTGCAAGCTGAACCATGAATCGCTAAAAGCGGGCGTATCAAAAGTCGGAGGCAAGAATCCCATGGCGTTGATTCGGCGGGTCTTGATAGTGGCGGGCATGTTGTGGCTCGGCGCGGTGATGAGCGGCGGCGCGGCGGCTCAGGAATCCGCTGTGCCGGACGAAATCCTGCGCCAAATAGCCGCCGCCGGCGCTGCCGCCGAGCGGGCGGAAGCGGGTGCGTCGACGCCTTTGTTCGAGCGCCGCGCAACGGCGGCGCGGCTCAACGCGGCGGTCATATCGGCGCTCGCCAGCCATTCGCGCCATGCCGGCGTCATCATGCAGACCGCGATGGCGTCGGCGTCGCGCCACCGCGATTACGTCGCCGAGGCGGTCACGGCGGCATTTCCCGGATACCGGGACCTCGCCTGGCAACTCGCCGGCAGCCCGCAAGCGGTGCCGCGCCCGGTGCGCATCGCGGCCATGGAGGGCGAAGCCGAAGCAGCTCCGACCATCCGTGAAACCCAGCCGGCGAGCCGGGATTTTGCCTTGAGCGCCGTCGTTATCGGCGCCGGTGGGCATGATGTCGGCGCCTTCGGCCACCGCAAGGAGTCCGGCGCGGATATCAATATGGAGCTGCGTTTCACGCCGTTCGGCGGCTGGTTGTGGGATATTCTGCAATCTCCCGAGCCCCATATCGGCGGCCATTACAACACCGACGGCAACACCAACCAGCTATATTTCGGCGGCAGCTGGATGTTCGACCTCGGCTGGGGCGTTTTCGCCGGCGGCAGCCTGAGCCTGGCGCTGCACGACGGCGAGACCGACACGGAATCCCTCGACCGCAAGGAATTGGGCCTGCCGATCCTGTTCCGCGAATCACTGGAGTTGGGCTATCGCCTCGGCGAACATCACGGCATTTCCCTTCATCTCGACCATATTTCGAACGCCGGCATCGACGAAAATAATGAGGGCCTGGATACGTTCGGCCTCAGATACACCTACCGGACTTAAACTATTTCAACAGCTTAATCATAAATTTCTCCACAGAATTCGAGTAAAAGACGTTTGCGCGTTTCACAAGTTGGTGTAATTTGTTACCCGCGTGGAGTCGCGGAAAATAAAAACCGACAAAACCCTTCGCGCCAAGAAGAAGGTCCTTCGCGCCAAGAAGAGGGGGTGCAAAGAATGCCGGACACACCATTGCTGGATCTCGTGCACGAGCCGCAAGATCTCAAGCAGCTGTCGATCAAAGAGATCAAACAGGTTTGCGACGAATTGCGCGCCGAGACGATCGACGCGGTTTCGGTGACCGGCGGCCATCTCGGCGCCGGCCTCGGCGTCGTCGAGCTGACCGTGGCGCTGCATTATGTATTCAACACGCCGCATGACCGCCTCATTTGGGACGTCGGCCATCAGGCCTATCCACATAAGATTCTGACCGGACGGCGCGACAGGATCCGCACCCTGCGCCAACCCGGCGGGCTTTACGGTTTTACCAAACGCAGCGAAAGCGAGTTCGATCCATTTGGCACCGCCCATTCCTCGACCTCGATATCGGCGGGCCTGGGCATGGCGGTGGCGCGCGAATTGCGCGGCGAAAAACGCAATGTGATTTCGGTCATCGGCGATGGCGCGATGTCGGGCGGCATGGCCTATGAAGCGATGAACAATGCCGGCTCGATGGATGCCCGCCTGATCGTCATCCTCAACGACAATAAAATGTCGATTGCGCCCGCGGTGGGCGCGCTCAACGCCTATCTGTCGCGCCTCTTGTCGAGCCACACCTATCGCTCCTTGCGCGAGATCGCCAAGCATTTCTCGAAGAAGCTGCCGCGCCCGGTCGGCGAAGCGGCGCGCAAGGCCGAGGAATATGGCCGCGGCATGGTCACCGGCGGCACCCTGTTCGAGGAGCTCGGATTTTACTATGTCGGCCCGGTCGACGGCCACAATGTCGATCACCTGATTCCGATCCTCAACAACGTCAAGGATGACGAGACGCCCGGCCCGGTGCTGATCCATGTGGTGACGGAAAAGGGCAAGGGTTATAAGCCGGCGGAAAGCTCGAGCGACAAATATCATGGCGTCGCAAAATTCAATGTCGTCACCGGCGAGCAGAAAAAGGGCGCCCAGAAAACACCGAGCTATACCGACGTCTTCGCCAACGCCCTCATCAAGGAGGCCGAGCGCGACGAGGATATCGTCGCCATCACCGCCGCCATGCCGAGCGGCACCGGCATCGATAAGTTCGCCGAGGCGTACCCTGAGCGCGCCTTCGATGTCGGCATCGCCGAGCAGCATGCCGTAACCTTCGCCGCCGGCCTGGCCAGCGAAGGGCTGAAACCCTTTGCGACGATATATTCCACCTTCCTGCAGCGCGCTTACGATCAGATCGTGCATGACGTGGCGATCCAATCGCTACCGGTACGTTTCGCCATCGACCGCGCCGGGCTGGTCGGTGCCGATGGCCCGACCCATGCCGGCAGCTACGACGTGACCTATCTCGCTACGTTGCCGGGATTCGTCGTCATGGCGGCGTCCGACGAGGCGGAGTTGACGCGCATGGTACGGACGGCGGTGGAGATCGACGACCGGCCCTCGGCTTTCCGCTATCCGCGCGGTGAGGGGATGGGCATTGAAATCCCCGAATTGCCCGAGGCGCTCGAAATCGGCAAGGGGCGGATATTGCGCGAGGGCAGCTCGATTGCCATCCTGTCGCTCGGCGCGCATTTGCAAGAGAGCCTCGAAGCTGCCGATGAACTGCAGACCCATGGCCTCTCCTGTACCGTCGCCGATGCCCGTTTCGCCAAACCGCTGGACGAAGACATGATTCGCCGCCTGGCGCGCGAACATGAGGTTCTGATCACCGTCGAGGAAGGCGCGATAGGTGGGTTTGCGGCGCATGTCCTGCAGTTCCTGGCCCTTGAAGGATTGCTCGACAACGGCCTCAAGATCCGCCCGATGACCTTGCCCGACCGTTTTATTGCGCATGGCACACCGCAGGGCATGTATGAAGATGCCGGCCTCGCCGGTGTGGATATCGTCAACACCGCCCTGGCGACGCTTGGCAGCAATTCGGCCATGGCCGATCTGAGAGCTTAAGACCGCCTCGGTCGGGGGTTGGCCGCTATCGTGGCGCAAGTTTCGCAACCGCTTCCCAACGCCGAACCCTTACCCGTTGGCGCGTCCGATCAGGGTGCGGCACTTTCTTCCGTTTCCGACGATGAACTGGCTCGAGTCATCGCGGATGCCTCAGGTGAAATGCTTGACGCGCGGAAGGAAGACGGGCATTGGCTTTTCGACCTTGAGGCGGACGCCACCATTCCGTCCGAATATGTGCTGCTCAATCATTTCCTCGATGAAATCGACGATGAAGTGGAAGCGCGCCTCGCGACCTATATTCGTTCGCGCCAGGGCGCGCATGGCGGCTGGCCGCTCTTTCATGGCGGCGAATTCGATATGAGCTGCACGGTCAAAGCCTATTTCGCCTTGAAGATGGTAGGCGACAACCCGGAAATGGAGCATATGAAGCGCGCCCGCGAGGCCGTGCTGGCGCATGGCGGCGCGGCGCGCTGCAATGTGTTCACGCGCACCTCGCTGGCATTGTTCGGCGAGGTGCCGTGGCGCGCGGTGCCGTCGATGCCGGTCGAGATCATGTTTTTGCCGCGCTGGTTTCCCTTTCACCTGAGCAAGATTTCCTATTGGTCGCGTACCACGCTGGTGCCGCTTCTCGTTCTCATGACGCTGCGGCCACGGGCGAAAAATCCGCGTCGCGTAAATATCTGCGAATTGTTCGTGATGCCGGCTGGGCAGGAGCGCGGCTATTTCCAGAAAAAAAGCGGCATGGCGCGGGTTTTTCTCGGCATCGACCGGCTGTTGAAAGGCTATGAAAAAATCATGCCGATGGCGCTGCGCCGGCGCGGCATAGACGAGGCGCTGGCCTGGTGCATGGCGCGATTGAACGGCGATGATGGGCTCGGCGCGATTTTTCCGCCGATGGCCAACCTGCTGATGGTGCTGGATAGCCTCGGTTATCCGCGCGAGCATGAAACCCGCAAGACCGTCCGCCGTTCGATCGACCTGTTGTTGAGCGAGCCCGACGGCGCCAGCCAATATTGCCAGCCCTGTGTTTCGCCGATATGGGATACCAGCCTCGCCGCATTGGCGATGATGGAAGTTGGTGAGGAAGCGGGTGGCGAGGGCATGCGGCGCACCAATGAATGGATGGCGGCGCGCCAGATTACCGAATTCAAGGGCGATTGGGCCGACATGCGGCCCGACGCGCCGCCCGGCGGTTGGGCTTTTCAATACAACAATGACCACTATCCCGATGTCGATGACACGGCGGTGGTGGCGATGGCGCTCGACCGCGCCGACCGCGAAAAATACCGTGAGCCCGTGCGGCGCGCCGCCGCCTGGATCGAGGCGATGCAAAGTTCGAACGGCGGCTGGGGTTCGTTCGACGCCGAAAACGACAAATATTATCTCAACAACATCCCGTTTGCCGATCATGGCGCGCTGCTGGATCCGCCGACCGTCGATGTCAGCGCGCGCTGTATCGGGCTTCTGGCGCAACTCGAATATCCCGAGAACCATCCGGTGATGAAAAAGGGCCTCGATTATCTGCTCGCCGAGCAGGAGGAGAACGGCTCCTGGTTCGGCCGTTGGGGCACCAATTATGTCTACGGCACCTGGTCGGCATTGGTCGCGCTCGCCATTGCCGGGGTGGCGGCCGAATCTCCGCCGGTCCGCAAGGCGGTCGCCTGGCTCGAATCGAAGCAGCGCGATGACGGCGGCTGGGGCGAGACCGGCGAGAGCTATTATCCCGCGCGGACGGAAAAATCCTTCACCAGGCTGAGCACGCCTTCGCAGACCGCGTGGGCGGTGCTCGCCCTCATGGCGGCGGACGAAACCGATAGCGATGCGGTAAAACGCGGCGTCAATTACCTTCTCGGCGCCGGGCGCAGCGGGCCGAAATGGGACGAGGCGGAATATACGGCGGTCGGATTCCCGCGCGTCTTCTATTTGCGCTACCATGGTTACAGCGCCTATTTTCCGCTTTGGGCGTTGGCGCGCTACCGCTCCCTGAAGGACCGAAACGACCGCTCCCTGAAGGACCGAAACGACCGCTGCCAGCGCTTCGGAATGTAGCTTCATGGCGGCCTCCGAGGGCTTTCGCAATGCCGGCTTCGTCTGCGGTTTGCAAAGCGAGGCGCGCTGCCTGGCGGCGGCCGGCATGCATCAGCGCATCGGTATTTCAGGTGCGCGGACGGCGCGGGCGGCGGAAGTCGCGCGGGAGTTACTCACCGCCGGCGCCGAATCGCTGGTCAGCATCGGCCTCGCCGGCGGCCTCGATCCGCGTCTCGGCCCGGGCTCGGTCGTCATCGCCGAGCGCGTCCTGGCGTGGCATCGGCCGTTACCGACCGGCAATCGGCGCAGCATCCGTGACAGTTTGGGTGGTCTGACGCGTTTTCGCGCCGGCGCGGAGGAAGAATTGGCGCCTCGCGTTTCGGCGCCGGATGAAGCCCCGGCCGAGTTCGCCGCCGATCCGGAATTGCGAACCCAATTGCTCGGCATGCTCGGCGACAAGGCCTGGAGCGGAGCGATTGCCGGCGTCGATCAGGCCGTGCGGATGCCCGACGAGAAGCTCGCCCTGTTCGTACAAACCGCCGCTCTGGCCTGCGATATGGAGAGCCATGCGATTGCCGAAGCGGCGTTTGATGCAGGCGTTCCGTTTGCCGCGATCAGGATCGTTTCCGACCCGTCCAACAGATATATTCCCGAAGCCGCCCTGGCCGGCGTAACGGCGGCGGGCGGTGTCTCTATCGGCCCGGTTATTCGCACCGTTGCGGCGCGGCCGTGGGAGCTGTTCGAGCTGTTTTCGCTGGCCCTCGATGCGCGTATCGCGTTTGCCGCCTTACGCCGCGTGGCTCGCCTCGGCGCTCCGCTTTTTGTCGCCACCGGGTGACGGCGTGGGTGACGGCGGGTTATCGCCGCCTTCGATTTCCTCGAGCATGGTCTCGACATGGGATTCGAAGAAATATTCGGCCGCCCGCGCGCCGGCTAAATCGATCTCGGGCGCCAGCGGCCCGGCCGTCCTGACGCCGCGCAAATTCACCCAAAGCGCCTTCAGCGGATTCGATACCGTGTCCTCGACGGCCGTCGCCTCATAGCCGCAGTGAACCATGCAGTCGGCGCATTTTTGGTATTTTCCGGTGCCGTAATTATCCCATTCCGTATCTTCCATGAGTTCGCGGAATGACGAGGTATAGCCCTCTCCCAACAGGTAGCAGGGCTTCTGCCAGCCGAAAATATTACGCGTCGGATTTCCCCACGGCATGCATTCATAGGTCTCGTTGCCGGCGAGGAAATTGAGGAACAGGCTGGATTGGCTGAAGCGCCACTTCCTGCCGCGGCCGAGGCGAAAGACATCGCGAAACAGCGCCTTGGTCTTGGCGCGGTTGAGAAAATGCTCCTGATCCGGCGCTCTCTCATAGGAGTAGCCGGCGGAGACGGTGATGGCGTCGATTTTCAGATCATGGGTGACGAAATCAAAAAAGGCCGCCACTTCCTCCGGCGCGCGGCCGTCAAACAGGGTTGAATTCACATTGACGCGAAAGCCGCGCGCCTGCGCTTCCTTGATCGCGGCGACGGCGCGCTTGAAGGTTCCCGGCTGATCGACCGCCTTGTCATGCGCCTCTTCCAGCCCGTCGAGATGAACCGAAAAAGTCAGATAGGGGCTCGGCGAATACTGTTCCAGCTTCTTGCTCAGCAACAGGGTGTTGGTGCAGAGATAGACGAATTTCTTGCGCGCCACGATGCCCTCGACGATGTCCTTCATCTCGGGATGGATAAGCGGCTCGCCGCCCGGTATGGAGACCACCGGCGCGCCGCATTCATCGACCGCGGCCAGGCATTCCTCGAGGCTCAGGCGCTGATTGAGGATCGCCGCCGGGTAATCGATCTTGCCGCAACCCGGACACGCCAGGTTGCAGCGGAACAGCGGCTCCAGCATGAGCACCAGCGGATAACGCCGGGTCCGCCGCAAGCGCCTCGACATGATGTAGGCGCCGATGCGGATTTGCTGAATGAGGGGTACGGACATATTGCTTAAGCGCCTTTCCGATCTCGGGTTTCGCGTCTTCCCTTAAGGCGCGGTGATTTGATCATGCCCCGGCGTGCGACCATCCTCGCCCGAGCGCACGAGTTCCTGCGGCAATTTAAAGCGCACGCGCTCCTTGATGCCGTTCTGGAATTTAAGCTCGACATCGGAGAATTCGCGCAATTTGGCATATAATTCGCGCACCAATTGCTCCGGCGAAGAGGCGCCCGCGGTAATTCCGACGCGTTCCACGCCGGCGAACCAGCCATGGTTCAAATCGCTGGCATCCTCGACGAGATAGGTCGGCACGCCCATTTCCTCGCCGATTTCGCGCAACCGGTTGGAGTTCGAACTGTTGCGCGCGCCGACCACCAGGATGAGTTGGACGTCTTCGGCAAGCGCGCGCACGGCGGCCTGGCGGTTTTGCGTGGCGTAACAAATATCCTTGACGTCGGGGCCGGATATCCTCGGAAAGCGCTGCTTCAGGGCCTCGATAACCTCGCGCGTATCATCGACGCTGAGGGTGGTCTGGGTAACGTAGGCGACCTTGCCGGGGTTGGACACGGCTACCGATAGCACCTCTTCGGCGGTGGCGACGATCTGCGGCCCTTTGGTCAACCGGCCACTGGTGCCTTCGACCTCGGGGTGGCCTTCATGGCCGATAAGGATGACCTCGTCGCCGTCCGATTCGTAACGTTGCGCTTCGACATGCACCTTGGCGACCAGCGGACAGGTGGCGTCGATCACCGGCAGGCCGCGTTCGCGCGCCTCGATCTCGACGCTTTCGGCGACGCCGTGGGCGCTGAAGATGGTGACCGCGCCTTGCGGCACCTCGCTCACCTCCTCGACGAAGATCGCGCCTTTTTCGCGCAGCTCGGCGACGACGCGTTTGTTGTGGACGATTTCGTGGCGCACATAGACGGGCGGGCCATAGACCTCGATGGCGCGCTCGACGATTTCGATGGCGCGCTCGACGCCGGCGCAAAAGCCCCTCGGTTCCACCAAAATTACCTGCATCGATCAGCTCCAATATCCGGCTGTTGCCCCCGGCCCTTTTAGCCAGGGCAGGGGATGGTGACAAGTTATACCAAGGAGCGATGATAATGACTCATAGGGACGGCTTACCAAGGTTTTCGGCTAGGAGCGTGCGGCGTAGCGATGCGGCACATCGGAAGCCGCGCGCGACGCCGTCCGAAAGCCTTGGCAAGCCGCCGTTCCGGTCGCCCCCGCGGCCCGTCGGAGG
>PVBE010823135.1_pt1 | contig 12642 bp, 25 predicted proteins | sample 1631181 | NCBI WGS metagenome assembly PVBE01 (sample SAMN08397723, study PRJNA350692) | Marine metagenome, whole genome shotgun sequencing project. | isolation source: water | place: Pacific Ocean | collected 2012-04 | reverse complement strand
CCTACTGGCTCGGAGAGCCGGGGGAAGGGGTTCGACTCTTCGGCGCGACTGAACTTCTGACGGCGGTCGGGCTGATTGATACGCGTTACTTCACCCCGGCCTCGGCTGAGAGGGGCACGTTTTCCCATCAGGCGACCGCGATCTTCGACCGGCACCGCATGGGGATGAACGTCGGAGAAAAACTGGACGAGGAGAAGCTGGACCCGGCGCTGCGCCCGTTCCTGACGGCCTATAAGAAGTTTACCGAGGCGTGCCAGCCTGCGTGGACAGACATCGAAGCGCCGCTCTACGACAAGGCCCTGCGTCTTGCCGGGACCGTGGACCGCGTGGGGATGATGCGTCCCGGCGGCACCGGCAAAAAGCGGAAGGTGGTCCTTGATATTAAGACGGGGTCGCACGCAAACTGGCACCCGCTCCAGCTTGCGGTCTACCAGCATCTGGTGACCAAGCGTCTGGTGGAGGCGGGGGCCGCGCCGCAGACCGATACGAACAAACCAATGTTTGAACGCTACGGCCTGTATCTTACGAAGCGCGGCACATATGCGCTCAAGCATTTCACGACCGCGACTGATATTGTCGTGGTGATGGGAGCCAGAGCCGTGGCGCTGTGGAAGGAATCTCATGGCGCATAGCGAGACGCGCTCCATAGCGACGGTGACGGACACGGCCTTGGCGTGGCCTCGCTGGGCCCGGGACGCGGTGATCAGGACGGCGTCGGAGTATCAGGACGCCGCCCAGTTACTGCTGCGAATCAAGAGAGACCGTCGAGCGGTCGAAGAAGTAATTGGGCCTGTGGTGGAGGCCGCGCACGCGGCGCACAAAGAAACCGTGGCGTTGCGTAAGCGTGCCGACGACCCGCTGACCGAAGCCGAGCGCGTGCTCAAGGGGGCCATGACCCGCTACCGGCAGGCGCAACGTGAGGCCGACGAGCAGGAACGTCAGCAGCTTGAGGCCGAGGCCAAGAAAGTGGCGAGGGCGACCGGGAGTGAGCCGCAGCCGGTGCTGGTGGCCTCCTCGGTCCCGGACTCGCCGAACATTCGCGTGACCCGTCGGTGGAGCGTGGAGGTGACGGACGAGGCGGCACTCATTACTGCCGCCGCACGGAACCGGGCCCTACGCAAGCTGCTGAAGGTCGACCTCACAGCCCTCCGTCGGCACGTTCAGGCCACGCAGGGTGAGGGCAAGATTCCCGGGGTGACGGTGACGGACACGGAAACACTTGCGGTCGTGACAAATGGGGAGGGATAGGTTCATGACACGAAACAGAAAGAAACAACGGGCAGCAGAGAACCCCGCGCCCAAGTCTGTTGAGGGCGTGGGTATTACACCTTAACGGGAAAGGATACGATGGCAGATACGAGTAAAAACACACGCCTCGGCGGTCTCTGGAAGCGAGACACGCCCAGTGGGAAGACGCTCTTCTCGGGCAAAATCAGCGTGGCCGACCTCAAAGAGGCCGTCAAGCTGGCCGGGACCGACGAGCTTGACGTGACCGTCTGGCTCAATACGGAAAAGAAAACTGAACGCTCACCCGACGCCAGCTTGGTGGTCGGGCCTCCGTGGAAGAAGCCTGAAGCGGATGACGACGTCCCGTTCTAGAAACGAGTGGCTGCGTCGGCGAGGGGTAACTCAAGGGCAGTTCTGTGCCTGTCTACCTCACAGAACCTCCTGTGCCCTTGCCTCGTCGTCGCAGCCTTTATTTGCTCAGGAGGCAATCGACCATGGCTCGAGGACGCATGATTTCCAAATCGCTGGGTGCCAGTAAGCGATTCACCGACCTTCAGACCCACGCCGGGAAGCTCGGCGAGTTTGCTGCCGCCCTGTTCTGCTTGGTGGTGAGCAACTGCGACGACTTCGGCAGGCTGGAAGGCGACGCGGCCTCGGTCAAGTGGCGGTGCTGGCCTGCCAGCTTACGCAGTGAGCACGACTTCGCCGTGGCCCTCAAGGCCATGCACGAGGCGAGGCTGATTATCTGGTATGAGGTGGCTGACCGGCATATCGTGGAGGTGGTGCAGTTTTCTGAGCACCAGTCAGGGCTCCATAAGCGGACCCGGTCCAAGTTTCCCGACCCTCCGGGGCGCGTCTCCGACGCGGCCGTGGCTGCGGGAGAGCCCGAGGTGGTCGGGAAGACGTTGCTTGAGGTTTTTACTGAGCAGGACCGGGCCCGGGCGCGGAACTTTATTGAGCACTACAGCGTCCTCTACGCCAAGCATCGGAAGCAACCCTATCTCTCGAGCTATCTCCAGCAGCAGAAAGACCTCGAGGCCGCGACGACCCTGTGTCGGCATTACTCGGACGACGAGCTTGAACGCATCACAGTGCAGTTCCTCAAGGCCAGAGCTTCGCACCCGATGATGAAAATATTGAAAGGCACCGGGCAGCGCACGCTGCCGATGCTACGCACGCTGTCAGGAGACATTGCGTCCAAGCTGGACATTCAGGGAGACGCCTCATGAGTGAGGACCATCCGACCCCACACAATCTCGAGGCTGAGAAAGCGGTCCTCGGAGCCGTGTTGATTGACCCCGACGTGTGGCCGCAGGTCCGGGACACGCTCTCGGCCGGGGATTTCTTCCGGGAGACGCACCGGTTCATCTTCTCAGCCCTCGGGGCCCTGCATGAAGACGACCGCGTCGTGGACCTTGTGACGCTCAAGGATGAACTGAAGCGACGGGGTCGTCTGAAGGAGGTCCGGGTCAGTTATCTGGCGGCACTGGTGGACGGGGTGCCCCGAGCCACCAACGTGAGCAGCTACGCCTCGATTGTGATGGACCTCGCAGACCGCCGCAGGCTGCAAACGGTCTGCCGTCAAGGGGTCAGTGCGGCCCGGGACGCAAAGACCGCCGAGGAGGCCGCCACGCGCCTTGTGGAGGGTGCTCGTGAGGCGGTCCGCGTGCGTGGCGGGGTCGGGCAGTCCTTGGGAGACTCGCTTGCCTACCTCATCAAGCATCTGGACAACGAGGCAGACGCCACGACGACGGGGCTGCCGACTCTCGATGGGATGGGGTCAGGCTTTCGGCCCGGAGAGTTGACGCTGCTGGCTGGGCGTCCGAGCCACGGGAAGACGGCGCTGGCGCTGCACTTCGCCAAGGCGGCGAGTATGGCCGGGTTGCCGACCTACTTTGCCAGTCTCGAAATGACCAAGGAAGCCCTGACCATGCGCTGGTTGGCGTCAGATGCCGAGGTCTGGTTCTCGGCGTTACGGAGCGGGGCCCTGACCCAGACAGAGTTTGCGAAGGTGTCGACGTCGGTCGAGTACCTGTCCGAGTTGCCCATTACGATTGACGACCACGCGAACCTCGGGGTCGGGGAGTTACGCAAGGCGATGGTCGGGGCGAACGGCCTCTTGATCGTGGACTACCTGCAACTGGTGCAGCCACCGGAGAGTGCGAAGGGGCAGTCGCGGACGCAAGAAGTAGGTGCGATTTCTCGGGCTTTGAAAGGGATTGCCCACGATTGTCGGGTGAGTGTGCTGGCGCTGAGTCAACTGAATCGCGGGTCTGAACACCGGACCGGCGGAGACGCGAGATTGTCGGACCTTCGGGATTCTGGCGAGTTGGAACAGGACGCGGACCAAGTGTGGATGATTTGGCGACCGGTGCTCTCGCAGCATTCGGAGGCCCCGGACGACCTCGCCGTCCTTCGGGTCGCCAAGCACCGTAACGGCCCGCTCGGGCGCATCGAGTTGCACTTTGATACCCAGCGCCAGCGGTTCCGGGAACGGACGGCGTCTGACTCGGCGCTGACTCCCGTGAGCGGGGATGATGCCAAGATGAAGGAGTGGTAGCTGATGGAGAACTTCGATTTGTCAGGGTGGTCGACGTTTAAGACTCGATTGAGTCGTGTCTGGGCTGCTTTCAAAACGCTCGGCCTGTATCGCGTGGCGCAGGAATGGCTCTGGTGGCACCGACTCTCGCCAGCCAAGCGTCACCTGTATGAAGACCGTATGAGTAGTGACTGGATCATCAGGAACCGAAGTCAATGAATATTCTAGGGAGGAAGTCAGATGGAAGCGCAACAGGAAGACAAGCGGTCGTATCGGGACAAGGTCGCGGCGTTGTTTCGCACGCTCCCGGGCATCTGGATTGACGGGTCCGACGTGGCAAACATCGGCGGCTACTATGCGTGGCGTACCCGCATCAGTGACTGCCGCAAACAGCTTGGCATGGTGATCGAGAACCGCCAGCAGCGTGAGCGGGACGGCAGCACGCGCAGTCAGTATCGCTACGTGCCGCTTGAGTATAGACTGACGGCTAAGAATGTCGCGCCGCGCCCCTCGAACGGACCGCAACCAGAAGATGATCGTTCAGGCATTACGGGACGAGGGCGCTGACCTGTGTTCAGTGGTGAGCTTGTCGGGCGAGGCGCACGGCGTCCCGGATTTATTGGTGGGTCTGGGCTACCGAACCTATCTGGTCGAGGTCAAGGACGGGGAGAATCAGCCTCCGTCCAAGCAGCGCCTGACCCCGGACCAAGAGCGGTTCATCCGAAACTGGAAGGGGTACCCGGTCGTGGTCCTGCGTGACGTGCCGTCGGCCAAGGCGTGGGCCCGACGCATGTTGGGTGTGAGCCTCGATGATTAAGACGAGGAAGTCATGCTCCCGACTTTAGCTGGCACCGTGAGTCCTGACGGTGAGCTTGTGCTCGACAAGCCTCGACTCTACAGACGCTATCTCCAGACCCTGATTGGGGAGAAGGTGGTGCTTATTCTCCGACGGCCCAGTGAGATACGCAGTCTCAATCAGAACGCCTACTATCATTCGGTCGTCGTGGCGTTACTGGCGCAGGAGTGGGGCACTACGGACCGGGAGGCGCACGAACTTATCAAACGGGAGTTTGGTGTGGGGTCGACGGCGGTACTCGAGGTTGGCGCGTTTGAACTGTTGATGGAGCGCATCCGGGGCTGGGCCCTGACTGACCACAACGTGACCATCCCAGCCCCGAACGAGGTTGTCTAGCGGTCCTGCTTGGCCTGCCTGTCGAGCCGTCGCTGTTCGAGGAAGGCCGCATCGAGCTTGGCCTTGGCGGCGTTGTAGCGCGGGACGTTCAGTTCGTGCTCGGTCACGAAGTCGAGGAGCCGCTTGAACTCCTGCGGCGTGAGACCGCCGAGGGTCTGGACGGGTGCCTCAGTCATGCCGCCCTCGCCTTCTGGTAGCGTCGCCAGACAATACTCAACTGGTCCTTTTCCTCTGGGGTCAGGTTCGTCCAGTAGAGCGCCGCGTCTCGGGTGCTTCCGCGCACATATCCAAGGGTCAGTTTCGCGCAACGAGGACACCACGTATCGCTACGCCGATTGGTGTAGTGGCCTCGGCATCCTTGGGTCCGACAGTGCCCGACAAACTTGGGGTCAGGGGTCGTGACCTGACTTCGGGAATAGCACCGCTCCGGGCGTGCTCCAATCCGCTCGGCAATCCGTTTCCAGACGTGGTTGTGGCCGTTCGCGTGACCGGCCAGTGCGTGGGCAATCTCGTGCAGGATGGTTGCGCGGACCTCGGCGTCGGTGTTCAGCTTGACGAGCACACGAGACAGGCTGATGGTGCCGTTGTGATACCGACACACCCCGAACCGCCTCACCGCGTTGTCGAACGTGAACCGCCAGACCCTGACCCCGAAGTTGGGAGCGCGTCCGGTCCGCGTGAGGCCGTGCTCGGCCATCAGTTCGAGGGCGAGTTTGCGTGCGTCATGAAGTCGCATCAGTCATACCCCTCGTCTTCTGTGTCCTCGAACACCTCGTCGACCTCAGGTGCGAGATTCCATGTGGCCTGTTGGTCGGCCGTGAGCAGGGCCCGGAACCGGTCGACATAGGGGCTGTCATGAGAATGCGCGTGAAGCCATGTGGCGATACGCTCGACGCTAATCGTGCGACGTCGCCCGTGGCGGTTCGTAAACTCGGTCTGCCCAGACTCGAGGGCCGCACGTTGCAGACGGCAATCCGCGTAGCTCAACTCGCCGTCATACATCGCCTTCTCAAACCGGGGTGGATACTCAGACTCGAGTTCCTCGTCGGTCGCCGGGGCGAGTCCTCTCGGCAGCAGATGCGACGGCAACCTGCGGTGTGGATACGGATACGCCAGCCACTGGGCCAGCGTGTGCTGCTCGACCTCGTCGAGCACGGTCCGGTCGGCTGGAATCTGAGCCGACCGTCGAGCTTCTGCTTCAGTGCGTGCCATGGTCTACCTCCTGCGGGGCGCAGTCAGTCGGTTCCTCAGTTCGTTCATTCGCTCACCTTCCCCTCAAAAAAGGTCACGCCGTCCTTCGTGATCGGCTTCCTGAAGGACTCCCTCCAGAGTTCCCATATCCTGTACGCTTCCTTCTTTGAAATCCTCAGCGATTTCGCCAGCATCGGGGGCGCACTCCACATATCATAAGAGTTTCGATTCAACGCCTTGAAGCCTCGCGTGAGCGTCATTCTGCTTCCTCTCTTTCGGTCAACCTACTGCACTAAGGAACTATCTAACTGACAGAACCATTATATCATCCCTGTCAACCCCCCGGTTCCATTGGGGTGTTTGACAGGGTCGTGTCGACGTGCGGTCTCAGCGGTGCCTCAAGGTGTCGACGGCCAGCGACAGATTCTGGTAGGCCGAGAGCCACACGGCCCCGCCGCCCAGCCAGCGCAACACGGGCCCGAGGTCAGGCTGCATCAGCAGCCAGCCCCCGAGTCCCAGACACCCGAGCCCGAACACGAGGCTTGCCCACGCGAGTCGGCGCGTCCTCACAGGTTCTCCTGTCTGAGCGCCTTCACAAGCGCCGCCCACGTCTGCTTCGCCTTGGCCGGGTGACGACCGCTGACCAGCGACGCCGCGCCTTCGGGCCAGCCTGCGGCCATCAGCGGAATCTGCCACACCGGCTTGGGCGGTGAGGTGCTGTCCGGGTCCGCGACTAACGTACCCAGCTTGAGCGCGGAGCACTCATACCAGCCGATGCCAGCACCGTCGAGAGGCTGCACGCCCCAGCGGTTCTTGCCCCAGACATACTTGTGCTGGGCGACGCGCACGCACACCATCCCTCCATACGGCAGGTCCACATACACGAGAGTGCCCAGCAGCACGCCAACCTGCTCGTGCGTCAGGGCCGGGAGTGTGTCCTTCTTCGGTGTGTCCTTCTTCGGTGTGTCCATCGTGCTTCCTTCCAGAAAGTCCTCGACATAAGACACGTCGAGGCCGTTGTCTTTGAGCAGAGCGACTACCTCCGACGGCATCTCAAAGACGCCGTCATAGTCGACCAACTCCAGTGACGTCGAGGTTTTTTGCCGAGTGCGGAACGTAGGCCATCAGCGCCGCCCACTCTGCCATCAGCAGGAGGTTCTCGCTATCGGCTCTGGCATAGGCCCCCACGAGGTCATTGCACAGGACGGCGGTCAGAAAGCCGCCCGGAGGAATGCCCTTGAGCACCCAGTTCCGCAGGCTAGTGGCCCCGACGTGTCCCACGGGGTGCGCGGCGAGGCCCTGTTCGAGTCGTGCTTCGATGTGTCGTGCTTCGGTGTCGCTGGTGGTGTGGATATCTCTACTCATGAGTCGTCCTCCTTGCCATGACCGAACTGGTCTGGCTCCTCTTCATCACGGTCAGGGACGCGGCTTGCGGCCACGTCCAGTTCGCGTTGCCGGTCGAGCACGACCACCCCAAACCGCAGCAGGGCGGCGGCTTCTGGGATGGTCATCCAGTGCGTGAGCACGAGTCCGGTCAGACGCACGCGTGTATTCAGTCCTTGGTTCACCTTGTCGGTGTAGGGTCCGACTTGCCCGGACGGCCGTAAGTTCCCCAACGTGCCTCGCTCAAGGTGCAGTGGGCGTTTCCCACGACCCGCGTCTTGAAGTTTCAGGTTCACCATACGCACCAAGGCGTCGAGGTCTTGCAAGACCGTCTCGTTTTGGGCCATTCGCGTGGCAACATACTGCGTTGTGGGATTACTCTGGGTTGCCATTAGTCTTCCTCTCTTTCTGTCCACTGCCCGTCTTCGGCTAGATAGCATTCCTCTTCGGTCAACGCTGGACGCAGCATTCTTTGCAGCGACCGGATCCAACTGGAGATCTTCACCGATCCATCCTTGTTTCCCTTGGAGCCGGGGTCATAGCTCACTTTCTGGCAGGTGTCGCAGAGGGTGACCGTGACCTCCAGACTGTTCCCGACCGACTCCAAAATGTCACGCGCCTGTTGCAGTTGGCTGCGCTGATCCTCGTTTAACCTGAGTTGGTGGATATAGCGCTGCTGTGCTTTGTGTCGCTTGATTTGCTCGTGCGTGTATGTTTTGCCGGTTGGCGCGGTATATGTTTTTTGCGTCTGTCGTGCAGTGTCTTTGTGGTTCGCCATGGGCCTACCATCCTCTCGTGAGTGTGAAGTCTGCCGGGGAATCGAGATACGCCTGCACGGGCACGAGGCCCGTCTTGCGTAGCTGGGTCAGGACAGCCGGGGCCGTCGTGTCGACGGCAAAGCCTACGTCTCGCACGTAGTCGCCCTCGGCCTGAATACGTTCAATGTAGGCTGGCACCTCACGCGCTGGCATGAGCCCACGACCGCAGCCACACCGCACCAGCAACCCAAGCTCGGGGAAAGCCGCGATCAGCGACGGCAGTTCGGTCGACGTGACCCAGATGTCGAAAGCACCACGGGCCGTCATGACTGCACCGCCCCGAGCCAGTTCCACCCCAGTATCTGGTGGACCTTGCGCCCTCTCGGGTCATGCTTGCGGATGGCCTCGGCGAGGGCATCCTGCATCAGACTGAGCCTCGCCGTCGTCTCGTCACTGAAACGCCCGTCGAGGCACTCGTAGATCGCCCGGTAGTCTTTGAGCCGTGCCTGCTGGTTCTCTTGCTGCTGGTAAGTCTGGGTTGCCATGGGTCTACCTTCCTTCCTTCGCTGGCCGACCAGCGGCCAGTATCTGGTTAGCGACTTTGAGAATCTTGGTCGCGGAGTCCTTCGGGACCGTCGTCTCTGTGAACCAGTGCTGGATGTAACCGCGAGACTCTGCGGCCCCGGTCCCGTTGTCGTCGTCGACCTCCAGCGCAGAGGCGACCAGCAGGCTCACGCATTCGGCCTCAAGCTCCCTAATGTTTCTGGAGAGCGTGGGCGTGTCGTGCATGGTGACTTCGGCGGTATGCCCCAGCGCCACATGCGCCAGTTCGTGGAACAGGGTGCGGTGCGGGTGCGACGCCACGGGGTTGAAGGCCACGGTGCGGCGGGTCGCGTAGCCTTGGCAGTTGCCGTCGGTCATCTCGAACGGGACCTGCTCAATATCCAGTGCGGCCAGTGCCCGGTCCAGTGACCAGTCTGGCAGAGACGGCGGCGTGTAGTCGTCACCCTCCGTTTGCGAGAGCACAAACCAGCGCGGCTTGTAGACAAAGAACGTCGAGGTCGGCTGCGTGCCGTCGGCCTTGGGTTCGGCCTTCTTGTCCTTCACGGTGACGGGCAGCGTCATCCACAGCGCCTTCTCGCCCTTCTTGACGCGGCGACCGAGCGCCTCCCAGCCCTTGAAGGTATTGATCGGGCCGACCTCGATCTCGCGTGCCTTACATTGGCACATGGCGTCGAACTGATTGAATAGGCTGTACCGGTGAAACAGGCGGTAGCATGTGGCAAGCACCCCCGGCTTCGTGACGGCCTCGTGGAGCATGTCTAGCTGGCTGGGTTGTTCGCGTGTGGCTTTCTTCATACATCACCTCCTGAGTGAGTAAGTGATACTACAATGAACTATTCAGTTGTGTCAACCTCTGCTTTCGCTGGCACCCACGCCGTGGCGTGGGGCCGTGTGCCGAACGCGAACGACGCGTCGTCGTGGCTCGGCGTGAACGTGGCGCGGAGCGTGAGCGCGTCGCCGCGCCCCACAAACACCTCCCCGCCACGGTCGTCGATGCCGCCCGGAAGGTTTCTCAGGTGTGGCACCGTCAGCCACGCCCGACTGTTGTTGTCGAGCTTGAGGAGCATCTTGAGTGTGCTGCCGAAGTCACTCTCCTGCACCTTCAGAGAGAGCACGGTGCCGGTGACCTCGACGCGCCCCTCGGGGGCCGGTCCCTTGACCTCGGTCTCCTCGGCGGCGCGACGGGCCGCATACTCGCGGTCCCGTTGCAGCGACGCCGGGACGGCGGCGAGTTGCCGGTCCGACAGGGAGCCATACTGGTCGAGCTTGCCCAGCACGTCGTGCAGAAACCCGTTGTGCGCGTGCTCGGGTTGCGTGGCCGCGACCTGCCAGTCGGCGACCTCCGGGTGCTTGGCGACAAACTGGTTTCGGAGCGTGACGATACGCAGACGTTCACGTCGCGCCTTGGCGCGGTTCTTCAACTGCGCCAGCTTGAACGCGTTCAGGTCGGGAAACTGCAACCGCTCCGCGCAAATCCAGCCGAACGCCACGCGTTCGCCGGTCTGGCGGTGCTCGACGGCGACCATGTAGTGAACGTTGGTCGTCCCGCAGTGGGCGCACCGATAGGCGGTCTCGCGCCAGTGGTGTCCGAACAGCGCGTGCATGTCGGCCTCAAACTCATTGAGGGCGACGGCGAGGTCTTCAGGGGTCATGCCGGGTTCGACGTAGGGACGGTTGTCGACCACGTCGTCAATGACCGTGTAGTTCGCCGGGTCGAAGTTGACGGGGGTATGTAGGGTGCTCATGAGGACACCCGCTCCCGGAGACGGTCAGAGACCCACTGAGCCAACCGGGGAAGGTTGCCGGTTCCGTTGCCGAAGTACTTGTGCGACGGGTCGGTACTGAATTGAAACAGGCCCGAGCGGCAGCGCCCCTCCTGCCACTGACGACTGTTTGTGGGCACCAGAATGGTGCGCCACTCTTCAAAGGCACCGAGTGGCACTACGTGCGGATGGTCGTAGTCGTCGGGCGCGTTGGTCACCGCGACCACATAGGACTCTTGGCTGGTGCCCTCTTGCAGGGCCATGGCCTCGCTCCCGCCGTCCGAGTCGCGCTCGGCGACGACGATGTCGAGTGTGACGGCAAGTTCTTTATACGTCATGTGTCCACCTCCTGAGTGAATAAGTGATACTACAATGAACGGGGCAGGGGAGTCAACCCCCCCCCCTGCCAATCCTCGTTACAGTTCGGTGACAAACGTCCCGCTGGCGTAGAGCGGGTTGTGACGTTGGCGCGTGGCTTCCAGTTCGGCGTCGTCGCGGCTGGCATACTTGCCGAAGTAGACCTCGCGGCTATCGTGGTCGGGTCCGAAGTACCACAGGGTCGTGGGGCCGTCGGTCGCCGGTCTGGCATACAGCAGGGCCTCCAGAGCCTTCTCGGCAGACTGGAAGTCCGACAGTCTCTGCCGGTGCGCCTGTGCGTCGGCCTCGTCCATCTCCTGAGACACGTTGAGGCGGTCATACTCGCAGGCGTCGGTGAGCGCCTCTCGCAGGGTCTCGCCATGCTCGGACAGGAACGTCTGCATGTCGGCGGTGGTGCGACGCCGGTAGAGCCCCGTGTCAGGCGTGACCGGGTCACGCGTGGGCGGCGTGGGGCGACGGTGCCAGTCGGCGACGGGTTCGGACAGCGCCCAGCCCATGCCTCCCAACCCGGCAATGCACAGGAGCGCCAGCGCGGCAAGCACCGCGTCCGACGACCCGTCGACCGCGAACACTTCCAGCAGGAAGCCGACGGTCCCGAAGATGATGCCGAGAAACGATACGATCAGCATTGCGGCGGTCTGTGTGTGCGTCATGACTGTTCCTCCAGTGCGAAAATGTCCTTCGCGGACGGGCCACTAAATCTGCCACTTTCAAACCACTGGTCACCGCTCCCGGAGACGGGAGCCACGAGCCAGCGGTGCTGTCCAAAACTGTTCTTGTAACCCTCGATGGTGCCCTCGAACCGAATCGGGCCGTCGGTGCGTACCAGCACCACTTTCCCGAGCATGGCTGCGGACTGTCGTGTGCTAATCATTGGTCTACCTTTCTGTGTCTGCCACGGCGCTTTGGACCGTGGCTGCGGGTTTACTAGGGGTCGCTGCCCCTAGCCATCACCTTATGAGGTCGCCCAGCCTTTGCGGTCGACATCTTTCATGAGCGCGGCCTCGGACCTGCGGAGCGCCTCTTGCAGGGGAATCCGACCATCTGCGTCCAGTTCCGCGACGGCCCCTTGCCGCACGGCGGCAACCCAACGCTGGGCTCTCAGGCCCGCAATGCGTCGGTCGGCCTCGTCCATGTTCCTGCGGATATGCGCCGCTTTCTGTGGCGTGTCTGTGGCGTATCGCCGCATGGTGAACTTTTCCACCTGCTCGGCTTCAATAAGACGGGTCAGTTCGACGATCTTGTCGGCATAAAATGCCTCGTTGTTCATGAGCTTGCCTCTAATTCTGACCTTGTGACTCTTCATATGGTCTACCTTGCTTTCTCGCCTGTCTCCTCAGTGTCCGGGAGGCGACCCCGGGCAGACGACCCTCTCGGGCCGTTTCGACTGGTCTAGTCGTCGAACCGCTGCTTCCGCAGAATGGGCGTGACCGCCCCGCACTCGGGGTTGGCACACCGCACGGCGTAACCCGAATCCCGTCGTCCGTTCCGCGACCAAACTGGGCTGGCGCTTCCAAGCTTAATCATCGTGAAGCCGAACCCGTCGTCGTCGGGGTCGAGGGCCGGGGAGCCGCAGTCGTCGCAGCACGAGTCGAGGAAGGGGAACTGGGCACGCACGTCTTCGAGCGTGTCTCCGAGCCAGACGGT
>PVBE011487136.1_pt1 | contig 12643 bp, 6 predicted proteins | sample 1631181 | NCBI WGS metagenome assembly PVBE01 (sample SAMN08397723, study PRJNA350692) | Marine metagenome, whole genome shotgun sequencing project. | isolation source: water | place: Pacific Ocean | collected 2012-04 | reverse complement strand
AGAGATTTAACATCCACTTGATCAACTACATAAACAAGTGTAGAGACCGTTCCCTTTGGTCCAACCTCCTCCATGCGTTGCATAAGATTATTGTCTATGACGGTTTCGCCATGACTAATAGCGCAAAGTGTAAAGGTTGCACATATTGATAGTAGTTGATGTAATTTCACGATTCTTTCTCCTTCTGTGTAAAAACAATGCTAATCCTTGAATCTTCATTATGTATGAATAAGTTACTACTATCAATGAAGTTTTATATTATTTATGTATATATTTAGAGTTTTTGCGGTTTTATAGGCACTAGGACGATATTCTTTTATCGTGTACAACCAAATTCTTTTATGCTCTTTTTATATATTTATTGGATTAGGGCTTGTATTCTTTGTTATAGCGCTATGGCTATGGCCTAAAGGTGAACAGTGCAGATGTCCGGGGAAGAAATCTAGATTATGGTGGCGGGGAAGTTGTTGGTATAGCCTGCAGGGTCATAATTCCCAAAGTCATGGTGAAATTCGATGCCCTGAGTGCGGCACAGTATTGCCATTTGAGAAACTTGTTCGCGATGGTCGGCGGTTTCGAACTGGCCGTGTTGCTTTGTTGTTGTTTGTAATTGGAACGTCGGCGGGTATCAATTTTGCGAGGCGAACAGAAACGTATACACAATTTGTCCCAACAGTTCCACTTGTACTACTTGCAAAAACGCCAGTTGCGCAGCACCGTACGCCGCTGCGAAATGAAATTTTTAAAAGAGCTTCTTCTAAAAAAATAAAAGGATGGGCAGGCGAAACGCTTTCAAACACATTAGCCAAAGAACTTCGAGATGACAAAGTGCGTATGAACGCTCGTGCTGCTTGGGTCATGCTTTCGAATATGTGGCCAGAATGTCAAGGAGCTTTAGAGTTAGAGCTCGTGAACGGAGGAAGTCAGTCTCGAGTTGTTGCAGCAAAAATATTGCGACATAATATGTTAGTGCCATCAGAAAATCTCATCAAAGCTTGCATTGTAGATTTGCACGATGATTCTGGTGAGCCAGGATTCTATTTACGTCAAGCGAATGCGAAAGCTGCTGCAGTTTATTTGGAATGCTGGTGGTCGTTGTCAGCACCCTATGTACGCGAGGTGTTGCAGAGCAAGGATCCGCAACAGCGTTTTCATGCGGTTGTTATTGCTGGTTTTGCTGGAAGCGTAGAAGATATGAATATTGCAGTTCCAGAATTATTGCCACACCTGTATGACAACGAGATAAATGGTGATGCAAGGCTCGCCGTTCCCGCACTGAGTGGTTTTGGTCCGAGAGTTATTCCGATGCTTCTTGCCGAACTCGCAGTAGCAGACGAGCAAGCCCACGCAATTATCTTGCATATTATCGAGAGGCTCGAAAACCCAGAGAAGAGCCGTCGTGATTGCAGGCATCGAATGCCAAGAGTGTGTGAATCAATACCCGATTTAGTCACAACATCATTGAGTAGAGCGATTGAGTATTATTAATAAACATGGAACAAGAACACCCGCCCACAGTCAAACTGCAAAAACAAACGATACTTTTGATATGTATTCTGGTATTCGTTTGTCTGCTGCAAATATTTGCAATCATTTTGGGGATTTTATTTCCAGTTGATATAGCATCCAATTTGGAAGGATCAGGTGATGAGGGGTCTGTTGGGTACTTTAAAGTACCATGGCTTGCTAATTGGTCATGTTTTTCTTGCTTTGCATTACCCTCTGTGCCTCTTCTTCTGGCAGCATCTGCTTGCACACTTGCGAGTAGAGCACAAAGTAAAAGGGATATATATTGGAAATGGTTTGTGCTCTGGGCGTCGGTGTTAATTATGTGTTATAGTTTTTTCTTGGCTTTTATTGCGCAGTTGACTTTTGTTCCGCCAGCTGGGTCGAGTTAAATAGATGCGGAGTATATTTCGCATAAGAGCATTTGATGTTGTTGTTGTAGTGCTTCTAGTATCTCTAGTCGGGTGTTTGACTCTTGCTGCGTTTTCTTGGGTTATTCCACAACTTGGATTGTTGGTGCATTTTCAAGTGCAATATTTGTTTGTACTTCTTGTACTTGCATTTGCTTGTGCAGTGCGAAGGAAGTGGGTGTTGTGCTCGACGTCATTATTTGTTGCGCTTTTGCCAGCGAGCAGAGTTGTACCTTGGTACATCGGTGATGGCTCTACTGCTCAAACGGGTTCTCTTGTTGTACTTAGTTCAAATGTGAAAGCAACAAATGAAAACTGGAGCGCCATCGAGGAAATGGTGCTTTCTGTTGATGCAGATATTGTTGTGCTTCTCGAAGCCACGGAACCATTGCAAAATTTCTTGACTGCAGACGTGAGCAAGTATCCATACTCTGTTGGGCAATCCCTAGATACTGGTGCGGGTTTTTTGTTGTACAGTAAATATCCGCTATGCGAGACGGTTGTCCATCCAAACGGTGTCAGCAATATAGAAACCATAACGACAACGGTACAATCGAACGCAGGGGAGTTCAGCTTAGTTGCAGCACATCCAGTTCGCCCCGGACTTAGGCATGGCAATCGCTTGAATGAGCAGGAACTTTCGACTATTGGGACGATAGTGCAATCGCTTCAAGGCGATGTGGTTGTCATTGGAGACTTAAACACAACGATGTGGTCCGACGGATATAAAAAGTTTGTAACGGAAACTAAGTTGCGTAACTTACGCCAAGGAATAGGCGTGATGCCAACGTACGGTTTTATGTTTAAGCCAATTTTTTCAATTCCAATTGACCATTGTTTAGTGCTCGGGAATGTCAATGGAGTCTCTTTTAATTCGATGAGCCTAGATGGTTCAGATCACGAAGCGATAATTGCAAACCTTGCGATGGACGCTAATGGAAAAGAATAATCTTCGGAACTCAGAAGAAAAAATACTCTGTGGTTGTTACTACGGAACCATTGGCTGTTGCATTATATGTATCGTGGCACTATCTTCATGCATATATCTGATTGCTCGACATTTTGGCGCCGAACAACGATGGCTCGAGGAACAAGGCTACAGATTCATAGAAGAGGAGACGTACGTTGTTCTAGAAGGAGAAATTTTGACGGGGCCGGTTGTATTTTGGGGTACTAAAAGTGTAACCATCGAGGGAATTGTTCAAGGAGAAATTGCGGTCTTCGCAACAACATTGGTTGTGCATGGGACCGTTGAGGGTAACCTGGGTCTTATTTCGGTCGAAGATGCGTTGGTTTCTAAAACTGGAGTTGTGACTGGAGATGTATCGGGAATTTTTATTGAATTACCTGCAAGACACTTGCGCATTGAAGGTGAAGTGTTCGGTAATGTTGATGGGGCAATTTTAGATATTGAATGGGCAAATGCAGGAAGAGCAAACAAACTTGATGCAAGAGAATCAGACGCAGGGGCCCCAGCACTCAACGAGTAGTAATAAGTCAGACACATCGACTATGCCATCAAGCGTAATATCTGCAGGAGAGTCAATCTCTCCCCACTCGGCAATGACAATCAGTAAGTCATTGATATTGACGACAAAGTCACCAGTAAGGTCGTTGCAGTAGGTGGGGCATACTTCTTTAACATAATTGCCGCCGCCATCGATCCATCCACCAGAAATTTGGTTTGGAAGATTGTTGCAAATCATGGAATCTAAGAATGTAGGGTATGTATCAGGAGGTTTGTGTGATTCGAACAATATGCCGCCTCCCAAATTGGCTGCAACATTGTCAGTAATGGTGCAATTCGTAAATGTTGCACTGCATGCTTCGCCAGCGAGCGCACCACCATAAAAGCTACCGATGTTATTTACGAAAGTGCAATTCGCAATTGTTCCATCGCACCATTGCAAATCCATCGCTGCGCCAGAATGTGGTCCGCTTGTGCTGTTGCTATCAAAAAGACAATCATGGAACGTCACATTGCCGATGCACGCTGCGCCTCTATCAGTGTTATTGCGAAAAATGCAATTTTTAAAAACTGGATTGCCAAAAGAAGTGTACAGACCGACGCCATTTTGATTTGTAATAGTACAACCTACAAACTTAGGTGTACTGTTTAGACAGACTACAGCACCTCCGTCAACGCCCGAGTTGCAATTTGTAATGGTGAAGCCTTCAATAATGGTTTTGTCTGTTTCGTTATCCCAGCACAATATGCCTCGCCTTTCGCCATTCCCATTTATGAATGTTTGTTCGGAGCCACCATTGCTGTACAGGTGTAATTCTTTTCCAAGTAAATTTACAACTTCGTCACCAGTGCCGAAATACGTTCCTGGCATGACGACAATCTCATCGCCGTTGCTTGCAGTGTCTATAGCTGTTTGGATATTGTTAAAGTGTGCATCGCTATCATCATCAACGGTCCACAAAATTCCTACGGTATAGACATATGCAGATCCAGCGTTGTTTCCGTTGTCGTCATGAAAACGAGATCCTACTAACGCCGTGTTATTTTCGAATGCAACCGCAAGGCCAAAGTTGTCATTTGCGGCGCCATCACTGGCTAAGATTTTTGTACGAAACCATTGCCCGAAAATGTAGCGAAAAATATATGCACAACCTGAATTGTTTCCATTGTCATCATCTCCACCTGCGCCAACCACTGCCACGTTGCCATCAATAGAAACACTATGCCCAAATTCATCCAAATAAGATCCTTGAAACGCTCCAAGAATGGCATCTTCGATCCATTCTCCATTTACAAAACGAAAAATATACGCTGCTCCTGAACTTGTTTGCCCACCCTGCCTTGCTCCTACGATAACGGCATCGTTCGAAATCGATACGCTATGCCCAAAGTTATCTAGCGGGCCACCATCACTTGCTTGTAACTTTATTTCTTCATTCCACTGGTTTCCGTCGTATCTGAAGATGTAAAGTGAGCCAGAATCTTCGCCGAGATCATCGTCTAGTCGAGCTCCAACGGCTGCTATTGTGTCAGTTATTGCAACGGCACGTCCGAAGTGATCATTCATGTCGCCATCACTTGCTCGTAGTTTTGTTTCGAGTAGCCAGTTAGTTCCGTTGAAACGATAGATATACGCAGATCCAGAATTAATACTGTTGTTGTCGTCTTTGTACGATCCAACGATAGCATGATTGCCAGAAATTGAAACTCGAACACCGAAACTATCTGTTGCAGCGCCATCGGCTGGAATAAGTTTTGCTTCCTCATTCCATTGGACTCCGACTCTTCGGAAAATATATGCAGCGCCAGAGTTTTCCCCGCTCACGTCTTTGTTTGGCGCGCCAACGATTGCCGTGTCTCCAGAGATGCATACGGTTAACCCAAAGTTGTCATTTATGTCACCGTCACTAGCAAGTAATTTTGCTTGTTCGCTCCATGTGCTGCCATCAAAGTGGAAGATGTATGCTGAGCCTGAATTGCTTCCATTGTCATCGTCTTGGTAAGCGCCAATAAGTGCGTAGTCACCCGAAATTGAAACTTTTATGCCAAATCTATCATTCTCTGCGCCGTCGCTTGCAATGAGTTCATACTGTTCAAATTGCCGTACATATTGCCCAAATGCAGTTGAGCAGGCAACAAGAACCAAAATGAGCGTGATGCGGAACATTCCACTGTAATTATCCTTTCAAAAGACGAATAATCAAGGAAATAGTGCGATTTAACTGCGAATTACCGTGCACTACGTTAATCACCCCAATATCTAAGAAAACAGCCCAGTGCATTAACACTGGACTTGTACTAATGGGCCATACAGGACTCGAACAGTAGGGGATGAAACAAACCTTACGGTAGCAACAACACAGATTGATCCGTTGTTGTGTTGTTCGAGCGTTGCAGATGTTGAAAAACTGCAGCGATTGGTATCAATCTGGAACAAACTAGACGACGCAACCAAGGGAGTAATCCTTCGAGTTGCTGAAGCGGGGGAGAAGTAATTTTGTTTTTACGTAACTCTACTGACACTGACAATACCATCGCTGTAGACAGTGATAGTAGGGGTATTGTCAATTGTATTTACAGCATTATTCAATAACAACGGTGTAACAACGGTATGGCTAGCTATGTTTATGTGAGTTAATTGATATTCAATATGATTTCATCTAACCAAACGGTGAAATCCTCAAGCGATGCATGGTCAAGCGTCACGACTTGCAGGCATTACACCTGCAGACATTACATTGATTTCGATTGCGATTAGAAGAAATGGCAAATAAATAATAATTATGCATCAAATTTAAACACCACACATTCCCCATAGAACTCCTTGCAGTTGTAGATGACATCTTCACCAGTTTTTGAGAAAGTCTAATCAAGCGCCTCACTGTTCTTCGGCATCTACAACAATCTCTTCTGGTTCGGGAGATGTTGCTGGCTCGGGAAGCTTCGCGCGGTATTTCTGAGCTTCTTCGGTATTACCCATCGTTTCATACAACACCACAACTTCCTCAATGGCATCGCGTGTTTTCTCGTGTCCCATGCTTCTAGTCGTTGCGTTCACATTGAAACACTCGAGCAAGAGCATCTCAGCTTCATCGTAATTCGCCTGTGCTCTTCGCAATTCCCCCGTAAGACCAATTAACTCAACTGTCGTGGGGTGCCCACGTCCATAGACACGTTCACTTGTATCCAAGGATTTTTCTAGGTATTTTTCAGCTTCTGAAAGTCGTCCCATTGCAATGAGTAGCTCTCCCATCTGCCCATTGAGCTGCAGTTGAAATCTGTTTTCTTCTCCAACCAGAGCCGAGAGTCTTGAGATAGCCTCGGAAAGCAGTTGTTCAGCTTTATCGAAGTTTTCTACATCCACTAAAATTTTTGCGAGATTTGCAAGTGAGTAGAGGGTTTGTTGGTAATTCTCGCCTACTCGCCTGCACAATTGGATTGTCTCTTCAGCAAGAACCTCCGCTTCTGCGTACTTACCCTGAAGCCTCAAAATATTTGCCAGGGTTCTCTGTGCATTTAATCGATTTTGAAACCAATCACTATGCGATATTAAGCTTGTTTGCAAAAAAGCTTGAAAAATAGCTGCAGCGTCTTCGTAGTTGCCTTGCCATTTGCATAATTTAGCAAATTGAAGTTTCGCCATATTCGTCATTTCATGATTAGAACCAACGGTATTCTCCAAGTAATCTGTTAGCTCTACCAGATACTCTTTCGCTTCAATGAACTTGCCCTGTTCAAGTAGCAAATCCACAAGATCGCTCTGCTCGTTGTACTTCCACGCTTGCCCTGCACTGTCAATCTCCCGAGTACGAGCTTCTAATATATTCCTAGAGATTTCTTCGGCGTCAGCAAATTTACCCTGCATTGAATATAGATTACGAAGATTCTGCTGTGCTGCAAGCGTTAACGCGTGTCGCTCGCCATGTTCTTTTGTGTGTATTTCGATGAGCTTCATTCTCAAAATTTCAGCCTCTACAAACTCGCCTCGCTGCTCCTGGAACCAAGACATATCCTCGATGACGCTAATCACTTTCTCGTTTGTTTCAGGATATTTTGCGAAGGTTGTTTGGTAGACATTTCGGAAAAGTTCAACTGCCTCATCAAACCGGCCCATCTCTGTAAGTTGATACGCCAGATTTTTCTTTCTATTGAGTGTCGTCTCATCGTCGTCGTACAATTTCTCTCTAGCTATATCAACAAGTTGGCGATATAACTGTTCAGCTTCGGCAAACTCACCTTTCTTACGTAGTATTGATGCCAAATTTTGAGTAGCGCCCACCTTGTCAGCATGATTGGGGCCAAGCGAAGAGTAAACTGCTAAGATCTCTCTCTGTATTTCTTCTGATTCATTTAACTGCCCTCCTTCGGCAAGGTAATTCGCTAAAACTGCCTTTGCCTGTACGGTCAAGGGGTGAGATGAACCACGTTTATCTAAACTCTGTTGCACAACGACTCGTAATTCTTGCACATGCTCCTTACTTGTCTTCATTCCAATAGTCTGCTGTAGAGTGGCGAGTAAAGATGCAATACTCTCTGCAATTTGATGCTCAGGACCATATAAATTTACAGTGATTTCATAAGCTTTATTTAACTCAGGCATTGCTTCACCCAATCTTGAAAGGCTCCAAAGGATACTGCCTCTAGAAGCGGCGACTTGCCACCCTATTAGAGATTGCGTTCCAAAGGTATCTGCGAGCATATCAGAAATTTTATCGAGCTCATCAAGCGCTTCTGCGTACTTGCCTTGTGTCATTAGAAAGTCCAACAACTGAGAATATGCACGGATTGTCCGAGGATGCCTCTCACCATAAAAAGCACGGTTGCCTTCAATTGAATCGTAGATATAGGGATCTGCAGCTTCGTATTTCTGTTGTTCCTTAAGGAACTCTGCAATTCTAGCCAGTTCAGCCAACGTTCTTGGGTGCTGATTGCCTAGCGTATTGGTGCACGAGGCTAGTTCTTCGAGAAAAAGAGACTCTGCTTCTTCAAGTTTTCCATTTCTCTTCAGATAATCGCCAAGTTTGTTTGTGACCATTAGCCGCTGGGGATCCTCGATGTCTAAAACTGTAATCGAGTTCTGAACTAGTTCCAAAGCATACCTTTCGGCTTCGGCGTTTCGTCCTAAGTTTTCTAATGACTGCACATAGTCTTCGGTAACACTTAGGCTGCTCGAATGATGATCGCCATAAAAATGTCGATAGATATCGGCTGCCTTATGAAAATAAGGTTCTGCGTTGGCAATCTCTCCATTTGTCATATATATAGTTCCAAGCCACCAGTAAACTCTTCCCGTTGCAAGATGACGTTCGCCATATCTTTCAAGACACTTTCCTAACATATCCTCCAGAAGCAAAGTAGCTTTATCTAATTTGCCACTGTGCATATAGTGCCTTCCAGCCAAATCTAATGTCTGATCTACTGTTGCCAGATCTGAATCGCCAAAGATTCGAATATACGCTGCTAAAACCTCTTCTTTGAGTTTTTCAGCTGCTTCGATATCACCAGCTACATTAAGGCAACTGCTCATGTGATCTAGGATTTGAAGTGTATTCGTATTCTCTTTTCCATAGATTTTTCTAGCGGCTATCAGGGTTGCGTCGAATTGTTCCTTTGCCTCTGTGAATTTTCTCGAATTCGTACAAGCATCAGCAAGCCACAATCGAGCAGTCACCGTGGAGGGATGATTAAGTCCAAAAAGTTCAGTGTTATCCTTCAAAACCTGACGCAATATTTCTTCGCACTCGACAAATCTAAACTGTACCTGTAACAAATAGGCATATCTATTCTTAACTCTGAGCGTTTGGTTGTGAACCTCACCAAAGGTATCAACATATTTATCTAAAGCGTCTAGAGCAATCTTGTTCGCATCAACATATTTTTCTTGCGAAGATAAATTATTTACGACATTAACCTGCGATGTCAATGCAGCAGGATGCCTTTCGCCAAAAACGCGTCTTGTTGTATCGAGACAGTGTTGAAGGAGCTCTTCTGCTTCTTGAAACTTGCCAAGTGATGTGAGCACGCTCGCTAATGGCTGTATTGCTTCTAGTGTTTCTAGTTGCTCTGGACCAAGGACCTGTTTTTTAGTTTCGTACAATTCTCGGTAAAGTTTCTCTGCATCACTGTACTTTTCTGAGGATTCAAAAAGATCGGCCAGAGCAGAGATGAGTCTCATCGTCTGAGTATGGTTGCCTCCATACTCTTCTCGATATTTGAGCACTGCGTCTAGGTACATTTTTTCGGCATCTACCCAACCCTCTGTCTGCTGAACAAAGAACGCCATATTATTGAAGGCATCAACTGTGCTCTTATGATCAGATCCAAAAACTCGTGTTCTTGTTTCAAGGACTTGCTCATAAAGCTCTTCAGCTTCAACGTACATTGCCTGAGCCTCTAATATCTTTGCAAGCTTTGACTTCAAATTTAGAGTCGCAGGATGTTCATCCCCATAGAACTTTTCATGACCATCAACTGAAGTCTCATAATATGCAAAAGCCTCTTCGGTTCTACCTTGGTTTTCATTCAAGTCACCCAGCCACTCTAGAGCTAAGAATGTGCTCGGATGGTTCGGGCCTAAATCACGACTTGATTCGAGCACATCTTCGAACTCTTCTTGAGCAGCTGTGAACTTGTATTGACTTAGATACAGTCTGCCTAAATCTCCAATTGCATCCAGCGTATCCGGATCTGCGGTTTTATATACTCGCCTATACCCATCTACAGCTTTCTTATACATAAGTTCAGCTTTTACATAATCCTGTTGCTCTTTAAAGAGATCGCCAAGATTTCTGTACGAGTCTAGTGTCTCTCGGCTATTTTGACTTTTACTTCGATTACCTTCAAGTATCCTCTGATAGTAATCCTCAGCCTCTGCAAATTTGCCTTGCTTCTCCAAGAGTTTTCCCATCTTCTTCAGTACATGCAAATGTGCCGGATGGGTATTGCCAAAATTATTCTCGCTTATAGCAATTGACTGTTTATAACTTTGCTCTGCCTCACGATAGTTCTGCTGTTGAAATCGGAAATCTCCGAGTAAACCAACCAGCAATGAAAGATTCGGGTCTTGTTCACCTGTAGTGTTTGAGTAGCCATCAAGAGATTCTTCTAGATATACTTCCGCTTCATTAAACTTTTGTTGTGCCATCAACAGGTAGCCGAGCCACCATTTAGCCTCAAGAGTTTTATGTGCATTAGGAACACCTGCTAAGAGATCGGCATCAAGTACTTCTCTCACAAGTTCTTCTGCTTCAACATATCTACCCTGTTCTTTGAGCAGTTCAACCATTGACATTTTTGCATCCAGAGTGGACTCGACAGTTTCGCCATACAACTCGGTATTGATACTAATAGCTTTTTCAAGAAGCAACTCGGCTTCGCTGAAAGCTCCAATTGATGAGAAAGTTAATCCAACTTCTTCAGCTATTTTTGCGCGAATTTCTGGCTGGTCTGCATACACATATTCCATCATCTCTGTCTTGACATCTAATTTGTGTTTGATGGCTGCAGAGTCTCGAGTTATCTCAGCATCCTTAGTGAACACTGTCGCACCCAGGCCCTCTACAGGCAAATCTAAATCCTCTTTCACTTTGCCTGACAGTATGCCTTGCATAAAGTTTTCTACTTTTTCATTATTTGCCCGCTCTTCTATAAGAGCTTGCTTTGCAAGTGAGGCTTGTGAATCGAAATACACTGCAACGAGTATGCCAACAATAACCGCCACCGTAACAAGCGATGCTGCAATAAGTTTTTCCTTCTTTCGACGAATATATTTCTTTAAATGATAGGCAGCCGATTGCGGTCCGGCTTTCAAAGGCTCTCTAGCCAAATACCGCTTGATGTCATCCCCAAGCGACTTTGCTGACGCATATCGTTCGTGCCTAAGTTTTCTCATCGCCTTAAGCGGTATCCACTCCAACTCCTTATGGAGAAGTCCTGTCAGTTGAGCAATTTCTATCTGTCGATCCCGAAGTATTTGATGTGCATCTTCAGCACTTAGTGACGACAATTTTGTTGTGGGCCTCGGCGGGTCATCTTCTCGAATTATCCGACGCATTTCATCGTATCCAACATCATCGAGTGTAGATGCATCGAATGGCGGCTTGCCAACCAAAAGTTCGTAAAGAACTACTCCTAAAGAATACACATCGCTTCTTACATCAATGTCTGTCGCTGCAGGATTCGCTTGTTCAGGGCTCATATATGCAGGAGTTCCAATCATGCGACCCTCTATTGTTGCAAAAGTCTTATCTGTCAATTGATGAGCTGTGGCCTTTGCAACACCGAAGTCAATAATTTTTGAACTCAGTTTGCCATCTTCAGAAATGTAAACCAAAATATTGCTTGGCTTAATATCGCGATGAATAACGCCTTTCATGTGTGCATGCTGTATTGCATTACAGACGTCAATCATAAGTTCTAAACGTTGCTTAACGCTAAATCTTTGTTCGTTACACGCAGCTGTAATAGGCAATCCCTTAACTTCTTCCATTGCAAAATAAGGCAATCCCCGTTCAGTAACCCCTGCTTCATATACTTGTGCTATCCCAGGATGATTCATAATTGCAAGAGCCTGTCTTTCAGCTTCGAATCGAGCGATAACACGCTTGGTATCCATTCCTGGCTTAATCACTTTTAATGCAATACGTCGCCTAACAGGTTCTTGTTGATCGACTAGATATACAACTCCGAAACCCCCTTCGCCCAGTTTTCGAAGCACCTTAAATGGCCCAATCATATTACCGGTCGAATAATCGATACCACTATCTTCATCTAAAATTGTTTGGGCTGACTCGCAATGGGTTCTGAGTAATCGTTCAACCTCACTACGCAATTCTTCATCATCGCCACACATTTCTAACAGGAAACTTTCACGAGACTCTTTTGAAAGCTGTTTTGCCTCATTAAAAATATTCAGTGCATTTTCATTGCTAGGAGGCATTCCATTCACTCCTTAGGCAATTTTCTTGACAAATTTGCTTTTGAATATTCTCAACTATCGACAATTCTCTCACTTCCTTTTTGCAATGTAAGCAGACCATTAAATAAAAACAGGAAAATTCTGCTTGATTACTACTTAAGTATCGCAGGAGTCAATACGGAATGCAACCAAAAGTGGGTACAGAGATCATTTTGAATACGATAAAGTAAGTATCTTTGAATTAATCTCCCGAAATATCGCCATTTTGCATTGTGATGCTCCTTCACTGCACATTATGCATCAAATTGAAACACCACGCATTCCCCATATAAAGGGGTGTCT
>PVBE010738202.1_pt1 | contig 12643 bp, 9 predicted proteins | sample 1631181 | NCBI WGS metagenome assembly PVBE01 (sample SAMN08397723, study PRJNA350692) | Marine metagenome, whole genome shotgun sequencing project. | isolation source: water | place: Pacific Ocean | collected 2012-04 | reverse complement strand
TCTTCTAAATCAAACTCCCACTTACAATTTTACAGCTGATACGGTGAATATTCGCCATTAATCAGTTACACCACACCCACACACTAAACACACAACAATTATTCATTATTAATTATTAATTATTAACTATTAATTAAAAAGATTATGTCATATTTATTCACATCAGAATCAGTGTCAGAAGGACATCCTGACAAAATCTCGGATCAGATATCCGATGCATTATTGGATCAGTTTTTAAGAAAAGATTCCGATTCAAAAGTTGCTATTGAAACCATGGTTACGACGGGACTTGTCGTATTAGCAGGGGAGGTAAGAACAACAGGATATGTTGATGTTCAGAAAATTGCAAGAAAGGTTATTAACGATATTGGGTATACCAAATCAGAATATAAATTCGATGGAGAATCGTGTGCAGTAATTTCAGCACTTGAGGAGCAATCGCCTGATATTTTCCAGGGTGTAGTAAGGGGAAAACCTGAAGATCAGGGTGCTGGCGATCAGGGAATGATGTTCGGCTATGCCACTGCTGAAACAGATAATTACATGCCCCTTGCTCTTGATATTGCACATAAAATATTGATTGAACTTGCCGATATCCGCCGTGAAGGAAAAGAGATGAAATATCTCCGACCCGATTCAAAATCACAGGTTACCATCGAATACAACGACAACCATGAACCCAACAAAGTACATACAATTGTTGTTGGAACACAGCATGATGATTTTGATGAGGAAAAAGCCATGCTTGCCAAAATTGAAGAAGATGTAAAAAATATACTTCTTCCAAGAGTAATTGCCACATTACCTAAGCACCTGCAAGAGTTATTTGGAAATGATATTATTTATCATGTAAATCCTACAGGCAAATTTGTTATTGGCGGTCCACATGGCGACAGCGGACTAACAGGAAGAAAAATTATTGTCGACACATACGGCGGTAGAGGAGCACATGGTGGTGGAGCATTCTCAGGAAAAGACTCATCTAAAGTAGACCGTTCAGCAGCCTATGCATCAAGGCATATTGCTAAAAATTTAGTTGCTGCAGGTGTAGCTCATAAAATACTTGTTCAGGTATCATATGCTATTGGTGTAGCAAAACCACTAAGTATTTTTGTCGACACATATGGTACAGCCAAAGTCAACTTAAAAGATGGTGAAATTGCTGAAAAAATAGATACAATTTTCGACCTTAGACCAGGTAAAATTATTGAAGAACTAGGATTAAAAAATCCCATTTTCCTCCCAACAGCCTCATACGGCCATATGGGAAGAGAGCCATATCAAGCAGAAGTTGAAGTAGGTACAAACGGAAAAAGCCAGAATAAAACTGTTTGGTTCTTCAGTTGGGAACGACTGAATCGTGTTGATGATGTAAAGAAAGCTTTTGGAATTTAGCAGCACCAAAGTAAAAGTAAGGAGATGGATTGACCTACGAGAAATTACGTTAATAAAATCAAAGATATAATCGTTAAAAAATTCTTGTGTTTGAATCTGCCTTAGGCAGAAGAGTTTCAATAATTTTAGATTACATTTTTGATTTTTAGTGAATTTCTCGTGAGTCTTGATTTTTTGGTACTTTTTTATCAAGAAAAAAGAACAGAAATGATTTTTGGGTGCTTTTTTATAAAAAAGAAAACAATAAAATGAATATATCAAATTCTATTAAAAAAATTCTTGCAGAAAGAATTTTAATCCTCGATGGTGCGATGGGCACCATGATCCAAAAATACGAGCTCTCAGAGGAGGATTTTCGAGGTGAAAAATTCAAAGATCATCCTTCCTCCCTAAAAGGAAACAACGATCTTCTTTCTATTACACAACCCGAAGTGATAAAAGAAATCCATAAAGGCTTCCTCGATGCAGGATCGGATATAATAGAAACAAATACACTTAATTCATCAAGTATTTCACAATCAGAATACGGAACAGAAAAACATGTTTATGAAATAAATTATGAGTCGGCAAAAATATTAAAAGAAATTTGTGACGAATATACCAAAGAAGACCCCTCCAAGCCCAGGTTTGTTGCAGGATCGATAGGTCCAACCACTAAAACAACTTCCCTATCACCTAATGTGTCAGACCCAGGTTACAGAGCAATTACATTTAACCAACTGGTAGATTCTTATTATAAGCAGGTTGACGGATTAATGAAAGGAGGCTCAGATTTAATTCTAATAGAAACAATATTTGATACCCTTAACGCTAAAGCTGCACTTTTTGCTATTGAAAAATATGCAGAAGATAAAAAACTCGATATTCCTATAATGGTATCCGGAACCATTTCTGATAAAGCTGGCCGAACATTATCCGGTCAGACTGTAGAAGCATTCCTGAATTCAGTTTCACATATTAATCTGTTGAGCATTGGTTTAAACTGCTCATTCGGAGCTGAAGGCCTTTATCCTCATTTGAGAGAACTGGCCAGTAAAGCACCATTTTATATAAGTGTTTATCCAAACGCCGGATTACCCAACGAATTTGGAGATTACGATGAAACAGCTGAAAGAATGGCTGTTTCCATGAAACCATTTCTGGAAAATAATCTAGTAAATATTATTGGAGGATGCTGCGGTACCACACCAGAGCATATTAAAAAAATATCAAAACTTGCAGAGCAAAACTCTCCAAGAATTATTCCTGAAATAGAAAAGCATACAAGGCTTAGCGGATTAGAAGCTCTCACCCTAAGCAAAGAAACCAATTTCATTAATGTTGGTGAGAGAACCAATGTAGCAGGTTCAAAAAAGTTTGCACGACTTATTAGAGAAGAAAGCTTCGAAGAAGCACTATCAATTGCACAAGGTCAGGTAGAAGCAGGAGCCCAGATAATAGATATTAACATGGATGATGCCATGCTTGATGCAGAAGCTTCCATGGTAAAATTTATAAATCTTGTAGCTGCTGAGCCAGATATTGCAAAAGTTCCTGTAATGATAGATTCTTCCGACTGGAATGTAATTGAAAAAGCACTTCAGTGCCTTCAGGGAAAAGGAATTGTAAATTCCATAAGTCTGAAAGAAGGAAAAGACATCTTTATTCAGCGGGCAAAAACAATTAAACGATACGGTGCAGCAGTAATTATAATGGCCTTCGATGAAAAGGGACAAGCAGCTAATTATAAAAGAAAAATTGAAATATGCCAGCGAGCATATAATATACTTACCCAGGAAGTTAACTACCCACCCGAAGATATAATATTCGATCCCAACATATTAAGTATTGCCACAGGAATAGCCGAGCATGATAATTATGCCCTCGATTATATAAATGCAATAAGGTGGATAAAAGAAAATCTTCCTCATGCAAAAATAAGTGGTGGAGTAAGTAATCTTTCCTTTTCTTTCAGAGGAAATAATACAGTAAGAGAAGCCATGCATTCTGCATTTCTTTATCATGCAATTAAAGCAGGGATGGACATGGGTATAGTAAATGCAGGAATGCTTCAGGTATACGATGAGATACCCGATGAATTGCTATTGCTTGTAGAAGACAGCATATTAAATCGTAGAAAAGATGCAACAGAAAGACTCATTGCTTATGCTGAAAATATTAAGCAAGATGCAGAAGAGCAAACAATGAAAAAAGATCAGTGGAGAGAAAACCAGGTAGATGAAAGAATAAAGTATGCACTTGTAAAAGGAATAAGCGATTATATTGAAGATGATGTTGAAGAAGCCAGAAAAAATTACGATCAAGCCTTTGAAATAGTTGAAAAACCATTGATGGCAGGCATGAACCATGTTGGTGAACTATTCGGGGAAGGAAAAATGTTTCTTCCTCAGGTAGTTAAGTCGGCAAGAGTTATGAAAAAAGCAGTTGCCAAACTACTTCCATATATTGAAGAAGAGAAAAAAATAACAGGAGTAAACAGCACTGCGGGAAAAATTCTTCTTGCTACCGTTAAAGGTGATGTACATGATATAGGTAAAAATATTGTAGGAGTAATTCTAAACTGCAATAATTATGAAGTAATAGATCTTGGGGTAATGGTACCTGCAGAAAAAATTCTGGAGGTAGCGGTTGAGCAAGAAGTTGATATTATAGGATTAAGCGGTTTGATAACCCCATCGCTAGGTGAAATGGTACATGTTGCCAGGGAAATGAAAAGAAAAAACATGAAGCTCCCACTGATTATCGGTGGGGCCACTACATCCAAAATACACACAGCGGTAAAGATAGAGCCTGAATTTGATGAGCCAGTTATTTATGTAAAAGATGCATCAAGGGCACCAGGTGTATTAAACAGCCTATTATCAGAAAATACAAAAGGAAAATTCATAACATCAGTAAAAGAAGAATACTCAGAGCTAAGAAATAAATATCTAGAAGGAAAGATTGAGAAAAAACTTATAAAATATTCCCAGGCGAATGACAATAGACTAAATATTAACTGGCAGTCAACAGAAATTCAGACACCAAAAATCATAGGACTTAAATCGTTTGAAAATTATTCATTAAAAGAAATCTCAAAGTATATCGACTGGACCTTCTTTTTCCATGCCTGGCGACTTGGAGGTAAATATCCTGCTATATTAAGCGATCCAAACAAAGGAGAAGAAGCCACCAAGCTGTTTAACACTGCACAAGAATTTCTAAAAAAGATATTCGACAAAAAAATGCTGGAAGCCAAAGCAGTTTTCGGAATATTCCCGGCAAACTCAAAAAATAATTCCGTTGAAGTTTATTATTCAGAAAATAAAAGCCCCAAAATCTTTTATTTTCTGAGGAATCAGGAAGAGAAAAAAGACAAACTGAAAAATCTTTGCTTATCCGATTTTATTGCACCAACAGAATCAGGTATAAAAGACTATATAGGCTTTTTTGCTGTAACAGCCGGAATAGGAATAGAAAAGTGGATAAAAAAATACGAAGAAGAAGGTGATGATTACAGCTCCATTATGTTGAAAGTTCTGGCCGACAGATTAGCTGAAGCCTTTGCAGAACTATTACATGAAAAAGTAAGAAAAGAATACTGGGCATATACAAAAAATGAAAACCTAAAACTTCTTGAGCTATTAAAAAGCAAGTACCAGGGAATTCGTCCGGCACCCGGTTACCCCGCATGCCCCGACCACTCTGAGAAACAAAAAATATTCGAATTGCTTGAAGTAGAAAAGAGAACCGATATTGAACTCACAGAAAATTACTCCATGTATCCTACAGCCTCGGTATGTGGCTATTATTTTGCCCATCCACAATCTCAATACTTCAATGTTGGCAAAATCGCTCCTGACCAGATAACTGCCTACTCTGAATTAAAACAGCTAAGTGAAGAGGATATCAAGAAATTTTGTGGAATACTCTAGGATTCAAGTATCAAGTCACAAGATATAAGGAAATTGAAGCGAGAGTATGAAATTATGGCGTGATAGGTGCTCTGGAGGTCATTAAGAGTAGATAGTAGTTTCATAATTTCTAGATTTTTTTATTAGCAATATTATATATTTTCAAAGGTGCTAATGAGCATGCTACGCAAGGTTGGTTCGTTTTTTCATCAATGGAAAAAATGAACAGATATAAATCCTTAATTTAAAAATATAACAATTAAAACTCACTGCTTAAGGCAGATCAAACAATAATAATTAAATTTTTAATTCAACGATTTATTAGCAAATAAAATAGCAAGAATTATAATAGACTTTTGTTTAAAAAGTATATTAAAAAATTGCTTCAGCAATTTGCCTTATATTACTCGACGATCCCATGGAATAAAAATGAAGAACTGGTGCACCATTCTTCATAAGATCTTTTGATTGCTGAATACACCACTCAATGCCAACCCGGTAAACCTCATCATTATTTTTAGATTTTCTGATTTCGCTGGCCAGTTCTTCGGGAATATCAACATTAAATAGCTGAGGTAAAATATTTAAATGCTTTGCAATTGCGATAGGTTTTAGACCAGGAACAATGGGAACATTTATTCCTGCATTACGACATCTTTCTACAAATTCATAATACCTCTGATTATTAAAAAACATCTGTGTTACAATATATTCCGCCCCAAGATCAACTTTTTGTTTGAGGTAAAGGAGGTCAGTATCAAGATTTGGAGATTCAAAATGTTTCTCAGGAAAACCTGCTACTCCATATGAAAAATTCATTGGAGCAGAATTTTCAACAACTTCATCCAGGAATTTTCCCTGATTGATATTATTAATCTGTTCAAGTACACCTGAAACATATTGATGACCATCATCCACTGGTTTAAAAAATCTTTCTGAACGCCTGGGGTCTCCCCTAACTATCAGCAGGTTATTTATTTCGAGAAAGTTGAGATCAATCAATACATATTCCGTTTCTGATTTCGAAAAACCACCACATAAAACATGAGGAACAACAGGAATTCCATACTTATGCTGTATTGCTGCAGCAATGGCAACAGTTCCTGGCCGTTTTCTCACTACTTTGGGTTTAATTAATCCACCGGGTAATTCTTCATGAACAATATCCTCCCTGTGTGTTGTAATATTTATATACCTGGGCTGGAATTCCATGAGAGGATCCAGAACATTATATAATTTTGTAATATCGTTCCCTTTTAAAGGTGGAAGAATCTCAAAAGAAAATAGAGTCTTCTTTGCACTTCTTATTTGTTCCGCAACAGTCATAATCAAAATTTTGAAACAAAAATAATCATTTTAATTTATTCAATTCGGATAAAGAATAAAGCTTTAAAATATAGAAATATGCTTGTTGACGGTAAACAATACCAATCAATCTGGATTGAAAATGAAAAAGTCTTCATTATCAACCAGAACCTCCTGCCGTGGAAATTCGAAATAAAAGAACTAAAAACCTCGAAAGATGTAATAAATGTAATAAATGATATGGAAGTGCGAGGTGCTCCATTAATTGGAGCAACAGCAGCATTAGGAGTTTACCTTGCAAGTAAAGAATCAAAAAACGAAACAGAATTTAATATAATAATTGAGATTTTCCGAAATACCAGACCAACGGCAGTAAATCTTATAAAAGGAATAGATGCAGTTTTGAGCAAAATTAAGGCTAAAGCATTTTTAGATTGTTGGTCTAAAAATGCTTTAGCCGCTGCAGAAATATTCATAAAAAATGAAATATTGGCATGTAAGAAGATTGGAGAAAATGGATTATCCATTATTGAAGAAATACAAAAAAAGAATAATAATAATACAATTAATATTCTGACCCACTGTAACGCCGGATGGTTGGCCTGTATTGACCATGGTACAGCACTGTCACCAATATATCTGGCCCATAACAAAGGAATAAAAATCCATGTATGGGTAGATGAAACCCGCCCAAGAAACCAAGGAGCAAGATTAACAGCCTGGGAACTTGGAAAACATGGAGTTCCTTATACAATTATTTCAGATAATACTGGAGGCCATCTCATGCAAATAGAAAAAGTAGACCTGTGTATTGTTGGAAGTGATAGAACCACTAAAGATGGTGACACAGCAAACAAAATTGGTACATATCAAAAAGCACTTGCTGCAAAAGACAATAACATTCCATTTTATGTAGCTCTTCCATATTCAACAATTGACTTTAATATAAATAACGGATTATTAGAAACTCCTATCGAACAACGATCAAGTGAGGAAGTAAAATATATAGAAGGATTTCTAAACAACAAAATCCAAAAAGTTCTTTTAACACCCGATAACAGCCCAGTTGCCAACTATGCATTCGACATAACACCTGCCCGACTAATCAATGGTTTTATTACTGAGAGAGGCATTTTTAAGCAACCAGTTAATTTTATAAAATAAAAATTGAAGAGGAAAGGAAAATATATTCCTAATCCATAATTCCTGATTATAATTAATCCCTTCACCCAAAAAATCACTCATCTCATACTTTCAGGTTAAAAGCTCATACAATAAAACAGCCAATTCAGATTCCCATATATTGTTATAATCATCTATAATGTACGGTATATATTAGATTTAATTTGTTAATTGAGTACTGAAATTAAATAATTTCTGCTAAATTTATACTCAAAAAAATAAATAATGAAACCTAAATAGAAAGTTATTGATCTTTTAATAAGATTATTTTAACTTTTTAGTTGAAATTTTGACCTGATGTTAAACTAAAAAAACCAGATGAACCAAAACCGACAAATATCAGCAAGATTGATTTTCTGTTTGTCCAACGGAACAGGAGATTGGATAAATAATAATGGATATTATTTTATTTGGTCAATTAGCTTAATTAGAACTTAGGTCAATTACTTCCCATGTTCTCCTAACCCTCCATATTAAAATATAATTGGTACGCCGTGTACACAAAATCACGTGTAGAAAAAAAGGTATATGAAGATCTTACTGAGGCCGGTTATGAAGCATATGTGCCACTCGTTAAAGTATTAAAGCAATGGAGCGACAGGAAAAAATGGGTACGAGAACCACTTATCCGCTCATATGTATTTGTAAAAGCCAGTGAAAAAGAATATTACAACATTCTTAACACCAATGGAATTGTTAAATATGTAACATTTGAAGGTAAGGCAGCTCCCATTCCTGAAAATCAGATTAATATGCTAAAAGCCTTCATCGACCATAAACTAGATATAACAGTTACAACAGAACGACATAAAAAAGGAGAATTAATCAATATAGCTCACGGTCCTCTTAGAGGGCATAAAGGTGAGATTATTGAAATCTCTGGCAAAAAACAATTTTTAATTAGAATTGAAAATATTGGTTACTCACTTGTTGTGAAAATCCCAGCTATGTACCTGGAAGAATAGCAGGGGTTGTTTGAAGTGACGAGTGATAAGGAAAAAGTAAGTAGTAGGTAGTAAGTAAATGGTAGTAAATGAATGGGATTTAGGGGGCGAAGCTTTGGAAATTAGTAATGTGGATTCAGAGAAAAGCAGTAATAAATTGTTAATAGAAAGAATAATTAATATATTGCGATAAAAGTCGGAACGATAATATCCGCAAGTAATGAAAAATAATCCTTTCAAATTCGGAAGCATTGTTGATGAACCCTATTTCACCAACCGTAAAGATGAGATTTCAAAGGTTATTTCTATACTCAATAGCAATAATCATCTTACAATTATCAGCCCACGCAGATATGGAAAGTCAAGTCTTATTTTTAAGGTTGTTAAAAGCCTGAGCCGTCCTGTAATATCTCTCGATATGCAATTAATAACCAGCACTGAGGATCTTGCAGCTCAATTGCTAAAACGAATTTATCGTGTATTTCCATTCGAGAAAATCACAAAATTTGTTCAACATTTCCGAGTTATCCCAACAATTACAGTTAATCCAGTGAATAATGAGGTCAATATTGAATTTCAAACCACAAATTCAGGATTACCAATTCTTGAAGATGTACTGAATTTAATTGAAAAACTCAGCAGTCAACAAAAAAAAGTTATTGTAATTTTCGATGAATTCCAGGAAGTCCGGTATATCAACATTAATCTGTTTCGTCAGTTGAGGGCCATTATGCAGCATCACAAAAATATTAACTATATATTTTTAGGAAGTCAGGAATCGTTAATAAGGGATATTTTCGAGAAAAAAAAATCTCCCTTCTATCATTTTAGTATGCTTCTTCCACTGGGGAAAATACCATTGGCAGACTTCGAGTCATATTTAATTAAAGGCTTTGAGCAAATAACAGACAAGTATCAGGATATTATTTCTAAAATTATTGCATTCACCAATTGCCACCCATACTATACTCAACAGTTAGCTTATGAAGTCTGGAATATGATTGCTTTTAACAAAATATTAAACAATGTTGCTGAAAGTGCTATTAATCAGCTAATTCACATCCATGATTTAGATTATGAACATTTATGGAATGCTTTTAATAAAACAGATAAAAAATTATTGATTGGCTTATCACTATCAAATTATTCTCCATTAACAGAAAAATTTAACCGTAATTATAATATCGGCGCCACCAGTACAGCATTTAGTAGTGTCAAACGCTTGATGCGATCCGGTTACATAACAAGAGTCAACAGTAATTATGAAATAGATGATCCATTCTTCAGCTTATGGATCAAGCAAAGACGAGAGAGGTGAGTGGTGAATGGAAATAATTAACTCCAGACTCCAGATTCTCAGTGTAACTGAGCGAGCGAAGCTGTGTAAGGAAGTAATGAGTGATCAGCAATGAGTAATGAGAAAATTGACCTAATTAACTCACTTTGTTCGTTGAGCTCGCTGCACTCGGTTCCTAATTTTTAATTATTAATTTTAAAAATTACCACACACATCACTCACCACCCAATCTTAACTTGCAACTTGTATCGTAAAACGTGTAACTTAATCTTTTAATCATGAAAAAAAATTACATCCTTATACTCCTATTTAGTGTACTAGTGTTCGCCTCCTGCCGCCAACACAAAGAAATGACCTACTTTCAGGACATAGGCGACCAGCCATCTGCTATTGAATCTATTGATGCAAAAGAAGATTACAGAATTCAACCCAATGATATTTTATATGTTAAAATAATAACCCTAGACGAAGAGATTATGACTTTATTTAACAGTATATCCATGCCTGGTGGTTCAAGAATGGGAGGATCATACCAAACTTTTAACGAACAGGGTTTATATTTTACCGGCTTCTCAGTGTCTGATCTAGGATATGTTGAAATCCCAACATTAGATACAATTAGGGTGGTAAATCTTACAATTGAAGAAGCAAAAGATGTTATTCAGAAAAAAGCCAATGAACTTATTAAAGAACCGGATGTACTGGTAAGGCTAGCAAATTTTAAAGTAACTATTTTAGGTGAAGTCAGATCACCTGGAATGATATCATATTACAATAACCAGACAACAATTTTAGAAGCTTTGGGAAAAGCAGGTGATCTTACCGATTATGGTAACCGGGAAAATGTCTTAATAATCCGCCCCACCCAAAATGGCTCACAAACATTCCGTGTTGATTTAACAAAAAAGAACCTCCTCGCTTCCTCAGAATACTACATAAAACCTAACGATGTAATAATAGTCGAACCCCTGAAAGCAAAAGGAACCCGTTTATTTGCACAAGATTATGGCACCTTTGTTTCAGTTATTTCTTCTACCATTACAGCTATTGCGATTATATGGAATCTTACAAAATAGTAACAAGTGACAAGTGACGAGAAAGTCACTAAATCTTGTCACTCGTTACTCGTCACTTGTCACTTAATAATTATTAATTTTAGTATTTAAATTACAAAATCATGGATTACGACTTCAAACCCACCCCTCAGGAAGAAACTATTGATATTCGTAAATATTTCCTGAAATTTTTAGCAAACTGGTACTGGTTTTTGATATCGCTAATTGTGGTTGGCGGTTTGTCATATATAGGAAATAAATATATTGAGCCGGTTTATTCGGTTTCAGCAACAGTAATTGTTAAAGACGATAATCAATCACTGGGTGGTGATGCACTTTTTAGTTCACTTAATCTTTTTTCCAAACAAAAAAATATTCAAAATGAAATAGGAATTCTGACTTCATATAATTTAACCCGTACCACTATTGATTTACTTGATTTAGAAATAACTTATGTTGCATTGGGCAGGTTCAGGGAAACACATTTATATAAAAATTCACCTTTCAGAGTAACGGCCGGAGAGGGATTTGAAGAATATACAGGAGTGCCTTTTTATCTTACTATATTATCCGATAATAAATACAGGCTGGAAGCTGATGATGAACATAATATAGATCTCGAACTCGATTTTAACAAAGCATACCAGTACGAGAATTTTTATTTTACAATTTCTAAAACAGAATATTTTAATCAATCCGATTCAATAAACAGAGATCTGACAAATGAATATAATTTTGTCATTAATGATCTAAATAAACTTGCCTATTCTTATAATAGAAAATTGGAAGTTGAGCTGGCTAATCGTGATGGTTCTGTACTTCAGCTCGGTATGCAGGGTCACGTACCCCAACAGGAAGTGGATTTTATAAATACACTAATTGATACTTATCTTGACAGGGGGCTTAAGGAGAAAAACCTGATTGCCAAAAACACTGTAGATTTTATTGATAAACAGCTTAAGATAATTTCCGATACTTTAAAACAGGCTGAAGAACAGCTTGAAACCTTTCGTACTGACGAAAAAGTTATAGATATCTCTCTTGCGGGCAAGGCAATTATTGATCAGTTGGAGAATATTAGGACTGAAAAAACACTTATTGATATGAAAGCCAAATATTATGATTATCTACTCGATTATCTTAATAAGGATGATAATCTTACTGATGTTATGGCTCCTTCAGTAATGGGCATTGACGATCCTGGGCTTAATTCATTAATAAATGAGCTTGCAGACAAAAGATTAAGAAAGACACAGCTTGAAATGACAGCAAGGGAAAATAATCCTCTTATTAGAATGATAAATGTTGAAATTAAATCTGTTCGTCAATCCCTTCTGGAAAATGTCAAAAATATTATTGAGGCAACTAAAATTACACAAAAAGATGTTGATGCCAGAATAAGAATGATTGATAATGAAATTAATAAACTTCCAGGAACAGAAAGAGAAATGATAAAATTTCAACGAGACTTCACTCTTCGCTCAACCTTGTCGGACTCGCACTTGGAAACCCGCTTCTCAGCCCAAAGATACAGTTCAGATTTGCCGAAATGGCACAGGTAGGAAATTTTTA
>PVBE012918396.1_pt1 | contig 12644 bp, 13 predicted proteins | sample 1631181 | NCBI WGS metagenome assembly PVBE01 (sample SAMN08397723, study PRJNA350692) | Marine metagenome, whole genome shotgun sequencing project. | isolation source: water | place: Pacific Ocean | collected 2012-04 | reverse complement strand
TGCTCCGCTTCCGTGGCTACTCCCGCGTGGTGCTCAAGGAGAACCCCGACAACTACGGCGTCTACTTCGTCAACCCGGACGCGCCGGTGCCGTTCCTCTGGTTCGGCATGGCCTGGCGCCGGGACGATCCCGCCGGCACCCTGCCGTCCTGGGGCGCGAGCCTGGAGGTCAACGGCCCCTACCTCGAGCGCTTCAACGAGGACGGCGGCGGCCTGCTGTCGGCCTGCGAGGCCATGGACGGCGAGGCGGACGGGGACCTGGGACTGCATCGCTTCGAGGGGCACGTGGAGCTGGCGATGTGGAGGGGCTTCGACTGGCTGTTCAAGGAGGAGGACGACCAGGGCAAGGCCCTGGAGCACTTCTGGGCCAACTACTTGACCCTGCTCAAGCAAGGCGGCCTGCCCGCCGCGGTCAAGGCCTTCAACCGCGCCTGCGGCTTCGACACGTAGCTCACTGGCGCTATAATCGCGTTGTGGCGGTCAACTCCATAATCAAGCTCGAGGAGGACCTCGCCGTCGAGGGCGGGTTTCGGCTGGTCCGGCTGCTCGGCAAGGGAGCCATGGCCGAGGTCTGGGAGGCGGAGCAACAGACCATCGGCGAGCGCGTGGCGATCAAGATCGTGGCCGAGCAGCTGGAGCTCGACCTGCAAGCGCGGCGGCGGTTTCAGCGGGAGGTCATGGCCTGCAAGTGCATCGACCACCCCAACGTGGTGCAGATGCTGGGCCACGGCGAGGTGGCCGACGGCCGCCCCTTCATGATCATGGAGCTGGTCCGGGGGCAGACCCTGGGCCAGTACCTGAAGCAAAACCCGGCGCCGTCGTTTCGCACGGTGCTGATGCTCGCCGAGCAGCTGCTCGAGGCGCTGGAGGCGGCCCACGCCGAGGGGGTGGTGCACCGGGACATCAAGCCGGCCAACATCATGCTGGCCAGGCCAGGCGCGGGCGAGCTGCAGGTCAAGGTGCTGGACTTCGGCGTGGCTCGCATCATCGGCTACATCGATCCCGAGGGGCGATTGACCCGAAGCGACGCCACCATCGGCAGCCCTCACTACATGCCCATCGAGCTGGCCCGGGGCAACCTCAAGGACGATCCGCGGTCGGACATCTTCGGCGTGGGTGCGGTGATGTACGCCGCCTTCACCGGCCACCCGCCGTGGCGCGGCGAGGAGATGCAAGATCTGGTAGGCAAGATGTCGAGGCACGACATCCCGCCGCTGGGCCCCCTGCGCCCGGACCTGCCGCCCGCCGTTGTGGAGTGCGTGGAGCGGGCCCTGGGGCCGAACCCCGGGGATCGCCACGCCAGCGCCGCCGCCATGCGCCAGGACGTGGCGGCGCTGCTGGCGGAGCCGGCGAGGCCGGCGGCCTCCACGTCGCAGGGGATCGGCAAGGCCCGGGCGGAGACCGTGGGCCTGGACCCGGCAGAGGAGGCTCCCGCGCCGAACAGCCCGGTGGAGATCCGCGAGAGCCTGGCGCGCTTTCGCCAGGAGCACCCGGACCCGATGAAGATCGGCTTTTTGATGATGAGGTTCGGCGCCGAGCGGGCCCACGCGGAGCTGCAGGAGGCGATCCAGTTCGCGCTGCGCCCCTTCGGGCTCACCATTTTGCGGGCCGACCACCGGGAGTACCACGAGGACCTGTACTACAACGTGCTGACCTACATGCACGGCTGCGGCTTCGGGGTGGCTGTGTTCGACCACATCTCCACCGACGAGATCAACCCCAACGTCTCCTTCGAGACCGGCTTCATGGCGGCCCTGGGCAAGCGGGTGCTGCTGCTCAAGGACCGGGCCCTGCCAACGCTGCAGGCGGATCTGGCAGGCAAGCTGTACCGGGACTTCGACCCCCTGGACCCCATGGGTACGGTGCCCCGCGCCCTGACCAAGTGGCTGGTGGACCGTGAGATCGTACCGGTCTGGCTCAACGCGGAGCTGGTACAGACCGTCATGGAGAACCTGCTACCCAACATTCGCTCCGAGGAGCCGGAGGACTTCGCCGCGCTGAGCACCGACCTGGAGCGGGCCGGCGTCGTGTCGCCGGACCAGCTGGTGGAGCTGATCGTCAAGTACGCGCAGGTCATCTCGGAGCACGGCGCCGTGTACAGCCACTCCGGCCTGGTGCGCTGGGTGCTGGAGGTGGAGCACGGCGAGGACTTTCGCGAGCGGCTGGAGATCGTGCCCGAGGCGCGCTTCGATATCGCCGACGCGCCGCCGACCCAGCCGGCGCCCCCGCCGCGGCGCTGGGACGAGGAGTGAGCCGTCCCCCTTGCCCTACACCGCCTCGCCGACGTAATATCGCCTGCCAACAAGGAGCAGTATCGTGTATCTAGGACGCGTCATGGGCACGGTGGTTGCCGAACGAAAGATGGAGGGGCTGGAGGGGGTGCGGTTTCTGGTGGTGCAGCCGCTAAACCACCGCCACGAGCCCACCGGCGACCCCATCGTGGCAGCGGACCCCATCGGGGCCGGGCCAGGAGAGTGGGTCTATCTGACACATGCCCGGGAGGCGGCCCAGGCGCTGGACCCCTGGTTCGTGCCGGTGGACGCCGCCGTGCTCGGCATCGTGGACCGGGTGGACACCCAGGACGCGGCGCCGTATCACAAGCACGGGGAGCGTAAATGAGGCTCTGCATCGTCAAGGGCACCGTGGTCTCCACGGTGAAGAATGAGTGCTACGACGGGCAGAAGCTCATGGTTGTGCAGCCGGTCAACGAGGTCGGCGATGAGCAGGGCCACTCGTTCCTCGCCGTGGACCGCGTCCAGGCGGTGGAGGGCGACCTGGTCCTCGTCAACTCCGAGGGCAGCGGCGCGCGGTACCTCTTCCAAAAGGAGATCCTGCCGATCCGCTCGCTGATCACCGGCATCGTGGACACCGTCGACGCATCGAGTGAAGACGCCTCATGAACGAGTCACAGCTTCGGCAGCAGCTGGCCGCCATCAGCGCCTCCATCTGGGAGCGCGGTTGGGTGGCCAATCACGACGGCAACCTCTCGGCGCGCCTGCCGCGTAAGCGGCTGATGTGCACCCCCACTGCGGTCTCCAAGCGAGAGATCCGGCCCAACGACATGCTGGTGCTGGACGAGACCGGCAAGCACATGTCGGGCAAGGGCAAACCGTTCTCCGAGATCAACCTGCACCTGGCTTTCTTTCACGCCCGGGCCGACGTCGGGGCGGTGCTCCACGCCCACCCGCCCACGGCCACAGCCCTCGGCGTATCGGGCAACGCCAGCCTCGAGCGGCCGTTTCTGCCCGAAGCCGTGGTGAGCATTGGGCCCATGGTGCCCACGGTGCCTGTGGCCATGCCGGGCATCGAGGCGGTGCAGGCCCTGGCGCCGTACCTCGACGAATACGACGCGCTGCTGCTGGCGGGCAACGGCGTGATCACTGCGGGCGTCGACATGGAGATGGCCTTTTTGCGCATGGAGCTGGTGGAGCATTTGGCCAACATCGCCCTGGCAGCCCAGCAGCTGGGCGGCCCGACCCCGCTGCCGCCGCGCTTTCTCGAGCAGCTGCTGGCCGCCCGCGCCCGGGCAGGCCTCGGCCCCGAGGCCCGGGGCGGCGCCACCACCAAGCCCCAGGCCGAGGCCAGCCCCAGGGAGACCCGGGATCTGGATCGGGTGGTGCGCCAGGAGATCGAGCGGGTGCTCAGGCGCCGCTGACCCGGGGGGACGATCCCCAGCTGATGCTTTCTGTGTGCAGTCTGGCCTGAGCGGTCCATGGTGCGTCCCACTGTAACTCCTTGAAATCTGGTGGTCCATGGTTGGTGCGGTATGTGCTGACTAACGGGTCATGCATTCAAACGAAGCCAGACGATACCCGGGCCTGATCCTGCTGACCTCTCTGTCGCTGATCCTCGGCGGCTGCCTCGCCGAGGTGGGGCCCGAGGACCCGGATCCCGAGACCCTGGAGCAGGTCAACCCCTCGCGCTCGGCCTTCGGCTCGATGCCGGCCTGCGGCACCGTCCTGGCGACCTTCAAGGGCACCCACGCCTACTCCAACGGCAAGTACACCGCCACCGGCTACTCCTGCGCCGGCTCCCACCAGTATGGCTACAAGTACCAGTGCCCCGAGATCATCATGCGCCACTTCACGACGAACTGGGGGTTCCGCTGGTGGGGCAACGCCAAGGACCTGCTGGCCAACGCACCCAAGGCCAAGACCGACGTCTATTACAATGGCGACAAGGCCCACCCGCCGCGCCCCGGCGACGCCCTGGTCTGGACCAAGGGGACCTACGGTCACGTGGCCCTGATCACCGCCGTGACCTCCTCGTCGGTCTCCATCATCGAGCAGAACTGGAACGGCAGCGGCAAGGCCACCTTCGGCTACAGCAACGGCTTCATCGCCTCCCGCGGCAACGGCTGGGTGCCCGCCGGCTGGGTCCACGCCAAGGCCAACAACAGCGGCGGTGGCACCCCGCCGCCCGGCCCGCCCGGCCCACCCACGCCGCCTCCGCCGCCCCCGACCCCCGGCGTGAACTGGTCCTGCAGCAAGTCGTCCTACAAGGGCCAGCAGCTGTGGACCTGCAAGAGCGGCACGCTCTACAAGTGCGTGGGCGGGACGCCGACCAAGAAGGACTGCCCCCACGGCTGCAACTACAACGCCCTGGGCACCAACGACACCTGCAAGGGCGGCTCCACCCCTCCGCCTCCGCCGCCTCCTCCGCCGCCGCCCCCGACCAAGAAGGGCAACTGGCAGGCCTGCTCCTCGGACAGCGACTGTCAGTCCGGCTGGTGCGGCTGCAACAACGGCACCAGCAAAAAGTGCCTGCCGACCCCGGCCTACCCCAAGGCCTGCAAGGGCACGCCTCCGCCTCCGCCGCCCCCTCCTCCCGGCGGCGGCAAGTGCAACTTCGGCTCCTCGGGCAACAACGGCGACTCCTGCAAGGGCGTCCCGGCCGAGACCTGGCGCTGCGTCTTCAGCTCCTTCCTCAAGGTCTCCGTCTCCCAGGTCTGCCGCAACGGCGCGTGGCTCAACTACCACACTCACCCCAAGAGCTGCGGCAGCTGCTGCGGCAAGTACTCCAGCGCCTGCTACTGATCACGGCCTGATATCTGGGACAAGCCCCCGCCCTACGATTCCCACCGGGGCATCACGCCGGGTAGAGCAGCGCGTCCTCCAGACGCCAGAGGTCGTCCTTGAACTCGCCCACGGTGCCATGGCGCCGCAGCGGATCCACCGCCAGCCCGCGCAAGATTAGCTGCTCCAGGTCCGGCGGGATCTCCGGACGGTAGACCGTGGGCGGCGTGGCCTCGCGGGTCTGGTGCATCATCACCAGCTGGCCGAAGGTCTTGGCCTCGAAGGGCATTCGGCGGGTGAGCATGGCGTAGATGATCACCGCCAGGGAGTAGATGTCGGAGCGCCCGTCCACGTTCTTGGCGTCGACGCACTGCTCGGGCGACATGTAATGCGGAGAGCCGAACACCGTGCCGGTGCGGGTCATGCCGTCCATGACGTCGTCCTGGGTCAGCTTGGCCACGCCGAAGTCCAGCAGCTTGACGCGCTCGCCGCCGGGCATCTCCGGGTCCGGGCAGAGGAACATGTTGGACGGCTTCATGTCGCGGTGGATGATGCCCGCGGCGTGGGCCGCCTCCAGGGCCGAGGCCGCCTGGCGCGCCAGGCTGACGGTGGTGGTCACCGGCAGCACGCCGTCCTTGACGCGGTCCATCAGGGTCTCGCCCCGCAACAGCTCCATGACGAGGTACTTGCCCAGCTCGGGGTGGTCGCCGATGTCGTGGATCTGGATCAGCCCGGGGTGGTTGATGCGGTTGACCGCCCGGGCCTCGTCCAAAAAGCGCCGCACCATGTCCTCGTTGGAGAGGAAGCGGGGCAGCAGGATCTTGATCGCCACCTGGCTCTCGATGCGCGGGTACTCGCCGAGGAACACAGCGCCCACGCCGCCGGCGCCGAGGCACTTGACCAGGCGGTAGTGACCCAGGGTCTGGCCGAGGTAGGACTGCAGGAAGCTCAGATCTGGTTGTTCCATGGCCTGGCGCTCCTCAGGGGACCGGTTGCTGGACGATGCCGGAGCAGATGGTGTTCTCCTTGTTCATCGCCATCATATCCGACAGCCGACAGGCGTTCTTCCCCTCCAGCATGACGTTGAAGGAATACAGGATCCACGTGGCCTTGTTCATGTTGACGCCGGAGACGACCCCGCCCGCCACGCCGGCCTCGTCGCCGTTGCTGATCGGGAACTCGGAGCCCTGAATTGCCGCCGGCACGCCGCCGTCCACCTTCACCCGCTTGGTGCCCTTGGTCAGCGTGGCCGACTGGGCGATGTTGGGGTAGGGGATGGGCACCGTGCCCGCGGGCGAGGGCGTCTTGCAGACGTCCGGCGCCGTGGCTGAGGCGATGCCGACGCTGATCTGGTGCACGAGAGAGAGACAGTTGACGTTGATCGTTACCGGCATGGTCAGCTCCCCAAAGTAAACGACGGCCCGGGCGGCGCCGTGACGCCGGCGGTGTCCAGCAGGGCCGCCCCGCGCAGCCCCGAAACGGAGCTGGCCCAGATCATGGTGTGATGCCCCACGGCGTAGCCGCGCTGCGCCGCCACGGAGGCGAGGATCACGCCCAGCAGCGGGGCCGCGGCCCCCACATCGCCCAGGCGATCCGCGGGCGTGGACACCTCCAGCATCTCGGCGAACCGCTCGCGGTTGCGGATCAGGGCGTAGGCGTACTCCTCGCCGCGGTAGGGCTGGCCGTTCATGTCGCCGCCGAGCAGCTGCACCACGCCCTCGGGCAGCGCCTCGAGGGCCTCGCGGAAGGCGGCCGTCAGGCCCTGGCCGGTGCTCGGCGTCTCGGCGTAGACCGTGTGCTCCTCGGTGGCCGTGGCCGCCCCGAGCACCCGGCCCAGGCAGGGCAAGCTCAGCCGCCGCGCGGCGTCGGCGGTGGCCAGCAGCAGGCAGCCCGCGCCCTCGCCCGGGACGAAGCCGTGGGGATTGTCCGACGACAGGATCCGGCCCTCGCCGGCCTCCAGCGCCAGGGCCTCGAGATCCAGCATGGAGTCCACGCCGGCCACCAGGCACAGCTCCTGGTCCTGGCCCAACATCGCCAGCGCCTCCTTCAGCGCGGCCAGGCCGGCGGCGTGGCCCGCGGCCGTGGCAATGACCTCGGAGATGGCGTCGTTGCCATCCAACATCGCGCTGAGCTCGGCGACAGGATCCTGATCGCCCGGCGCCTCGCCGAGGCCGAGCAGCAGCGGCATCGGGGGCGCCTCGGCCAGGGGCTCTGTGGCCTCGTCCAGGGCAGGCGACAGCAGGGCCGCCAGCCGTGACGCGCCGGTGAGGGCGTCGTCGACGCCGGGGATCATGGCCACCGGCACGGGCTCGCCGTCGGGCAGCACCGCCTCGGGGTGCTCGCACATGCGGGCCACCCCTGCGCGCACCGCCGCGGCCGTGGCCGGCGCGCTGAGCCCCACGGTGGTGTGGGCGCCGAGGCCCACGAGCCAGACCTCGCTTTGGGGCGCGGCGCTCATGAGCCGCCCCCGATGCGGGGCAGGGTGGGCTGGGCGTCCAGCAGGTCCACCGCCTCGCCCTCCTCGCCGCCGGAGATGTCCACGTCCTCCAGCTGTCGGATCTCGGTCTTGCGCAGGTTGTAGATCCGCTGGTGGCAGGCCAGGTGCGTTTGCCAGACCAGCTGCGCCTGACGGGCGGCGGGATCCAGCCACACTGTGTAGAGGCGCGCCAGGTGGGTCTCCCCCTGGCCGTCCGGGCCGAACACGGAGCGGAAGGTGAGCACCACCCGGGGCAGAGTCACCTCCAGCGCGCCCTCCAGGGTGAGGTTGGTGACGCGCATCGTCTCGCCGCCGATGAGGTGCTCGGCGGGTCGCTGCCCTTCGGGGGCGGTGAGGTGGAACGACGGGTCGAAGTCCTCGGGCGGCAGGGGCGCCCGCTGCTGGCGCCAGGTCTCGTCAAAGGTGCCGGCGAGGTCGGCCCGCGGCGAATCAAACGGCGCCACGGGGCCCAGCCCCGCCGGCTCGCCCGGCGTCGCCTCCACCTCCCGGCTGACCAGCAGCTCACCGTCTCGCGAAACGGTCAGGCTCACCAGCAGCGGGTCCTCGGCCCCGCCCTCGGGGGCGCAGGCCTCGCCGTGCACCAGCACGTCGGTGGAGGGCTTGGAGACCACCATCTCAGCGTCCTGGATCAGCGGCGACTGGCCGGGCTCGCCGGCGTAGCGCGCCTCACGCGCCACGGGCAGCTGCTCGGCGGCCAGGGAGAGCTGCCCCTGGTCGTCGACGTCATAGGTGCCCTTGACCACCACCACCCAGACCCGGGCGCCGGCGGCGTCCATCAGGCAGGCGCGCTCGGCCGAAAGCGGCGTGTGGTTCTCCAGGGCCCACATCAGCGGCCTCCCCAGTCCAGCGCCGGATCCAGCTCCTGCTCGGTGATGTTCGACAGGCGGTCCACCTGTGGCCGCTGCAGCGCGCACCAGGTCCGCGTCTGCGTTCGCAATACGGCGTGCTCCCCGCCCCGCAGGCGAAGCTCGAGGGCCAGCCCGTGACGCCGGGCCATGGAGCCGGCGGCCAGCGCCCCGGCAGCGGCGGTCAGGCTCGCCGGCTGGCCGAGGATCCCGCGCTGGCCCACATGCAGCTCGGGCCGACGGGTGGCCCACCAGGCCGCCACGCCGTCGACGTCGGGCCGAGGCAGGAAGGACTCGGGGGAGATGGCCAGGGTGAGGCCGCCCTCCTCGTCGTCCTCGTCGCCGGCCGGATCCGGCGGGCGCACCAGGCCGGCGGCCTGCAGATCCAGCCCGGTGATGGCCACCAGCGCCTCGGCCGCCACCGCGGCCTGAAGCTCGTCGCCGCCCCGCATGGCCTCCACGCAAAGGTCGCCTGCCTCGGGCGTGCCGCAAAAACCCAGGGCCCACAGGGCATCAAGCCTCGCCTCGGGGTGCGCGAGGGAGGCCTGCAGTGAGGGCAGGGCGGAGGGGCCGCCCAGCAGCGCCTCCAGCTCCAGGGCCGCGCGGCAGCCCGGCTCGGCGGCCAGCTGCGTGCACCGTGCTCGCGCCCCCTCGACGCCCCGCAGGATCCCGGTCCGCAGCGCGGTGTCGCGCAGCTGAGGATCCTCCAGCCCGCGCGCCACCAGCCCCGTCGGCGCCAGGTCAGCCCCGCGCGCCGCCCGCAGCAGGGCCCGGGTCACGCCGGGATCCACGAGGTCGATCAGGTCGGCGGGCAGGGGGCCGAGGTCCACGCCGTGGAAGGCCAGGGCCTCCAGGGCCAGGGCCCGGCCCAGCGGCGCGCCGGCGGCGGCCAGCTCTCGCAGGCCGTCCTCCACCCTGGCCGTGGCGCAGAGCTCCAGGGCCCGCCGCAGACCCAGCGCACCCTGGGTCAGCTCGGTCACCGCGCCCAGGGCCTCGAGCACGGCGTCGACGCGCCCCAAAGCCGCCAGGGCCAGGCCCGCCGCCACCGCGGCGTCGGCCTCGTCCCCGGACAGCGCCGGCAGCAGCAGCGCCTCGGCCACCTCGTCGCCGCCCAGCACCAGCGCGTCGAGGTGAGCAGCCAGCCGCTGCTCCTCCAGCCCGGCCAGCTCACCCAAGGTGTAGTCCGGCGCGTCCAGCGCGGCCTCCCACTGGGTCCAGAGGAAGCACGCCTCCTCCAGATGCTCCTCCATGACGTCCCAGAGGATCTTCTGCGCGGGCTCGGTCATCAGTTGATCTGCACCGAGCCGCCCTTGATGCGGTTGGTCCACTTGGAGCGAGACAGCAGGTGGGTCCCGCGGATGACGATCTTGCCGTCGCGGCGCATGGTGATGGACGCCTCGCCACAGCGCAGGACGATCTCCTCGGAGCCCTCCAGCAGCACCTTCTTGCCGTCCACCCGGGCCTCCAGCGGCTGCTCGCCGCTGTCGCTCTGCATGATCAGGTCGATGTTCGGCGTGCCGCGGTCCGGCTGCAGCAGGCCCATGAGCAGCGGCAGCCCGGGATCCCCGCGGTCGAAGAGCAGCACCGCGCCCCGCTGCTCGGCCACCGCCTGCGCCAGCTCCTCCGCCGACATGGCCACGGTGCTGCGGCAGGGAACCGGCGCGCCCGGGTTGCCCTCAAAGTCCACCAGCAGCCCCTCGTCGTCGGAGCCGGCGATCCACCCCACCCGTGTGCCGTGGATCTGTCGGATCTGTTCGGGCTGCTGGTCAGCGGAGCGTTTGCTGTTGTCGTCGGGCATGCCGGATGCTCCTGTCAGTTGAGGCCGATCTTGGCGCCCTTGATGCTCACCGGCCCGGACATCTTGAGGTCCGCCTTGGTCCCCTCGATGGTGATGCTGCCGCCCGCGTCCATGGTGATCTTGGAGGCACCGCAGATGAACTCGATCTTTTGGCCCACGTCCAGCTTCTCCTTCTGCTTCACGCTGGTGGTGCGGTTGAGCACGATGGTGACGGTCTCGTCCTTGTTCACCTTCTTGGTCCGCGCGCCCTTGACGGTGACCGTCTCGTCCTTGTCCACCGTCTCGGTGCGCTTGCCCTTGACCGCGATGGTCTCGTCGCGGTCGATGGTGCGCGTGCGATCCTGGCCCACGGTGATGGTCTGGTCGCGGCCCACCTTGGTGGTCATGTCGTTTTCGACCACCTCGTTCTGATCCTTCTGGGCGTGGGTGTAAATCTCCTCGGCGTCCTTTTTATCCTCGAAGCGGATCTCGTTGGATCCGCCGCCACCGATGGTGCTGTCCGACTTGATGGTGCTCTTGGTCTTTTCGTCGGGCAGCGGGTAGGGCGGCACGTTCTGGGCGTGGTACACCCGCCCGGTGATGATCGGCCGGTCGGGGTCGCCCTCGATGAAGTCCACGATGACCTCGTGGCCGATGCGCGGGAGCCAGACCGCGCCCCAGCCCTGGCCAGCCCAGAGCTGGCTGACTCGGATCCAGCAGGAGCTCTTGTCGTCGTTTTTGCCCTGCCGGTCCCAGTGGAACTGCACCTTCACCCGGGCGTGCTCGTCGGTGTAGATCTCCTCGCCCGGCGGCCCCACCACGATGGCCGTCTGCACCCCCTGGACGTGGGGCTTGCGCGTGACCCGCGGCGGGCGGAAGGGCACCTCGGCCGGGATGCAGTGGAAGGTGTTGGAGTAGGACATGCGCTGGTCCAGCACGCCGGCGTCCAGGTCCATACTGCCCCGCTCGCCCAGGTGATGAACCCGCGTCAGCAGGTACTCCACGTTGTTGGCCGCGTCGCGGATATGGTTGGAGAGGGTGAAGGCCTCCCCGGCGCAAAAGCGGGAGCAGTTGCTCTCACCCACGGCGTGCTGCCGGTCCACCTGCGCCTCCTCCAGGCGCACCTGGGCCAGCCCCTTGCCCACCTCGGGCACGTCGTACAGCCCCGGGTAGTCGTACAGCTCGAGGTCACCGTCCACGGTCCCCTTCTTCTCACCCTGCAGGCTCAGCGCTGGCTTCTTGAAGTTGAAGTCGCTGAGGGCGGCCTTGCCCGAGCGCACCGCCTCGGAGAAGTACATGCGGAAGATGTGCTCCTTGGCCGCCACCCGCGCGTCCGGTACGTGAAACGGCACGGTGGAGGTGCCGGCGATGTCGGGGTGGAACTGCCCATGGTTGCCGATGTGCAGCACGTGCTTGTCGCGCTTGTGCTCGAAGAAGTAGAAGTACCCCTCCTCCTCCAGCAGGCGGCTGACGAAGGCCCAGTCCGACTCACGGTACTGCACACAGTATTCGCGGCTGGGCGGGGGGCGGTTGGTCTGAAACTTGAATTCTATCTGCCGCTGGTTGAGCACCTTGGAGACGATCTGTTTGACGTCCATATCCTGGAAGATGCGGCTGTCGCGGGTGTGGAGCAGGCGCCAGATGTCGGGCACCACGGTGGCCTCGTAGATGGTGTACTTGTGCCCCGAGTCCTGCTGCTGGAAGTGGCTCACCACGCCGTGAAAGTGGCGGTCGCCCTGCTGGCCGGTGAGCGTCAGCGCGCCCTTTTTACCACCACATCGGACAGCGACAGCTGCGACGAGGTGCAGGCCAGCACCAGGTTGACCTGGTACGGCACCGAGATCCCCTCGTCACCCTCGAAGCTGAGCACCCGCAGCTCGTCGCTCATGCCCTCGACCTGGAAGGCCGCCTTGACGTTGTTCGCGTTGCTATCAGGCATATCGGGACTCCTTGGCGGTGCGGCTCACTTGGACTCGGGATCCTCGGGCTCGCCCTCTCCCTCGGGGAGCTCTTCGAAGAGCTCGTCCTCGGCCATGAGCAGGGTGCCCTCATCCAGCGGATCGCCCAGCGGTATGTCCATCAACCGCTGGCGTCGGTCGTCCACCTCGTCGACCCCCGCCACCATGGTCGCCTCATCGTCGCCGATGGGCACGTCGGCCAGGCGGGCGGCCTGGGCCGCAACCTCGGGAGGCAGCCCGGCCTCGGTATCCCGTGGCGGCAGGAGGAAGTCCTTGCTCGATGGATCCTTGGCGGGATCTTCCTGTTCCTGGGCGGCGAGCTGCTCGGCGTCCACCGGCGGCGGTAGCTCCACCCTGGGCGGCATGGCCGGCGGCACCTCGGGTGCCTCGGGCTCGGCCAGCACCGGTGGCGGAAGATCCACCCTGGGCAGCTCGCGCACGGGCACAGGCTCGGGCTCGGGCGTCTGATCGGGCACTGGCTCTGGCTCTGGCTCGGGCTCGGGCTCCTCTTTCGTCGCAGGCTCGGGCTCGGGCTCAGGCTCCGGCTCTGGCT
>PVBE011184756.1_pt1 | contig 12644 bp, 11 predicted proteins | sample 1631181 | NCBI WGS metagenome assembly PVBE01 (sample SAMN08397723, study PRJNA350692) | Marine metagenome, whole genome shotgun sequencing project. | isolation source: water | place: Pacific Ocean | collected 2012-04 | reverse complement strand
GCCTCCGTCAAGGTTGCCGCGTCCGCGGACTTGAAGTTTGACGATGACTGGAAGAAGTCTTCCGTCCCGGTGCACCTCGCGTCCTTGTTCGGTTGGGTGATCCCGTCGGCGTCGCCGTGCCCGGCGTTCCCGGATAACGCGTCCTTGTTTGAATTGTTCAGCGAGCGCATCAGCGCCAACTTGGCCAACTTCCCGCAAGGCCCGGCCGCGGACGACAAGATCTGGTTGTACATGCTCACGTGGCACATGGGGTTGTTCGCGTGCATGATGTTTGGCCAAATTGGTGTCCAAGCGCGCAAGCAAGGATACTTCGATTAGATTTCTCCGGAAGGGTTGGACAGGTCCAAGGGTTTTTAGAACGCTTTGTAAAAGAGCATAACCAAGTTAAATTACAGTACGAAAAAGAAGCTGCTATGAGACACTGTGCGCGGAGTGGTTTCGTTTCCTAGTCTTCCTCCGTGGTCAACACCGCGACGCCCGCGGCGTTCTTGAGACGGTCGACGAGGGATGGGCTCGCGCCGCTCTTGCTCGGCGTCGCGGACGAGCCCGCTCGCTTGGCGCTAGAATCATTCGGGTATTCGAATCCCATGGGTTTGAATTTGAATTTGAAAAAGTCGAGGAACTGTTTGGCGTACGGCGTCGGGTGCACGGTGGAGATCGGTCTCGGCGCGAAGAGGTACTTGATGACGTGCGCCACCTTTTTCCCGCTCGTCCAACTCTGCAAAAAGTCGATGACACCCAAGTATATGATCAACACCTCCCCGCCGTACTCGACGACGTACGGTTTGTTGTGCACGTCGCCCTCGAGCATCTTCGCCTCCTCTTTGATTCGACTCGTCGGCACGCGCTCGACGGCGACGAGCAAAGAATAATCCATCAAGTTGTGCTTTTCGAAGAGTGCAACGTCATTCTTCAGCGCCGTCATCACCTCCTCCCGCTGCCCTTCGGTCAAGTAGATCGGCGCGTCGAACGCCTCGTGTTTTCCCTTCAGATACCTCCGACGTCGCACCGGCACGGCTCGAAAACATCCGAAACACTCTCGCACCATGAGCGGCACGTTATACCAACGCTTGTGCGAGTGATACACCGACGAACCATCCGCCACGAGCGTCTTATCGTCCGCCGTGCCCTTGAGATCGTACAACCGACTCCAGGCCTTGACGCGAGGGTTCACGCAGTTGTTCATCACGATGAACCGCCCGTGTTTCTCGTGCACGAAGACGGCGAAAATCTTTGACATCAAACTCTGCCCGCTCGACGCCCTGGCGACGTACTCGCGCAAAAACGAATCCTCCAACAGACTCTTCCCGTCCGAGTCGTTTAAAAACTTGACGAAAAACCTCTTATCCTTCGTGCGCGCCATGGAATCCCCGCCTTTCCCGCCGCCCGCGCTCAGAGATGCGAAATCAAAATTGTCGCTCAAAAAATCATCCTCGATCGATTCCGCCCGTCTCAACACCGAAAACTGATCGTCTCGAACCGTCTCACACGCCTCCGAGCCGACGATCAATCGCGCCGTCGCCGGCCCGAGCGATTCCGCGCGCATCATCGCGCCTCGATCGCCAGCGCGGCGCCGTGTGTCGTGCGCCGTGGTTCGAATGAATCTCGCCACCACGCGCTCGAATGTAACAAAAGATGGGCGTCGACGCAGATCGCGACGCGCGAGCGCGCGAACACCGCGCTCGGAGGACGCGTTTCTCGGACGAGCGCGACGAAGACTCGACCGCGTTCGATCGGTGGAGGTGTGCGCGACCGAGCGCGCGTCGAGAGGCGAGAAGAGAGTCGACGAAGACGTTCGCCATGGCGACCAGCGGAGCTGGGTTATCCGCGGCGGACGCGCTCAAGTGGTTGAGCAATTTCGTGAGCTCGGTCGCCATCGTCATGGTGAACAAACAACTCATGGGTTCGCAGGGGTACGCGTTTCAGTACGCGACGACGCTGTGCGGGATGCACTTTTTGTGCACGATGAGCGTTCGATTCTTTCGCGCCGACGGCGGCAAGGGGAGCAGAGGCGCTGGCAGTGGCGCAGAGATGAACACGCAGCCGGCGAAGGGTGGACGAGAGATGCCGAGAAATAAATTGTTAATGTTCGTCGCGATCGCGTCGACGAGCATCATATCTCTGAATTTATCGTTGATGATGAATCACGTCGGGTTTTATCAGTTGGCGAAACTGTTGCAAATTCCCGCCGTGTGTATGCTCGAGATGGCGTTCTTGGGTAGAAAGGTGTCGTGGAAGATCGCGCAGGCGATCGTGGTGGTGATGTTCGGCGTCGGTATCGCGACTTTACAGGAGACGACGATGAATTTCTGGGGCACCATCGTCGCCATGATCGCCGTCTTGTCCACGAGCGCGCAACAGATTCTCGTCAATCGTTTGCAAGTCGAGTACTCTATCGGAAGCAATGAATTATTGGGCAAGACGGCGCCGCTTATGGCGCTCTCCATGCTCACCGTCGGTCCGTTCTTGGACCAAATGCTCACGGGAAGCTTCATCACCGAGTATTACTGGACGAGCGAGTCCTTCATGTTTCTCGCGGCTTCGTGTTTGCTCGCGATTTGGGTCAACATTTCTCAATACATGTGCATCGGAACCTTTAGCGCGCTCTCTTTCCAAGTCATCGGTCACGTCAAGACGGTGTTCATCTTCTTCTTCGGATGGTTGCTCTTTGACATTCCCGTGACGTTCAACAACATCTTTGGCGGCGCCGTCGCCATCGCGGGTATCTCTTATTACTCGCACGTGTCCGCGAACGAGAAGGCGGAGGCGGCGGCGCGAGCGCGAGCGCCGGTGCAACGGGTATAGATGAAACGTTTTGTTATCCTATATAGCTACACTCTTTCAGATATTCAACAAAAGCCTACTACTCTTCGCCTCCTCGACTACTCTTTCGCCCACTTCGCTCACTTCCTCGGATCCGTCACCTCCACCCCCATCGACCTCGCCGTCCCCAACACGGACTTCGTCAGACTCATCAGACTCACGTTCCCCAACCCTTTATCGCTCGCCTTGACCTTTGCGATCTCGTACGCGTGCTTCAGGTTGATGCGTCCCGCCGTCGCGTGTCCCGGTCTCTGCGAACACGTCTTCACGCCCGCCGCCCGCGCCACGAAATACGACGTCGGCGGCGTCTTCATCGTCCACTCGAACGTCTTATCGCCGTATATCTCGATCACCACCGGCACCGGCGTCTCCGCCTTGTGTTCGCTCGTCTTGGCGTTGAAGTCTTTACAAAAACTCATAATGTTCACCCCGTGTTGCCCGAGCGCCGGACCCACCGGCGGGGACGGTTTCGCCGCTCCCGCCGGAACGACGAGTCGCACGACGGCGCTCACCGCCCGCTTACTCATCGCCCCGTCGTCGACCTCGTCCTCACCCGCGCGTCCGCGTCTGCCGGTCCGCCGGGGAGGCGTTCCCATCAAAACCTTCCCTGTGACTTTCCGACGGTTCATGACTCACCAATGAGTCCCTCGAGCGCCCTCGTCGTCGGTCGTCGCGCCGCGCGCGAAAGATGGGCGTCGACACACTCGGGCGTCGCGCGTCCACCTCGCGGGTCGTGCGACGCTCGGCGCGGAAGCGACGACCATGGCGCGCGCGTCTCGCTCGTCCACTCGCGCCTCGAGCGCGACGACGCCTCTGGGGAAGACGGGAACGACGACGACGGGGACGCGCGCGAACGCGCCCGAGGGCGGCGGCGGCGCGCGCGCGGTTCGTCTGAGCGGTGGCGCGCTCGCGTCCGCGCCCTCGGGCGCGTTCGCGGTGAAGGACACGGTCTTGGTGACTCCCGCGAGATGGCGCGTGCGCGCGCACGACGCGGCCACGGGGAGAGGCGTGCGCTCGAGCGAGGCGCCGGGGGCGGAGCAGACGTGCGCGGCGGCGAGTCCGTGCTCGAGCGGCGTCGTCGTCACCGGAAGCGCGAGCGGGACGCTCACGGTGTGGGACGCGGAGACTGGGAAGGTTGTGCGGAGTTACACGTTTCCGTGCGCGATATACGATGTGGTGTACCCGGGAGGTGAGGCTGGGAAGGACGCCGTCTTCGTGAGCGCGAGCGCGCGCGAGGACGGCGGCGGACGCGTGTACAGGGTGAGTCTGTCCAAGGGAAAGATCGTGGAGAGGCTGGGGAAGACGACGAGACCGTGTAAATTAGTGGCGAGCGCGAGCGGGACGTTCGTGGCGTGCGCGGAGAGACGGACGATTTACGTGTGGGGGACGGGGAAGGATCGAGGAGGAAACGGGGCGAGAGCGCTTCGGATTCATCACACCAAGGGGGTCACCGCGTTGGCGCTGTCGAGAGACGACGAAATCTTAGCCGCGGGGGATTCGAGCGGGAGGATCGTCATGTGGCACGGATTCGCTCGAGCGGTGAAGCGATTACAGAACGAGGCGCAAGGGGAGGAGACAGAGGTGAACGGGGACGCCCTGCCGAGCACGACGTCGCATTGGCACTCTCGCGCCGTCGGGTGTTTACACTTTTCCGGGGACGGAGCGCACCTGTTCTCGGGCGGGGAGGAGGCGGTGTTGGTGATTTGGACGCTTGCTGACGGGAAGAAGACGTACCTTCCGCGCTTGGGCGCGCCTCTGACGAAGATTGTGGCGCGACGCGACGATCCGTCTCGTCTGGCGCTCTTCGGAGCCGACAACGCCATCCGTCTCGTCAACGTCGCATCTCTCACCGTGGAAGGGACGATTCAGGGCGTTCGACCGCCCGTACTCGATGCATCGGTGGCGCCTGACGCGTACGCGTCCGTCGTCGCCTACGATCCGCGCGCGGACGTCGCCGTGTTTTCTGCCGCCGGCGCGGCGCTGCAATTTTTCGATTACGCGCGCGACGACCACGTCGCCGATCTCGCCGTGGCGCCGATAAACTACGTCAACACGAGTGGGGACGCGGATTCGCCCATGGAGTCGCACGTTGCGCACGCCGCCTTCTCGCGCGATGGACGCATCCTTCTCACCGTCGACAGACGCAGCGATCAACCGCCCGTGGTGACGCGCTCCGTCGAGGAGACGCTCAAAATTTGGGAACGTCTCGACGCGCCGGATGAAGACGAAGAGCCGACGGCGACGCCCGTTCCCGGCGGCGCGTTCACGTGCGTTGCGCAGTGTGAGATCCCGCACAAAGGCTTGATCACCGCCGTCGGCGTGCGGCCGAGCGCGCACAGTCTCGAAGAGTCCATGGCGTTCACCGCCGGCGTCGACGGCGAAGTCAAGATTTGGGTGCCCAACGGACGTGTCTCCAGAGGCGGTGAACACGCCGGATGGCGATGTCGATCGTGCGCGTCGCACCCGAGTGGATCGTCGATCACGTGCGGGGCGTTCAGCTCTGATGGATCCATCTTGGCCACCGCGGCGAGCGAAATCATTCTTTGGGATCCGAAGACGAACGCGCGACTGGCGACGCTCACCATGCCCAAGTCGTCCACGGACGGAGCGCAGCCGTCCATCAAGTCGGTCGCCTTCGTTGCGGGAGAGCCTCTGTTCGTCGCCGCCGACGGACGCTCGTTGGTGGTCTGGAACTTGCAAACGCTTCAACCGTGGCGCGTGTACGCGTCACCGTGCATCGACGTCTTCGCGCACCCGTCGACGCCGACGTTCGCCGCTGTCTTCGCCGCGACTGGCGCCGCCGACGCCGCCGTCGTCGTTCGTTTCGTCGGTCGCGTCGTCGCACCCGCGGGGGCGTACGCGTGTCGAGACGGGCCACCCGAGGCGGTGCTCTTCCCGCCCGGCGATCGCGCGTCTCGAGACGCGTCGAGCGCGCCGGAATCCGTCCCCATGCTCGTCGTCACGCGCGACCGGGAGATCGTGCGCGTCGGCGCGGAGACGAATCGAGAAGCGCGCGCGCGCGACGACATGGACTTCGACCGCGCGCCCGTGGCGAGACGGTTCCCGGGAGGCACCGCCGTCGTCGGCGCTCCCGTTTCCGCGGAGACGCGCGCGTTGCTCGCGGAGACGCGCGACGCCGTTCGCTCGCTCGATCTGAACGGCGATGACGAGGACGAGGACGTTCCCACGCACGAACGCGTCATCGGAGGCGCGCACAGAGGCGTCGGGAAGATGCCATGGGGCGCTCTCTTCGACGCTCCCTCGCACGAACTCCCGCCTCTGACGGCGCTCTGTCCCCGTTTCATGGACGCCATGCTCGCGAGACAAGCCAACCCGGACGCCGAGTAGAGCGCGCGCGCGCGCGCACGAACGAACGAAAGAACGAACGAGTCTCCTACGATTGCATTCATCGTCATCACGTGTTTGTTTTTATAATACTAGCTACTAGAAAGTCTGTCCTCTGTCTCTCTTCTTCGCGTCGTTTACTTGGGATTTCTCAAGACGAGAATCACCGAATCACCGCGTAAAAACATTTTCGAGATGAACCTATCCTTATTCACCGGTTTCGCCTTGGCCGCTCCCTTTCCCGTCTTCGGCACCTCGGTCCAAATCTCCTTGACGTTTTCCAAAACCATGTTGCAGTGGCGGTCGAACGCCTTGACGCGCGCCAAGAGTTTGCGATTGTTTCGACAGTTGATCAAAACCTGCGTGTTCGCCTTGACGCTCGCCGTGAGCACGCTCAGCGGACCGGTGACAAATTCATTCTCCTCTCGATTCGCCTCCTCCATGATTCCGATTCACCAGCGCTCCTCGCGTCCCCGTCGACGATTCGTCCGTTCGGTCGCCTCGCCGCCGAAACCTAGACGAATGAATGAATGAATGCCGACGCGATTCGAGTTCGAGTTCGAGTTCGAGTTCGAGTTCGAGTTCGAGTCGTCGCGCGAATCGATCGATCGATCGCCGTCGCGATTCGAGCGTCGTCGTCGGCGCCGTCGTGTGACGCGTCGTCGTCATCCATCGTCCCCCGGCCGCGCGCGACCGACGCGTGTCGTTTCCTTCTTCTTGGACGTGCGAGTCTCCCGAAGTTTCCTACCGACTAGGTGTCATTCGTCCGACTTTGTGGGGGAAACCCAGGTATTCGATCACACACAGTCGTATGCGAGACAAACCTCGTATTGAACACCTCTCAAACTCCAACGGACGAATCTCGTGTCGATCACGATTCCCGCCGTGCCCTCTCTCGGCCGTGACGTCGAGCGCGGGCGGCGCGCGTCGGCAGTGCGCGCGCGGTCGTCGACGGCATCGTCGACCGCGGTCGCCGAACTCGAGCGTCCGTCTCGAGCGCGTCGCGAATCGAGCGAGAGGTGGCGTCGCGAGACGGTGGCGTCGACGGGGACGAGATCCGACCGACCGCTTTCGGATAGCGCGGCGCCGAGGGAGGCGCGCGCGCGGGTTCGAACGCGCGGGAGGAGGTCTCGAGGGAGGCGATCGGAAGTGTGATCGACGCGAACGGTCGCGCGCGAACGCGGGGGGGGGACGCGAGGCGAGATGCGCGCGGGGACGCGCGCGGGGACGACGGGGACGACGCGAGGGACGACGCCGGCGCGCGCGGAACGACGCCGCCGCGCCGCGAACGGGGTCGGGACGTGTGAACGCGCGCGTGGACGTCGTTGGGAAGAGAGTAGTGCGCGTGATGTCGTCGCGCGCGCGTGGATGCGCGAGATGGATGGACGGCGAGGCGTGGATGGGCGAGATGAAGGCGCGCGCGGCGGAGCGGCGAGGGCGACGACGTCGGCGTCGGCGTCGACGTCGACGTCGGCCAGGACGCGAGTTTGGCGCGCGAGCGCGAGACGAGGTGAGTTGGTGGGTGGTGTGCGTGCCATTGATGATCCTCGCCGGTTTCAAGACGCGGAAGAGGAGGAGGAGGAGGAGCAAGTGACGGCGAGCGCGAATCGAGGCGGAGACGCCGTCGTCGAAGATTTGGACGGAGCGTTCGCCGAGGGCACCGTGTATAGGAAAAGAGTGGAACAGCCGAGCAGTGAGGAGGCATGGTACGCCGGATACATCCGCGAGATGGAGGGATTGAAATCCATGGACGACGACGAGGAAGAGGAGGAGGAGGCGGATGGATCGGCGCGCGGCGAGAAAAAATCGACGGGGGCGCAAGGAGTGGCGGGATTCCTGAATTACGTCTTACATCGTCTCCCGGGTCAGTCGCGAACGCCGTTACCGACCGTAGTGCAAAATCCGGTGGATAACCTCTCCGTGTGGGCGCTCGCGACGTGTGGGTTCCTGTGGACTTCGTCCACGTGCATGGTGTTTTCTTTGCTGCCCGTGTTTTTGCAAACCGAATTCGGTTTCAGCAACACGCGCATCGGCGCCATGGAGGGTTTCGCGCTCTTCGTGTCCAACTTTAGCAGAGTATTCTCGGGTGTCCTCTCCGACGTGCTGAAATCGCGCGTGAAAGTGATCGCCGTCGGTTCGGTGATGACGGCGGCGATGAAGCTGACGCTCGCGTCGGCGGGTAACGTGCAACAGGTCGTGGTGGGTAAATTACTAGATCGGTTCGGTAAGGGCATTCGGGCGGCGCCCACGGATGCGCTCATCGCGGATTTATCGCCGCGCCCGAAACGTTCGTCGACGTACGGTTTGCACCAATCGATGACGACGCTTGGTGGCGTGGTGGGCTCGCTCGCCGCCATGACGGTGATGAAGGCGACGCACAACAACTTCCGAGCGACGTTCACGCTCGCGACGTTCCCATCCATCATAGCGATATTCATTCTCATCAAGGCTGTGCGAAAGCCGAAACGTAAGATGAGCAAGCCAAAGTACAAGCCGCTCATGCTTCCCGGTCGCGGTCGCGCGCTTCCGTCGTGGAAGCGACACACGCGGGGACCGTTGGCGATGCCTCACCTGCGGGCGCGATGGCGCCGAACCGCGTGCACGTCCAACATGCGCGAGATCGTGTGGCACCGCGGACAAAAGACTTGGAGAACCGTGCGAGACTGGTTGTGGCAGATGAAGAGCCGAGCCAAGATGGTGTCGCCGTTTTTAGATCAAATCGTCGACGGCTTTGAGGAATCCAAGGGCGTGGCGGAGGACGTCGGTACGGTTCGAATCAGAAAGACGAGGAAGCGAAAGAGCTGGTTTCGTCGCGTCGACGGTGGCGAGATGACCCAAGACGATTTGCGCACGCGAGCGTTGATTTGGGCCGACGATCCATGGGCCGAGGCGCGACAGCAGAGCAAGGGAAAATCTCAAATCTCGAACTCGTCGAGTTTCATGTGGGGCGAATGGAAATGGAGTTGGACCGAGGTGGCTCAACTGCCTTGGGCATTCTGGCGGGCGTTACTCGTGTTCTCCATCCTCAAGGTTGCGAGATTTAGCGAAGCGTTTGTCACTCTTCACGCCAAGGCTGTCGGCATGCAGGTGGCGTACCTTCCGGTGCTCATGTTTGCGACGAACATCATGCAATCGGCGCTCACGTATCCTTTCGGCGTGTACGCGGATAACGCCGAGCAGCGCGGAAGAGATAGGCGTAAGACGATGCTTCTCGTCGGTTTCGGTCTCATGGTGGTCGCGGACGCCATCCTCGTCATGGCCAACGTCCCGTGGCAGGTGTTCCTCGGCTACCTTGTCGTCGGCGTGCACATGTCGATGACACAGGGCAACATGAAGGCGGTTCTGAGCGCCACGATGCCTCCGAACGTGCGTGGCACCGGTTTCGCGATCGCCGCGATGTCTCAGGGTTTATCTCTTGGTTTCGGAAACTACATGGCTGGATTCCTGTGCGACCAACTTGGTTCGGCGGGCGCGTTTTGGGGCGGTGGCGCGTTCGCTCTCCTCGCCCTCGGCGTAGGCTGGCTCCTCTTGTAAAAACAAATTTGCAATCACAGAGCGCTTTAAAAAGAAGAAGGCAACGCGCGCTATCGTCATCGACATTGCGACTTCATCAACTCGTCGTCAATCTCGTCATGAAGTGTTTACACGCTCTCTACTCTAGTGTCTGCGAACTATTTTCAAACTTTCTCACTTGGCTTCGACTTTCGGCGCCTCAGCGCCGGCGGCTGGCGCGTCTCCGGCGGGTGCGCCGACTTTTTCGTTTCCTCCGGAGTGATCGTGTTGTTGCATCTGAGGCGGCATCGCGGAACCCATCGCCGCCAGCATCATCGGATTTTGCATCGCGAACATCGGCGAGAGGTACGGATTCACGCCTGCGCTCGAGTCTACACCGGCGGCGCCACCGCGCTCTCCTCCGCCGCCCTGGGCCTGTTGAGACGAATTCATCGTACCCATCGGAGGAGGGAATCCCATGGGTTGGTTCGCGAACAACGGCACGGCGGCCGCCTGTTGCATCATCATATTCAAAAGTTGCGCCTGTTGCGACGCGTCCGGACCGCCGCCACCCGGTCCCATCGGTTGACCCGCCATGAACGCACCCATCAAGTACGGATTCATCATGAACGGAGAGAAACCACCCGGCGGCATGCCCCCGAACGGAGGGCCAGACGTGCTGGCGTCCCCGGTTTGCGCTCTGCGTTGCGCCTCGTCGCCACCCTTCTCGGCGGCAGCCGCCATCGCGTCTTGGTGCGTTGTCACCGTTTGCTTTGAAACCTTTTGCGTGAAATCTATGAAGTGTGCAATATACACGTGAGCGGTGGCGTTGCGGAACGGTTTCGTGCGAGGAACTTGTGGGTGGAATGGATTTGCCACGCCGAGCGGAGGTATCGGCGGAGGAAACGCTCCGAGAGGCGGAAGTCCCATTCCCGCGTATACGGGCGGTAATCCCCCTCGCGCGGCATCATCCGCACCTAAAACCGTCTGAACGATTGCCTTGGCGCCTCTGGCAGGCGCGCTCGCCTTTTTGGTCGTTCGCGGTTTCTTCCGCTTGCTCGCTTTGCCTTCCGGCTCCTTGTCGACGTCGGCGGCGAGCGTGGCGAGATCAAACAACGCCTCGGCTATCTCGTGCTCGTCCTGTTTCATCCCACTCCGCTTCGTCCCCTTCGTCGCCCCGGGTGCTTTCCTTTCGCGCGGTTGCGTCTTCTTCGCCGGCGCGCTCTTCGCCTCGACGGGGTTCGCCGGCGCGACAACCCTATCGTCATTCGCCGGTTCTCCCGTCGCCGGTTCGTCCTTCACTCCTCGCTCCTCCTCCTTCGCCTCGTCTTTCTTCTTCTCATCCACCGCGTCGCTTCGCCCTCGATCGTCTTCTTCCCCCTCCGCGGGCTCCGCCGAGGCATCGTCGTCGCCTTCTCCCTCCGCCGCGCCCGTCGTTTGCCGTTGCTTTCGGCGATTCGCTGCGCGCGTCGTCGCGTACGTTCGCGCATCGTCAGTCACGCATCCTCCCTCGCCCTCGCGTCGATGATATCCGCGCGCCGAAAGTTTTCCACCGATCGTCACCGCACGCCCTCCTCGCGCGCGTTCCCCCTACCCCGCGTCTCGCGTTCGCTCGTCAAAAAGCGTTCTCGCGCCGCCCCGTCTCGCGTACCCGTTCTCGCCCGTCTCGGCACGTTAATCACGCGCGAATCGTCCTCACCGCTCTCTCCCTCTTTTCCTCGTCGCTCACTCCTCGCGTTCGCCGTCTCTCCTCGCGTCGCCCGTCGAGGCGCCGCCGATCTCGACCCCCCGTGTCTCGCCTGCGCCGTCGCGCGCGCGTCCGCGCTCGTCAGTCTCCCATTCGTTCGTTCGTTCGCGTTCGCCCTCGTCGTTCGATATCGATCGATCGATCGCGCGTCGCGTTCCTCTCCTCGACACTCCGTCGTCGTCGACGCATCCTCACGCCCTCGCTCGTTCGCTCGCTCGGAATCAATCAATCGCGTCGCCGCCTGTGCAATCGATCGAATCGAATCGAACGCGATTCCGTCCCGTCGCGTCGTCGAGTCTCGTCGCGTCATCCCGTCGACTCGGTCCTCGCACCTCGCCTCTCGTCGTCATCTCCACGCTCTCCTCCCTCGAGTTTCGCGTCGCGCGTCGACGACTCACTCGCCGTCATCATCCGCGCGCCTCCCCATCCATCCATTCATTCCCATTCTTCCCATTCCCATCCGTCGCGTCTCGAAGCGTCTCCTCGCGCCACGTCATCCCCATCCACCGTGGATGGATGGGGGGGGGCGTGTGGTGAGTCGTGACCGGTGGTTGAGGTGTGTGTCGTGTGTGTGTGGTGTGTGTCTTTTACTTGTGTGTTTGTGTGTGTGTGTGTCTTTTACTGTGTGTGTTTGGTGGTTTTTTTACCTTTTATGTATGGACTCGATCGGGCACGGTCGCGTCGGTCGGTCGGACACCCCGTGGCGTCCCTCGTCGAGGACGAGTCCTGTCCCGTCGCGGTCGCCCCCTCGCGCGGCGCGGTCGCGCGCGTGGCGTCGCGTGAAGTCGAGGAGGCCGAGGGAAAGAGGGATGGCGCGCCGTGAGGGATGCGTGGACACACACGACGACGCGCGTCGCACCGGACTCCATCAATGATGGCGCCGCACACCGCGCTCACGATGCGCGCGTCCGTCGCGGCGAGACCGACGGCGACGACGACGACGAAGACGACCGGCGCCAAGAGAGGCGCGCTCCACGTTGTCGGCGCGGCGAGCAAGGCGAAGAAGAATCGCGATTTGGACCGATTGCGCGACCTCGCGAGCGCGGAGGAGACGCTCTTGGTGGCTGGATTCAACTATGAAGGGTTGACGGTACGTTTCGTGACTCGTGCGAACGCGCGCGCGCGCGCGACGGACGCGGGGGGGGGCGGTGACGGCGCCGGCGCGCGGTCGGTCGGGGTCGAGGTCTGCGCGATTCGCGAACGCGCGCGCGGGGCGAAGAGACGACGACGGCGAATG
>PVBE010882123.1_pt1 | contig 12644 bp, 8 predicted proteins | sample 1631181 | NCBI WGS metagenome assembly PVBE01 (sample SAMN08397723, study PRJNA350692) | Marine metagenome, whole genome shotgun sequencing project. | isolation source: water | place: Pacific Ocean | collected 2012-04 | reverse complement strand
CTCCAGGCCGTTGTTCCCATCGCGTAACAGGATGATCGTCGCGGCGGGTTTAGCGGTCACAGGTTGGGCGATGTCATTCATCAATCAAGGGCCTCATAGGCGGCGTGTTCTGTGGGAGGACCGTCGCAGGCGGCGCGTCCCGTTTGTATCATGTGGACCAGGTGTGCGTGGACGACGCGGGCCGCGGCGGGATGCAGATTAGCCGAGACGCCCTTGTACATGTCGGCGACCATATCGGCGATGGTGCCGGTGCCGACCCGGAGCAAAGCGGCGATGGCGACCTCGCGTTGTTCTCGGTGCTCGATTAGGGCCGCCACGTGGGTTTTTGGGTCGGTGATGCAGGGGCCGTGGGTCGGCCAATAGGTGACGTCGTCTCGGTCCAGCAGTTTCCGACACGATTGGATGTAGTCACGCATGTCACCGTCCGGTGGCGACACCACGGTGGTCGACCAGCCCATGACCTGGTCGCCGGAGAACAGAACGCTCTCTTCCTGCAGAGCGAAACAAAGGTGGTTGTTGGTGTGTCCGGGCGTGTGCACGACCTCGAAGGTCCAGCCGTCGCCGGCGATGATGTCGCCGTCTTGGACCACGTGATCGGGTTGGAAGTCCAAGTCGGCACCAAGGCTTGCGATCCGGTCGACGTCCGACCAGGTCGTGCCGAGGGAATGCGGGCCTTGAGCGAAGACTGGCGCGCCTGTGGCGCGTTTGAACGGCTCGGCGGCAGGGGAATGGTCACGGTGTGTGTGGGTGATAAGGATGTGGGTCACCGTTTCGTCGGCGACTGCGGCCAGAAGGGCGTCCACATGGTTATCCACCAAGGGGCCCGGATCGATCACCGCCACGTTGCCGTGGCCAACGATGTAAGTGCCTGTACCGTGGAAAGTGAACGGGCCTGGGTTCTCGGCGATGACCCGGCGGATCAGGGGGGTCACCTGATCGACCTTACCATAATCGAAAGTCAGGTCCCGAACGAAGGGGATCTCTGCTGCCATGATAGCACCACTCTAGAGGCGCTTGGCGAATGGCAAAATACAAATGTTCTAAACGTGCCGGGGAATGAAACAGCGCGTGGCTTCCCCGCCATAAGAAACGCCTTTGACAGTAGTGATTTGAAGGTGTCGAATCTCCTCTTCAAGCGGAGGATCTCAGTGGATGGCCCGTAACAACGCCGGTGACGTGAAGAACGTGGCGACCTACTGCTATCAGTGCGTCGCCGGGCCTGATCTCTACACCGTCCGCGTTGAGAACGGCGTGGCAACCGAGGTGGAGCCCAATTTCGAGGCCGCCAAGGTTCATCCCGCCGGTGGCCGGATTTGCGTGAAGGCCTATGGCCTTGTGCAGAAGACCTACAACCCGAACCGCATCACCACACCCATGAAGCGGACCAATCCGAACAAGGGTAGGGACGAGGATCCGGGGTTTGTGCCGATCTCCTGGGACGAAGCGCTGGACATCATCGGTGAGAAATTCCGTTCCGTCCGCGCCGATGGGCTCAGGGACGAAGAGGGCTTTCCACGTCTGGCCGCCAGTTTCGGCGGTGGTGGTACGCCGACATCCTACATGGGCTCGTTTCCGGCGTTCCTCAGCGCCTGGGGGCCCATCGACATGGGCTTCGGTTCGGGGCAGGGCGTTAAATGTTATCATTCTGAACACCTTTATGGGGAGCTCTGGCACCGGGCCTTTACGGTCGCCGCCGATACGCCGAGCTGTGAATTCAACCTCTCTTTTGGTGCCAACATCGATGCGTCGGGGGGCGTGTGTGCGGTTTCGCGTCACGCCGACGCCCGGGTGCGCGGTATGAGGCGGGTGCAAATCGAACCGCATCTTTCCGTCACCGGCGCCAACTCCGCAGAATGGGTGCCCATCAAGCCGAAGACGGACGCGGCATTCATGTTCGCCCTGATCAACGTCATGCTGCACGAACGGTCGCGCGAAGACCTAGATCTGCCGTTCCTCAAGCATCACACGTCGTCGCCCTATCTGGTCGGACCGAACGGGTATTTTCTGCGCGATCCGGAGACGAAGAAACCGCTGGTTTGGGATGATATATCGAACCGCGCCGTGCCTTTTGACACGCCCGATATTGACCCGAGACTCGACGGCGCCGTCCAGGCGTCGGGATATGAGCCGGGCGCCGACGAAGAACGCTGGGACTACGAGAACGTGGATTGCATGCCGTCTTTCCACATTCTGGTGGAGAACGTCCGCGACAAGACGCCTACCTGGGCATCGAAAATCTGTGATGTTCCAGAAGAGACGGTGCGTCGCCTCGCCAACGAGTTCGTCGACCATGCCCATGTTGGCGAAACGGTGATCATCGACGGGCGCGAATTGCCGTTCCGTCCCGTTGCTGTGACGCTTGGCAAGACGGTCAACAATGGCTGGGGCGGGTTCGATTGCTGTTGGGCCCGGACCATGCTGGCTTGTCTGGTCGGCGCCTTGGAAGTGCCTGGCGGAACGCTCGGGACCACGGTGCGCCTGAACCGCCCGGCCACGTCGCGCCAAGCCAGTGTGCAGCCTACTGTTGACGGCTTCATGGATTATCCCATGAACCCTACGGACGCGGAGGGTTGGAACGACCGGCCAGCAAACCGCAACGCGCACCAGACCCTGGTGCCCCTGGCCGCCAATTCGGCCTGGAGCCAGGCCTTGGGGCCGACGCACCTGGCCTGGATGCTGCAAAGTGAGACGCCCGATGAATTCCCCGAAGCCCAACCGCCGGACATCTGGATCGTCTATCGCACCAATCCGGCGATATCCTTCTGGGACACGGGTAAGATCGTCGACACCATCGCCAAGTTCCCTTTCACCATCTGCTTCGCATACACGCCGGACGAGACAAATCACATGGCCGACGTCCTATTGCCCGACTGCACGGATCTTGAGGGCTTGCAGCTGATCCGTATTGGCGGCACCAAGTACGTGGAACAGTTCTGGGATCATCAAGGATTTGCGTTGCGCCAGCCGGCGGTCGAAGCCTTGGGTGAAGCCAAGGACTTCACCTGGATTGCTACCCAGTTCGCCAAGCAAGCGGGCCTTCTGGCCGAATACAACAACGCTATCAACCAGGGCGCAGCAGGCGTGCGCCTGCAGACAGAAACTTACAATTTTGCCCTGCACCCGGAACGCGAACACGGCGTTGAGGATATCTGGGATGCCATCTGCCGATCGGCCAGCGCGGAGATCTCCGACGGTGCCGACAACAAGGGGCTCGAGTACTACAGGGAACACGGGTTTCGCACCAAACCCTTCTCGCGTCTCAATTGGTATCTGTTTCCAGAACTGGTGGACCAGGGATTGCGGTTCGAGCTGCCCTACCAGGAACGCCTCTACCGAGTGGGTAAACAACTTGGCAACCGGCTGCATGAGAAGCGCATTCATTGGTGGGATAAGCAACTGGCCGAGTATTCACCACTGCCGAACTGTGACGACTTCCCTGCACTTTGGGAAAATGCCCTGGCCGACAATTTCGACATCGACATTTCCGACTTCCCCTTCTGGCTGCTGACGTCCCGATCCATGCAGTATTCCTGGGGCAACAACGCGGACATTCAGTTGATCAAGGAAGTGGCAGACAACGTGGCCGGCCACGACGGGGTCGTCATCAATGCCGCCAAGGCCACAGAGATGGGCATCGAGGACGGCGATCTGCTGGAGATCGCCTCGCCCCTAGCGGCGACCCGAGGCCGTGCGGTTCTGCGCGAGGGTATCCGGCCCGACACGCTGTTGATGATTGGTCAGTTCGACCATTGGGCGACGCCGCTGGCCAAACAGTTCAACGTACCATCCATGAACAAGCTCATGCCGATGCTATTCGATCTGACGGACGCCACGGGCTCTAGCGCCGATCTCGTGAAGGCATCCGTTACCCTGATTGGGAAAACCGCATGACCCAGTGGACGATGGTCGCTGACCTGCGCCGCTGCGTCGGCTGCCAAACCTGCACGGCGGCCTGCAAGCACGCCAACGCAACGTCGCCGGCGGTGCAGTGGCGCCGGGTTCTGGACTTCGAGACTGGTAAGTTTCCAAACGTCGGGCGCACCTTCATGCCCGTGGGCTGCATGCACTGTTCGGACCCGCCGTGCATGCACGTCTGCCCGTCGACGGCGACGGGGCAGCGTGCCGACGGGCTGGTTACCATCGATTATGACATCTGTATCGGCTGTTCCTATTGTGCGGTCGCGTGTCCCTACCAGGCCCGCTACAAGGTGGACGAACCATTGTTCGCCTACGGCGGCGACCGCCAGATGCAGAACGAGATGGTGCGCGAGGACCCGGCGCGCCTGGGTGTGGCGCAGAAATGCACCTTTTGTTCGGACAAGATCGATTTCGGCATCGCCAATGGCCTGACCCCCGGCGTCGACCCGGACGCGACGCCGGCTTGCGTCAATTCCTGCATCGCCGACGCCCTGCATTTCGGGGACGGCGACGATCCAAACAGTAACGTGTCTCAACTGCTTGCGGAGAACGCCACCTTCCGCATGCACGAAGAACTCGAAACGGACGCTAATTTTCACTATATCTGGGCAACTAAGGCCCAGGAAGGTTTGGCGGCCACGGATGACCCGCCGCCGTCGCGGGGCATCGGTGGCGTTGGTGCTGCGGCGCCGTGGCTGCAACAGCATTGGGATTGGCGGGCGGCCGGCAACTTCATCGGTGGCGGAACCGGATCGGGCCTAATGATCGCCGCTGCGGCACTCAGTCTCCAGGGCGCGCCGGTAGGGAATTGGCCGCTCATTGCGTTGGGCTTCGTCGGCCTCGGCCTGTTCTTGGTGTTTCTGGAGACGGGACGACCCCTTCGTGCCCCGATAAATGTCTTTTTAAATCCGCAGACTTCCTGGATGACCCGCGAGGCCATGATCGGGGCGATACTATTCCCGCTGGGGCTGATAACCTATTTCTTGGGATCGGCGGACCTGTTTGCCCTCGCGGGGCTGGCCGGTGCCGTCTATCTCTATTGCCAGGCTCGTATTCTGACCGAGGCTAAAGGCATTCCCGCCTGGCGGCACTCCGCGAACGTGCCGGTGATGCTGACTACCGGGTTGGCGGAGGGGCTGGCCGTTTATTTAATCGCCGGGCCACACCTGGGGCAACCGGAGACCACTCTGCAGCCGGCCATTGCCGCCATGTTGGTCTTATTAGCCTTGCGTACTATGGCGTGGAACCGCTACGTCGGCTGCATGGCCGTCGATGCGCCCGCGGCCACTAGCGAGGCCCTGGACGCCGTGCATGGTCCGTTTCATTACGGTGGCAATCTATTCGCCATGGCATTATGCGCGATCATGTTAATTTGGTCGGATCTGGACGGGCCAACCATGGCGATCGGCGTGATCGTTCTGGTGTCGGGCTGGATCTATAAATATTCACTGATCACCCAGGCGTCATACAATCAAGGCTTCCACCTGGTCCGTACTCCCGAAAAGGGTGGCGGCACGGGACCCGGCGGCAAACCGGGGTGGGGGAGTTCAGCCTAGAATATCATTTGGGGAGGACGATCATGAGCAACGACACGCACGACGGCTACATGTACGACCGCGCGGTTGAGACCATGTCACGCGATCAGCTGTCGCAGGTTCAACTGAAGAAGCTCAAGACGATGGTCGCCCATGCCAGTGCCAATGTCGCGTATTATCAGAATAGCTTCGCCGCCGCCGGGCTGACGGCGGAAAACCTCCAGACCCTTGAGGACTTTGAGAAATTTCCGTTTACGGTGAAAAAAGATCTCCGCGACAAATACCCTTTCGACATGTTCGCCGTGCCGCGTCAAGACGTGGTGCGCATCCACGCCTCGTCGGGAACAACGGGCAAGCCCACCGTGGTTGGGTATACCCAGGACGATTTGGACACTTGGACTGACGTGATGGCGCGCACGTTGGCCTGCGCCGGGGTGCGGCCGGGTGATCTCGTGCATAACGCCTACGGCTATGGATTGTTCACAGGCGGCTTGGGCGCGCACTACGGGGCGGAGAAACTTGGTTGTTCCGTAGTGCCCGTATCCGGCGGTTTTACCGAACGCCAGATCGTGCTGATGCAGGATTTTGGCGCCCGCATTCTCTGTGCAACGCCATCCTACGCCCTCAACATCGCCGAGGTTGCCGAGCGCTCCGGCGTCGACATCAAGCACGGTCCACTGGAGATCGCCATCTGCGGTGCCGAGCCCTGGACCGACAAGATGCGCTGCGAGCTCGATGAACGCCTCGGCATCCGAGCCGTCGATATCTATGGACTGTCGGAGATCATCGGTCCCGGCGTCGCTGCCGAATGCTACGAGAATCGAAACGGTCTGCATATTTGGGAGGATCTGTTCTACGTGGAGACGATCGATCCCGAAACCGGCGCGGTTCTGCGGAACGGCGAACCCGGCGAAATGGTCATCACGACATTGTCGAAATGGGCGCAGCCGATGATCCGTTACCGGACTCGCGACATCACGCGCATCGACCGTGCGCCGTGTTCGTGCGGACGGAATTTTGCCCGGATCATGCGGATCACGGGTCGTAATGACGACATGTTGATCATCCGGGGCGTCAATCTGTATCCCTCTCATGTGGAAGCGGTCCTGTTGGGCCGCGAACGGATCGAGCCGCATTATCAGCTCATCGTCGCCCGCGAAGGGTCCATGGACACCCTCAGCGTCGACGTGGAGGCCAGTCCTGGCGTCGCGGAAGGCGATTTCGGGGCCATCGCCGCCGATGTGAAGGGCGCCCTAAAAACTCACGTAGGGGTGGCCTGCGACATCAACGTTAAGACGCCGGGCACGGTGCCGCGATCCGAAGGGAAGGCCGTCCGGGTGGTCGATCGACGCCCGAAGGACTGATCGCTACGGCGCTAGCAAGTTCTCTGATTTGATTTTATGAGCCGATAATTACGCCCAACAGGAGAGAGGAAGAACCATGGTTGCTTATTGGATTGCCCGGGCAAAGATAAATGACCCTGTTGAATACAAGAAGTACACAGACCTAGTCCCGGCTATCATCAAGGAATATGGTGGTAAGGTCCTCGCCCGCGGTGGTAATTACGAGACCTTGGAAGGGCCGGAAACTTTCGAGCGTTTCGTTGTTATCGAATTCCCCTCTTTGCAGGCCGCCAGCGACTGTCACGCCTCCGACGCCTATCAGAACGCACGGAAATTCAGGTTGAATGGCGTTGGTCAGAACGAATTGTCGATCGTGGCCGCCGTCGATACGACAACCATATAACCAACAGAAATAATTAAATAAATCGAAAATATAGACGAATGTTTTCGTGTGGGAAAATCCTAGCGTTTGGCCAACTTTGAAATTTCCAACGTACAAAGGATGATACTATGATGAAATTACTGGCTGACAAATCGTCATAATTCTACGGCCTTAAAGCCAGAGGAGGAAGCAAGATGGATCTTGGATTTTTCACCATGCCCATCCACCCGCCGGGCCGCAGCCTGACGGAAACGCTGAAGGAAGATCGTGAGTTTGCGATCTTGGCTGATGAGTTGGGATACGTGGAAGGTTTGTTCGGTGAGCACATCACAGACGCCGCCGAGACGATCACGTCCGGCCTAATCTTCATTAGTTGGGTGCTGCGGGAAACCAAGAACATCAGGCTCGGCACCGGCACGGTCAATATGTCGAACCACCATCCTGCCATGGTTGCCGCCGAGGTCGCCATGGTAGATCACATGGCCGAGGGCCGGTTCCTGTTTGGCATCAGCCCAGGCGGACTTCTTTCTGACGCTGAGGTTTTCGGCAATTTCGACAACGACCGGACGGAGATGTTCGTCGAAGCTATCAATCATGTCCTTGCCATCTGGGAGGGCGAAGCACCGTACAATCTAAAGGGCAAGTACTGGAATATCTCGACCGAGCGTACGATGATTGAATCCCTGGGACAGGGCTTCATTTCCAAACCCTACCAGAGGCCGCATCCGCCGATCGTTGTGACGGCCGTGGCGCCGTTCTCGAAGGGGGTGACCGCGGCGGCGGAACGCGGTTGGGATCCCATTTCCGCGAACTTCTTGCAGCCCCAATGGGTCGCGTCGCACTGGCCGCGTTACGTGGAAGGCTGCGAGGCGGTCGGGCGCGAGGCGGACCCGAAGAACTGGCGGGTCGCCAAGAGCATATTCGTCGCCGACGACGACAAGGTCGCCGAGGAATACGCGACCGTCGAGGGCGGGCCGTATCAGTTCTACTACAATTCCTTATTCACCAAGCTGAAGATGGGCGGTCGGGCGAACCTGTTCAAAACCGAACGCGACCAACCCGATGAAGACCTCAACGTGTCGACTATTGTCGATCAACTGGTGATCCGGGGCTCCGTCAACAAGGTCGTCGACGATATCCTCGCGTTCCGCGAGACGGTTGGGGATTTCGGGACGCTGCTTTATGCGGGTCACGATTGGCAGGACAAGGACCTGGCGCGCCGGTCCATGGAACTGATGGCCAACGAGGTGTTGCCGCGTGTGAACGAGGCGATTAAGGGATCCGAACAAGCCGCTCAGTAGGAGAAGGTGCTGACTGGGGTGTAATCAACCGCGAGATCAAGAGTAAGGAATTCCAAGAAGATGTTGAATGCCGCTGTGATTGGCCTCGGGTGGTGGGGCCGTTACATCCTCAATTCGCTGTCTGTGAGTGAGAAAATCAAGCTGACCTGGGCCATTGACGTCAATATCGACGCGGCGCAGGACTTGGTGGAGAAGTACTCTGACGCCACTTTCTCCGCCGATATGCAGGATGTCCTAGATGACGTGGCCGTCAATTTCGTCATCCTGGCGACGCCGCACTCTATGCACGAAGAGCAGGTCATCCGCGTTGCTGCTGCCGGCAAGCACGTGTTCTGCGAGAAGCCGCTATGTCTGACCGGCGCAAGTGCGGCGCGGGCCATTGAGGCCTGCGAGGATGCGGGCGTGAAGCTCGGCATCGGTCATGAACGGCGCTTTGAGCCGGCTATGTTGGAGACCGAACGCATGGTGAAGGCTGGTGAACTGGGCACAATCATGCACGCCGAATCCAACTTCTCCCATGACAAGCTGGCCAACGTTCCGGCGGGTGATTGGCGGACCAAGGCGAAAGATGCCCCTGCCGCCGGAATGACTGGCATGGGTATCCATCTGACTGATGCCTACATCAACATGTTCGGCCCAGTGGACGAGGTGTTCGCCATGACGACCCAACGTATTCTTGACTGGGAACATGGTGACGTCATCGGCGTGCAACTTCGAATGAAAAGCGGAGCCACGGCGTACTTGAATTCTATCCTGGTGACGCCGTTATTCCTCCGCTACCAGGTGTTCGGCACGGACGCCTGGGTGGAGGCGCGTAACCCGACCCATCCGGACACCCCAGGCGTTACTTATCTAACCGTCTGCCGTAAGGGGGAGGAGCCGGTGATCCAAGAATTCGCTTGGGTGGACGCCGTCAGATCCAACTTCGAAGTCTTTGCTAACGACATCACCGGAGGGATGCCCTACCCCAACACCAATCAACAGAAACTTCATAATATTCAGGTCTTCGAAGCCATCTGCGTCTCTGCCTTGGAGAACCGCCCGGTGAAGGTCGATTAGCATAAAGATTAGCACAACATGTCGGTCAATTTCCCTTGGATGAACCACTGCCTCAGCTTTGCGTGACCCGACATGAGTAGTCCTTGCGAGAGCCGGCAAGTGCCATTCGAGAAATTCGAATGTCGGTTTTTAGGTGCCGAATTCACGGAGCAGGCGTCCGGATCGGGTTGCGGTGGGCAACAGGCCGTTTTCACCGGCAATCCGTGTGCCGTTGACCCACACGCCATGGACGCCGACGGCGCTGCACGTCAAGCGAGGGCCGTTCCCCGGTAGGTCGAAGACCCGCCGATTCGGGCCCCGACCGACAGTGGCAGGGTCGAACAGCAACAGATCCGCGTGATAGCCGGGCGCGATCCGGCCGCGGTCTGGAATTCGGAAAATCTCTGCCGGCTTGCCGGACAGCTCATGAACCGCCATTTCCAGGGGCAGGGCGCCCAGGTCGCGGGACCAATGGCCCATGAGGTGCAGGCCGAAACCGGCGTCACAGAAGAACGTCAGATGCGCGCCGGCGTCGCTCAAGGCAACCGACGCGCTGGGATCGCGGATCATCCGGCCGACGGCGTCTTCGTCGGAATTCAGCAACACCGCTGTGAAGATTGTGTCCATGCCGTCGGCGATGGCAAAATCTAGCATCCAGTCCAGGGGCTCGACGTTTGCGTCGCCGGCTAACTGCGCCACGGTCTTGCCTTCCGCGTGGGCATGGGCGGCATCGCCAACCTCGACAACTACCAACTTGTGCCATTCGCCGTTGAATAGGCGCACGCCAGCTGGTTCTGCCAGTTCGGCTCGGACCGCGTCCCGAAACGCCGTATCCGAAAGTATGGCCGGCAAGAACTCCGGCTCCACCTTCATGGCCGGGGACCAGGCGTTGAGGCTTTCGAAGGGATAGGCCGACCGGATGGTAAAATCCATGGTTAGCGGACAGCACGACACCTGGCCCCAGAGTTCCTGGCCCCGTCTGCGGGCCGCCGTGATGGCTGCCAGTTCGTCGAAGGTGCCCGTGGGGTTGGTTGAATTGTGGAGGAGCGCCGCTATCATGATCGGCCGGTCGATCTTCTCAGCTAAGTTTTCCAGATAAGGCACATCTGTCCGGGCCCCCTTGGTCAGCATGAAAATGCCCCGCCCGTGTTTGCCAAGAACACTGCCCAGGGCCTCCAACTCCCGGTCATCGGCAAGTCGCGACGGCATCGGAAGGCCGCCGTGGCCATTGTGCTGGGGCGCCGTGGAGGTTGCAAAGCCGATGGCGCCGGCGCGCATGCCTGCATCGACGATGGCTTCCATGGCGGTGATTTCGTCATCGTTCGCTGCGCGTTCGGTGGCGGCGTTACCCATGACATAGGTGCGAAGCGACGAATGGCCGATGAAGGCCGCTACATTCAGCGCCAGACCGCGCCTCTCGATCATGTCCAGATATTCCGGGACAGATTCAAATGACCAATCGATACCGGCGCGGAGCGCGTCCAGAGACATGCCTTCCACTTGGGTCAGGTTGCGCATGATGAGTTCCCGGTCCGCTTCCCGGCAGGGGGCGATCGTGAACCCGCAGTTGCCGATCACTGCCGTGGTTACGCCTAACGATGACGACGGGTCCAGAAGGGGGTCCCAGGTGACCTGGGCATCGTAATGCGTATGGGTATCTATGATACCAGGCATGAGTGCTAAGTCGTCCGCGTCAATAACCTCGGCCTCGGCCAGATCCAAGCCCTTGCCAACCTGACTGATGACGCCGTTCTCGACGGCAACATCGCTGGAACCTTGCGGCGGATTTCCAGATCCATCGTAGATCCGGGCGTTTCGAATGATCGTTTTCATTTTGTGATTATCAGTCTGTGCATGATTAAATGTATTCATATGCTGGTCAAAAGGATGACAAGCTCCATTCATGTGATTTCGTCCCGATTGCAGCGTGGGAACATTTCGGAGAATTCCATGACCAAGATGATCTTAGTCGTCGAGGACAATGAACTGAACCAAAAGTTGTTTCACGATATGCTTGTGGCTAGCCTTTGAGCCTCGTCTGGAGCAGTTCGTTCACGGCCTGCGGGTTGGCTTTCCCCTGTGTCGCTTTCATCACCTGACCGACGAACCAACCGATGGCCTTGTCGTTGCCGTCACGGACCTGGTCGGCCTGTTCCGGGTTGGAGATGATGGCCGCGTCCACGGCGGCTTCGATGGCGCCTGTGTCCGTGATCTGTTTGAGGCCTTTCCCCTCGACGATGGCGGCCGGGTCCTTGGAGGTCTCGAACATCTCCTCGAACACGTCCTTGGCGATGCGCGAAGAAATCGTGCCGTCCGCCAACAAGTCCAAAAGGCCGCCTAGATGGGTCGCGCTGATGGGGCTTTCCGTGATGTCCTTGCCGGCCGCATTCAATGCCCCGAAGAGATTGGTGGTCAGCCAGTTCACAGCCAGCTTCGCATTGCGGCCCTCTGCGGCCTCCTCGAAGAACAGGGCTGTTTCCTTATCCGCGACCAATACGCCAGCATCGTATGCGGACAGGCCATAGTCGACTATGAAACGATCCTTTTTGGCGTCCGGCAGTTCAGGCAGGTTGGCGGCGATCTTGTCCACGTAGGTTTGATCCAGATCGAGCGGCAGCAGGTCCGGGTCAGGGAAGTAACGATAGTCGTGGGCGAATTCCTTGGCCCGCATGGAACGCGTCTCCGAACGATTAGGGTCGAACAGGCGGGTCTCCTGGACTACTTCATCTCCCGATGCCCAGACGTCCACCTGACGTGCGGCCTCGACCTCGATAGCCTGCATGATGAAGCGGACCGAGTTGACGTTCTTGATCTCGGCGCGGGTACGATAGTCCGTTTCACCCTGCAGACGCACGGAAACGTTCACGTCCGCCCGAAGCGAACCTTGTTCCATGTTGCCGTCACAGGAGCCCAAATAGCGCATGATGGAGCGCAGCTTGCGCACATAGATGCCGGCCTCCTCCGGTGATCGAAGGTCGGGCTTGGAAACGATCTCCATTAGGCATACGCCGGCGCGGTTCAAATCAATGAAAGAGCGTTTTGGGTCCTGGTCGTGCATGGACTTGCCGGCGTCCTGCTCCATGTGCAGACGCTCGATACCAATCTCCCGGGTCGAGCCATCCGGCAT
>PVBE011860335.1_pt1 | contig 12645 bp, 13 predicted proteins | sample 1631181 | NCBI WGS metagenome assembly PVBE01 (sample SAMN08397723, study PRJNA350692) | Marine metagenome, whole genome shotgun sequencing project. | isolation source: water | place: Pacific Ocean | collected 2012-04 | reverse complement strand
CCCTTTCTCTTTCTTAAACCTCAGGGATCCTCTTGTCCAAAATCTGGCTTTTTTAAGCACACCCAGAAAAAAGCGGGGTGCCGCTTCCGCGGACGTGGTCCGGCATTCCGGCCGCTCGGCGTACCGCCAGCGGCGAAACATTCAATAGACTGCCCATGCCCCCAAGAAGCCTGCCAAAAAATCAAAAAAATCCCTCCTAAATCCCCCTTTACACACACTTCTTCAAATGGTAAGGTCTTCTGAAAAAATTTGATTTTCCTATGTGGCAACTGGCTCAATGCACAGCATGGTCGATCCAACTGGATTTACAAAAAAGGATTTGCTAAAATTCAAGTAAAGGACGATGGAAAAGTATGGATAGCGGAGATTCATTTTTATACGGCCCATGGTAAAGGGCGATATTTAGAGTTCAAAGGCCCGGCAATTGTCGGAGAGGCTGGTGGCATGTCCGTGGTGCCCCCTGACGGGTCTGTGAAGATGAACGAGAGTGGTGTGCTCATCTGTGCCCATGATGAGCCCTGAGGAGACCCCAAATGACCTATGAGACCGAGCACGAAGCACGATGTGATTTGGCTGCAGCCCACCGTATGGCGGTGATGGATGGGCTGAATGAAGGCACCTGGAACCACTTCAGCTTGATGTCACCGGTCGAGCCCGAGCAGATGCTCATTTCGCCGGGTGACACCCATTGGTCGATGGTCAAGGCCAGCAATCTCACCTTGATGGGGCCGCAAGCTGAGGTCATCTCCGGGCCGGAGCCAAACGGCGCGGCCTGGATCATTCACTACCCCGTGCATCGGGCTCGTCCGGATGCGAAATGTGTGATGCATTCGCATTCCCCGTATGCCACTGCGTTAGGAATGCGCAAGGCCAACAAACTGGATACGCAGTCGAACCAGGCGGCGGCGCTATTTCACGGTGATATTGCCTACTTCGATGTGTACGACGGCATTTTGCGTGAAGCTGATGAAGGCGAGCGAATGGCTGAGGCGCTGGGTGACAAGCGAGTGCTGATGCTGCGAAACCACGGGGTGCTGACCGCTGCGCCCACCGTGGCCCAAGCCTACATGGACCTTTACTTGATCGAGCGTGCCTGCATGTTTCAGCTCCTTGCGACCAAGGACGATGGAGAGTTGAACCAGATCCCGACCGAGGTGGCCGAGAAGATTGGCGCGGCGGGCCGACAGGGCCGCGACGGCCATTTCCAGGGCATGAAGCAAGTCATCGAAGCACGAGAGCCCGACTACAAGCGATAGAGTTGATAACAGCGCTTCTCATTATCCTTGAAGCATCGATACCTTGTACCAACCCTATGGCAATAATCACCTGCCACATACCTGGTCCCACTACAGACATAGCGACTAGTAAATATCTTACCTTTCATCAGGATCACGATCATTTTTTCGTGACGGAGTACAATCGGACTCATCTCAATTACTGGATTCCGCTGGTCAAGCCCTCGCGCAGCGAGGCGGGACTGCGCTTGGTTCCCTGGGATCGGCTTGCCGAAAAGTCGCCGCGACTCTTCAACCTCTGTCGGCGCACGGGCGCGAGTAGTCTGCACTCGCTTCGTGACGGGGGGACCTTGTACCTATCCGACTGGAGCGGGGTCCACTACCACGAGGAGAACCTTGAAATCGAGGAGGTCATGGAGACTCCGGAGGTGGGGCCCGGCGACCTGCTGCTGCTGCGCGTCAACACCATACACGCGACGCAGACGACCGATGATCGGCGCCTCGCTGTTTCGTTACGCACCTGCGATCCGGAGACGCCAATCGACTGGCATCGGGTGGCCGGCAGTTCCACAATGGCAATGATGCAACGTCTTGGAGGCTTTAAGGGAAACCCAGCTCCCAACAAGCTGTTTTCCCCGGCTTTTCAAGCCACCCAGGAAAACGACTTCGGCATCACTCTGGGAGACCTCATGCCGACCCTGACTGGTGAGCGGGAGTAGCTGAAGGCCTACCCCTTCCGGATTTTGCGCCCGCTGGATTTTCTCGGCATCCTCCGCAAGGCAGGTTCTGCTTCTTCTTGACCGTTATGGAGCCGTTCACACGCATACGTCACCCCCTCAGAACCTCGCCCGGAAGACGTTCAACTGCCAGCGCGGGGTGCCGTCCGGAGCGGACTGGACCTGCGGCAGAGCGGCTTCCAGTGTGAATCGGTGCTGGCGGGCGTTGTAGGACAGCAGCGTAGGCTCCGGCTTTTTCCGAAGGGCAACCCCGCTGCTTTGCGCGTCCCAGAAGCCGTAGGCGATGCCGCCCAGCGTTCCGATCGCCGCACCCCTGACGAGGTTGCTCCGCAGATCGTCAGCCTTCTGGTCTTCCGTCAGCGCCCAGGACGCAAGACCAATGACGGCCCCAATGCCCGCACCCCAAAGGCTGCTTTTGAAGACGACTTCCAACTTTTGGGCGTGGACACTGGAGGACCCGCCGAGGACGCTGAGGAGAGTGAGGGCGATCATGAGTTTTTGCATGGTATCCTTTCAGAAAAGACGGTTCAGGAAAGAGAGTTTGGAAGTTTCCATTTCACTGCTTGATGGTGGTGAGGGAGAGGGGGAGGACTGCGGTTCGGGGAGAACCCGGAGATTGCTCAAGCTCCTGCTGGAGGCCGCGCAGGTAATCGCCGAGTAGCCAAGAGGACGCGGACGGTTCTCGTTGCGGCGGCAGGGGTCTGGTGGAGGCCACCACCACCAGCGTTTCCGGGCCACACCCGGTTTCACAACTCACCGTCCACATCGGCTTCCCGCTGGAAGGTCGTGGTGGAATCCGATGCGCAGTGCCACTCCGGAGCATTCCTGGAGAATCCCAAAGTGGAATGGTTTCCCCGTTAACATCACGGTAAATCAGGCGGACGTAGCTGTCTTCCTCCGCTGAGAACTGCACCTCGAAGGGGTCGTTCTCGGCATAAGTCGCCCCACTCCCCTTGGCCATGGAGACGTGAATTATCAATTGTTGGGGCGGCGGCGGCATGCTGTTGAGTTGCAGGGTTTCCTGTTGGAGTTGGAAAACCGCAGAAGGCTTGTACTCCTGAGTGACTTGGTCCAACGCCACCGGAACCTCGGCACTGGAGATGCGGCTGCCGTCCGTCTTCACGAGCCGGAGTTGCACAAACAACGTGTCCGCTGCCTCCCGGTAAGTACCTTCCAGCACCGCGTCTTCGACCTGCTCGTTTTCACTGGTGTAGTTGGGCGTGGTGAACTTGAGACCCCGCGTGTGCGTTTTCAGAGTCACCTTTCGACGGGTCACGCGCTGGTAATCTTCCGTGTTGCGAAGCATCGCATCCCGGACATGGCCGAGGAAGGCATCGGCAAAGGGACTAGAGGCTGGGGTTCCCTCCAGGGTGAGCGCGGCGATCTCCACCTCCAGCGGGGTGACAGTCAACTCTTCGGTGAGCAAGATCACCGCCTGCTGGGCCGCTGCTTCCGGGGTTTGGGTCCAGCCCGCTTGGAGCAACAAGCCCAGCAGGAGTAGAGTCAGAAGAATGGTTCGCATCCAGCCTCCTTAGAATGAGTCAAAGGCTTTGTCCATGTCCTCATCAAAGGTGTCTTCCTGTTCCTTCATGAGCTGGTCAAAGTTCGAATCCTGCTTTTCCATGAGCTTGTTGAAGGCGCTGTTTTGCTCGGACATGAAGAGTGAGAAGAGATCCTTGTCCTTGAAGGGACGGGGTTTCGTGAGCAGACCCTCCTCGGTGAGCGGTTGGGGCTGCACCACGGTCGACTCTGGTGGCTTGGAGGTTGACACTTGGCTGGTTTCGGCTTCCTGAGTGCGGCGGATTCCGGCAACCGCGTTGTCCTCCGGAACCACCGCAGGCGCGGCAGGCAGCTTGAGTCCGGCGCGGGTGAGCCAGTCTCGGGCCACGTTGGACTGCACCGAAAAATTCACCCCGGTGATCGCCAGCCCGTCCTTGGCCTTGCGGGCGATGCTGGTGTTGATCCCTACGAGCAGGCCGGATTCGTTGAGCAGCGGCCCTCCGGAGTTGCCCCGGTTGAGCGAGGTTTCGGTTTGGAAGACATGCCGCCCCCGGATTTTCCCGTGGTTGCGGATCACCGAGCCGATACGCCCCGATGTCAGCGACCACAAGCCACCATTCTCCGGATGTCCAATCGCCAGCACGGGATCACCGATCTGCATCTGCTTGGAATTTCCCAACGGAATCGGAGCCAAATCGGGAAGCCCCTGGACTTCCAGCAGTGCAAGGTCGAGGTCCGGGTTGGAGCGCAGCACCCGCGCCACCCGTCCCTTTTCGTAGGAACGCCGGGAGTCGTCGTTGCGGTTGTCCTCGCGCAGGAAGACGAGGATGCGCTTGGAGTTGTTTCCGGCATCGTCCTGCACGACATGCGCGTTGGTCAGCACCCGCCCCGGTGCAACCACCGAGCCCGTGCCCTTGGAACGCCCGCCACGCTCGTGACTGGCGAGGATCAGCACCACCGCGTCGCTGGTGCGGCGATAGACCTCGGCAGGTGTGAGGGCAAACGCGGACGCCGGAATTGCAAGGGTTAGCAACAGTCCCACTGCCAAAACAATGTGAGGTTTCATGAATTTCATGGAGTCCCTTTCCTAATCCTGCACCGTGATTTCCAGGTGTTCCTCAGCTTTCGCCCCCTTCATGCTCCGGAAGTTCTTTAGCACCACCGCAAACTCGGTGGCCGAGTAAGTCGTCTCCTCCTTGACGGCATCAGGAAATTCCCCAGTGGTCGAAAGGACGATCAATGTGTAGTTTCCAGAAGCATCCGGAGCAATTGTAGGTACTAGCGGAGTGGTTTTATTCTTGATCAGCTTCCTCGAACCCGTGCCCTTCAAGAAAATCCCGGTCGTGCCATCCCAATAGTAAACCCGCACTCTGCAACGCTTCGCACAGCTTCCGAACACTTGAAATGTCTTTCCCACTTGGTAGCTCCCTTCAATGTTGGAAGCCAGCTTCAGCGGGAAATCGTTCTTGATGCGCTGCTTGAGAAAGGGCGTACGGACCACAATCCGGAACCTCACTTTCCGATCCTTGAGATTCGCCAGATCGATTCCTGCGAGTTGCTTGTTCATCCACTCCACGTTGGGCGAGGCGGTGAAGTGTTTTTCCTGCTCGCTGGCAAACGAAGGGAGCGGCAAGGTCGCCATCCCCTTTGCATCTGTCACCACCGTGCCCCCGCCCGAAGCGTCCGCAAATCGAATCGGCAGGTTGGGCAGGGGAACGTTGGACACTTCGGGCTTGAAGCTCGCTTTCACCGCCAGTGGCGTGGGTGTTTGTCCGGGTTCAAGTTGCTGTCCGGCGGGAGCGTCCGCCTCCAACGTCACACTTCCCAGCCAGCGCATTTCCAACCCATCGGCTTCCGTGAGGAACACCGCCCGCTTGGGGGTGGGCTGCTGCGGGGCGGTTTCCCGGAATTGCTGAAGCTGCTTCAGCGCCCCCAGCAAATTCCCCTCACGGGCGGAAGCTTTAGCGGTTTCAAGTTGTTGGGAGAGCAGGGTTTCGGCCTGTTGCTCCTGAGCGAGCTTGAGCGCCTTGGCCTCGTCCTCACGCTTTTGCTTCCACGCCAGCACGGCGTCGTACTCCGAGCGCGGCACCTTGACCAGCACCTTCATGCGCCAAAAGCGGCTCTGCTCCTGAGTTCCGCGCAGCACCCGGAACTCCGAGGCCGAACGCCCCACCACCCGCAACTTTCGGAAGTACGCCTGTGACTGCTGCTTGGAACCGGAAACTCCGGATTCCGTGGCGTCCTTGACCTCGGAGGAGCGGCCGTAGGTGACGGAGAGGAACTTGCTGAACGTCCGGGACTCCACCCCGCAGTACTCAACGAATTCATTGCCTGCCGCCTGCCGAGCTTCGGCAACCGCATTGCGCTCCTCCGCGTGCTTGCCGGAGTAGCCGACAAAGTACAGAAACTCCTCGTCGTCCGGATGGGCACCCTGCACCGCCCATTCGGGTTCGACTTCCGGAACCCGACGAACCAACTCCTCCCGTTCGGGTTGTTCAGGAGGAGGTTGGGGCGGTTGAGCAGGCTCCGTTGCACATGCCCCCAAAACCAAAATCAGGCAGCCAGCGAGTGCGTGAACGGGAAACCGCATTCCAGACTCCGGTTACTCGACCACGCCTTGCTTTTGCATGTCCGCCCAGAACTCGGCCGCTTGCTCTTGTTGTTGCTTGGCTTGAGCGGTCGCCGCCTCTTTCGCCTTTTTCTGGGCGTCCTCCATGTTCTTTTTCGCCGTCTGCTGGAACGCCTTATCCATTTCTGCCACTGGGACGGTTGACAGCACAAAGTACTTGTAGCCGCTCTTTCCGGACGCATCCGACTCGCGCTCCATGTACCACTTCTTCGCCTTTAGACGCCGAGCGACATTGGCAGCCACCTGCTTCTGAAAATTCCGGGCGCTGGTTGTGGGATCCACGACCTCGCTGGACAGTCCGTAGCTCACGGACGCCTGCTCGAACTTGGTTTTGGCGAGCGTTCCAAGGTACTGCACAACGGCATCCACCGCATTACGGCGAGCATCTTCACGAGCATTCTTCTCCGAGGCATGAACGTTGGACAGCCCAACAAAGGACATCACGCCTCCTTCCACATCAGGCTCGTTCATGGTCCACTCTGGTCGAGTCGGGGCAGGCGCTTCCTCTATTACGGGTTCAGGTTCAGGTCCGGGTGCCGAGCAGCCAACGAGCGCGATCAGGATGAGCCCGGCAAGGAGTTGATTGAACAACGGTTTCATTGGAACCTTTTTAGTTGGAGTTTGGGAAGTGGAGAGTGGCAACTCCCCAGAAATGCGCTGCCGAAGCCGGGCACAACGGCCGATGCCTCAAGCAGCAGAGGAAAAAGTGTGGGATTTAGAGGTTTCAGTGTCACCGGAGTCTCACTGGGTTAGGAGTAACGATTGTTGCTGATTCTGGAGCCAAATTTACACCAACCGCCTGAGATGTCAAGCAATAATCTCATGGGACACATCACGGATCTTGCGGATGCCACCAAAGGCTGGCTGCCATTCCGGAGTGCAGCGTCACACTGCCATTGCGAAAGCGGCACCAGCGTTCCTCGGCCACGGGCTTGCAGGGGGTCTTCGGCAATTTCATGGAACGGCCCCCGTGATTCGCACCAGTTCCACCACACCCTGAATGGCCAGCACCTCCAGCTTACCTTTGCGGAAAAACGCCGCCCGGAACTCTCCGACCCGCAGGTTCGTGCGGTTCCAGTCGGTCAAACCACGGAGTCCTTCGCGCCCAAAGCGCACGGGGGGCCGCAGGGGGAGTCTCGCCAGCGGCGGCGGGGTGGGGCTTCCGGATCCAACCAAATAGGTGACGTGCGCCAACGCATCCCCCACCTGAAACGCCTCCTTGGCAGGGGAATGGGTCGGTTTGAAGCTCAGAATCGGCGCAGAGGACTGAGGGGTTCCGAGGGTTCCGGCTGAGCTGGCTTTCAGCAACATCGTTGCAATGGCGACCGAACCCAAAGAGTCAGCATTCCGGATTCTTTCTCCATTGTCCTGTATGTTTCGCATCAGGAAAAATCCTGCAATCGCGGCAGCGGCCAGCAAGGGCAACCAGCGGGAATGCGCCTGCAAGCCACTTTTGGTCGGTGCAACTCCACCGTGAGGTGCGGCGCGAACTCGATCACGTCGCGGTTGTAGAAGACGCTGCGGATTGTTGTGCCTCGCCCTGCTCCCGGAGTTTCAGAGCCAGTGCCAGTTGCGAGGTGCAGCGGTCGCATCCGGCAAAATGGGTGACCAACTCGGTGCGCTGGTTGTCCGCGAGATGGCTCTCGATGAGCTCGGTCAGCAGGCAGGTGTCAGGGGAATTCATGGGACTCTGTTGCGGTTCTTACCCTTACAGGACTTACGCAAAAAACCAAGGCTGATTTTAAAATAACTAATGATTCCAAAGAATTAAAGGATTTTAGGCGTTTTTGATGAAGTCAATAATATCAGTGCTTTAGAAAAATTTTGCGTAAGTCCTGCCTTAGAGACGGATCAATCCCGGATTTTGAGAAAAAAATTTTGGCAGTGGAAGAAAAAACGAGCGAATCACCTCCTGCAACTCGGTTGCCGTGAAGCCTCGTTCAAGCAGCCGATCCTTCAATTCCAAGAGGGTTTGGTCGTGGAGGTAGCGGATTTGGTGCCGTTCCTTCCGGAGGACACGGGCGATCTCCGAAATCGAAACATCTTCCAAGTAGCGGAGTTTGACCACCAAGGCGGCTTCCGGAGCAAACTGCTCAGCGAGTTTCCCAACGCCTTCAAGGATCAACCGTCGCAGGGCGAGTTTGCGCGCTTCCTCAATGCCGTCGGATGCGTTGGAAAAGCGCGCTTCCTGAAACTCGACGGTGCCCTCACACGCCTTGGGCAGTTTCACAACGGCAAGCAGCGAGCGATACTCCGGAAGGCTGAGGTTGAGCCGATGGTTGATGGTGAGGACTTGGAAGGCTTCGGAAACCGTGAGGCGTTCAACGGGATTTCACGCTTGCTCAGCGTGGGCCGAGTCCGCTGAGGTCGGTTCCGGGAGGCTGGCGCAAAAGCAGGTCGGCAGTGATGCGTGCACTGCCGCAGGCCATCGTCCAGCCGAGGGAGCCGTGTCCGGTGTTGAAGAGCAGGTTGTGGTGCCGCCCGCGTCCGAGGATCGGTGTGCTGTCCGGTGTCATGGGGCGCAGGCCCGCCCAGTATTTTGGGCGTTCGTAGTCCGCTCCGTGCGGGAACAACTCGCGGATTCCCTTGAGAATGTATCCAAACTGCCGGGGGCGGTGTTTGGTGTTGAAGCCGACGAACGCCGCCAGCGAACTCACGCGCAGTCGGTCGCCGAATCTGGAGCAGGTGATGTGGGCATTCTGGTCAGAGCAACTCAGCGTGGGCGGTTGGTGTCCGGATTCGATCGGAAGTGTGAGAGAGAGCCCCTTGACAGGATAAATCGAAAGCGTTTCGCCCAAGCTGCCTGCGAGTTGCGGACTCCAGCAGCCGAGGCAGAGGACAAAGGCATCAGCGGTAAATTCGCCGTGATCCGTAGCCACTTTGGCAACATGGTCACCATCCGAGATGAAATACCGGGCCGTGACTCCAAACTGGAAGGTCGCACCGCGTTCTTGGCAGATTTGTGCGAGGTTTTGGGTGAACCCGTGGCAGTCTCCGGATTCGTCCGTGGGGCAGAGAATGGCCCCGGCCAGCGTGGTTCTCGTGTTTGCAAAGGCAGGCTCGCGCTTCACGAGTTGCATTGCATCGAGCAGTTCGAAAGATTGTCCGGCTTCGCGAAGGATGTCCCGGAGGCGGTTGCCGTGTTCCAGCGAGCGGGGGTCGCGGAAAATGGAGAGAACGCCACCGGGTACGCGGTCGTACTCCACTCCGGATTCCGCCAGCATTTCGGACATCACGGTTTGGCTGTAGTGGGAAAGTCGGTGCCGGATGAGCGTGTTGCGGTGCCACGCCTCAGTCGTGCATTCCTTGAGAAAGCGCAGTCCCCACGAAATCAGGTGTGGTCCGGGAAAACCGATGCGCATGGCCTGCTCCAAGCCCAGCCACACCTTGGGCAAACTGCGCAGGCGTTCTGGAAATCCCCATGCGAGGGCATCGCCAGGCACAATCAACCCTGCGTTGGCGTGGCTTGCGCCCTGAGCCGGGGCAGATTCGCGCTCCAGCACCACGACCTCATGGCCATCCCGGAGCAGTTCATAGGCGGTCGTCACCCCAACCACTCCTGCTCCCAACACCAGCACCTTCATCGGTTCCTCATCCACTGCTGCACTTGCCGCTTTTGATTTTTCCAGAAACCGTGCTTCATGAGGAGCGCAGCTTCAACTCGTAAGTGCAACAGGTGAGTTGATTCCGCATAGAAAAAAGCCAGAAGTGAGTGGACTTGTGCTGATCGGAGTCAGCGCTTGGCTTCGCGTCGTTGGCGTTCGTACTCGCCCTCCTTCTGATTGAACCACTCGGAGATCTTTTCCACAAGATCAGGACGCTGGATGCGCTCGCAGAGTGCGACCATGTGCTTGTACACCTCCCGGCGCGGTTCGATCCTGATCGCCTCTTCATACGCCTTGATCGCTGCCTTGTAGTTGCGCTTGGCCTCGAAATCTTGGGCCTGAAGCAGCTTGGCCTGCACTTGCCGATGGGTGGCCTTGGCCCCAAGGCGATCCCGCAATTCCTTGAGTTCCCGGACGCGACGCTGATTGTCTGTCAATTCAAACAGCTCAATCCCCCGGGTAATCAGTTCGTTGGATGGGGTGATCTCCAGCGCATAGTTCATCAGTTCCGCCGCCTTGGCCATCTGATCCGCCCGCAGTGCCTTGTCCAGTTCCTTCAAGTAGCCGTCCCGAATTTCCTTGAGCCCCTTGATCGCGTCGATGTTGCGGTGGTCCAGCTTGAGAGTCAACTTGTACGCCCGCTGAGCGTTACGGGGGCGATTGAAGGTCCGGAGCATTCCCGCAACGCGGTTGATCCGCGCTGGTTCATTCAGTTCGTCCAGAATCGGTTCGTACAACTCCAACGCCTTGCGGGCGGCTTCGTTTTCCTCATGGCGCTCGGCCTCCTCCAGCACCGTTGCGATGTTGTACTCACCTTTGGTGCGTTCCAGCAATTTGTGAGCGATGAAGAAGTAGGTGCGTGCCTGAGCGGTCTTACGCTGCCGTCGCAGCAGGATTCCGTAGTTGACGTTGGCGTAGCGGTGGTTGGGATGCTGCTTGAGAAAGGTGTTGAGTTGCTCCTCTGCCGAGCTGGTCTCCCCTTGCAGTGCATCGGTGAGGATCCGGAAGCAGGTCAGGTCCAAGTTCTCTGGATCACGCTCCAACAGCTTGTCAAAGATGAGATGAGCGGTACGACCTTCCTCCTTGTCGAGACAACTGAACGCCAGATTCAACAGGGCGTGGTATTCATCTGGATCCTCCGGATCCATCGTGGCTTCAATGTGTTCCAGCAGGCCCATCGGATGAGGTTCGCCCGCTTCTTCCGCTCCCTCGGTTCCTGACCCCTTGAGGTCCGAGAGAGCTTCCCCAATCTGCTCCACCGTCTCGTCTTTCGGTGGTTCTTCTTTCGCAGGGGTATCCCTCCCGTCTTCCTCCTCTGCTTCGGGAGGCCGAAGTTGCTCGACGAGGCTTTCAAGCACTGCGGTTTCGTATTCCGGATACTTGAAGTTTTCAAGGTTCTCGAATTCGGCAATCGCCGAAATTGCCGACCCGTCAAAGAGCGGCACCCGCGCCAGCATGGCGGCAAGGTTGTAGGCGGCATTGCGGAATTGGGGATCGTGCTTGAGGCAGTGCCGGTACATGTTCCGGGCTTGCGTGATGTTCCCCTGCCGCCGATAGGCGTTCCCCAACAAATTGGCGAGATCGACGTTGCCCGGATCGCGGTTCAGGACATTCACCCCCAGCGCCAGCAGCCCCTCCACATCCCCGGAGGATTCCATCTGACGGTAGAGGGCGAGCACCACCTGTGTGGCAAGGTCGTGATCCTCATCAAGTGCCTTGTTGAACTCAACCTTCGCCCGGTCGTAAAAACGGCTCTTGAGCAGCTTGTAGGCGTTCTCCAGGATTTCAACAACTGCTGCGTCGGATGCGGTGTAGGGAACGTCCAGATCGTTAAAAAGGCTGCTCATGTTCAATCTCTTCCGGGTCTGATTCCCCGCAGCTTCTGCGTCAAGAAATGCGGGGGAGGTTGCTCTCAATGGAGAAGCATTCTGACTTCTGCTCCTGCATTCTGGATGCTCAAGACCCCGTAGCTCTGCTGGGGGTCAGTTTATTAACTGATGTTACGCACTCGGATTTTAACTCATTGAAATCATTTGGATTTTAAAATTGCTCAGAATTTTAACCATCAATAAAATCAATCACTTACGCAGGGGACTGCGTAACATCAGTTTATTAAAAAATGAGATGGGTTGAAAATCCAATTGCGGATTCAACTGAAATCGTTTACCAAAGTTGTCAAAAGGGCAAGCGTCTCGGTCAACCCCACCGTGCTGAAAGCCAAGCCCCTCTGCAACCGCATGAGGAATGCAGAGCCAATGCCCTGCCGAACTGACGATGAGAACAACTGATTTGATACCACACGAGAAACTCCGGAAGCGGAAACCAAAACCTGCTGTCCATCTCAAGTGGCGGATGCTGGGGATCGCGGTTTATGGGCTGTTCGTTGGTGTCGGAAGCGTCCACGCCGATTTCTTCAAGTGGGAGGTTTTGGTCTCTCCAGAAGGCTGGGGCACGCCCCATGTGACTTTGCCGGTCACTGGCGCAGGAGAGGTATACAAGACCGGCTCCGGATGGTCCTGCCGTGTTGAAGCCTTCCGGACGAACATTGAGAGTGAACTGCTCTGGGAGGGCAAAACCCTACGCTGCATTCAGGGCGACACCGAGCGCACCGTCCGGGTGGTCTGCACCGACAACAATCAAAACCGGCGTTACAACACCAGCAAGGAGGATTTCGCCCCGCCCGTCAACGAGGGTTTTCCGCTTGATCCGGAACAGGGTGCACGTTCCCCCTATCTCCTGCTGCGCTGTTTTTTCTGACTCAGCAGCGCGCCTATGTTCGTGGGTGGATGCAACTCGTGAGAGCATCAGTGGGGAGCGCGTGGGAGACGATGCCCTCAAGTGGACGGTGTTCATCAGCGACAACAGCAACTCCGAATCAAGGGGGATCTATCCGCACAGCTCCTTATTTTTTCTCAATGGGCAGGACGTTGATCGCATGG
>PVBE013008664.1_pt1 | contig 12646 bp, 12 predicted proteins | sample 1631181 | NCBI WGS metagenome assembly PVBE01 (sample SAMN08397723, study PRJNA350692) | Marine metagenome, whole genome shotgun sequencing project. | isolation source: water | place: Pacific Ocean | collected 2012-04 | reverse complement strand
GGTAGGCTGAGGTTGAAGCAACATTGATTCAACATCGCCCCTGATTTTGAATCATTGTTTCAAAAATTCTGGCCCTCGGGACTTCTTCAACACCCTCAGCTGATACGCTACCTGCCGCCATCGGACCAGGCCGCGTCCGAGTCTCGAGACGTTCGGTGCGCCGGGGATTCGACGCCTCGACGTCCTGACGTTGGGCCGTGCGGCGCCAGCTTCTAGGCCCTGCCGCTTGGCCTCGACTGGCCTTTGCGCCAGAGTCGGGCCGACGGACGGGCGAAGCCGAGGAAGGGACCGGGTCATGGCGTTCGAAACAGAGATCACCGAGCTGGAACGCCGGCGCCGGCTGGCGCGGGCGATGGGCTCGGCGAAGCGGCTCCAGCAATGGTCCGAGACCGGGATCCTGAACGTCCGCCAGCGTCTCGACTACCTCTTCGACAGCGGCAGCTTCGAGGAATCAGGCCTGCTGGCCTTGCCGGCCCGGGAGCAGGACCACGGCCGCGCGCCCGCCGATGGTTCGATCGACGGCTTCGGCCGGATCGACGGCCGGCCGGTGCAGATCAACGCCGCCGACTTCTCGGCGATGGGCGCCTCCTCGGCCGAGATCGCCGGCCTGAAGACGATGAAATCGCAACAAACCGCCGCCCGGAACGGGATTCCGCTGATCATGCTGAACGAATGCTCGGGTGCCCGCATGCCCGACGTCATGGGCGGCACCGGCATCCACAAGACCGGCGAGTATTTCGACATGAGCCGCGACCGCGCGGTGCCGCAGGTCTCGGCCGTGCTGGGCCAGTCCTACGGCGGCGGCACCTGGCGGAGCGTCAGCTCGGACTTCACGGTGATGCGCAAGGGTGCGGTGATGGCGGTCTCCTCGGTCAACGTCACCAGCGTCGCCATCGCCGAGGATGAGGACCCGCAGGATCTCGGCGGCTGGCGGATGCAGACCGAGATCACCGGCCAAGTCGACCAGGCCGTCGACACCGACGAAGAGGCCCTGGACGTGGTCAAGCGGTTCTTGAGCTACCTGCCGTCGAACTGCAACGAGGCGCCGCCCCGGGCGCCGGTGCCGGCGGGATCGGGCGGCAGCGCCGAGCGCATTCTCGAGATCCTGCCGGAGAGCCGGAGCAAGGTCTACGACGTCCGGAAGATCATCGCCCTGATCGTCGACGAGGGCTCGTTCTTCCCCATTAAGGAGCGTTATTCCCGGGTCCTCTCGACCGGGCTCGCCCGCCTCGACGGCCGCGCCGTCGCCATCATCGCAACCAACCCGATGTTCAAGGGCGGTGCCCTGGACGCGGACGCCTGCGACAAGGCGATGAACCTGATCGTGCTGGCGGACAGTTTCAATATACCGATCCTCACCTTCGCCGACACACCGGGATTTCTGGTCGGCACCGTCGGCGAACGGTTGAAGCTGCCCGGCAAGATCATGAACTACATGCAGGCCCTGCACATGGCGACGGTGCCGAAGATTTCGGTGATCATGCGCAAGTCCTACGGCCAGGCGCACCTCAACATGGGCGCCGGCGTCGCCGACGAGATGGCGGCCTGGTTCACCGCCGATATCTCCTTCATGGACCCGGAGGTCGGCGTCAACGTGGTCTACCGGATCCGCCCCGAGGACGATCCCGAGCGCTACGCGGAACTGGCCGCCGAGCTCGCCCGCGACACCGACGCCTACGATCTGGCGGCCAGTTATCGGGCCGACACGGTGCTCGACCCGCGCGAGACCCGCGACTGGCTGAAGGCGATGCTGGAGAAGCACGAGCGCCGCCTGACGGGCGGTATCGGCGAGCACCGGATGCGGACCTGGCCGACGACATTTTGAGGAATAGGGTAGCGAGATGAAATCGATGGATGAGCTTCTGAGCGGCGAAGTGGCTATCGTCACCGGCGCGGCGCGGGGCAACGGCGCGGCGATCGCCCGGGGCCTGGCGCGGCATGGTGCCAGAATCGCGGTCACCGACATCATTCAGGAGAAGGCGGAAGCCGTCGCCGCCGAGATCGAGGCGGCCGGCGGCCGGGCCGGCGCCTGGGTGCTGGACGTCTCCGACCGGGCCGCCTGCGACGAGGTCGCCGCGGCGGTGCGCGCGGCCCTCGGCCCGGTCGCGATCCTGGTCAACAACGCCGGCGTCCTCCACCGCGACACGATACGCGACGATGCCTTCGAGGCGCAGTGGCAACACACCCTCGACGTCAACCTGAATGGCACCAAGAACATGACCATGGCCGTGGTCGACGAGCTTCGGGCGAACGGCGGCCGGGTCGTCAATGTCGGCTCCATCCGGTCCTTCGTGGCGGGGCCCGAATCCGCCGCCTACGCCACCAGCAAGGGGGCAATCCTGCTGTTGACCAAGGCCTTGGCGACCGAGCTGGCGCCGGACGGCGTCCGCGTCAACGCCATCGCACCCGGCATCATCGCCACGGCGATGACCGAGGTCACCCGCACCAACCCGGACGCGTTGGCGCGCTACCTCGCCCGCGTGCCGATGGCCCGTGTCGGCGAGCCGGAGGACCTGGTGGGGGCGGTGGTCTTCCTGGTCTCGGAGATGTCGGCCTATGTCACTGGTGCCATGCTGCCGGTCGACGGCGGCTATCTGGCGACTTGAGAGCAGACCGCTGGAACGGGAGTGACGCCATGCGCTACGAAACCCTGCTGGTCGAGACCGAGGGAGCGATCCGAACCGTCACCATCAACCGGCCAGAGGTGCTGAACGCACTTTCGGAAACGGTGATGGGCGAGCTGCACGAGGTCATGGACGAGACCGCCCAGGCCGAAGCGGTCCGCGTCGTCGTCCTGAAGGGGGCGGGGGAGAAATCCTTCGTCGCCGGCGCCGACCTCAAACAGATGACGGAGACCAGCCGGACCGAGACCGAGACGCGGAGCTGGAACGGCATGCGACTCTACGACAAGATGCGCCGGCTGCCGCAGCCGCTGGTCGCCTCGATCCAGGGCTATGCCTTGGGCGGCGGCATGCTGATCGCGGTCGCCTGCGACATCCGTGTCGCCTCGACGCGGGCGACTTTCGGTTACCCCGAGATCAAACGGGGCCTCTTCCCGGGCACCGGCGGCACCGTGCTGGTCGACCGCCTGTTGGGCGCGGCGGCGGCCCGGGCGATCTGTCTGCTGGGCGAAACATTGTCGGCCGAGCGGGCCTATCAACTGGGCATCGTCAACCGCCTCGTCGAGCCGGAGGAACTGGCGGCGGCGACGGCCGATGTGGCGTCGACGCTGGCCAGCTATAGCCCGGTGGCACTGCGCGAGGTGAAACACGTGCTGAACGCCTCGCTGGAGCGCGACTTCGAGGCCGCCCGCGCCGAGGAGATCGCCGCTTTCGGCCGCTGCTACGCCAGCGAGGATCGCCGGGAAGGCGTCGCCGCCTTCGTCGAGAAACGCGCGCCGGTCTTCCGGGGCCGGTGAGGACGGGGCCAGAGATCATGACTTCATCGGCCTGGAACGTACTATTCATCACCGCCGATCAGTGGCGGGGCGAATGTTTGTCGGCACTCGGCCACCCGGTGTTGCAAACGCCCAGGCTGGATGCGCTGGCGGCGGACGCCACCCTTTTCCGCCGCCACTACGCCCAGGCGACGCCCTGCGGGCCGGCCCGGGCCAGCCTCTATACCGGGCTCTACCTGCACAATCACCGCGTGGTCACGAACGGCACGCCGCTCGACGACCGCCATGCCAACATCGCCCGCGAGGTGGCCAAAGCCGGCTGGGAGCCGGCCCTCTTCGGTTATACCGATGCCGCCGCCGACCCCCGCACGCTGCCGGCGGACCATCCGGCCTTGCGATCGCGCGAGGGCATCCTGCCGGGGATGGTGCCGGTGGTGTCGATGGGCAGCGATCTGGCGCCTTGGCGGGCCGCGCTAACGGCCCGGGGCTACGAGGTCGGCGAGACGGCGTTGGAAGTGTTCCGGCCACGGATCGACGGCGACGCCTCGACCCGGGGCAAGACGTACTGGCCGGCGCTCTATTCGGCGGAGGACAGCGCCGGCGCCTTTCTGACCGACGCCGCGATCGACTACATCGACGGCCGGAGCGGAAAGCCCTGGTTCGTCCACCTCTCTTACCGGGCGCCGCACCCACCCTTCATCGCACCCGAGCCCTACAACACGATGTACGATGCGGCCGACGTGCCGGCGCCGGTCCGTCGCGAGACGGCGGAGACGGAGGCGGCGCAGCACCCCTGGATCCGCCATTTCCTATTCAACCAAATCGGCGCGCCCTATACGCTCGGTGCCCGGCCGCGCGACAACCTCGGCCTCGACGAGCGCGAGTGGCGCCAGCTCCGCGCCACCTACTACGGCATGATCAGCGAGATCGATGCGCAAGTCGGCCGCTTGCTCGACCACCTACGGGCGAGCGGGACCTATGACCGGACCCTGATCGTCTTCACCTCCGACCACGGCGAGCATCTGGGCGACCACTGGATGCTGTCCAAATTCAGCTATTTCGACCAGACCTTCCACGTGCCCTTGATCGTCCGCGACCCGAGGGCGGGCCCGGCCCGAGGCGGGACGATCGAGGCCTTCACCGAGAGCGTCGATCTGATGCCGACCATGCTCGACTGGCTCGGCCTGGAGGCGCCGGTGGCCTGCGACGGTGAATCGCTGCTGCCCTTCTGCCGGGGCGAGACGGTCGGCGGCTGGCGCCGGGAAGCCCATGCCGGCTTCGATTTCCGCAACTTTCCGGGCGGCGGCGGCCGACCGGTGCTGGGCCTGACGCCGGACCAGTGCGGCGTCACCCTGATCTTCGACGCCCGTTACAAATACGTGCACTTCGCCGCCCTGCCGCCGGCCTTCTTCGATCGGGCGGAGGACCCGCACGAGTTCCGCAACCTCGCCGACGATCCCGCCTACCAGCCGCTGGTGATCGAATACGCCCAAAAACTGCTGAGCTGGCGGATGACCCACGACGAGCGAACGCTCGCCAACACGGTGCTGAGCCCCGACGGTGTGGTCGAGCGTCGCGGTCGCCGGCTGGGCGATCCGGCTTGAGCGGGGCGGGCTTTTCTGCTCCAATCCACCCGATGAGCGGAAGGAAGCGGCGGCCATGACGACCGAGTTGATCAACCCCTGCGGCGAGTTCAGCCACGAGGAGGTGGTGCTCGCCCCCCGGCCGGGGCTGGCGGCGGGGACCACGGTCGGGCTCTTCAACAACAGCAAGAAGAACGCCGAGTTGCTGTTGGACGAGGTCGCCAAGCTTCTGTCGGCGCGCCACGACGGCCTTAAATTCGTCCGCTTCTCGAAGGAAGCGAGCCTGCCGGCCGAGTTCACCGCCGGCTTTCTGGAAGAATGCGACGTCGTCCTGGCGGCGCTGGCGGACTGAGGCTCCTGCACGTCGTGGTGTATCCATGACGCCATCAGACTAGAGAAGCAGGGCATCGCGGTCGCGACCTTCTCGACCGACGAATTCCATGCGCTTGGCAAGGCGGAGGCGGAGATCCTGGGCATGCCGGGGTTGCCGCTGGTGATCATCCCGCACCCGATGGCGAAGCGCCGGCCGAACGAAGTGGCGGAAATCGCGGCCGGCGCCATCGACGAAGTCATCGAGGTCTGGACGGCCGATCCGAAAGCATTGCAAGAAACCTACAAGCAGCGCGAGCTGGAGACGAGCGGCAGGCTCCGCTACCATTCCCTTTTCGAGGGCAATTTCAACGCACCGGACGCGCCCCGGACCTTCAAGGCGCCGGACGGCCTGGACGCCATCAACACGCTGCTCTACCGGCGCGGCTGGACCGACGGCCTGCCGATCGTGCCGCCGACGGTCGAACGCTTCGAGGAGATGGTCGGCGCCTGGGACGAAGCCGCGCTGTTGGGCCTGGTCGAGCCCAAGCTCGGCCGGGCCACGGTCGCCAAGGTCGCCGCCAACGCGGTGATGGCCGGCGCGGCGCCCGAGCATTTCCCGATTCTTGCCGCGGCGGCCCGCGCCATCGCCGAAAAACCGTTGAACCTGAAGGCGCTGCAGACGACGACCCACCCCTGCACCGTGCTGGCGGTGATCAACGGCCCGATCGCCGAGACCGCCGGCCTGAACGCCACCTACAACGCCATGGGGCAAGGCCGGCTGGCGAATGCCGCGATCGGCCGGGCGATCCGTTTCATGTTGCTGAACATCGGCGGCGCCACGCCCGGCGTCCTGGACCGTTCGACCCAGGGCACGCCGGCCAAGTTCGCCTTCTGCTTCGCCGAGAACGAGGCCGACAACCCCTGGCAGCCGCTGCATGTCCAGCGCGGCTTCGAGGCGGACCAGAGCACAGTGACGGTGGCCGGCGTCGAGGGGCCGCACAACGTCAACGACCACTATGGTCGGACCGGCGAAGAAGTGCTGCTGACGATCGCCGGCACCATCGCCTCGACCGGCAGCAACAACTCCTACCTCGGCGGCGAGATCATGGTGGTGCTGGGGCCGGAGCATGTCGAGATGATCGACCGCGACGGCCTCTCGGCCGAGGACGTGCAACGGTTTTTGATGGAACACGCCATCATCCCCGGCTGGCATATCTCCGAGGCGCAGGGCCAGATCATGGCGAAGCGGCTGTCGGACCGCTTCATCGGCGACGACTGGCGGGACGGCGCCCGCATCTTCTCGAAGCCGGAAGAAGTCGTGTTGCTGGTCGCGGGCGCCGCCGGCCGCCATTCTTGCGTCATCCCCTCCTTCGGCAACACGAAGTCGGTCACGGTCCCGATCCTCGACGCGGCGGGACGGGCGCTCTGAAGGGCTCGGAGGACGTGGCGACGGCGCTCCCGATGCTTTGAGCTGAAGGATCGAGTAACTCACTTGAATTCGTCCCCCTTAGGGGTATATTGATAGTGGTCCAGTATACTTGGACCGACCGAAAGGCGCGTGCCAATCGGGCGAAGCACGCGCTCCCGTTCGAATTGGCATCGAGGCTTTTCGACGGTGTCGTCATCGAGGGCATCGATGATCGGTTTGATTATGGCGAAACGCGGATCATCGCGGTCGGAATGGTGGATGGCAGGGTGCTCGTCTGTGTCTATGCCGACCACGGCGACGAGCGCCGGGTGATTTCGCTACGCAAGGCGACCAGGAATGAAACGCAAAGCTACTTCGAAACACTCCTCGGCTAGCCGAGGCTTCGATTGGGACAAGGTCGACAGCCTCACCGACGCCGACATCGGCCGCGCCGTCGCGGACGATCCCGATGCGCCGCCGGAGCTCGGGCGCGAGTTCTTCGATACCGCCCGCATCGTCGTCCCACCGGCCGAGATCGATGTGAAACGGGTGCGCGCGCGCACCGGCTTGTCGCAGAGCGCTTTTGCAGAACGCTATGGCTTCTCGCTCAAGACGCTGCAGAAGTGGGAGCAGCGAGAGCGCCGGCCCAGCCGCTCGGCCCGCGTCCTGTTGTGGCTGATCGAGCAAAAGCCGGAAGCGGTCGAAGCGGCGCTGCAGGAGATCGCCTGAGACGGCCGCCGCACCGTCTCACCCACCCTCGAAATCGACCTGGTTCATGCCGACGGAGAGGCCGGCTTCGACGATCTCGGCCCAGGTGTTGTCCTCGATCGGGATGCCGTCCGCCAGCCGCTCCACCGTCGATTTCCGTTCCGGGTCGCCCGGCACCATGATCTCGTCGGTGCCGGCGAGCTTGCGCGAGGCCTTGACCCAGGCGGTCAGCATGTCGACCTCCTGGGCGAAGGGCACGCCCTGGCGGAAGCCGTCGGGGTCGATGATGATCGTCAGCATGTTGTTGCGGATGGTGTTTTCCTGGTGGTTCTCGGGATGCGCCGTGCCGCCGCCGGTCAGCGCGCCGGCCAAGATGTCGCAGATCAGCGCCAGGCCGTAGCCCTTGTGCTCGCCGAAGGAAAGGATCGCGCCCTTGGGCTCGGTGAACATCACGCCCGGATCGGTGGTCGGCTCGCCGTCGGGGCCGACCAAAATGCCTTCCGCCATCAGGGCCTCGCGATAATGGGCGACGCGCACCTTGCCCTGGGCCACCCGGCTCGTGGCCATGTCGAGGATCAGCATCGAGTTCTCCGGCGTTGCCGGCAGCGCGGTGCAGTAGGGGTTGGTGGAATAACGCGCGTCGTAGCCGCCGAAGGGAGCAACGATGGCGTCGTGGCCATGCGCGTTGACGTAGTGGATCGAGACGAAGCCGGCCCGGGCACAAATCTCGCCCCAGGCGCCGATCCGCCCCAGGTGATGCACGTTCCGCAAGCCGACGACGGCGACGCCGTGCTCCCGCGCCTTGGCGAGACCCAGTTCCATGGCTTCCCGGCCGACCACCTGGCCATAGCCCATGTTGCCGTCGAGCAGCAGCATCGCGCCATGGTCGGAAAGCACCGAGGCGTGGCCGTCGATGGTGACGCGGCCATCCTTGGCATGCGCGATATAGCGCGGGATCAGGCCGACGCCGTGGCTGTCATGGCGCATCAGATTGGCCTCGACCAGGTTCCGGGCCACCGCCTCGGCCTCGGCCTGGTCGCTACCGGAACGCAGGCACATCGTGGTCAGCAATGCCGTCAATTTGTCGGCCGATATGGTAACGGGCATGGGATAACACCGCTTGGCTGTTGCTTGCTGGAAGCGACGTTATGGGGAAAATCGCCGTCGAAGCCAAGGCCCGTCGCTGGACGCTTGCGGGCGGGAGGCCGGTTGGGCGAGAGTGCGGCCCATGACGGCGGCAGCAATCATCAGCGCGGCGGCGGGAGATCTCGACGCCTTGCTGGCCGAGATCGGCGCCTGCCGGCTTTGCGCCGAGACGCTGCCGTTGGGGCCGAGGCCGGTGCTCAGGGCCTCGACCACGGCCAGGCTGCTGATCGTCGGCCAGGCCCCCGGCACCAAGGTGCACGCCAGCGGCATCCCCTGGGACGACCCGAGCGGCGACCGCCTCAGGGACTGGCTCGCCATTGAGCGCGAGATTTTCTACGACGCCCGGCGGATCGCCATCGTGCCGATGGGATTTTGCTATCCGGGACGCCATACGCGTGGCGGCGACCTGCCGCCGAGGCCGGAATGCGCCGAGGCCTGGCAGGCCCGGCTGCTGCCGCTTCTGGCCTCGGTCGAACTTGTCCTGCTGGTCGGCCAGTATGCCCAGCGGTGGCATCTGGGGCGCCTGGCCAAGCCGACGCTGACCGAGACGGTTCGGGCCTGGCGGGACTATGCGCCCGGCTACCTGCCGCTGCCGCATCCCTCCTGGCGAACCATCGGCTGGGCCCGACGCAACCCCTGGTTCGAGACCGAGGTGGTGGCGGAACTGCGCCGCCGCGTCGCCGGCCTGATCGGATAAGGGTCGTGCGCCACGGAATCCTGATTGCCTTGGGCATGTTGGCGCTGGCCGCTTGCACCCCCCGGGTGCAGGGCCTCGGGCCCGTGGTCGGACCGCCGACCCTGGAAGCGGAGGCGGTCCTGACCGCCGACGGCCGACGCCTGCCGCTTACGCTCTGGCGGGCGGAGGATGCGCGCGCCGTCCTGGTCGCCTTGCACGGCTTCAACGACTACCGCCAGGCCTTCGCCGGCCCGGCCGCCTGGTGGGCGGAACAGGGGCTGACCACCTACGCCTACGATCAACGTGGCTTCGGCCGGGCACCGGCGCCGGGAATTTGGGGCGGGGCCGAGGCGATGGCGTCGGACGCCCGCGCCGTGGTCGCCCTCGTCAAGCAACGCTATCCGGGCAAGCCGGTCTACCTGCTGGGCAACTCGATGGGCGGGGCGGTGGCGTTGCTGGCGCTCTCGGGTCCCAAGGCACCGGCGGTCGACGGTCTGATTCTGAGCGCACCCGCCGTCTGGGGTGCCCGGGCGATGAGCCCCTTTTATCGCCTCGGGCTCTGGCTCTGGGCGCATCTGACGCCGGGGGAATATGTCACCGGCAAGGGGCTCGACCGTCTCGCCTCCGACAACATCGGGATGTTGCGCGGGCTCGGTCGCGACCCGCTGGTGATCAAGAAGACCCGGGTCGATGCGCTGTATGGCCTGACCCGGCTGATGGGCGGCGGCCTGGAGGCGGCGGCCGGGGTCCGGACGCCGGTGCTGGTTCTTTACGGTGCGCGCGACGAGATCGTACCGCCCGGACCGGTGGCGGAGGTGGCCCGGGTTCTCGACGGCGCCAAACGTCTCGCCGTTTACCCCGACGGTTGGCACATGCTGCTGCGCGATTGCCAGGCGAAGCTGGTCTGGCGCGACGTCGCCGCCTGGATCGCCGACCGCGCGGCACCGCTGCCGTCGGGCGCCGAGGCCGAAAGCGCGAGCGCGATTCGGACCACCGAGCGCGGCCCGGTGGCGGAGACCTGTTCGGGGGCGTGATGGCGATGCCGAGCTGGTTCGCGCACCCGATTTCTAGGCCAGCCGTGAAACACGATGTCTTAACCACGCCGGAGATAGCCTGCGGCGAATTGAATGCGGCCAAGTTCGGGTCGCCACCTATGCGACCCATGGCGAACCGCGCATCGCAGGGGCTTGGTTGTAGCACGGTCGTCACCATATCTGGATGCATGGCTGGCCCCGATGGTCATCAGAAAGAAGATCGGGAACTGTCGCTTTGATGTCGAATCATCAGCAAGTAGCGCCGGAGGCCGGGCGGGCGCGTGGCGCCATCCGATCCTGGCTCGTGGAGTTGTTGCCGCTACTCTGGGTGCTGGGCTTCGCGCTGAAGGAATTCGTCGACGTCAACAGATATATCGTCACCACCTGGTATTGGGTCGAAGACCTGTCTCGCGCGGAGGGCGTGCGCTTGGCCGACCATGGCGCCACGGTTGCGTTGCTGTTGATTCTCGCCGCTTTCTTCTTCCTAATTCGGCGCACCTGGCGATACGGCCTGTTGGTTTTCATCTCCGTCGTCTGCAGCGTCGTCATCATCGTCGATTCGCTGCATGCCAGCTATTTCAGTGTCTTGCCTTCGGTCGCAGAAACGGTCGAGATGCGACAACTTCTGGAAGTGACGAAGAGCATCGGCGATCTCTTCTCGCCCTATTATCTAGTTCTGTTTCTGGACAGCTTCATCCTAATGTCGCTGTGGCCCTTGTACCTTCGTGCCTGCCGCAAATCGGACCCGGTTTCTTTTCGCAGCCGGTCCGTGTCCGCCTTGCTGGTCGTTTTGGTGAGCCTTCTCATCCTGCTGCCGACCGCCTTCCGGGCACGCGAGACGCAGGCTTTCGCCAACGCCGATCGGTTGCGACAGTTCGGCGCGACGGTCGGTGTTCTGCCTTATCACGCTACCGATCTTCTGGCCACGGCCGCGGCAGAAATCGAAGTCACCGAAAAGGCCTACGAGCGAGTACGCGGTTTTTTCGAGAAACGGCGCACAGGTCATTCCGCGGCATCACCACTTTTCGGTGCGGCGAAAGGTAAGAGCCTGATCCTGATCAGCGCCGAAAGTCTAATGGCCTACATGGTCGGCCTGGAGGTCGACGGCGTGCCGGTGATGCCACGATTCACCAGGTTCCTCGAGGAAAGCATCTATTTTTCGAACTTTCACGAGCAAGCTTGGCTCGGCAACACCTCGGACGGTGAATTCCTCGCCATGCAGTCGCTCTATCCTTTGCCGATGGGACCGGTAGCCTCGCACTACAATGGCAACCGATTCAGCGGTCTGGCCGAAGTTCTCGCCAATGCGGGATACCAAACGCTCTCGGCGGTCGGTGCACCGGCCTGGCTTTGGAAGATGGAAACCATGCACCGAGCGCTCGGTTTCCAGCGTTCCTACTTCAAATCCACCTTCACCGGCGACGACCGCATCTACAACTGGATTACGGACAAGGACGTCTTCGAGCAATCGGTCGACAGGGTCGCGGAACTGCCGCGCCCGTTCATGGTCTATGTCCTGACGACCTCCAACCACCACCCGTACGATATTCCGGCGGAGTTCCGTGCATTTCCTACTGGCAAGTACACGGGCTCACGGATCGGCCACTATCTGCAATCGACGCATTATTTCGACACCGCGTTCGGCGCTCTGTTGGATCGGCTGGAGGCGGTGGGGCTCTTGGACGAGGTTGTTATCGCGCTCTATTCCGACCATCAGGCCTATTTGGGCGACGCTGCCGCTCATTTGCCCGAGCTTCTGGGGTACACGTCGAAAGATCACTACCGTCGCCTCCGGTCGCGAAAACTGTTGCCCTTCGCGATCCGCCTGCCCGGTGGCCGGCATGCGGGGGTCAATCCGACCTTCGCCGGCCAGATCGACGTGATGCCGACGCTGCTCAGCCTGCTCGGCGTCGCGGCGGGACCCGAGATGATGCTGGGTCGCGACCTGACGGCGGATGGCGAGCCGCTGGTGATCTTTCGCGACGGCAGCTTTACCGACGGCGAAGTCTATCTGATCAACAGGTACGGCCCGATCGCGAACGCAAGCTGCTTTGCCGTCCGGACGGAACGGCCGGTCGACTGCACACCGCTGGCCGAAAAGCGGCGGCAGGCGCAAGACCAGCTGGAGGTTTCCGACTTGATCATCAGGGGTGACCTCATACCGCGGCTCGAAGCCGATCTCTCCGGCTCGGGATCGAGTGCGGCGGTCTCGAAGTGACGGGCGAAGCTCGGCCGATGGCGATCGCCGCCGCCTTTCCCAAGATACTAGGTTGTGGACTCATAAGCGCGCAACCAGATGCGGATGGCGGCGAGCTTGATCATGGCGAGATAGTTTGCGGCGAGCTTCTCGTATCGGGTGGCGACGCGCCGGCAGTGCTTCAG
>PVBE011762553.1_pt1 | contig 12646 bp, 11 predicted proteins | sample 1631181 | NCBI WGS metagenome assembly PVBE01 (sample SAMN08397723, study PRJNA350692) | Marine metagenome, whole genome shotgun sequencing project. | isolation source: water | place: Pacific Ocean | collected 2012-04 | reverse complement strand
TGCAGTTGCCGCTCCTATTCCGCTGCTCGCCCCAGTGATGATTATCGTTTTCCCCCCAAGTGGTATTTTCATGTTTGAAGTACGCCAGTTTTATATTCGTCAGCTATTACAAATGTTGAAGCAATAGAAAGTGCCTGCATAAGCTCTTCACGTGTTTTTAAAGGTTCAATCATTCGATCAACCCATCCACGTGCTGCACCATAGAAAATATCTTGCTGTTCATCGTAACTAGCAGTAATTGCAGCAAGTAATTGTTTGCTTTCTTCTGGATTAACCTCTTCGCCACGGCGTTTTCGAGCTGCGAGATTAATTTGAAGTAATGTATTTGCCGCCGCACTTCCACCCATAACAGCATATTTCGCGTTAGGCCAAGCGAGGGTAAGGAATGGATCAAATGCTCGACCACACATTGCGTAGTGCCCCGCCCCGTACGAACTGCCGACGATGAGACTAATTTTTGGAACAACACAATTACTCATCGCGTTCACCATTTTTGCACCCGAACGAATGATTCCAGCTTGTTCGCTGTCGCGACCAACCATAAATCCAGTTGTGTCGTTGACGAATATAAGAGGAATACGCTTCTGGTTGCAGTCCATAATGAAACGAGCTGCTTTGTCTGCTGCTTCAGTATAGATAACAGCGGGCATATTTGCAGATGTAGTTGGACCAGCTTTACCGCCGGGCATTTTCTTTTCTGTTAGGCAACGCTGGTTTGCAACAATGCCACAAGGCCAACCCCCAATTCGAGCATATCCACACACTATTGACCGTCCATAATCGGATTTGTATTCGTTGTAACTTTCGTCGTCGACAATGCAGGAGAGCAATGCATTCATGTTGTATTGTTCATGTGAAGCAGCTTTGAAAACGCCGTCAATTTCCTTTGCTTTTTTTAATGGGGAAACAGCTTCAAACGGTGGGTTTGCAATCGGTTCGACTGACATATCGCTATGTACAAGTGACCGCAACCTTTTAAGACACGAGGAGTCGTCTGGTTCTCGGAAATCAATTGTGCCAGAAATTTCAGCGTGCATTTGTGCACCACCAAGTTCGTCACTTTCAACCTCCTGACCAATTGCAGCCTTTACGAGTGCAGGCCCAGCAAGATAGAGCCCACTTCCCTCGGTCATTAGCAGTGTGTCGCAAAGTACGGGAAGGTATCCGCCACCAGCTACACAGTTTCCCATAATCGCAGCGATTTGCGAAATGCCTTTAGCAGAAATAACCGCGTTGTTTCTAAAGACACGACCAAAGTCATCGGTATCTGGGAATACATCTTCTTGCAGCGGTAGAAAAACACCAGCCGAGTCAACAAGGTAAAGAAGTGGAAGGCGAGCGCGTTCTGCAATTGTTTGTGCTCGAATAATTTTTTTGCATGTCATGGGAAAGAAAGCGCCTGCTTTTACTGTTGCATCGTTTGCAACAATCATGCAATGCTTTCCGCCTACTTGAGCGATAGTCGTTACTACGCCTGCAGAAGGAGCACCTCCAAACTCTTTATACATTTCGTGCGCAATAAATAATCCACATTCAAATGTAGTTGTTCCCGTATCAGCAAGTTGGTCAATGCGTTCTCGAGCAGTTAGCCTTCCATGCCTGTGTTGACGCTGAATTCCGCGTTCGCCACCACCTTGCATAATTTGTTCGGAAAGTTCAACCATTCGAGTACTTGCTTGATTCAATATTGAGTTGCTCATATATGTACAGGATATTAGAAGCATAAAAAAACTCGGCGTTCGCAAGCGAACGCCGAGTAATAGTCCTGTCTGGGCTACATACCTGTCAACCCGATGGGTCTACGGGCTCTGGTTTCCATGTAGCCCACTTATACAGTCACTTAATTCAATCACTGATCACCTCCTTTTACATGCTGTATTGCTCAACCGTCACGTCCCATTTGACGCCGCCAAGCTTTAGATCCCTTTGACTTTACAAAGGGCACACCGCCCAAGGCACTGTACCTTGGTCGTCGTGGCACTTTTCTGCTTGTTTCTGGCTTTTGGCTTTCCACAAGAAGGAGTAAACCACGAGTACCAAATTTCTATCGGCAATTATGTGGTTTTTGTTTTATCGAAAAAGGGCGGTATCGAAATTATTCGAGGTCGGTGTCTTCTTCGGCTTCGAGTTGTTGCATTTCGTCCCAGTCCTCAAGCGAGATAAGGATTTCGCGAGCAACGGAACCCTTGTGCTCCCCAACAATACCAGCAACAGCCATTTGGTCAACAAGGCGAGAAGCACGGCCGTACCCAATACCCATCCGTCGTTGAAGAAGTGAAACCGAGCCACGGCCAGATTCAATCATGATGCGGACGGCATCATCAAAGAGGTCATCTCGCTCTTGCACATCATCCCCATCACCAAGTCTTTCACCACCACCTGGTTTGATTTGTACCAAACTTCTCTCAAAGTTTGGAGCGGCAACTTCCTTGAGGTGTTTAACGACAGAACGTATTTCTTTTGGCGAAACAAAAGTACCCTGTGAACGATTTGCAGTTGTCGATCCTGGTGAAATATAGAGCATGTCACCATTGCCAAGTAACAGTTCTGCGCCTTTTGTATCCAACACGATTCGGCTGTCCATGCCGCTACTCACCTTAAAGGCAACGCGGCAAGGCATATTCGATTTAATTAACCCCGTGACAACCTTAGCCTCAGGACGTTGAGTTGCAAGAATTAAATGAATGCCAACCGCTCGGGCTTTTTGTGCAATTCGTACGATTGCTTGTTCAACATCTTTTGCAGTCATCATCAAATCAGCAAGTTCATCAATGATGAATACAATGTATGGAAGTTTTGTTGGAATACGTGCTTTCGCTTCTTCTGTTTGTGGATCGAGAATTTTATAAATCTCATCTTCAGTCAGTTCATTAAAGCCAAGCAGGTCACGAACGCCAAGTTTTCGGAAAATTTGATACCGTTCTTCCATCCGCGCAACAGCCCACTCCAAAATTGCAGCAGCACGACCCATTTCAGTTACAACTGGACAAGCTAAATGAGGAATATCTGAGAACTGACTCAATTCAACCATCTTTGGGTCAACCAGGATTAATTTCAATTCATCCGGGCGCTTTGTATACATCCATCCAGCAATAATCGAATTAATACACACACTCTTGCCCGAACCAGTTGTTCCAGCAACAAGCATATGCGGCATTTTTGTAAGGTCTTCCACCATTGGTTCGCCAGAAGCATCTTTGCCGAGGAACATTGGAAGTTTCATTTTTTCTGTCTTTTTACTGCTCATCAATTCTTTGATACAAACAGTTTCTCTTTCTGGATTTGGTACTTCTATACCAACAGTCTTACGACCAGCAGCGTTTGGAACGATGCGAATGTTTGGCGCTCCCAGACTTCTTGCAATGTCACTAGCAACACTGTTAATACTCGACACTTTTGTTCCGGGCGCAAGATCAATGGAGTAAAGCGTGATTGTTGGACCGGCCTCAATTCCTGATACCTCACCATCAATACCATACATCTGCAAAGTTTCTTCAAGGTCAACGGCTTGCTGTCGAACAAGATCTTCTATTGAATCACCAAAACCTTCCTTTGGGTCCTCAAGCAAATCAAGTGAGGGAAACATATATCCCTCAAAATCATCAGGTCGTTGGATGTCTGACTCTTTTGCAGCCTTGCCACCGGAAGCGACGCGCACGGGCAACTTAGCCATTTTCTTTATGAGTTCTGCGGGCGATAATTTCTTGCGAGGTTCTTCCTCTTCGTATTCATCATCATCATATTCATCATCGTCATAATCTTCATCATTGTAATATTCATCATCAAGATACTCTTCTTCAACTTCTTCGTCTGCCTCAAGAACAGCACTTCGATTTAATCGGAGCATCAATAACGAATGTGTTTTGATTTTTGGGGCTTTGAATTTTGTAATACGTATAAAAGCAGAGAGTAGTAGGTGTGGAATCGCAAAGGCAATTTGTTCTGCTGCTACAACAAGCCCTATAGAGAATGCTGCAAGCACGATGAGGAACGCACCAAAGTTGCTAAAACTTGTTGTAAGTTGCGTTACTATTGTCTTTGCAATCAAGCCAGCTTTTGCACTGGCTAATGTCCCTACTTCTGGTAAAAATAATTCATGGAAGCATGAGACAGCAAGTGCCATAATTAACAATCCAAGGGCACGGACTGAAGTATGAGTGAATTCCTTACCACGGAATACGAGCGTTACCCAAGCACCAACACCAATTACGAGAACCCAAACCCCAAAGCCAAGCACGTGGTATGTCCAATATGCAATCCATGCCCCCACAATGCCACACCAGTTTGAGACTGGGTCATTATGTACGGCAACTACGTGAGATGGCGAATCGCCAATATCGAATGAAAGTAGCGCTACAGCCACAAAAAGCGCGATTGTAGCGCTGGATATCCACAAAATCCGAGATGATAAATCAGCGGTGGTCAGTGAAGAGGGGCGTTTTGATGACGCCTTGCGCGTACGTATAGCGGTAGTTCCCATAGCAACCTACATATCGGCAACGTGGGCACTTCATCTGCGTAAAAATAAACAATTCAGAGTATGGGCGTAAAAATTGCAACATGTTGCAAATAAACAAATTATGTGGCTTTGGCGGGTTGATTTTCGATAGAAAGTAATCGAGAACATCGTTCCTGGCTAGTAATCGTGAGCCGTTTGTGAAGATGGGGAAGGTTGTCGATATACAAGTCGCGGATGATTTGCGGAGAATTGCATTGCCTTGATAGGTGTAGCAAGACAATATGTTGCAGGGTCGATTCTGAAGCAATGTGGCAGATTGCTGCAAGTGATTGTTCATTGGATAGATGTCCCTCTCCATCCATAATTCTGCTTTTTAGAGATTCTGGACGATTGCTTTGTTGTTGCATCAAAGGATCATAATTCGATTCAAATGCAATGGCATCAAGGTCTATAAATCTATCAAGTAGTTCTTGTGGCACTTGACCTAAATCTGTTGCAAAAGCAAACCGAACTCTTCCAGTATCAAAAATAAAACCCACTGTCCCAAGAGTATCATGTGAAAACCGAATGGCCTCAACTTCTGTTCCATGTAATTGCAACTTTCTGTTGAACGGAACAATGCACGAATCATCAAGTCCAGCTCTTTTTGCGCGAGTTACATGTTCTTCGTGTAAATGAACTCGAACACCACGTTGTAAAAAAGTTCGACACCACACTGGATTGAAATGGTCTCGGTCAAAATGTGTTACAACAACATCTTGTACTTTATCAAGTTGCACACTATGTGTTCTCATACGTTCTCTGGTTTGTTTCATCGAGAACCCAGCATCAATCATTATCCAATTATTATGTAATCGTAATAACGAGCAATTACCTGAAGAACCGCTACCTAGAACAAAAAAATCCAAGCTACTCATTTGTTAGCGCTACACCACGTCTTGCACTTCTTTTGTGCAGATATGGTGTAATAACTCCACGACGAGCAGATTCAATAAACTCAGCGTATTCAAGTGCGATGGGGTCACCATCACTTTTGAGTTGCTTAAGTGATGCGTGTATAGAGTTTCCACTTCGGTACATTAATTTGTAAATTTCTTTACGACGAGTAATTTCACTGGTTTCCATGCCGCTTCTTCGCATGCCAATGATATTTAAAGAACCAATAATATTTCCGCCAGTAATCATAAAGTAGGGGGGCACATCAAATGAGGCATAGCCCAAGCCAATTATCATGGACCCCTTTCCAAGTGTTACGAACTGGTGAATGTTTGCACTGCCACCAAGAATGACATCATCTTGTATATGCACGTGACCTGCGAGTGAAACATCTGTGACAATTGTGCAGTTGTCTCCTATCTGACAATCGTGCGCAACATGTGAGGTCGTCATAAATAAGTTGCCACTTCCAATTGTGGTTGGTAATTCTTTTGTTGCCCGGTGTATTGTTACACCTTCACGAAATATATTGTTTTTACCAATTAAAATTCCTGGTTCATATTGGTCATGTGGAAAATTAATGTCTTGTGCCGCAAAGCCAATTGTTACAAAGGGGTATATGGTGTTATTTTCACCCAATTCCAACTTGCCAGTGAGGTAACAATTGCCAATAAGTCGTGTTTTTCCACCGATTGATATATCGCCCTGCAAAACACAATGTGGCCCAATAACGACATCGTCGGCAAGTGTAATATTTCCATCTAGAATTGCAGTAGGGTGTATTTCAGGCATCTCTCGCGTATCATCCCAAGAATAGTGATGTTGTGCCAACTTGAAATGTATGATCTTGGAAAAATGGCCTATGAACCAGCGCTGGAGTTTCAGAGAGAGGTTCAGCGCGGTGTAATTGAACGCCGAGGGGGCATTAATCCATCCCCATTTCACCTTCTACTGGTTGAACACGACCCTCCAGTCATTACGGTCAGTAAACGTCTCGAAGTGAACAAAAATCTTCTTGCCTCAACAGAACAGTTACAAAACGCTGGCGTGCAACTTTGTCAAACTGATCGCGGTGGTGATATTACATATCACGGTCCTGGACAACTTGTTGGATATCTCATCTGTGACTTGAATGCGTTAGGACTTCGGTTGCATGGATATATGCGATTTCTAGAAAGCACAATCATTGATGTGCTCGACTCGTTTGGAATAAAAGGACATCAAGATGATTGTGCAACAGGAGTATGGGTTGAAAACTCTAAAGTGTGCGCAATGGGTGTACGTATTTCTCGTTGGGTCTCCATGCACGGATTCGCACTAAACGTTGCGCCAAACATGGAACATTACAATTTAATTGTGCCCTGTGGCTTAGTTGGGAGAAGCGTTACTTCCTTGCAGCAAATTCTCGACACACAATGTCCTTCAATGGAAACCCTAAAAGAGGTTGTAACAAAAACATTTACGGTGGCTATTGCGAATCAAGCCCAAGTTCAGCAAGAACCTCATCAGTAATGTCGACACCTTCAGGAAGTCGCAGTGCAGTTCTCAAACGTATTTGCATAATTGTTGAATCGGGGTTTCCCTGTTCAAACTCACCATCTGGTGGGATAAAGCGAAGCACCATATCAATGTTTAATCGTTCTGCGACAACATTAACGGCTTCGATAATTTCGTTGTACGATTCCTGCATCTGTTCGGCATACAGTGTGCCACGTGCCTCTGCACCTATTTTTTTAAGTTTCTGAAACTTGTCGTATAGTTGTTCCCATCGTTGTCGTATTTCATGAGTATTCGGGTCCTCTGGGTCAATACTCTTCGCTTCTTCTGAAATAGCATCTAGCCCAGCACGCGTCTCTTCCATTTGCCCCGAAAGTTCATCGTCGAGTTCTTGTCTAGCTTCTTTAAAATGATCAGCCTTGAGAAGTTGGGACAACGCCTTCCCTGTTTCCATAAATCCGATGGACCACACTCGGCTTGTTTCCTCTTCGCCCCAGGAAATGTGTCCATCTTTATTTTCAATAATGAGTTCATTTTCACCAGCGAGGGTAATAGAATCCAGAGGGCCTAATTTTCCAGGATCATCTCCACTCATTACAGCCGAAGTCATCACACAGCCAAATAGAGCTACTGCAATTAGTATGTTAAATTGTTTAGATTGAAAATTCATAATGTATTAATCACCTTGTTCTAGGATTGATAAGAATGCGGATTGAGGGATATGTACGTTGCCGATGGCTTTCATACGACGTTTACCCTTCTTTTGTTTTTCGAGTAATTTTCTTTTTCTTGAAATATCTCCGCCATAACACTTAGCGGTCACGTTTTTTCGATATCCCTTTACGGTTTCGCGGGCGATTATTTTTCCACCAATCGCTGCTTGCAAGGCGATTTCAAATTGATGACGGTCAATTTGTCTCCGCAACTTCAGAAGAATCGCACGGGTTCGAACCTCTGCCTTTTCTTTATGGCAGATAACACTTAATGCTTCGACCGGCGTTCCATTTACAAGAATAGAAACCTTAACAAGTCGATCCGCACGGAATTCAATAATTTCATAATCCATCGTGCCATAGCCACGTGTAATTGATTTGAGTTTGTCATAAAAATCATAAATGATTTCTGCAAGCGGCAACTCATAATCTAGCATTTGTCTTCCCTCAGAAATAAACCTTTGTCCTTTAAAAATTCCACGACGACCCTCACACAACCGCATTAGGTCGCCGATGGATTCGTCAGGACAAATAATTTCAACTTTGACAATGGGTTCACGAATACTTTTTATCTGTGACGGATCTGGCAAGTCAGCAGGATTGTGAATATCAAGAACGGTTCCATCTGTCACTTCAACTTGATAATTAACAGTTGGCGCAGTTTGTACTATTTCTGCACCACCTTCACGTTCAAGGCGTTCTTGCACAATTTCCATGTGCAATAATCCAAGAAATCCACAGCGAAAACCAAAACCAAGCGCTTCACTGTGTTGTGTTTCATAGGTAAAACTTGAATCGTTCAAACGCAACTTTTCTACTGCTTCTCGCAATGTTTCGAATTCCGTTTTTTTGCTTCCACTCTCGCTTGAGGCAGGATAAAAATCACAAAACACCATCTGTTTTGGTTCTTCATATCCCGAGAGTGCTTCCATAGCAGGGTTCGATTCAATCGTGATTGTGTCACCAATTCGCACATCATCTAGTGTTTTAATCGAAGCGACCATGTATCCCACTTCGGAGGTGCCAATTGTTTTTGCTTGTTCTGGTGCTGGGGTGTATCTTCCGAGTTCTGTAATTGTAAAATTACGTTCAGTCCCCATCATGCGAATTTTATCGCCCTTAGAAAGTGAACCATCAAACACACGAAAGTACACAATCACACCGCGATAATCATCGTAGTGTGAGTCAAAAATCAACGCTCGCGTCTCTTCCATGATTGCTGGTTTGGGTGCAGGTAACTTTTCGCATATAGAATCAAGCAATTCAGCAATACCCTCGCCAGTTTTTGCAGAACAATAAATACAGTCTTCTGCAGGCAAACCTAGAATTTGCTCAATTTCCATCGCAACTTTTTCAGGATCAGCAGATGGCAAATCGATTTTATTAACAACAGGAATGAGTTCTAATTCATTTTCAATGGCTAAGTATGCATTGGCAACAGTTTGTGCTTCGACACCCTGCGTTGAATCAACAACAAGTAGTGCCCCCTCACACGCTGTAAGTGCGCGAGATACTTCGTAAGTAAAATCAACGTGTCCGGGAGTGTCAATAAAGTTGAGTTGGAAATCTTCGCCCCCGAAATGGTGGTGAACAGTCACTGCCGACGCTTTAATCGTAATACCCCGTTCTCGTTCCAATTCCATGGAGTCAAGGAGTTGGTCCTTCGCATCCCTGCTGGAAACGGCATGTGTTGCTTGCAACAATCGATCAGCAAGCGTACTCTTGCCGTGGTCAATATGTGCAATGATGGAAAAGTTGCGAATTGGCATTAACGGTACAGTCTAACGCAATGGGAGCGAAACAACCTTCTCTATTTCATCAGAAGGTCGTGCAATAAGGTCATACTCATCGCAATCAGTAATGGTGCAATGTAGTACCGAGCCAACTGTCTGTTTTTTCTCTGACATTAAGATGGTGCAAGCGTCCACGTCAGGAGCCTGCTGTTTGGTTCGGCATTGGTACAGGTGCAATTCGCCTTCACCTGTTTCACCTAGGTATGCATCAATTAGAACATCATGCTTTTGCCCATCACTTGCTACTTGTTCCGCCTTGGCAAATGCAATCTCTTGTTGAGTAAGCATAAGTTCTTCTTCTCTCTGCTTCTTCATTTCGATTGGAACTTGAAGTGTATCGTCTTCTTCCATTGTTCCAGCAACGGTTCCCTCTTCCTTTGAATATTGAAAAACTCCCATTGCTTCAAATTGGTGCTCTCGAACAAACGCAAGCAACCGTTGGTGGTCTTCTTCTGTTTCGCCAGGGAATCCAGTAATCAGAGTTGTGCGAATCGCAACTCCCGGGATGGTTTTTCGGATTTTAGTAAGCAGGTCATCCTGCTCTTTTGCGCTGACATTTCTACGCATAGCGTCAAGGACAGAATCGCTTCCATGTTGTAATGGAATATCTATGTAAGGAACTACGTGTGGCAACGATGCCATTGCTTCCATCATCTCATTCGTAAAATTATTTGGATATGCATACATCAACCGTATCCACCCACCGCCCCCGGCATGGGAAACAGTGGAGTTGAGTTCTTCTAGTAATCCAACTAGTCCGGGGGCGTACCCAATATCTTCCCCATAACTGGTAGTGTCTTGTCCAATTAAATTTAATTCAAACACCCCAGAAGTTAGTAATTGTTTTGCTTCAGCGATTATTTTTTCTATGGACTTTGAACGCATCTTCCCACGAATAGAAGGAATCGTACAAAACGTACAGTTTTGGTTGCAGCCCTCACTCACCCGTAAATAGGCCCAGTGTCTTGGAGTTAACTGAATACGGTTTGAGTCGTCTTCAAAATATCCCCCGCGAAAGTTTTGTAGCCCGCGTGTTCGCGCGGCAAGTGTTGCGTTAGCCTCAATCCATTGGGGAGCACTTTCCATTTCAGGAAGTTCCTGCATTGCATCGATGATGTGGTCACGATCAAATACACCAATCATTGCATCAACCCCAGGACACCATTCCAATAAAGTTGCCCGGTGTCGTTGGACTAAGCAACCAGCCGCAATGACACGCTGTACGTTTGCGCTTTCCTTTAATGCAACTGCTTCGTTTATTACTTCAACGGATTCGTCCTTTGCCGCTTCAACAAAACCGCAGGTGTTAATCACAATCGCGTCTGCTTCATTGTGGTCTGCAACAAGTTCATATCCAGCGTCGACTAATGTTGCAAGCATTTGCTCACTGTCTACAAGATTCTTGGGACAGCCCAGAGAAACAAAACCTATTTTTGTAATCATTGCCATTGACAACGTATTTTACAGGTATAGTTGGTGTTCTGCGATATATTGGGCAACCGTGGGTAAAACAAGTTTGTCAATTGATTCACCACTTTGTACAAGCCGGCGGATATCTGTTGAGCCAGTAGTAATTGGTTTTATTGGCAATATCCGTTCGTCACTTTCTTCAAAGCCATCACGAGGCATTATTGCAGGGTTAGCAAGTTTTAGAATATCTTCCCAGCGGTACCATTGTTTGAATTGTGCCCATTGATCAGCGCCGATTAGTAGACGTAGTTCATCGTATTTGTTTTGAAGTTCCTCAATAGTGTCAATCGTGTAACTTGTTCCGCCTCGATCGAGTTCAATGGTTGAAATGGATGCCCAAGGACAATCGGCTAGTGCAAGTTTGAGCATTGCAAGCCGGTGATGGCTGTCAGTGGAGTAGTTGTTCTTGAGTGGTGATTGAAAAACGGGAATGTAAAGAACATGATCAAATTGTAGAAATTCCATCGCAAACCGAGGGATATCAATGTGAGCGATATGGGGCGGGTCAAACGAACCACCATATAAAAGTGTGCGGCTCATGAGGGTAACTCGCCATTATCAATGAGTCGAATGTGACCAAGCCTTGCAGCAACAAGGGCGCGAGTGGGTCTTCCTTCGACGGTGGCAAGTAGTGTTTCGCTGTCTCGGATGACAGAGTATTCAACCTCAAGACCATGGTCCTCAAGAATTTCCATCATTGCCTGTTCGGTGGTGCAACGAATTGCTTTGTGCAAACCGAGTGCTTGCGATCGTTGATCTGTTGTTAAATAGACATTGCGGCTACTCATTGCAAGACCGTCATCGTCGCGAATTATTTCAGCACCAATGATTCTGAGTTCTCCCCAACGATTACCTTCTTGCGCAATAAGTTGTTTGATAACTAAGTATTGTTGATAATCCTTTAAACCAAATACAGTGACCTCGGGCTGCACTAAGTCAAATAACCTTGCAACCGCAACGCATACACCACGAAAGTGGGTTGGTCTACAGGCGTCTTCGAGTTGGGGGTGCGTTGCACCTTCTGGAAGATGAATATTTTCTGGGCCTGCTGGGTACATAGTTTCAACGGTGGGTACGAATACTAAATCGGCGCCAACACTTTCTGCAAATTCGCAATCCTGCTCTAAGCTGCGTGGGTATTTATCTAGGTCTTCTTCAGGAGCAAACTGCTCGGGATTTACAAAAATGCTAACAACGACTGGCTTGTCCGTTTTTTTTGCTTCCCGAATCAATGACAAATGACCATCGTGTAATGCTCCCATCGTTGGTACAAACGCACACCCTCGGAATGTGGCTAACTCTTCTGGTCTGACGACAACTTCCATGGTGCGCAGTATAAATGGGGTCCACACTCATTTATACAGGTCGGGTATAATACGTTTTTGAAATAGGTTTTTAGAAGGAGCCGAATTATGTCGGTAGTAATTACAGATTCAGCAGCACGAGAAATTAGTAACATCATGACACAACAGGAGTTAGATCGCGAAAAAACGCATCTCCGGGTTGGTGTAAAGGGTGGTGGTTGTTCTGGCTTCAGTTACATTTTGGATCTCACAGAGACAAAAAAAGAGGGTGATGAGCAGTGGGATTATGATTTCGAACTCGAAGGCGAGTCACATAAATTTCGCGTTATTTGTGACCCGAAGAGTTATCTCTACCTAAACGGTACAACTGTTGATTTCAAGGACGAGGTGATGGGTCGTGGATTTGTCTTTGAAAATCCAAATGCGACTAACACCTGTGGCTGCGGTAGTAGCTTTAATGCATGAGTGACTCCG
>PVBE010470396.1_pt1 | contig 12646 bp, 11 predicted proteins | sample 1631181 | NCBI WGS metagenome assembly PVBE01 (sample SAMN08397723, study PRJNA350692) | Marine metagenome, whole genome shotgun sequencing project. | isolation source: water | place: Pacific Ocean | collected 2012-04 | reverse complement strand
TTAAAAATCTTGACAATTTTTATCAAGATCCGTTAAATAGATATATTCCTATTCCTTCCGCGATCTTAATAGCAAATATGTATGCAGAAAGAGTCCCAATACAAAATATTGATCTATATATTGAATCTACGAGAAGGTGGATCAATGATCTTATCTTAGATCTTGATACTTTAAACTATAGTAAACTATTAGAAGATAAGGCAATAAAACATCACGAAAAGCAACCTAGTCAATACGAATAAAACCCGATTTAGGATGCCATGCAAAGACACGATTCTCACCTTCAAATTTTACTTTAGAAATATTGAATTCAAATATTGGAGGTTTTCCAGTTTTGAGTTCATATGATATAGTTTTTGTGGTTGAAAAACCTGTTTGCAATGCTGGTTCATAGTGGTAGATCAACACCATCCTTTTTTCGCTTATGAATGTTCTTTCAGCAGAAAACTCAGATATGAAACCCTCTAGATAGTCTACAGGACGACCGATATGATTGACAACCTCGACATTCACTAGGATCTTAGCATCATCTATTACCCTTGGACGAATATCTATTGTAAATGGAGCTTTATCTTGACTCCATAATGAATTAATAAAAAAAAGTATAATGATATAACGTTTCATATTAGCAAAATTGGGATGAATATTTTAAAGACAAAAGAGAAAGGTTTTGCAATATTTTAGAACAAATATCAAATATCATATTGGTGGGCAGTTAAATAATGGTTGAAAAAAAGGTTATATATCTGTCTATTTTAACAATATTTTTGTTTTTTTCATTATTGAATGCACAAGCAAGAGTTGGCGATTGGAAAGCATTGACATCAGTTATGGAGGTTCGTGATTTAACCACTCTAAATGAAACGATCTATGCAGCAACTGGAGGAGGAATATTCGAAATAAAAAATAATGAATATTCTGTATATACGACTATAGATGGTCTAGAAGGGGTTGACCTTTCTACTATTTCGGTTGACTTTAGATCGCAGTTATGGATTGGAGGCAATTCCCCTTTTGGATTTATCCAGATCTATGATCCATTAAATAGGGAATCGATTAATAATTTTGATTTTGGATTAAGTGCAATTCTGGATATTCAATTCAATGATAATACATGTTGGATATTATTCAGAGACGGACAGGATTTTGGCCTAATGAAGTTTATTTTTGATGAGGATTGGCAATATCGTGACTCTTATGGTAATTATCCTGCAACAGCAGGGGATATCAATTGTTTTGCCGTTAATGATTCAATTGTCTATCTCGGTATGACCAATGGCTTATATTCAGCTACTAGAACAACTAATTTGAAAGATCCCAATAGTTGGAACATCCTCATACCAAGTTTTAATCATGAGATTACCTCAATGGTGTTAATAGATGACCAATTATCTTTCACAACCAATACTGGAATTTTTGAATATAACCTTAGCACAGCAATATTGTATGAAAATGAATTTTCTTATGAATTGGAATTAGCAAATGATCTTTTTATTACGTCTGAGGGAAAATGGTTTACTGATCAAAATAAACTCTATTTGAAAGGTGAGTTGAATGATCATTTCATAAGTGATAATCACTATGTTTCAAGTTTCGTTCATTTTTCCAATCAATTGATTGGAGGATCAAATAATGGATTTGTATTTATTGAAAACAATAATAATTCAGGTTATAGTAAAGATCGCTTCCTTCCCAACACTCCCTCTACAGGTAGTTTTTCTGCAATCACTATATTAGATGATGGCCGACTAGTTGGAGGAAGTGGAAATGGAATATCTATATATGATGGCTTAGGGTGGCGAAACATTTTAGAGATAAAGACCAATGGCACATTATCAATTAATAATTCGATTGACTATAATTATTTTCTTGCAGACACTGTTGGTTATGATTTTGGTGAATATATTGCAGATATGGAACAAGGACCAGATGGTCTAATCTATTGTGCTATTCGTGGTTCCAGGGTATATGCTAGTAATCCTCCTAGATGGAGTGGAGGTGTAATTATATTGGATGTCGATGATCCAAGTAATATCAGCACCATAGATACAACCTTCCTTAGTTATCATACCACATCAAACAGTTCTATTCCCTACCAGGTTACACTTGATATTGAATTTGATAATGATGGCAATCTATGGATAGCCAATCCATATTGCATTAATGGCAATAATCCCATCCATGTAAGATCAGTTGATGGTACTTGGAAACATTACGGTTCATCAGAAACATCCACTAGGATAAGTCAATCACCATCATCAATTGTTTTTGATTTATGGGGAAGAACTTGGGTATCTGCCTTTCAAGCAGAGGAAGCGAATTTAGGTATATATCCCAATGGCGGAATTTCAGTTCTATCTTTTGATGGTAATCCTTATAACCCCAATGAGATATTGTGGAATGTCATCGATTATTCAGGCACTGTATGGTCATTGGGTATGGGTGTAAATAATAGATTATACTATCTGACACCATCTGGATTGAACTATTATGATATAGAGAATAATTACAACCCCATTATTCGTGAAAATTTGAATTCATATTTTCCAAATATCTCTTTTGGAAATGGTGCAGGAATATCCATTGATTCACATGGAAATATTTGGACTCACTCGCCTACGCAAGGTGTTCATATTCTATTAGAAAATACATCCTACTGGCCTGATATAAATGGTTTTAGGACAAGTAATAGTCCACTATTGTCAGATGAAGTGAGGGATATTGATTTTGATGAGGAAAATAACCTTGCTTACATTGCAACAAGTAAAGGTGTGAATATCTTAAGAATACCTTTCGGCAAGCCAAAATTGGATTATCAGAGTGTAAAGATTTTCCCAAGCCCTTTTTATATTCCATCTCAAAAGGCAATGAAAGTAGATGGTCTCATTTATGGTTCCTCAATGATGATAACAACACTTGATGGGAATGTTGTACGCCATATTAGATCATCAGGGATAGAAATAGATGGAGATCAACTATCTTGGGATGGAAGAGATAATCATGGTGATTATGTATCTACCGGTATTTATCTATTATTGATCTATAATAGGGATGGTTCACGTTTTGAGGAGAAGATAACTGTATTAAAACAGTAGAAAAATCTATTTTTTACTTATAAAATCAGGGTAGAAGACCAAAATCTTCCTCAAATTCATTTGCTATTTTCTTTATCATCTTTATTCTATTATCATGTTTCATGAATGCGCTCTTCATTGCAATTATAGTAACCTCTCTAAAATCACTTAGGTTAAACTGGAACAGTTTATGTGCTAACATAAATTCTTTTGTAAGTGTTGTATTGGATATAAGACGATTATCTGTATTTAAAGTGACTCGCATACCCTGCTTGTAATAGTATTTTAAAGGATGATATTTAAGTGATCTGATACTTCTTGTTTGCCAGTTAGATGTGAGACATATCTCAAGTGGTATACGATGATCAATTACATAGTTCATTAAGCCTTTATCTTCCCTTAGCCTTGTTCCATGTCCTATTCTGTTCGCACCACATTGATGTATCGCTTGGTGTATGGATGATGGGCCAAAGGCCTCCCCAGCATGTATAGTGGCATTGATATTATTGTTTCTTATTAAATAAAATGCTTCTCTATGTTCTTTTGCAGGAAAATTCTCTTCTGCACCTGCAAGGTCAAATCCCACTACTCCACGGTTTTTATATCTTACAGCCAGGTCAGCTAATTTTAATGATGCTTGTGGAGAGATATGCCTAATGCCACATACAATAATGCCAGATTGTACTCCATAAGCTTTCTCTCCTTTTTTCAGACCTTTTTGAACAGCCTCTATAGCATTGTCCAAGGTCATTCCTTTTTTTGTATGAAGGATAGGAGAGTAGCGGACCTCAATATAACGAACATTTTCTTTTGCCACGTCTTCAATTAATTCAAATGCAAAACGAAAAAGTGCTTGAGGTGTTTGCATTACGCTCAATGTTATGTCAAAACGTTTGATGTAATCTTCTAATGATCCACGGTTTTTCCCAATGCGAAGGTATTTATCCAAATCTCCAATGCTTTGGAATGGTAGTTTTACCTTCTCTATTGTAGCTTGCTCGATTATAGATTTAGTCCTGAGGCTACCATCTAGATGACAATGCAATTCTACCTTTGGCAATTGTACAAGTAATTTTTGGGAAATTGATCTCATTCTGATTATTCAGTTCTTGAATGATGGTATAGCCACCAAATCGTGATAACTGCACTAATCATTGTCAGGCCTGTTACGAGGTCAGGCTGTAGACCAAGATCTATATTCTTTATTCCTGCACTTGCAACAAATGCCAATAAAATACCCATCAAGGATTCACCTGCTATAAGGCCAGATGATATTAGAACACCGTTTTGCAATATGCTATCGGGTTCCCTAGTGGCATTGGTTTTTGTTAATATAAAATGTGCCAACAAACCACCTACTAAAATGGGGGTAGAAAGTCCAAATGGCAGGTACATCCCTACTGCTATAGGCATAAGATGAAGCCTGAACTCTCCTGATCTATTCTTATTGAAGAGCAAAGAATCCACAATGAGAATGAGAATTCCTAAGACTGCTCCAATTGCCACCATATCCAATGGTAGATTACCCTTACCAAAAAAACCATCAGCAAGGCTTGCAAAGAGTCCAGCCTGCGGTGCTGCCAATTCTCTACCACCAATTCCACCAGGAGTGTTCTCATGAAGGAGTTGAAGGATAGGGGCCATTACAAGCGATGCAACACCAACACCAATTATCTGCATTATCTGCTGTCTGTAGGGACTAGCTCCAACTATCTGACCTGTTTTAAGGTCATTGCATACATCTCCCGATGTGCAAGCAGCACAACAGACTATTGCTGCAACTCCAAGGGTTGCCACCATTCCTTCTGTGCCTGAAAAACCAAAAATGTAGAGAAGCCCACCAGTAAACAATACTGCTGTTATTGTCATTCCTGAAACAGGTGAGTTAGAATTGCCCACCAGTCCAACAATGTAGGAAGCTACAGCGGTAAAGAAGAATGCCATGACAATCATGATAATTGTTGTGACAATTGTGATAGCCATATCATTAGTGATATAGTAGTAGACTCCTCCAACCAAAGACACTGCCAAGGCCGAGAAAATATTTATTGCTCTTGCAGGTATATCACGTTCATTATCAGGAATGTCATTTTGTATAGTTCCCTTCTGACTATCTACCAATATCTTGATTGCATCTACTAAACCTTTTCGGACCTTGAAAATAGAGGATATTCCACCTATAACCATTGCACCCACACCAATATATCTAATTTTTGTTGACCATAGGACCGACGCCCCTTCAAGAGGGTCTGAAGCATATTCAAGTCCATGACCTAATAATGGTATCCCAACTAGCCACCCTAAAAAACCACCAATAAAAATAAGAATAGCAATATTAAGTCTTACAATAAATCCAACTGCTAACAAAGCGGGTGAGATATCTCCTCCAAAGAAAAAGATTCTATTACCGATTAACATAGCTCCCTCTAGAACACCCTTTAATACTCCAAAAAAGGAAATTAAGATCTTGAACGCTCCACCTATCAATGTACCTTTTATAACCAAGCCAGCATTATTTGAACTTCCTATATCTTGACCAGCCTCAAGGACAGATGCACATGCCAAACCTTCTGGGTATTGAAGGTTATCCTCATTTTTTACAATAAAGACCTTTCTCATTGGTATCATGAACAAAATGCCTAATAGACCCCCTGTAAATGCGATAACGGTGGTCAGTATCGTGTCAAACTCTTTCCAAACACCAATAAGTATCAGTGCCGGCATTGTGAAAATAATGCCGGCAGCAAGGGACTCACCAGCAGATGCAGCGGTTTGGATTTGATTTGCCTCAAGAATGGAATCAGCATTTGATTCCTTATTGAATACCCGAATTTGTCTGAGTATGACCATTCCAATAACAGCTGCAGGAATGGAGGCTGAAACTGTCATGCCTGCTTTCAATCCTAAATAGACGTTTGCTGCACCCATTACAACTGAAAGAACAATGCCAATTAATATCACTCTTAGATTGATTTCTGGGATGGTAGAAGAATTATCTAACATTATAGCTCCAAGTATATTAAAAAAAAGGAATACTGTTTTCCATGCAAAACAATCTAAAGAAGCATTTAATTAGTTAATATAATTTTTTAATTTGATTTTAGTCAGGGGTGCCGTTTTGTACCAGATCAAACGGCTGAGAATAAACCCATTGACCTGATCTGGATCATGCCAGCGTAGGGAGACAAAATGTCTTATAAGGTTATTTTTTGTTTAGTTCTTCTTTTTACTACAAGTCTTTTCTCACAGATCAAGGGGAAAGTAATTAGCCAGGATGATGGCAAGGCTATTGTCGGAGCAAATGTTGTTGTAGATGGTGGTGGTACATCAACCAATAGGCTAGGTCAGTTTAGTATCGATATCCCCGTTGGTGCAAAAATTGAGTTCTCTCATTTAGGATATAAGACCTTGACCCAGGATGCTACAAAGGATATGATTATTTTACTTAAGCCATACCCGATTAATGTAGACGAGATTGTGGTATATAGTGGTTTAAATGATGAGTCACTTCAAAGATTAAGCCACAGTGTATCAGTGATCACAAATAATGAAATAAAAAAGTCGTCAGCACACCATTTTCAAACATTGACGCACCAAATCCCCAATTTGACCTGGGCAGGTGGTACAAGCCGCCCAAGATATTTTCAAATTCGTGGTATTGGGGAAAGAAGTCATTATTTTGGAGAGGGTGCACCAAATTTCTCTGTTGGTTTCATAATTGATGATATTGATCTAAGTGGTTTAGGAATGGTAGGACATCTCTTTGATCTAAAGCAGATAGAAATCTTCAAAGGACCTATGTCATCAGTATTTGGATCAAATTCATTAGCAGGTCTTATTAGCATTCGGTCACAAGAGCCCAAGGATTATTTTGAAAATTCATATTTATTCAGTCGTGGAACAGATAATCATGTATTAATCAGTAATGCAATTAATTTTAAGATGCATGAAAATCTTGGAATACGTATGTCGGGAACCTATAACTATTCAAATGGTTTTAGGAATAATATTCTAAAGGAAATAAGTGACTCTAATAAAAGAGAAGAATTGTTTTCCAGGATCAAGGTAAAATATAAACCTTCTAATAATATCAATATTCTCAGTACTCTCATTTATGCAAATATGGCCAATGGCTATGATGCTTGGGCGCCTGATAACAATACAAACTATAAAACCTATTCAGATGATGATGGTGAAGATAGTCAGAGAACCGTAGGTGGGTCTATGCGTATTCATATGTCCCTCAGTGAGGGTATGACCTTGACAAGCATAACATCATCATCAAAAACAGATCTTATACATTCTTATGATGGTGATTGGGCCAATGATAGTTATTGGTATGAGAAGCATGAATTTGATCCTTTAACAGAGGGATGGTCATATAAGTTTTATGATAATAATAAAAAGGATCGAAAAAATATTGCTCAGGAATTCCGTATCTCCATTAATGACATTATTCTTGGGATGTTCTATAAGGATATGGAAGAGTTAGATCAGGCAATTGGCTATTTGTTTGGTGGTTTGGGTACTGGTGCAAACAGCAAATTTGATTTTGAGGTTATATCAAGTTATGCTCAATTTGGTCTCGCCCTTTCTTCTAAAGTAAAACTCTCAACCAACTTTCGTATAGAGAAGAATATCATGGACTATTTTGGTACGACAATTGGAGTAGATGAGTCCTGGGAACCGGTTGAGTTGCCAACAGTAAGTTTCCATAATGACCATCTTATGACAGGATACAGGGTATCCTTGGTCTTTAAGAAAAGTAATGCTACTAGGTTTACTAGTAGCATTGCAAAGGGTTATAAATCAGGAGGAGTGAACCAACAGCCCTATCTTCAAATTGCAAATCGCTCCTATGAGCCAGAAGCATTGGTTACTACAGAAATTGGATTGAAGCATAAGACCAACATCCTTCGATCAAATATTACATATTTTTATGGTTTCAGGCGAGATCAGCAAGTTTCAATATCAAGTCAACAAGTTGAAGGGGACCCAAATAGTTTTATCTATTATACCAGCAATGCAGGGTCAGGAACTATCAATGGTCTAGAGATGGAAAACAAATTTAAATTATCAAAGAATTTCATTCTCGGTCTATCTGGTGCATATCTAGATACTTGGATTGATAATTATAACTATTATATTGCTCATGGAGTCAAAGTATCAGCTGGAAACAGAGGAGCAGCGATGGCTCCTAAATTTAGTGGGTCTATGAATCTAACTTATGAAAGTAGTTGGGGATTAACGAGTTACTTGGTAACAAATTATAAAAGTGATTATTACTATTCGGATAGCCATAATGAAAGATCCACCTCATATTCTACGACAGATCTGTCACTTTCTAAGAAAATGAACAAAGCTATGACCATAACTTTCTGGAGTAGAAATATCTTTGATGAAAGATATACTACGCGCGGTTTTTATTTTGGGCTTATACCTCCAAATTATACCAAGCAGTTATTTGAAAGTTATGCAGATCCTCGACAAACTGGGTTCACCATAAAGTGTCAACTATAATATATTGGATGAGGATTACTCATAATTTTATGCCAATTACATTTGTCAGGTTCTGTCTTTTCTTTTCTAGTTATATTTAAGTTAGGTTACCAATGTTTGGCCAAATAACAGAACAATTTCAAACGATCTTTAAAACTATCCGTGGTCTTGGAAAGATAACGGATTCTAATGTCAATGAGACCGTTCGACAAATTCGCAGAACACTTATTGATGCAGACGTGAATTTTAAAGTTGTTAAATCCTTTATTTCTAGGGTTGAGAAAAAGGTGACCGGTACCAAGGTCCTTAATTCAATCAAGCCAGGAGAGCAGTTTATAAAGATCATTCGAGATGAGCTAGCTGGTCTACTAGGTTCTGAAAAAAATGATTTGAAACTTAAAAACAAACCCTCTGTCATATTATTGACTGGATTGCAGGGTGCTGGGAAGACAACTACTGCTGGGAAACTTGCTCTGATGTTGAAAGAATCAGGGAAATCAGTTATGTTGGTTGCTGCTGATATATATCGGCCTGCAGCGATTGACCAACTCTATAAGCTTGGGAAGAAGTTAGATGTTCCAGTTTACAAGGAGGATATAAATGATCCATTGATAATTTGTACTAATGCTATTCAAAATTCTCGTTCCTTGAAAAATGATGTGGTAATTATTGATACTGCAGGGAGGCTTCACGTTGATGATGAAATGATGGATGAGATAAAGGCCATTGCAAAGAACCATTGTCCTGATGAGATATTGTTTGTTGTTGATGGTATGACAGGACAAGATGCAGTGACGTCGGCTCTAGCATTTAATGAGGCATTGGCATTGAGTGGTGTAGTGTTAACGAAAATGGATGGTGATACAAGGGGTGGCGCTGCGGTCTCGATCAAGGAGATTACAGGTATACCAATAAAATTCATTGGAAATTCAGAATCTATTGAAGGCCTCCAACCATTTGATCCTAAAAGAATAGCCGATCGCATCCTTGGTTTTGGCGATATTGTATCACTTGTTGAAAAGGCACAGAAGGTCTTTGATGATGAAAATACCGAAAAAATGAATAAAAAACTTTCGAATGACTCCTTTGATCTAAATGATTTCAAAATCCAATTAATTCAATTAAAAAAAATGGGACCTATGAATCAAATCCTTAGTTTAATACCAGGAATGGATTCGAAAGCAATGAAACAATTCACTATGGATGACCGTCAACTTAATTGGACTGTGGCAATAATTAATTCAATGACAATAAATGAAAGGAAAAAGCCTGAAAATATAAATGGAAGCCGTAGATTACGTATATCAAAAGGTAGTGGAAGATCAGTACAAGAGGTTAATGCACTATTGAAACAATTTTACCAATTGAAAAAAATAATGAAAAAAATGAAAAACTATAACAAGATTAAATTGCCGAATTTGGCAGATTTAGGAAAGTTTTAATTAAGGGAGTATTACATTGGCGACTAAAATAAGACTGAAACGAATTGGACGAAGAAACAGACCATTTTACAGAATGGTTGCAATGGATTCACGTAATCGTCGTGATGGTGCAGCCATCGAAGAATTGGGTTGGTATAATCCACTAGATACAGAGCGCGCATATGAACTAAAGGATGATAGAATCTTACATTGGTTGGGCGAGGGTGCTCAACCAACAGACGCTGCAAAGAAATTGCTACGTCGTGCTGGGCTTAATCATCGTTGGCATCTAATACAGCAAGGAATGGAAGGGGCTGAGTTGGAGAAAGAGATGAAGAAATGGGAGTTGAATCGAGAAGATGTCCTTAATGCACGAACTGAAAGAGATGAGAAAAAAGCCAAAGAAAATGCAAAAAAGGAAGTAGAGGCTGCACCTCCTGAGGATGCAACAGATGATACTCCAAAAGAAGAGAATCCTGATGGTGTTGGTGATGATGCATCTGCCAAAGAAGAAGATGCGAAAAAAGAAATATCCGATGATAGTCCTTCAGACGAGGCATCAATGGAAGAGGAATAACAGCCAAAACATTTTATTAGTTAGAAAATGGAGGACGCTATGTTAGAGTTCATTGAACAGGCAATCAAGCTCCTGGTAGATAAGCCAGATGAAGTAAAAGTTGATGTTGTAGAGACAGAGCAACGTATTATCTATGAGTTAACGGTTGGTGAAGGTGATTATGGTAAGGTCATAGGCAAGAGTGGAAGAAACATTTCTGCAATACGCACCCTGGTCTTTGCTATTAATGCCAAGGAGGGTGGTAAGCGTGCAAGGCTTGACGTTATCGATTAGATGAAGGTCTGTATTCATCCAATAGCAACCATAACCAAGACTTCTGGACTGGATGGTAATGTTAGACTCCGTCCTTTATCTAGATATTTTGATGACTATATCGAAAAAAATAGGCTTATGTTGGGTAATACATCAGAGCATTCTGAAATTGTTCGTCTTGAACTAATATTGGGTCTTGGTAAAAAACGTCAGTTTAAATTTAGTGGAGTGAATACCGCCTCTGATGCAAAAAGAATAATCGGGCAAACACTTTTTGCCCAAGCTGATGCTGATGATAATATCAATTTGATCAGTAAAGATCTTTTGGGCTATAGTATTGTCACCGATAGTGGACTTTTTGTTGGAGAGCTCAAAGATGTAATGTGGTTACCTAACAATGACGCATATGTTATTCAAAATAAGGGGAAGGAGTATTTAATACCAATTATTCCCGAGGTTATAAAAAAATTGGACCATAAGCTTAAAAGGGTAGTCATTACCCCTATGGACGGTCTTTTGGATTGAAGAAAATAGCAGTAATTACTCCTGTACCAGAAGTAATTAAGACCTTAATAGATAATAGTATGCTTAGAAAAGCTATCGAAAATAAGGTTGCCCAAATTCATATTGTCAATCTGAGAGAATTCGGCCTTGGTAATTATCGGCAGATAGATGATGCTCCATTTGGTGGTGGTAGTGGAATGGTAATGATGCCAGAACCATTGATAAACGCAATAGAACATGCATTGAATCTTGTCGGGCACTCTGAAGGTGTAAAAGTGTTTTACCCATCACCTCAAGGCAAGTTGTGGGATCAGACATCGGCTGAAGATTATAGTAAATCGGAGAAGATAATTTTTATTTGTGGCCACTATAAAGGTATAGATGAGCGGGTGATCGAAAAATATGTTACAGATGAATATTCCATTGGAGATTTTGTTATGACAAGTGGTGAGATACCTACTATGATAATGCTAGATAGTATTATGAGACTAGTCCCTGGGACTCTCAATAATATTGATTCTGCTTTATCTGATACATTTTCATTGGGCTTATTGGACCACCCGCATTATACTCAGCCCCGAATTATTGAGGATAAAGCAGTTCCAGATGTATTAATTAGTGGACACCATAAAAAAATTAAATCTTGGAGACAAGAGCAAAGAGAAAAACGCACCAAAGAAAAAAGACCAAAGCTTTGGGAAAGATATACACAGTTTAGAGAATCGGAGAATAATAATGAACAAACTTCATGAAGTGACAAAGGACTTTTTAAAGAATGATATACCCGAATTTGATTCGGGGGATACCGTTGCTGTCAATGTTCGAGTTCGAGAAGGAAATAAAGAACGCATACAGAAATATGAAGGCATCGTTGTTGGTAGGCGGGGAGGAAAGGGCCTTGATGCGTCATTTACCGTACGAAAAGTAACCAATGGGGTTGGTGTAGAGAGAATCTTTCCTCTGCATTCTCCAATGCTTGCATCTATCGATGTTAAACGCCGAGGAAAAGTGCGTAGGGCAAAGCTCAATTATCTGAAGAATGTAACAGGGGCAAAAGCAGCACGAATCGAAGAAAAACGATAAAATAATATCTAAAAGAGAAGAAGGCCCTCGCTATGAATTGATTTTTTGGCAAGGGCTTTTTTATTATGTTTCATAATAAGAATATCATATTGGCTATTGTGTCACTCTCTCATTTGGTTGTTCATGCTCAAATGATGGTGTTTCCTACCTTGATTCTAGTTTTTTCTTCTGAATATAATTTGGGAATGGATGTTCTTGGATTAATGGCCGCGACAGGAACATTCATGTTTGGACTT
>PVBE012714726.1_pt1 | contig 12648 bp, 11 predicted proteins | sample 1631181 | NCBI WGS metagenome assembly PVBE01 (sample SAMN08397723, study PRJNA350692) | Marine metagenome, whole genome shotgun sequencing project. | isolation source: water | place: Pacific Ocean | collected 2012-04 | reverse complement strand
GGACTTCCCCGCTCCGAAAAAATGCGCTACAGGACACAGCTGCGGGTCGTCCGCTGAATCGGGCTGGCCGGAGGATAGGAGTCTTACGGATTCTCTTTGCGAAAAATTCAGGCCATGGTCGAGCGCAGCGCATAGAGAGGTTTCTCATCACCAGGGCGGCGTGCCGCACCGAAACATCTGAGTTTTGTGAGAAATCCAGGCTACGACGGGTCGGCGGCCTCCCGAGCGACCTGCGCTGCGTCCTGAATGTGGCGGGACATCAAACGGCAGGCCTCTTCCGCGTCACGGCGCTGAATGGCGTCAAGGATCTTGAGGTGATCATCAAACGGCCGAGCCGAACTCGGACGACTGCGCTCCAATTCCATCGAGTTGCAAAGATGAAGCTGGGACTCAAGGGGCGCCCATATCTGGGAAAGCCGGTCGTGCCGTGCAAGATTGAACAACCGCCTGTGGAAATCCATGTTCACGACAACGACCTGCTCGACCTGCCCTGGACCCGAGGCGGCTTGAAAGCGGCGGACGCCCTCCACGAGCTCTTCGATCTCTTCATCCTCCGCCAGTTTCACAACCCGCTGGACCGCAAGAAACTCCAACGCCTCACGCAGGCTGTAGATTTCCTCGACATCCGCCACGGTCGGCTCGACAACGAAAGTCCCGCGGTGTACGTTAATCACCACAAGGCCTTCCGCCGCCAAAAAACGGAGGGCTTCCCGAATCGGACCCCGACTGACGCCCAACTGCTCGGCCAGCTCGGTCTCAACCAACCGCTGGCCCAATTCGAATTTGCCTTCCAGAATCGCCGCCCGAATGGATCCGACGACGTTTTCTGCAAGAAGGCTTTTCCGGAGGGGTTGTAAACTGGCGATGGCCATAAGGCATATTCCTTTCATAACTAGGGGGAGATTTTGTATTTCGATAACTGATTATGCATTTTTGTATTCAAATGTCAAGGATGGTTGGTGGATGTTACTACAATTTTCTCGAGAATACTGATTTCTGACAAGCCCTTCTACGCACGGCGAAGATGGGCATGGGCGAAGGGCCTCATCCAACCCACGCGACCCTAATCGTGGATTCCAAAAATCGATCCGCTTCCGTCAGGATCAGATAATTGTTATGAGATCCGCCTACCCAATAAACCCGGCTTAGAACATCGCGGCTGTTCGCGATCGCTATTTTCCCGCCAGGGGGTCTGGGAAAACGGCGATGATGGATCCGAAACGGTGACGGAACGTGACGCCCGACACGACGGGACGGGACGGCTCGGGAGCGCCGAGGCGAAGGGTCAAGGGGAAAATCCGCTTTTTGCTTTGCAGGCCATTTCGATCCACGGCCGTTACGGTCAGCGTCATCCGCAGACCGTCGAACCGCCCCGGATGCCGAAGAACATCCGGACCGCCCGTGTCGAGCTCCAGATATCCCGCCAACTTGCCAATCTCGTCATTTTCGAATCTTTCCTGCCCCTCCTTCGGGGCCTTCCTGGGAAAAGCAAGGCTGATCGCGCCGCGTGAGGAACCCCCGGGGCCCTCTTGAAGAAGCTCCCATTCCAGGGTTTTCAGGTTTTTATCCTCATCCTCCAGAACGAGGTAGAGATCCCAGATCTCCCCCGGCGTCAGGTTCCGGGCCGCCTGCGCGAATATGATCCTCGGAGCCGGATTCGGCCGTTTTATGGAACGACCTCCCGACTGACCCGGGACCGACCCTTTTCCGGACGCCTTGCCATCGGACGCGTCCTGGGGCCGGGCGTCATCGAGGGGCAGGTTCTTGGGCTTGAGAAAATCGGGGAGTTGAGCAAACGCCCTCGGCGCCCTCACCGCCGTCGGAAGCACGATGAGAAACGCCGCAACAAAAATCGTCCGTCTGAGGATCCAGGATCGGGCGGGACATCGCATCAGTCGCACTCCCTCATCCCCTTCGCCCTCTTGGGTTCGGCCGTGGATTCGCCAAGACAGTCACAAATTATATCCGTCTTCAATGCCCGCGCCACGAAACCTGAGACCGGGTTTTTCACCGCCCGGCGCGCCCGGTCCCATTCGGCCGGACTCTTCCATCTTCGGGCCGCCCCCCCCTACCCCCAGAAACCGGATTGCATTACAATCGCTTCTTTCCCGCGGGCGGCGGGCGTGATTCAATGGCCCCGAGCCGGAGTGCGGAATTGGACGAAGAACCGAAGATCACCATCGTCATCCCGGCTCTGAATGAAGAGCAGAATATTGAGAAATCGCTCAGCACGCTGGAAGAGAAGCTTCTCCTTCCTCACCGGGTGATTGTGGTCAACGACAACTCGGACGACCGGACGGTGGAGATCGTAGAGAGGATTTCCGGCGACCGTCCGAACATCCGCTTGGTCAACAGCTCCCGTCCGCGCGGGATCACCAACGCCCTCAAATCCGGTTTCGAAAGCGTAGACACCCCGGTCACCGTGGTGATGATGGCCGACCTTTGCGACGACCCGGAGACCGTGCCCCGGATGTACGAAAAGTTCGAAGAAGGATACGATCTCGTTTGCGCTTCCCGATACATGCCCGAAGGCAGACGCCTGGCCGGCCCGGCCCTTCAGGGATTCTTCTCCCGGAACGTCTGTTCAAGCCTGAGAAAGCTCACCGGCATTCCGACCCATGATGTCAGCAACGCCTTCAAGATGTACCGGACGGAGATCCTGCGGACGACGCCCCTGGAGGAGGCGGGGTTCGCCTCATCGCTGGAAATCTGCGTCAAGGCGTTCCTCAAAGGCTTTCGAATCACGGAAGTCCCCACCACCTGGAAAGGCCGGACGGCGGGGACTTCGAGCTTCAAAATGCTGAAGGTCGCCCGAAGCTACTTCCGGTGGTACCTGTGGGCCATCTTGCTGAGGAACCACAGGTTCTGAGCCGTGAAACCCGCCGCCTCCCCGAATGAACCGCGCCCGCGGCCACCGCCCGCCGCTCCGCGCTCCCTCCGGATTCTTGGGATCGCCGTCGCGTTTCTGTTCCTGGCTCTCGTCTATCAGTGGGGGGCGGGGGCGTCGGACCGCCTGGGCGGTCGACGGGCGATCGGTCTGGTTCAGGAACGGTTGAACACCAACCTCACCGAGGGCGCCGCCAACACGGACGCCCGCTCTTACGACTGGATCGCCCGAAAAACCGCCCGCGATTTGTATCACGTCAAACAAAACCTCGTCCTGGATCGGATCTGGCGGTACGACCGGTGGGAGAACTTCTGCTGGCAGGTTCGGCTTTCCGTCGAGGACGTCCGCATGGTGGACTGCCGGGCTATCCGTTGGGATAAGAGCCCTCGGCGGTATCAGGGCCGCTGAGCCGCAGGCCCGCGCGGAGAAGATACGCCGCAATCCCGGCGAACACGAGGATGAAGAGCGAAAGCTCTATCGCCCGCTCCCGGACGCCGAGGGCCACCTGCTGCATCAGGTAGTAGAAGGAGTTCGCCCCCCCCGACAGGTGCGCGAGCTCCATCTCGATTCTCTTCTGAAACCTCCTCGACAGCTTTGCGACCTCAAGGGGCGGATTCGTCCGGAACAAGGCCAACGCACGCTCAAACTGCCGGGCCGCCTCCAGCTTGAAGCGGGGGCTTTCCAACCGCTTCAACGCCATTGCCAAATCGAAGTGAACCAGCGCGTCCCCCGGCAGCCAGGCGATGGCCTCTTGGAAGGCCGCCGCGGCCTTTGCAGGGTCCGCCTTGGCCAGGTAGGCCTTGCCCAGCTCCCGGGCCTTGGCGCTTCGCTTTTTCCGGTAAACTGGGCGGTTTACATCAAATCGGTCAAGCCCCGCTTGAATCCGCTGTCGGAACGACGCCCGCTCTTCGCCCGCCATGCTGACCGCCCGCTGGGCGAACAGGGCATCGGCCCTGCGGAAGTGCCTCAGGGCGTCCTCGTCGCGACCCTTTAACCGGGCATAGGCCTCGGCGAGGCGAAGGTGGAGACGGGGATCGTTCGGCGCGTAAACGAGCGCTTTCTTGTATTGATTTCCGGCCTTGTCGTACCACTTTCCGTTGAAATGATATTCCCCGACCGAGACGTAGGATTGCACCAGCATGTTGCGCGCCCGATCGTACGCAGGGACCAACTCCAACACCCGCGTCAGCAGGCGTTCTCCTCCCGGCTGGTTCTTTCGCATCCTTTCGGAGCCGATGCTGGTCAGCTCCTTCGCCAACGCCAGACGCGCCTTGGAATCCCGGGGGTTCTTCATCATCAACTTGTCAAGGGACAAAATCTCCGGCGCGCCGCTCAACCCCCTCTTGTCCTGGGGAATCAAGAATCCCACCACGTTCCAAAGCGCGTCCTTGGGATGAGCGGCGTCCAGTCGCCCAATCTCCCGCAGGACGTTCGACGCGACGGGAAGACGCTTGAGCGCCGCCGCATATGCCCGGCCGGCGCGCGCGTTGAGATTCAAGGCCTGAAAGTGGCGGCCGAGGGCATAGTGCCCCTGCGGCTCTTTGGGGCATTGACGGATGCCCATGCGGATGAGATTTTCCCGGACGCTGGGCGCGGCGGCTTCGGCCGCTCTCAGATATTTCTCCGCCGCCTTCGGGCATTCCACCGCTTCTTCCGCCCGGACCTGCCCGGGCGACAAGGACGCGACGCCCAGCAAAATACCCGCCAGCGGCCCCGCAACACGGCCGGGCAGCCCGCGATCCGAGCGCCTGTCTTGGCCTGAACCAACCCCGCTGATAGCCATCACCCGAATTTCCCGTGAATGCCCCGTCCCCTTCGAGATATCCCGGCCAGTCTGCCGGGCCGCCGGGATGACGCCGGAAACCGGTGGGCCGGAATCAGTCCGCCCCCATCAGAGGTGAAGGACAGGGGCCAGCGATTCGCTCAAATCCTCCTCGGCGACGAACGCGGCGGTCAGCTCCTCATCCTGGAACACCTGGCTAGCCACGCGGCGCACGTCCTCCCGGGTCACCTTCTCCAGCACCCCCAGCTCCTCCTGAAGCGTCCGGACCTCCCCGTCCAGCAGGAGACCCTCGCCGTTTCGCTCGGCGAAGTCGTCGGATTCCTCCCGCACGAGCAGAAGACCCCGCAGATGTTTTCCGGCGGCTTCAAGCTCATCATCATCCACCAGTTCTTCCCGCAGCCGGGCGGCTTCCGCCAGGATGACGCGCGTCGCCTCGAGGGCCTTATCCGACGCGACGCCCGCTTTCAACTCCAGATAGCCTGTATCCGTAAAGCGGTGCGCGCGCGAGTGCACGCTGTACGCCAACCCGCGCTTCTCGCGCACCTCGTCGAACAGCCGGCTGGACATCTTCCCGCCCAGGATATCGTTCAGCAGACGGAGCGCCGGGAGATCGGGATGGTCCCTCCCCGGGGCCCGAAACCCGATGGCCAGATTGACCTGGTCGGTCTGGCGGACGACGCCGCAAATCCGCCGATCGCTCTTTTCCGGCAGGGCCGGGCGGGCGGGCGCGGCGTCCTCGGCCGGCCGCGAACCGAAATGCTCCTCGGCCAGGTCCTTCATCGTCCGGTGATCCAGCCGGCCCGCGGCGGAGATGACCGTATTCGCGGGCTGGTACCAATCGGCGATGAGCGCCCGCATGTGTTCGGTCCGGATTCGGTCGATGGTTTCCCGGTTTCCGATGACGCCGACCTGGAGATTGAACATGGTGGTCTCCAACCGATCGCTCACCACAAACCGCGGCATGTCCTCGTACATCTTGAGCTCTTCCTGAATGACCTGGCGCTCCTTTTCCCATTCCCTCGGGTCGAGCAGGCTGTTGCCGAGGACATCGGCGTAGACCGGCAGAACCTTCTCCAAGACCTCCGCCGGCGCGACGAAGAAATAGCACGTCCGCTCGGGTCCGGTGTTGGCGTTGATCGTCGCCCCCACGCCTTCCATTTCCTGGGCGATCTGGAGATAGGTGCGCGTCGGCGTGCCCTTGAACATCATGTGCTCGAGGGCGTGCGAAACCCCGACGATCTCGTCGGCTTCGTGCCGGCCGCCGCACCCGAAATAGACATGGAACGCCACGGCTTCGGTGTTCGAGCGTTCCTGCGTGACGATGCGGATTCCGTTGCTGAGTGTATCCGTTTGAAGATCCATTCGGGCGTCGCTCATTCCGTTCGGGTCCCGGCGTTCGGCCGCTCGGAAATTCTCCGAGACGGATCCTCCGCCCCGATGCCGCATTATAGGCAACCGTTGAATTCTCAACAACAGGCGGTCCGCGTGCCCGGAACGCGGGATATTCATTGACTTGCGTCCGGCAATCTTCTACGTTGATACGTTGTTTTTTCCTCAGAACGTTGCGGCGAAGGGAAAAGAAACCCCGAAGGGGCGTCCGGCGGCGGAAGGCCCCGGGCAAAGTCGCCCGCCGGAGGAGGAACCGAAGAGCGATGATTACGGTAGGTCTTTATTACGACGTAAAGCCCGGCAAAGAGACGACCTTCGAAGAGAAATTTGAAGAAGTGCTGGGAGTGCTTTCTTCCCAATCGGGCCACAAAGTCAGTCACCTCTACCATCAGGTCAAGCGGCCCTATTCATACGCCATTCTCTCCGAGTGGGAAAACCGGGAGGATTTCGTAGGCTTCATCAAAAGCGACCTTTTCAAACAAGTCACCGACTGGGGGCTGGATGAAGTTTTGGAAAATCGTCCCACCCACAAAGTGTACGGCCACGAGGGCGACCTGAAATGAGGTCGGCGCCTCGAAGTTGGGGAAACCTTGGGTCTCTTCACCGCGCCGGAAGGCGGGTCCGAGGTTGGAACGGATTGTCCCGGGGCGCCTTCGCCCGCTCCCGGATGCCCCTTGAGCGCGCGAAAGCTCCGGTTCACCGCCTTGGTGATCGACGGCCCCCGGACTTCTCCACGAGAAAATCGTCCCGCCCAAGCCGCGCCTGAGTCCGTAATCGCGTAAAAGGCTTTTCACCTTCACGCCAAACCGGTAGAATCACGACACCCAGCGGACAGCGCCGCCTCTCGCCCTTGAACGCCCGAGGCCGGGAGCGCGATTAGGCGTCAAGCGAAGGTCGATTGGACGGAACCTTATTGCGTCAATCTGAAAACAAAGGAGTTCATCATGGATCTCGGGCTTCAAGGGAAGGTCGACATCATCAACGGCGGCAGCAAGGGCATCGGCAAAAGCTCGGCCGTGTTTCTGGCCGAGGAGGACGCCGAGGTCGGCATCTGCGCCCGTAATCAGGCGGGCATGGATGAAGCCGCGAAAGAGATTCGCGACAAGACCGGAAAGGAGATCTTCACCGTTCAGGCCGACACCACCCGGGAGGCCGACGCCCGGAACTTCGCCCGGAAATGCATCGAGCACTTCGGTCACGTGGACATCCTGATCAATTGCGCGGGCAGCTCGCCCGGCGGGACGATCGACCAGATCACCGAAGCCGACTGGATGGAAAGCCTCAATCTGAAGTTCATGGGCTACGTGCGCTGCACGACGGCGATCGTCTCCCATATGCGGGAGCGCAAGTACGGGCGGATCGTCAACGTCATCGGCAACGACGGCATCAAGCCGATCCATTTCGAGCTCACGCCCGGCGCGGCCAACGCCGCCGGCATCAACTTTACGCTGGCGATGTCCGAGTCCCTGGCGCTGGACAACGTCCTCATCAACGCCGTGAACCCCGGCCCGGTGGACACCGACCGCTGGTGGGGGTTGGTGGACACCATGGCCAAGGGAAAGGGCTGCACCCGGGAGGAAGCCGCGCAGATCGCCCTCAAGAGCCTTCCGCTGGGCCGGTTTTGCACGGCCGATGAGGTGGCGGGAATTGTCGTGTTTCTCGCTTCGGAGCGGGCCAGCTACATCACCGGGGCCTCCATCACAGTCGACGGCGCCCAGCGCAAGGCCCTGATGGACGTCTAGCCCGCGCGCGGTCATTAGGGATCGGTGCGGAGAATCTTATCCATAGAGAGAGATGCGGGCTTTGGATGGCCCCATCCCGAACCAGGAAGGGAGAAAGACCGTGTCCAACGTTCAGCTCGGCTTCGCGTGCGCGGATTACGACCGGACCCGATACATCGAGGACGGAACCGTCAAGCCTACCGGGATCGACCTCAACTATATCCGCTTGCCGGTGGAAGACATCTTCTGGCGGCAGAGCAAGTTCCAGGAATTCGACGCGTCGGAGATGAGCTTCTCCGCCTACCTCATCTTCCGTTCCCGGCCCAACCCGCCGTTCAGGGCCATCCCGGTCTTTCCCTCCAAGTTCTTTCGGCATTCGTGCGTCTTCATCAACAAGAACGCCGGAATCGAGAAGCCCGAGGACTTGGCGGGGCGGCGCATCGGCGTGCCCGAATACGCGATGACGGCCATCGTCTGGCTCCGGGGGACCTTCCACAACGAGTACGGCGTGGATCAGACCGGCGTCACCTGGGTGACGGGGGGCCTGGAGGAATGGGGCCGAAAGGAGCGCGTCGACCTGAACCTGCCCGACTCTATCACCGTCGAAAGCGCGCCCGCGCCCAAGACCCTCAACGAGATGCTGGACGCGGGCGAGATCGACGCCCTGTTCACCGCCCGCGCGCCCTCCGCGTTCAGCCGCCCGGGTTCCAACGTCGTCCGCCTCTTCCCCAATTTCAAAGAGGTCGAGATGGACTACTACAAGCGGACCGGGATCTATCCCATCATGCACCTTGTCGTCATCAAGGAGTCGATCCTCGCGGAGCATCCCTGGGTCGCCCAGAACCTCTATGAGGCCCTATGCGAATCAAAGGACATCGCCATCGAGAACCTGGAATCGACCGGGGCGCTGGGGGCGACCCTGCCCTGGCTCATCCACGAGATCGAATTCAGCAAACAGGTGCTCGGCGAAGACTACTGGTCTTACGGCGTCGAGGCCAACCGGACGACCATCGAGGCCCTGACGCAGTACTCTTTCGAGCAGGGGCTGGCCGAGCGGAAGCTTTCGGTCGAGGAGCTGTTCGTGGAATCGACCCTCGACGTCGCGAAGGTCTGAGCCGGCGATTTCCGCCTTGGATCGCGTGCGCTTCCCCAAGGGCGCTTACGAAAGTTGTAGCGCGGGGGCTTCAGCCTCCGCCTGTGTGTTTGGTCTGCCATCCCGCGATTGGCGGGGGCTGAGGCCCCCGCGCTATGACGATCCCGGAGATTTCTCGAACGAAAGGTCCGCCTTCGGCGGAAATCGAAAGGGGTTGCAGGATTTCGGACGATCCCACGGCCCGTCCCGTTTTCTTCAGGGGACAGCCGACCGGTTGATCATGTCATAGACCTCGACCCGCCGGTCTCCGAAGATGTGGTTGAACTCGTTGAATTCCTTGTTTCTCGACCGCTCGGGCCGGATTTCGACGACCTGCCCTTCAGGATTCTCCTCGCCCGCCCGGACCAGGAGCCCGCCCCGGGGATCGACGACCTGGCTGCCGCCCGTGTAGGCCAGCGTCTCGCCGCCTTTGCGCTCATCCCGCCCCGTCCGGTTGCACGTCACGGCGAATACGCGGTTCTCAAGGCAGCGGATCAGCATCGCCTGGTGGCACAGCGTGAAGATCAGGTTCGCCGGATGGCAGAGGATGTCGGCGCCTTGCAGGGCCAGCATCCGGGCGGTCTCGGGAAAGATCCAGTCGAAGCAGATCATCAGGCCGAGCCGGACGCCGTCTACATCGAAGACCGGGGGCGGCGCCTGCCCCGGCTGAAACCAGCGCTTCTCTTCGTAGAACAGGTGAAGCTTTCTGTACCGCCCGACGCAACCCTCCGGTCCGACAAGGACGCAGGCGTTGTAGATCGCCTCGCCGTCGCGCTCGGCGATCCCGGCCGCGATGTGCGTCCCGCGCTCGCAGGCCAGGTGGATCAAGGCCGCGCACGTCTCTCCATCGGGGATCGGCTCGGCCAAATCCCGGGCTTCGCCCTCCGACACGAATTGATAGCCTGTGTTGAAGAGTTCCGGCAGGACGATCAGGTCCGCTTCCAGATCGGACAGGGCCTCGCGCACATGGGCCACGTTGCCCGCCGGGTCGCCGAAGACCGGCGCGAATTGATAGAAACCGACGCGCATCGCTCCCGCCCCCCCCCCGCCGCCTACTTGTCTTTGAAGGTGAACACGTTGCCTTTGAGGTAACCGGCCGCCTCATAGAGGTCCAGCATCGGGGGCGTCCCGGTCCCCATGGTGATCAGGTCTTCGGTGTTCTCGGCCGGATTGGCGAAGCCGTGCTTGACCCCGGCCGGGGCAAAGACCAGGTCGCCCTCCGTCACGTCGTGCCACCGGTCGTGCAGAAACACCCTGCCCTTTCCCCGAAAGATGAGGATCACGTCTTCGGCGACGGCATGGACGTGGGGCTCGAAGGCCTGGCCGGGCTTGAGCCGCGCCGAATGGGTGCTGAGCATCCGCGCGCCCATTCCGGGCCACACCAGGAGCCGCAGCGTGCCGTTGGGAAGCTCGTAGGCGGCTTTGCTGTCGTTGATGTTGAAGACCCCGCCCTCGCGTTGGACCTCCTCGATGGTCTTGTCTTCGCCGCGCTTTGAATCTGCATTTTCGGAAGCGGTCATTCACCTCGTCCCCGATCTTTTACACATTCCGGGATTAACCCAGCGTTAATCCGATGAAACATATCGCGATCGCGGTGTAGCGCGGAGGCGCGGGTCGGTTGACCCTCAGCCTCCGCGCCGCACGAAAGGCATCGACAACCACCGCGCGCCTAAATCTCCTTCCCCTCCGCTTTCATCCTTTGAATCTCGGCATAGACCTTCTCCGCCGTCAACGGCAGGTCCAAAATGCGGACCCCGCAGGCGTCATAGACGGCGTTGGCGATGGCCGCCGCGGTGGGCGCGAGACCGGGCTCGCCGAGCCCCTTGGCGCCGTACGGACCCTCATCATGAGGCACCTCGACGACCAGGGAGTCATAGGGCGGGCAATCCAGGGCCGTGGGGATCTTGTAATCGGCCAGGGTGGGATTGACGCACTCGCCGCCGTCGTACTGAAGCTCTTCGGAAATCGCGTACCCGAGTCCGGTCGCCAAGGCCCCCTCGATCTGGGCGACGCAGCTGATCGGGTTGATCGCTTTGCCCACGTCATGCGCCCCCACGAGCTTGGTGACCACGACGTCACCCGTCTCGACGTCCACTTCCACCTCGGCCGCCTGGGCCGCGTGCATCCAGAACGGCGTGGGCTTCGCCCCGTGGCCATCCTCGTCCAAAGGCGTCGTCTCGTTGTTGTGCGCCCCCACCCCCATGATGGGGGTCCCCTTTCCACCCTGCCGGTGGTTCCCCATGAGAACGTCGGGTATCGGCATCCCCTTTTCGGGATCGCTCTTGAAGCGGATCCTGCCATCGCGGACAAACAGGTCCTCGGGCCGGGCTTCCAGCTGCTCGGCCGCCCGTTCGAGAATCTGCTCGCGCGCGTCGATGGCGGCCTTCTTGATCGCGGGCCCCAGAATGAACGTCACGCGGCTGGCCGCGGTTCCCCAATCGAAGGGGCCGATGTCGGTGTCCGCGCTCCCCATGACCACCGCCTCGGGCTTGACCCCCAGCTCCTCGGCGACGATCTGGCCGAGCATGGTGTTCGAGCCCTGGCCGCAATCCACCGCGGAGGATTGAACGTTCACCGTCCCGTCCTCGTTGATCTTGAGGGTGGCCCCCGCCGAAAACGCGACCGTCGTCTTGTGCATGGCGGCGATGCCCCGCCCCCGCCGGATCCTGCCGTCGCTTGAGCGCTTCCGGGGCCAATCGATGGATTCGCGGGCCGCTTCCAGGCACTCCCCAACGGCGACACTGTGCAACTCTTGTCCCGTGCAGGTGACGTCCCCGTCGACGAACGCGTTCTTCAGCCGGAATTCGTAGGGGTCCATCCCGACCTGCTCGGCCAGCTCCTCCATGTGGACCTCGTGCGCCCAGCACACCTGGGGAATCCCGAAACCCCGAAAGGCCCCGCTCACGGTCTTGTTGGTATACACGCAAAGGGCGTCGACCCAGACGTTGGGGACCCGGTATGGTCCGGGCGAGCTGTAGCCCGCGTTCTTGGTGACCATGACCCCGCGCTCTGAATATGCGCCCGTGTCGAAGAGCACCCGGATCTTTCGGGCCAACAGCGTTCCGTCCTTTTTGACGCCCGTCCGGATGGTGACCTTCGAGGGATGGCGTAGCGAGGTCCCCTGAAAGGACTCCTCCCGCGTGAACTGGACCTTGACCGGCACGCCGCCCGTCTTCATCGCCAGGGCCACGGTTTCCGGCTGCGCCTGAAAATGCTTTCCCCCGAATCCGCCGCCCACATATGTGGCCATCACCCGGACCTTGCTCATCGGCATGTCCAGGCATTCGGAGAGCTTCAGCCGCGAAAGGTAGGTCGTCTGCGTGTCGGCCCAGAGGTTGAGCCTGCCGTCACGGGTGTATTGCGCAACGTGCGCGTTGGGCTCCATGTAGACGTGGTGGACGGCGGGCGTGGTGTAGACGCCTTCATGGACGATGTCGCTTTGTGCGAAACCCTCATCCACGTTCCCCGTCCGGATCTTGAATTGGTTCGCGATGTTGGTTCCCGCGACCGGGTGGAAGCCCGCAATGACTTCATAGTCCCCCAACTCCGGGTGGATCAGGAAGGCGTCCTCCTTCATGGATTCCTCCGGATCCAGCACGGCGGGCAACGGCTCATATTCGATTTGGACCAGGTCCAGGGCTTCCAGCGCGGCGTCCAGTTCCACCGCCGCAACGCCGACCACCGGCTCCCCACCGTACCGGACCCGCTCCACCGCCAGGGAGTTCTGATCGCGCAG
>PVBE011730627.1_pt1 | contig 12648 bp, 5 predicted proteins | sample 1631181 | NCBI WGS metagenome assembly PVBE01 (sample SAMN08397723, study PRJNA350692) | Marine metagenome, whole genome shotgun sequencing project. | isolation source: water | place: Pacific Ocean | collected 2012-04 | reverse complement strand
CAATATCATAGTGGATGGCATGAAAGTAATTACGAAGTTTATACACCTGTTTTACAAGATATTGAAGTAGGTTCTACAATCGACGATACACGATTTAGTGGAGTAACATCAGGTACAGTAGGACTAAATGGAAAATATGAAATAGATACCGGAACTAGTACACCATATTATTCAAGAGAATTTTATGTACATTTTGAAGGCAATAAATTTTCCTGGTATGTTAAAAAGAATGGCTGGTATCATCAAATTCCAGCAGAGCCAAACGAAACTAATCCTAGATTATATTTTCCATCTGGTAAAGATGTAACAATACAATATTTTAGTGAAACAGAAAAATTTAAAATTACTGATCCAGATGGTACGGTACCTGGCTCTGGAATTACTAATAACATTGTTAGCTCAGGAACAATAACTGTTAATATTGATAAAGCAACTCATCCAGTATTAAATTATAAAGCAAATGTAACAGATACTATTTTAGGCGAAATACACTTTTTTGATGAAAAACAAGAATACGGAAGACCCTTAGTATATAGAAATGGAATTATACAAAAAGAAGGAACACAAGTAGAAGCAGAGGCTAAAACTGCCGATTGGTATATGAATGGTTCAAAAATCACATTTCCATTTTTTACAACTGAAGGCAGCCAAGGTAGAACTATAACTTTTGATTCAACATCGGGTGATTATATTATACCAAGCGAAACTAGCAACGAATTAATAGAAGTTACTACAATACAAGAACACGATGTTATTAACGTTGAGTACTACATAGATAATCCTCGAGCAACTGATGTGTGGGATGACTGTGGACCTTTAAAAAATAATCCTAATTGGGATAATCCATTAAGTTTAAGTTATGGTAAATTATTTAAACATTTTACTACATGTTTACGAAAGCAACCATTACTTGAGGGTGCTTTTTCAGGTAAGAATAATTTTAGAAACATTAGAACATTTAATACAATACCCGGAACAATATTACAATATAAAAACCCAGGATTATTATCTGGATTATTATTAGATAACCCGTTTGCATCAATTATGCAAAGTGTTTTTTGGTATGCACAACAATACGAAGTGTTTAAATTTAAATTACTTAACACGTTTGATAATCAAATGTTAAGCAAGGACTATACAAACTTACCTTGTAGAACATTACTTGATGATGCATTAATTACATTAACTAAAGGAAAAACAAAAGGGTTTCCTTTTAGTTTAACAAGCCACATTGCATATAAAGGTTATACTGAGGAATCATATGTAGGTGACGGTACACAAACAGCATTTGCATTACCAACCGGATGCACATATGGTACAACGCCAACAAGTCAAAACATTGAAGTATATGTTGATAACATACTACAATTATACGGAACTCAAGCAGGTTATAATTATACTATTAGTTCTAACACAATTAACTTTAGATCCGATTCAATACCTGCGAACGAAAAAATAGTTTTAATTAGATATGCAGATGCAGTTGATGATAATTTTATACCACAAACACCAGCAAGTTTAGGTATTAATAGATTATTCAAACCATGTGTACGTGATTTTACAAGTACAAACAAATCTGTTGTTACTCATGCTCTTAAAATGCAAATACTTAACAATGGGCCACGTGCAATTAAAGTATACGATAATTTTAATTATTTTATACAAGGACATGATGGCAGTATGTATCCTGTAAGTGATCAAAATAATTTAACAAAATCGGAAAATGCACTATTAGAATTTGAACGAAGAATTTATAATCAAGTACAAAAATATAATACATTTGATACAAACGGAATATATCATCTTTCTATTACTAAAGACTTACGACAAACTGCTCCTAAGTTAATTAGAAAAGAATCAGGTGCTATTTGGCAAAAATTATTTAATATAGATCCATTTGAATTTACGTTTGATGTAACTGATAAATTTAGAGTAAATTATAATGATCTCAATAATTCCGGTCATGCATTAGGACTTATTAAAGAAAAATTTGGAACTTCTCGACCAGACATTGAACCATGGAGAATACTTGGATATCAAAAATATCCTGAATGGTGGGAAACTTATTATACGTGGAAAGATACTGCTAATGGTGGTGACGATACAAAACGTGCAAATCTTATAACGGCTATTCAAGCAGGACATTATAATAGTCCGGGCGATTCAACTAAAAACTTTGATTCACGTTATGCAATTGATTCCACAATAGTAGGTAATATTGTTTCTGTTACAGGTGAATTACAAGATCCTGTTACTGCAGGTATTATTTCCCCAGCAAGTTTTAATACATTATCAAAAGGACAATTAGTAAAAAATTATGTATGGAATGATTACGGTCCAGTACAAAATGCATATGATCATAGTAGTTTTGCTCGCTTTGTAGAAGTATTAGAGTTTTATGTTGGGTTTGCTAATGAATATGCATTTAGATATTTTGATTCACAGAAATTTAATACGTCTAATACTAATATAACAGACATAGATGGCGGAAGAACTACGTTTACAAATTATATAACAAATGGTGAGGTAACGTCAACCGGAACAGTAACGAAACAAATTGGAATACAAAATTTATTGTTTGAGTTTATGTTATCACAAGGCAAAGATAATACATTATTTGGAAAAACACTACGGAACTTACAACCACATATCTTATGTAAAACAAATAACTTTATTATTGATAATAGAACTGCTATAAAATTACCTATAAGTTTTAATTTACAATCAGGTAATACATTACCAGAAGAAAACCAGCACATATTTTTATATGAAAGTCCAGCAACTGAAAGGTTTGTATACAGTCAAATAAAAGTAACAAAAGTTGCAACAGGCTTTAAATTAAGCACATATGATACTATTGGTAGAGAAATAAAGTATTATGCTCCAAAGCCAGCAGTAATATCAACAGATGTTGTTAGTGCTAGTAAAATTCAAAAGAAACGATATACTACAACTGAAACTATATTAGATACACAAGTAGTTTTAAAAAATAATCAAGAAGTAGTCGATGTGCTAAGAGGAATATACAATTGGTATGAAGCCAGCGGCATAGCGATGGACAAGTCATCAGATGCGGTTGTAAAACAATATATTGTTTGGGGCGAAGTAACACAAGCAATAGATAATAATGTTACAGTAAGTTTTTCGACAAGTAAAATAACAGTTACTAAAACATCAGGTACAGTATTGTTAGATAGAGAGTTAGGTTATCAACATATTAATGGTTTTAAAACCACAGGTGGTATTATAAAAGATAATGATGTAGAAGTATTTCGTACAGGACATGATTTTGAAATAACACATACAGCAGATGTTGGTTGTTTATATTTTAAAATATGTACATATGAACACGTAATAGCAGTTGATAATACTACCCAATTTAATGATATTGTGTACAGTCCGTTATTAGGTATTAAACAGCCACGAGTTAGAATATCAACAATAGGTTTATTAGACTGGACAGGACGACTTACCGAGCCAGGATACATGATTAAAAGTAATACTATTGAGCCTAATATTGAAACAAGTGTTAAGCAAATTAGTACTGATTACTTTGCAGTTGAACAAGGCATTGCTAATGAAGAATTATCTAAGGCATTGCGTTACAACATTGGTTATTCAGAAAAAGAATTTTTACGTAATATAAACACAGATAATGATGTAAGTTTTGAATTTTATAGAGGGTATATCCAAAATAAAGGCACCAATGAAAACTTTAATCGTTTACAAAGAAACAAAAATACATTATACAATGATAGTAATAGTGTAACATCTATTAACGAAGAATGGATGATTAAAGAAGATGATTTTGGTGCTACACGTGAAAATGAAACATTAGAATTTGTTGTACAACCTAGAGATTTTAATCAGGAACGACAATTAATAGAATTTTCTAAGTATCGAGATCCTTCAAACAAAGATCTTAAAGCAGATACTAAAATTGAAATACTTGCTAATGATGCAAGATGGGTATGGAAACCAACTGATTTAAGTACTGGTGCCGAAAATTGGTGGGATGATTATACATCTGAAATTTTTAGAGTTACAGTTTCAAAAATTGGACTTAAAAATGTATTTCAACTTGATGGAGTAGTTCGTCCAATACTTGTTTTAAATAAAGGCAAAAAATATAGATTTGATAGTACCGATTCTTCTGTTGACAACGATGCATTGCTATTTTCAACTACACCAAATGGTACACATAATAGCGGAACAACTTATAGTACAACAGTAAAATACTTTTTAGAAGGCGTTGAAAAAAATAAAGCAGATTATCTTGCAGGACATTCAACTGCTACTTCACGATACATAGAAGTAGTGCCTACATCAGATACTGGTGATAGATTATATTATTATAGTAATAGTAATTCTGATATGGGTATGACACTAATCATAACGAATAATGAATATGGTTTTAATACAGATATATTTTATGATCGGGCCATGTATACGTGGAATATGGCTGAAGCAGAAAGACGACAATATACCCGATGGCAAAAAACAGAAGATCCAGAGGGTGATCTTCCGTATTCAGGCTATGCATTATTAAGTGAAGCAGATCATTATGTACAAAAATTAACTGATATACCAGATTTATATAGTAAGTTAAGTCTTACATCATATACAGAATGGTCGGCGGCAAGTAATTATAATAAAGGCGACAAAGTACGTTATAAAGGTAAACTGTGGGAAGCACAACTCGGAATGACAAGTTATGATGGTAAAAGTTGTGCAGTAAAAGGAGCAGATCAAAGCGGTGATACAATTACTGTTGATGGATTAACACAAAAGCCATTAATAGGTACGTTATTAACATGGGTAGGTGTTGATGTTGATGAAACTGTTCCAACGCAAACACATCATGTAGAAGAAGTAGAAAACTGGGATGCAACTGCTGGATCAGCAGACTTAGTTATATACCCACAGAAAGTAACAAAATCATCAGATAATGCTTCAATTACATTAAATGTACCAACACCAGCATTATGGATAATAGACGGAACAGGATACGAAGGATTTTATTTAGATGAACCTAACTGGTTAGCAGTCGAAGATACACTTGGTAATTCAAGAATTTGGGTTAATCAATATGATGATAAGGGCTGGAATATTTTACAGTTAATGGATTATGATAATACTACATTTACAAGCCAAACAACAACAGCAACATTAGAACCTACAAATGCTATTATAGAAATTTGTAAAGGAGTTGTTACTGGAGATGAAGCACAAATACAAACTAAAGGCAATCATAATCTTAAAAAAGGTGATTATGTAGTAATTACCGGAGTTGCAACTGCTAATACAAATGTAAACGGCATACACAAAGTTATTGGATTTCCAACTGGAAGTAACAACAATGGCTCGTTAAGAGCAACAGACCACTTTTTAATTGACGAATATGCTTCGGAGACATCAACAATAACAGAAGGTAAGATGTTTGCATTTAAACCAACACGTTTTCAAACAACTGCACAATTAACAGCCACCACATCAAATGCAGAATACTTTTGGAGAGATGGTGCTATTGCATATGTTGATTATGATGCTACGTATAGAGGATGGGCAGTATATCAACATAATAGGCTACATGCATTAACTGTATTCTTAAAATATAATGCAGATAATTATCAAGAGGCAGTTAATAAATGTTACGGGTGGGGACCATTATCTGATTCCACACTAGGACAACCTGTTATTAGATATCAACAGTCAAAAATTGATGAAAGAAATATTGATAGAGTTATTTTATATAATGGTGACACAAATAAAAAACTTGCTGAATGCGAATTGTATGACCCATTTAAAGGTATTATACCAGGCGAAGCAGATAAAAATATAGATTATAAGAGCCTATGGGATCCTGCAAATTATAGTAATTCAACAGATACAACGTATACAGGCGATGATACAACTCACTGGGCAACTGAAAAAGAAGGTTTAATTTGGTGGGACCTTAATAATGTAGGTTATATTGAATATGAACAATCTACTTTAACTTATAGAAATAATTATTGGGGCAAAGAATTTCCGGCTTCGAGTGTTGATGTATATGAATGGACAAAAAGTTCTATAGATCCAGAAGCATGGTCAACTACCGCCGAAGGTACAGTTAAAGATGATATAGAAGTAAGCGGAACACCATATTCTATAACAGTTGAAAATAACACACATTATTATTATACAGTAGAAGACGAAATAGATGCAAATGGTGATTTAAAAACTTATTATTACTTCTGGGTAAAAAATAAAACATATGCAATAAATGCTAATAAATCATTAAGCACATTTGATATTGCTCGATACATAAAAGATCCAACTAATATGGGAGTTAAGTGGTGTGCCCCTATTGCTCCTAATGCATTAACAATAGCAAACGTTGAAGATTTAATTGAGACTAATACAGTCGTACAAGTTAGATTTAATATTAGTGAAAAATCTACACATGATGAATGGCAGACTATATACGAAAATGATAGCAGTGAAAAATTACCAGAAAAATATAAAGCAAGATTACTAGATAACTTAATAGGATTTTCTTCAGATTATTCAACCCATTTAATTTGGACTTTGCGAACGGATTATAGTGCATTATACAAGTATAATAATGGTGATGTTGTAATGGCTAATGATCAATACTGGGAAGTATTAATTGATCATATGGGTGGTAACATTAGTACTGCATTATCTGCAAATAAAGTAAAATTATTACAAGAAGCAGATTCTAACGGCACATTCAATAAAGGTGATACAGTTTTATATAGTTCTAATTATTATGAATGTTTTAAAACTCATAATTTAGGTGAAGATCCGGGCTTACCAGGATCAGGCGAAACAGGAACAGAAATACCGGAAGGTGTTTGGTATCCATGGACAACCATAAATGCTAGTACAAATTTTGCAAGTTATGTTGCTCCGGCAACTACTTCGTTTGCGTTTCAACCTTGGAAAATTGTATATGATTTAGAAGATACCGACGTTGAAGTAATTACTGCATCCGCTAATACAAATTACAAAAAACGTAATAAACGATTAGAATTACCTGACACCGCTTTACATCCGTATGCTAGATATGGAAATGAAATACGGCCTAGACAAAGTTGGTTTAAAAATAGAGCCGCCGCTAAAAGAGAATTTATTGACGGTGCTAATGTAATATTAAAAGAAATTAACATGGTTGATAATGTTGGTTATTGGAAAACAACTGGTACTATTGTTTTGGATATGCAAAAGACAGCATATACAAAAGGACTACATACATATAATCCAACAACATATTGGCAGTATATTGATTGGCAGGATTCTTCTGTAACAGTCGAATCAAGCTCGGAAATTGTTGCTGACGAAGCAACATTTGCAGAATTAGATGCTACAACATATACAATAAACAGTATAATTGAAATTAGTGATGACGGGTCCGGCCGGAGAGAATGGTTCCAGGTACAAAAAATTGGTGATACACAGAAGTTTGTATTAGTTAAAAAAGAAAATGCAACAATAGAAATATTAGATACATTATGGCAAACATCTAGTACAGGATACGACAGCGATATATTTGATTTTTATGGATTTGATAATGATGCTGAAGTAGAATTTGAAATTATTGCAAATGACTTATTACTAAAAATATTTTCAAAGGCATACGAATCTCGATTCAATACTATGTTTTTTAATATGTTGCGTTATGTATTACAAGAACAAAATTTTGTTCCTTGGATGCAAAAAACTAGTGAAAATAAATTTAGGCTTGTAAGTAAAGGCGACATACAACCTGGTAGTTATAATGTTGAAAATACACAAAATACAATAGATTATTATAATGAAACAAAGCCTTATCACTCTAAGTTAGATAAAGAGTTATTTTCTAAACATATGTTTGATATGCAAAATATAACACTATCTGAGATAGATGGTAGAGCTGGAACATATGGAAATGCATTAACACATGTTGCAAATATACAAATTATGCATGGTGAAGTTGATTCATACGTATATGAATATACTATGGTAGAAGATTTACATCCAAGTCGTCCGGGCAGAGATTTAGATTATGTTAAAATTCCTTGGAATGATTTTACATCAACTATGGGCGGTACAACAATATCTTGGAATCCAGGAAGTGCAATTATTGCAGTATATGTAAATGGCACACTACGTGATGCATCAACATACGAAGATATGTATATGGTTGATGGTCGTGTTGTAAACTTTAATTCTAAATTAACTGCTGGTGATAAAGTTAATATTTTATTTAATATAACCAAAAAATATTCAGAAGGTAATTTACACCCTGAAGGTGTAGATATATCTACTAATAGTATTGGCGGTGATTATATAGGATATGCAAATGCTTCATTTACAGAAGGAGAACCAGCCACAATATTCGATGGAGATGCATTTACTACACTAACCGATCCTACTGATATTATAGATGCTAGTGGATTTTATACTGCAACAGCATGGAATAATTGGAATAACGAAATGGTACCAAGTTTCTTACGTGAAACAGTAGAAATAAGAGTACAAAGTAATCAATCAGGTAGTACTGTTATAACAGGATCAGCATGGGATGCTACACGATCTTGGAGAAATATAATACAGGATAGAGAAAATCATCAAAGATTTATGATTATAGAAGATAAAGGTATTACATTAAGTGGTAATATAACTGCTGATGCAACAGAATTAATAGTAAGTTCGACAACAGGCATTGTAGGCCCAACAATTGACGAGCAGGGTGGTGTTGATAATGTATTTTATTTAGATTACTTTCCTGGAAGAATATGGATTGACAATGAATGTATAGAATTTGATAAAATGATTGGATCAACGTTTTATAATTTAAGGCGCGGAATGCTAGGCACAAGTGCAGTAGCTCATACATCCGGTGCTAAAGTAAAAGATGCAAATAAATTAAAAGAAATAAATGTAAATAGATGGGAAAGTACAAATCCATTAACATCTGCTCCTAACCAACGTAACTTAGGATTTCCACGTATACCACAATGGAATGATTTAGGAGCAAGATTAAACAATAGTACGAATGATATAACAGTAAAGCTCAAGGGCTATCATGGTACGATAACTTGATGCTAAATATTAATAACAAGGACGAATAATGTTTTTAGATACAGTAACTCCGCTAGTAGAAGGACACATACTCATAAAGGATCTCGACTCTGGTCGTGTTCTCGTTAATAAACGAAATAAAATTAATTTCGAGAATATGAGTATTACCTTAGCAAATGCGGCCGCAAATAAAGGGCAATCTATTTGGGAAATGCACTTTGGAAATGGCGGTACCCAAGTTGATTCTGCAGGAGCAATAACATATAAATCAACAAATACAGACACCGCATCAGGCAGTTTGTATAATGCAAAGTTTTATAAAGTTATAGATGCGACAGACAGTAATAATACAGACTCAAGTGCTAATTACTTAACAGTAAATCACACTAACGGCCAAAATTATACAGATATTGTTGCTACATGCACAATGGCTTATGGAGAACCGGTAGCATCCGATACAACATTTAATTTAGCAGGAGTTGATCAAGGAACATTAGATAATAATGCAAGTGTTAGTGGTACATTTGTATTTGATGAACTGGGTTTAAGGGCAAGACATACAGGCGGTACATTAGGTGCAGGAAATTTACTTAGTCATGTTGTGTTTCATCCAGTTGAAAAGTCATCAAATAGAATTATACAAACAATTTATACAATAAGAATAAGGTGCGGTTGATATGGCATACACAATAACAGGAGCAGATGGTTCAGTAGTTGCAACTATCTCTGATGGTACAACAGATACGACGTCTACGCCATTAACTCTTGTAGGAAAAAATAGTACAAACTATGGGTTACATCTTAATACGAACATGGTTTCGTTATTAAATAACTTCTCAAGTTCAACAAATCCTACAAATGCAATAATTGGCCAAATGTGGTTTGATAGTGGTAATAATCGATTAAAATACCTAGATACTGGTCGCAATTGGAGAATTACACCAAACTTAGTTGTTTCGGGCACACAACCAACTAACCAGCAACAAGGTGATTTTTGGCTCGATTCAACAGATAATGTTCTTAAAGTATATTCGGGATCAACATATAGTTCAATGGGATTAGGATCAAGTAGTGCTGGTTCTGTTGTTGCTAAAACAATAAATGATAGCACGGGTTCAGCAAAAGCAATTATGGAATTTATTGCTAGTAATAAAACTATGTTTATAATGACCTCCGAGAATCAGTTTACTCCATCATCTACTGCTACACAAGCCGACGGCACTTTGTATACTGCAAATTTTCCAATAATTAAACCAGGAATAAATTTACGGCAAGATACAACAATGAATCCAAGGTATTGGGGAATAGCAAGTAGTTCTGAATATGCTGATTTGGCAGAAAGATATGAAGCCGATGCCAATTACGAGCCTGGTACTGTAATGATGCTAGGAGGTACAAAAGAAGTTACGCAAACTACTGTCAACGGCCAGCCGGGTATTATAGGAGTTGTGTCGACTGCACCAGCATACTTAATGAATTCAGAAGCAGGAACAGATGCGACGCATCCTCAAATAGCAATGATGGGAAGAATTCCATGCAAAGTAGTAGGAAAAATTAACAAATTTGACGTAATGGTAACCAGTAATACACCAGGAGTTGCAACATCAATAAGTGGACTAATGACCCGTGAAGCATATACTAAGTATAGTAGTCAAATTGATTCAGAATTTAAAATTGGTTTTGCTAAAGCATTAGAAAGTTATGATAGTACCAGCGTTGGATCAATTGAAGTAATGATTATGCGATCGTTTTAAAAGGAAAATTTCGTGGCACACTATGATGTTATCGCTGGAACAGATACCGTTTCACAAGCACAATTTACTGAAATTTATAACAGTATAAACAAAGTATTTGGAGATCTCTATCCAGGTGCTGTGTCAACATTACTCGGTGCTAATTGTGTTAATTACAAATTCGGTTGGGGAAACAGGAACTCAAAACAACATTCCGCGAAAATAACACATTTAGATTGGAATCAATTAATTGCTCGCTTAAATATAATTTTGGAACATACTGGTTATACCTTGACAGCAGGCGGAAATTCTGTTACACTTGTAACACGTGGCGAAACAATTAAAGCCACACACTATAATGCTATTGCTGATGGCATTAATGAGCTTTTAACAAAGACTGTAACCATTAATGCAGGTAAGGTTTATACAAGAAATTACTATAATTATGTTTCGGCTTCACAAGCAGAACTATTAAATTTTACAACTATAACTAGAGAAGATGCATGGACAAATGCAATAGTATCTGAAATAAAACTTAGTTTTAGTGATTTTGATGATGTACGTTATTGGCATAATAGCGGAGCCGATGTAAGGATTACACCAACAACAGCAGGCTCAACCACAACGGCCGGAACAACATGGGCTGGTATTGTATCAAAAATAGGCACTTATTATTGGACCATCGACGGAGCTAATTATACCGGAACAGGTGGAACAATATATGGTCTTAATTTTTGCAACTTAACAACTGATTATAAACTATCATTTGTTAGTGGAGCATCATCGGGTTATAGCGGATATTCAGGATATTCCGGGTATAGTGGATATAGCGGATATTCAGGATACAGTGGATATAGCGGTAGCGGATATTCAGGATACAGTGGTTACTCTGCTGATAGGGTAAAAATATATGTCAAATTAATAGATAACGAATTATATTTTAAAGTACAATATATAAGTTCCATGGGAGCTCCGATAGACGGAACCCAATCAATACAATGGCAATGTCGTGCAGGAGCAGACATAGCAAGCCGTGGTATTAAACATCATACAACAAAGCCAAGTTATAGTATTATAAATACCATGACAAGTTCCGACGATTCGTAAAAAGGAAATATGGATGAAAGATTACAGAAAGCACTAGACTTTGCAAATTATAGATTAGTGTTAGAAAATCAAAAAAATAACCTCAAACTTGCTTCAGATCAAAATTTACATGTAATGCATTCAGGACAAAAAATAAAAATAACACATTCCCTTATAAGTTTTCTTGGTATATTAAAACAAGAAAAACAAAAGGAAACCACACTTCTTGATGCGTATGATAATCCTGTAAAAATTGACAATATTGATGAATTATTAAAATCGTGCATTGAGAAATATAACTCGACAATGAACGATTGGAATATTCAATTCAGCAAAATTAAAAAAGCAAGAAATATGGAAAAACTATTAGATGCCTCAAGATAACGGATTATGTGCATTTGCTTATAACAATGACCAAATTAATTATGTTGAATTAGCATACGTATGTGCATTACATGCAAAGGCACACTTAAAAAATAACAAATTTTGTTTAATTACTGATGATGGCTCGCTATCATACATGAAGCAACTCTATTCTCCTAAGAAATTAGAGAAAGTGCTTGATGTAGTAATGATAACAGATGACCCCTTAGAAGAAATGGGCGATGAAAAAAATATTCGTCAACATTTTGATAGTCCGTGGACTGAATTTTAGGCTCCATTTATCAATAATAATAAACACGAAGTGTTTACTATTACCCCATTTAAGAAAACTATCTTAATAGACTTAGACTACTTGGCTATGTCAAATATGTTAGAT
>PVBE011560369.1_pt1 | contig 12648 bp, 9 predicted proteins | sample 1631181 | NCBI WGS metagenome assembly PVBE01 (sample SAMN08397723, study PRJNA350692) | Marine metagenome, whole genome shotgun sequencing project. | isolation source: water | place: Pacific Ocean | collected 2012-04 | reverse complement strand
TTTCCCTTTGAGCGATAAAATCTAAAAGCTCTTCATCTTTAGCTTGGTCAAGTTTGGGCTCTTGATAATCATTCAGTAGCTTTTTGGCTCCCTCTAAGCCTCTTTGAATTGTGTCTTGACTTCCATCAGCTTGCCATTGTTCAATCGAGTTATTATCAAATAACTTAGGCATAAAAAAGGCCCTTTGAAAATTCTCCATGGTGTGTTGATGTCCCAAGTAATGACCTCCAGGGCCAACATCTCTGATAGCAGCAAGGCCTTCCTCAAAGTCATCCCATCGAACACCTTCGGCCATTCTGTAGCCCATTTCACATTGCTCAGCATCCACTACAAATTTTGCCATTGAGCAGTGCATTCCAGCCTCATTCCAGCCTGCAGAATGCCAAATATAGTTTGCGCCAGATAAAAGAACGGCCATCATTGTTGAAGCACTTTCATAACCAGACTGAGCATCAAAAACTTTTGACCCGCCAAGCGTGTTAGAGCTTCTCCATGGAACTTTATAGTGTCTTGCCATTTGTCCTATCATAAAATTCATAAGTGAGATTTCAGGTGTTCCAGCCATTGGTGCGCCAGACTGCATTGAAACAGTTGCCAAGTAATGACCATATATTGCTGGTGCTCCTTTGCGAATGACTTGGGTGTATGCTAAGGCAGATAGCGCCTCAGCATTAACTTGAGCTACAGTTGGCGCAACACTGGCAGGAGTATTCGCACCACCAAGGACAAAAGGAGAGCAAAGTACCGGCTGATTATGCGCCGAAAAAACCCTTAATGCTGAAAGCATAGTTTGATCCCATACAAGTGGCGAGTTTCCATTAATGTTTCCGGTGACAACTGGGTGTGTGTCTATGAATTTTTCACCAAAAAGAATCTTACACATGTCGATCACATCTTCAGCATTTTTACCACTACTGGTCATACCCATAAAGGTTTTATCAGAGTGCTTCATTGATGAATAGGTTATTCTCAGATGCCTATGAGATATTGCATGATCCATAGGCTCAACGATATGATGAGCACTCGAATGAATAGCAGGCAGCATATGAGAGAGTTTATGAAAATTTGCTAGATCTTCAAGCGTAGGTAAACGCCTATTATTTTCAAGGTCAGTGAGAAATGGAGCACCCGTCATTGGTACAAAAATAGAGTTATCGCCACCTATTTCGAGTGATTTTTCTGGATCTCGGGCATGCATTGTGATGTTCTCTGGAATTGATTTGATGAGTTCACGTATAAGTCCTCGATCAAAACGTACTCGCTCACCCTCAACATCAGCGCCAGCCTCTTGCCATTGTTTTATTGCAATCGGATCATGAAATTCTACGCCAACTTCCTCTAGAATAGATAATGAAGCATCATCCATTTTCTCAATCTGCTCCTCATTCATTGGCTCAGTAAGAGGGATATTTCGCCTCAAAGTAGGCAGCATTTCGATTTTTACTTTTAGACGATCAGTTCTTCGGGCTTTTCTACCAAGTCTTTCTGTGGCATTCGACATATCATTGTTACTATCAATTACAATTAAAGTATCGTAGATTAATTATTTACTTAATGCAACATTTTTTTTCATAAAAACATGAAAAATACTATACTTGCCATAACGCTTATATTCTTGATATATCAATAATTAAGAGTAAAATTTGTGATTTTAAAAAACGAATTAAAATAATGTCTAATCTTTCTAATAACTACATAGGTGGCGACTGGCTTAAGGGCGTAAGTTCAATTTCTAATATTAATCCTTCTAACACTAACGATGTCATTGGTGAATTTGCTCAAGCAAGCAACTCACAATTAGAGGATGCCCTCAATTCAGCAGAGGTTGCGCAAAGGCAGTGGGCTGCAACAGGCTTAGAGCAGCGCCAAGCGGTGCTCATGAAGATTGGTGAAGAAATGATGGCTCGCAGCGCTGAACTTGGCGAACTCCTTTCTAGAGAGGAAGGTAAGCCAGTTGCTGAGGGCAAAGGAGAGGTTTATAGGGCAGGTCAATTTTTTACTTATTATGCAGCTGAAGTTCTCAGACAGGGGGGCGATACTGCAGATTCAGTCAGGCCAAATATTGAAATTGATGTTCGTCGAGAGCCTATGGGAACTGTTGCTATTATTTCACCTTGGAACTTTCCAACTGCTACAGCAAGCTGGAAGATTGCTCCAGCATTGGCATTTGGTAATGCAGTTATTTGGAAACCTGCTAACTTGACTCCTGCGAGTGCAGTAGCATTAACTGAGATCATCTCAAAGCAAGATATTCCAAAAGGATTATTTAACTTGGTCATGGGTTCTGGCTCATCAATCGGCCAGGCATTGGCTGAGAGTCCAAAAGTACACGCAATAAGTTTTACTGGCTCATATGATGTGGGCCGTCAGATTGCAAGTGCAGCAGCAAAAAATTTAACAAAATTTCAGTTGGAGTTAGGCTCAAAGAATCCATTGGTTGTTATGGATGATGCGGATATGGAGGTTGCAGTTGCTGCAGCGACTGCCGGTGCTTTTGGATCAACAGGTCAAAAATGTACAGCATCTTCAAGGCTAGTTGTCCATGCCTCTATCCATGATGAATTTGTGGATCGGATGAATCAATCAACCTCAGCCCTAAAGGTAGGCGACGCCCTTCAGGAGGGAACTCAAATTGGTCCAGCTGCAAGTCAGCAGCAGCTTGATTCAAATCTTAATTATATGTCTCTAGCACAAGAAGAAGGTTGTGAGGTCGTATGCGGAGGAGAAAAGCTTGAACTTGATAATCCTGGTTTTTATATGCAACCCGCTTTGTTAATTGGCGGAAATAATTCAATGAGAGTGAATCGTGAAGAGCTTTTTGCGCCTATAGCCTGCGTCATTAAGGTGGCTGACTATGATGAGGCATTATCAGTTGCTAACGATACAGATTTTGGCCTGGTTTCAGGAATTATTACCCAGTCGCTTTCAAGAGCAAGCCACTTTAGGAGGAATGCAGAAAGTGGTTGCGTTATGGTTAACCTTCCAACAGCTGGTACTGATTATCATGTCCCATTTGGTGGTAGAAAAAATTCAAGTTTTGGTCCTAGAGAGCAAGGCACTTATGCTAAAGAGCTGTATACTCAAGTCAAAACATCTTATATTTCAAGCGGAAATCCATAATGGCTCACCAATCACTATTCATTGATGCTCTTCAATACAACAACTGGAGTGAAGAGGTTTTTCAGCAAATCAATTGGGGTGGTTTAAGCGCAATTCATGTGACAATTTGTTACCACGAAGATTTTCAAGAGATGGTTCAAAATGTAATTGATTGGAACAGAAGATTTGAGGATTATTCTGGTCTAATTTTTCAAGGAAGGACAGCAAGTGATGTTTTAAAAGCAAAAAAAGAAGGCCGAACAGCGATATTTTTTGGCTTTCAAAATTGCTCGCCAATCGAAGACAATATCGGGCTGGTTGAAATATGTCATCAGTTAGGAGTTAGGTTTATGCAGCTCACTTATAACAATCAAAGCTTGCTGGGGACCGGTTGTTATGAAGAAAATGATCCTGGAATTACTAGAATGGGTAAACAGGTCATTCAAGAGATGAACAGAGTAGGCCTGGTTGTTGACATGAGTCATTCTGCTGAACGATCCACACTTGAAGCTATAGAAATTTCTGAAAGACCAATTGCTATTACCCATGCCAACCCAACTTTTTGGCACCCCGCGTTAAGAAATAAGTCTAATAAAATTCTAGAGGCTTTGGGAGAAAGTAAAAGTATGCTGGGTTTTTCTGTCTATCCTCATCATCTAAAAGATGGTTCAGATTGCACACTTGAGAGTTTCTGTTCGATGATAGCTGATACTGCAGAAATTATGGGTGTCGATAATATTGGAATTGGTACTGATTTGTGCCAAAACCAACCTGACAGCGTCGTCGAGTGGATGAGGAATGGAACTTGGACTAACGATCGAGACTTCGGAGAAGGCTCGGCAAATTTTGCAGGATTTCCTAATCAGCCCGAATGGTTTCAAGACAACCGCGATTTTGTAAATATTGCAACGGGGTTGATTTCTGTAGGCTTTTCAAATGAAGACGTTGATTTAGTCATGGGTAAAAACTGGTTAAATTTTTTCGAAGCCTCTTTTGAGTCTTTATAATAAAAAATTATGGCTAATGAAGCTGTATTAATTGACATTGAATCTGACTTTATGAGGACGCCTGAAAAGGTTATGCGTCTTGATAGAATGGGCTCTTCATTTCCAACTCGATTAAGCTTTATGCGAACTTTAATTAGACGCATGTCTGAGGAAAACTGGAAGTTTGAAAGAACGCTTCGCAATGTCGATAAAGATGGATATGGTGTTAGTGTTTATTCAGCAATTACTCCAAAAAGAACGTACTCATTAATTGCATTTACTCAAGAAATACCCGCTGATATGAGAACAGACAGGGTAATTGCAGAAGTTTGGGATGCGACATTCAGTCTTTTTGACGGTGTTCCAACTCAAGACGATATAGATTATTTGTCTAACAATACGCCACTTCAAGAAGGTGGCCGATATAGACCAAGCGAACTTGTTCTAGCTAGAGCAAATAAAAGTCTCAGGGTCTTTGAAGATATTATTAGTTCTCTTGCATCAGGGGTTCAGCCCGATCTTGAATTGATTTCTTCAGTTGGCTACTTAATGAGAACAACAGCAGTATATGGAAGTGGTAAGTTTGGTTGTGCAGACAGAGAAAAGATAGCTAATCGAGAAGAGTGTAAAGCTCCATTCCATATTGAGTTATTGGCTGTCTATTTGATTCGATGGTTTACAATTGATATGGTGGAAGAGCTCGCAAAGGAGAGAGGTGGGAAGAAAGCTGTTCGTTTAGATAAAAATATAAGTCAATTTATCGGAGTTGGGAATTCAACTGGCCTTGGTATGGCTCCTTTTTTATTAAAGCATCCAGCACTCATTCATAACTGGGTTGTTGCAAAGGAGACTGCATTGGCAAGAGTTCGCTCAATTGAAACAGCATTGCCAAGTACCATTGAGGTTTTCCTGAAGTCTTTGCGTCAAGCCAGCCAGCATATCGATGAGTGGAATGTTGCCGATGAGGTTCAGTCAGCAAGAATTTCTCTTCTTACTGATGAAATCCAAGCACTGAGAATGTGGTGTGAAGATGAGTCAAATATATATAGACCCTATCCATGGAATGGAATTTATCAGTATGTTGAGGATAACTTTTCACTGGAATGTCAAGAGATGGTTGTGTCTCTAATCATCGAGCCCCATGGCTCAATTGTGGATGATCTTGCAGACACAATGTCAACATCCTCTACACCTAAATTCAAAGCCGACATGACTTTGTCTCAATTGAAAGAGGGGGTTGAAGATGTTTATAACTGGGCAACAACAATTGACTTTTCTCTAGAAGAATCTCAGCACCACTTTTGGTATTACTCTGAAGATAAGTTAGAGCCGAGATTTGGCTCTAAAGGGGTTGATGAAGGTGTTGAACAAGAAATGCCGTTGGCTATTGGACGTGATGTACATGATTTAAATAAAGTTCTTCAAGTCATTGATGAAGATATGCCTATTGGTGAATTTGTAATGATGTACCCACAGTTTAGACATATTATTCGTCGTATCCAGAACACTTTTGAAAGGCCATACTCTGAAGTACAAGACAACTTACTCAGTGAGTCTATGAGGCCATTAGATTTATTACGATTTAAATTGGCCTTCTTTGGTGCATCAAAATTTGACCCTAAATCAGACCTTTGGACTCGCATTTCAATGTATCAGGGCGCACCATTGCCCGACCAAATTCAAGATTCAAACCATGACTGTTGGTCATATCCAATTGCCGGGCGTTCTCAGTCATACCCTTGCGTTAATTGTTTATGTCAAAAAGCGATTTAACGATTTCTCTAAACGAAGTTCTTTTTTATTTCACTCGTGCAGGGTTTGGCGTTAATGCGCCGATTGGTGTTTCAGAGGATTTTGCGAGAAGCAACATCTGGATTGCTCAAAATGGTTTCGACCCTTCTGAGTGTAGTTTGTTGGCACTAGATAATTTAGATAGTCAAAAAAGTAGTCTCTCTATTCAGTTTGAAAAGAGTAGTGATGGGGGTCATCTTTTTTGCCCAGAAGATAATGTTCTTTCTGCTCTAGAGGCTTCAGTAAGCTGTGTAGACTGGATTGAATTTAATGGTATCAATGGAGCATTGAAAGTTGCCAATGTTGATTGTCCTTTACTGGTAGTTTCAGCTCTTGGTGCGAATCAATGCACTGGTATTAAGGTTTTATGGATAGATCAAAGTAATAATTTGTACCAGGTGAATCTGATTGATGATGGCAAATGGGAAATCATTGCTTCTTCAGAGTCTCCTATTGAGAATAGTAGCTACGCAGATATTGAAATTTCAGCTTTTGATGCTAGCGAAAAAACTAGTATCAAAAATGGCAAATTAAAGACATTTAATGTCACTAATGAAAAGCTTAAAGCTCTCAATAGCGGCGTTAAAGTTGGAGATAAATGGCCACAAATCTATGAGTATTTTTCTAGATGCTTGGTTAAATCTAGTGCTGAATCAAGGGCTTCTGGTGCTGGAGCGGGTTTAGTCGATACTGATTAATTTAACACTCAATAAAGCTTACAGCTAAACCACCAAGGGAGGTCTCTTTGTATTTGTGTGACATGTCAAGACCAGTTCTTTTCATTGCATCGATGCATTGATCTAGTGATATTAAGTGTTCACCGCTCTCTCTGAGTGAGAGTGAACTTGCGGTGTAAGCCTTAACAGCTCCAAAACCATTTCTCTCTATGCACGGGACTTGTACGAGACCTTTTACAGGGTCGCATGTCATTCCGATATGATGTTCAAGTGCCATCTCTGCAGCATTTTCAATTTGCTCGCTTGTTCCGCCCCTTGCAGCACACAAACCTGCAGCTGCCATTGAAGATGCTGAGCCAACCTCTCCTTGGCATCCAACTTCGGCTCCAGAAATTGAGCTATTAGTTTTTATCAGGCTACCAATAGCAGAGGCTGATAATAGAAATTGTCGAACTTGGTCTATTGTTGCAGCCTTATGCTTATAGTAATAGTATAGGGTTGCTGGTACAACACCTGCGGCACCATTAGTAGGCGCTGTTACTACCATATGTCCAGCAGCATTTTCTTCATTAACTGCCATCGCATAAGCGCAAAGCCAATCATTAGTACTTGTATTTTCTAGGTCATTTTCTAGGTTTTCATGTAACTTCTTTGCCCGCCTTTTTGTATTCAGTCCGCCAGGCAAAATACCCTCTGTAGTTAAGCCTCTTTCAATGCAGGTTTTCATTGCATTCCAAATTTTTTCTAGCTCTAAATTCAGTATCTCTTCTGGCAGGTTCTCTAATTCATTTGCTAGCTTCATTTCCCAAATCGTTTTATTGTGTTTTTTTGACATTTCAAGCATTTCTTCTGAGTTGTCAAACGGGAATGGGTAGGCTGAACTGGGCTCCGCAGCAATAGGCGCTTCGATATTATCTATTTCTGCTAAGGTAGAAATAAAGCCACCTCCTATTGAAAAGTAGGTATTTGAATGCAGCAATCCACCAGAACTATTTAGTAGTTCAAAAACGATACCATTTGGGTGCTGTTTTAATGAGTTTCGAGTGTCAAAAATAATATCATCTTCTGAAAAGAAAGAGGCTTCTATACTATCGCTGATAGTTATAGTTTTTGAGTTCCAAGTGCGATCAATCACTTCATCCATATTCTCATCAATTATGGTATCGGGGAGATAGCCATGTAGCCCAAGGGCGACCGCTCTGTCGGTGGCATGTCCAACCCCAGTATAAGCGAAAGAGTCCTTTAAAGTGCACCTGACATGATAGTTATCAGTGTCGGGATTTGAGTCAACAAAATGACGCGCGTCATTGAGAAATGCGTTCGCTGCAACCATTGGCCCCATGGTGTGAGAACTGGAAGGTCCAATGCCAACTTTAAATAGGTCTAAAACACTGACAAACATAGTAAGCTAATTGACAAAAAACTATTCTACATTATAGACAGAAATTCTAGCTATATCCATTTGAGGATAGTTCACTTAACTAATTAATTATAATAACAAATATCAACACAATATTTTATTCATAAATAAGCTATGTCAAAGAATGAGCACTTTAGCCGACTTCACGAACTCCTTGACAGAGTTAATGTTTGCAATGAAGGCAGTAATCAGGTTGAAGAAAAACCAGAAGCATCAGATCAATTAGCAGCTTATATCCTTTGGCTTGATAGTGAGCCAATGATTCCTGAGAGAACTTATAGTATTCATTTTGAGGCTGAAAAGACCAGTGTCCAGGTAACCGACCTAAGCTTTAAGATTGATGTCAATACACTCAGTCAACTTGCAGCAAAAAAGCTAGAGCAAGATGAGATTGGTTATTGTAAGTTATCGCTAGGTCAGAAGGTTTCTTTTGATGCATACACTGACAACCAAATAACAGGTTCATTTACAATTTTTGATTCATTAAGCAACGAAATGCTTGGCACTGGTTTAATTGATTTTGGATTAAGGCGTGCACAAAATATTAGCTGGCACGAAACAAATATAAACCAAGAGACTCGTTCAAATAACAAGCATCAAAGGCCATGCGTGCTATGGTTTACCGGGCTTTCGGGTTCAGGTAAGTCAACTATTGCTGATGAGCTTGAGAAAAAGCTTTATGAACTTGGCAAGCATACGATGTTATTGGATGGTGACAATGTTCGTCATGGCTTGAATAGAGATTTAGGGTTTACGGATCAAGACAGAGTTGAGAATATTCGTAGGATTGCTGAAGTCTCAAAGCTAATGGTTTCATCAGGGTTAATCACCATAGTTTCATTTATTTCACCTTTCCGTGCAGAGCGATTAATGGCAAGGAATTTATTTAGTGATGGAGAGTTTATTGAGGTCTATATTGATACACCAATTGAAGTTTGTGAGGCTCGAGATTCTAAAGGGCTTTATAAGAAAGCAAGAGCTGGAGAATTAAAAAATTTTACTGGTATTGATTCTGATTATGAGGAGCCCCAAGCGTCAGAAATTGTTCTTCAGAATAGTGATGCAAATATAGATGACCTTGTAAATCGAATTCTAGATTATCTGAAATCAAACTCAAAGATATAATAATCGAATAATTTTTTTAATTGCAAATTTTCTTAAAGAACAATGTCAATATTACTAGCGTCTACTGATTTCTGGGAGGATATGGAAGTTTGGTCTAGCGCCCTTCAAGAGGCCATGCCAGAGATGGATGTTAAAGTGTATCCTGATGAGGGAGATATCAATGATATTGAATATGCAGTGGTCTGGAAACACCCCAGAGGAATACTAAATCAATACCCAAATCTCAAAGCAATTTTATCTTTAGGGGCCGGAGTTGACCATGTAATCAGTGATCCTGAACTGCCTGAAGGGCTGCCTATAGTTCGCCTAGTCGATAAAAAGTTAACGCATGAAATGTTCCTTCATTCATTGCACTGGGTTCTACATTTTCATAGCGATCAATATCTTTATCGAATTCAACAGCAAAGCCGAGAATGGATTCAGCAGAGCTCAGTTCAATCTGAGGATCGGACTATCGGAATCATGGGGCTAGGGAATATTGGCAAAAGTATTGGTGACTCTCTCGTTAACTTAGATTTTAACGTTGTGGGCTGGGGTGCTCGCCCAAAAAATTCTCTTGGTGAAATTAATTATTATTATGGACAAGAGCAGCTTGCTGTTTTTTTGAGACAGAGTGATATTTTAATTAATGTCCTGCCACTGAGTGAAAACACAAAAAATATATTAACCAAAAATGAGCTCAAGTTGCTGCCTGAGGGGTCGTTTATTATAAATATTGGGAGAGGTGGAATAATCAATGAGATTGATTTATTATCCGCATTAGATAGTGGGCACATTACTGCAGCTGCTCTAGATGTTTTTGCACAAGAGCCACTCCCAGAAAATAATTCACTTTGGACACATCCATCTGTTTATGTTACTCCCCATATTGCGGGACAAAGTAATCCTAGATCGGCGGCTAAAACAATCGCTGAAAATATACGTCTTATTGAGACGGGAGAGGACCCTTATCCTATATATAGCTTGAATAGCGGGTATTAATCATTCGTTATTTTTACTTATTTAAGCGTGAAAATTAAGTAAAGAGTTGAAGTATTTTTGTTTTGTTTGAGGTATTGAAATTATTTATATGAATTCATGAGTAATTGAATTCAACTAAATAGACATATCTTATATAATATTGTTTTGTGAGACAAAATCTAATGTCCATGCTAGGCGAAATTCAAACTACTCCATTGCATAAAATGCATGTTGATTCGGGCGCAAAAATGGTTCCATTTGCTGGATATGAAATGCCAGTAAGCTATCCTCTTGGAATAAAAAAAGAGCACTCCCATACTCGACAAAGCGCTGGCCTTTTTGATGTTTCTCATATGGGACAAATTAAATTGTCAGGAGAAGAGTCAATGAGAGCTCTTGAGTCTATTGTGCCTGTTGATATCATTGATTTACCTTTAATGAGGACCCGTTACGCACTTTTTACCAATGAAAATGGTGGAGTGATGGACGACTTGATGGTTACAAATCTTGGCGATAATAGTTTATTTCTAGTTGTAAACGCAGCATGTAAAGATGCCGATTATCAACATTTAAAAAATCATTTGGGGTCAAAATGTGAAGTCGACCTTTTTGAAGATTTAGCCTTATTGGCCTTGCAGGGCCCTAAAGCTAGTAAGGTATTAAGTGCTCTTGCTCCCTCTGTAAATGAGATGACTTTTATGACTGCTAAGCAGCTTGTCATTGGCGATATAGATTGTTTTATTACTCGCTCTGGATATACAGGTGAGGATGGTTTTGAGATCTCCCTCCCTTCTAAAGATGCCCAAAAACTTGCAAGTCTTCTTCTATCTAGTGAGGATGTTGAGTGGGTTGGTTTAGGCGCAAGAGATTCGCTCCGTCTAGAGGCCGGGTTATCTTTATACGGACATGAGCTTGATGATGATCACAGTCCTGTCGAGTCATCTTTAAATTGGGCACTTTCTAAAGTGAGAAGATCTGGTGGAGATCGTGAAGGTAATTATTTAGGTGATAATGTAGTTTTGAGCCACCTTGAAAATGGTACTGAAGAAAAGGTTTTTGGACTAATGCCAGAAGGTAAGATGCCAGTTAGAGATGGCGCAATGATTGAAGATGAAAATGGAAATCAAGTTGGCCAAGTAACTAGTGGAGGCTTTGGCCCAACTCTAAATAAGCCAATATCCATAGCAAGACTGAAAACTAAATATACTAAAGGCGAGTCAAAACTTTTTGCACTGGTAAGAGAAAAGAGAATAGCAGTTGAAGTTGTAAAACTGCCATTTGTTAAACACAACTATTACAGAGGTTGAACATTAATAAGGAGAAGTAATGAGTATTAAATATTCTGAAGATCATGAGTGGGTCGAATCGAAAGGAGACGACTTGGTGGTGATTGGAATAACTGATTTTGCCCAGGAGCAGTTGGGTGATTTAGTTTATGTTGAGTTGCCAGAGGTCGGTGACGAGTGTGCTCGAGGAGAGAATATTTCTGTCATTGAGTCTGTCAAAGCAGCATCCGATCTAATTGCACCAGTTTCTGGTTCAATTACTGAAGTGAATAGTCGACTGGAAGATGAACCAGAGATAGTAACCGAGGATTCAATGGGTGAAGGATGGTTTATCAAGGTCAAGCTATCAAACCCTGAAGAGTTAGATGACCTTATGGATGAAGAGGCATACAACTCGTTTATTGAGGACTAGAAAGAGAAAATAAATGACGGATAAGATTGAAGATCTACTAAATAATGATGCTTTTACCAATAGACATATTGGCTCATCAGACAAACAAAAAAATGAAATGCTTAATTATCTTGGTTTTGATAACTTAGATAAATTAATTGATGAAATAGTGCCAGATGTTATTCGTCGAAAAGAGCCGATGAATATTGCAGATGGCATGTCAGAACTTGCTGCACTTAAACAGCTAAGAAACTTAGCTAGAATGAATATTCGCTACAAGTCATTCATTGGTCAAGGCTACTATAATTCTATCACCCCTCCTGTTATTCAGCGAAACATCGAAGAAAATCCAGCTTGGTATACAGCCTACACACCCTATCAACCAGAAATATCTCAAGGTCGCTTAGAGGCATTAATGAATTATCAAACAATGGTTTCAGATTTGACAGGCATGGATTTAGCAAATGCCTCAATGCTTGATGAGGCGACTGCTTGTGCAGAGGCCATGACATTGAGTCACAGAGTAAGTAAGTCGAAAAGCAATGTTTATTTTGTTGCCAATGACTGCTATTTGCAAAATCTTGAAGTTATTAAAACAAGAGCGGAACCTCTAAATATTGAAGTTGTTATGGGAGATCCCCTAGTTGATTTAAAAGACCTTGACTGTTTTGGTGTTCTTCTCCAGTACCCAAACACCTATGGCGCATTGAGTGACTACTCAAAGTTAATAGAATCTATCCACGAAAAGAAGGCGCTTGTTGCTGTAAGCGCAGACTTGTTAGCATTAACTCTCTTAAAGGCCCCAGGTGAAATGGGCGCAGATATTGTTGTTGGAAATACACAAAGATTTGGTGTTCCTATTGGGTATGGAGGCCCGCATGCTGCTTATATGTCAATCAGTGATAAGTACAAG
>PVBE010569228.1_pt1 | contig 12648 bp, 16 predicted proteins | sample 1631181 | NCBI WGS metagenome assembly PVBE01 (sample SAMN08397723, study PRJNA350692) | Marine metagenome, whole genome shotgun sequencing project. | isolation source: water | place: Pacific Ocean | collected 2012-04 | reverse complement strand
CCCTGGCTTAGCCGGACCTCCGCCTCGCGGAGCTTGCCGATAATCTGCTCAACCGTGTGATTCTTCTTCGCCATTTTGCCCTCCTTCAAGCCAACCCAATCCTAACATCCGGGCTGGACCAGTTTTCGGGGGGCAGGCCACGAGCAGACCAACCTTTTGGCTCTGAACGCCACCATCGAGGCGGCCCGGGCCGGCGATGCCGGCAAGGGCTTTGCGGTGGTGGCCTCCGAGGTCAAGAGCCTGGCCACCCAGACGGCCAAGGCGACGGAAGAGATCTCGGGTCAGATTGCGGCCATTCAGGGCACCACCGACAATGCCGTCAAGGCTATCTCCAGCATCGGCAAGACGATCAACGAGATCAGCGAGATCACCACGGCCATCGCCTCTGCGGTGGAGGAGCAAGGCGCGGCCACCGGTGACATCAGCCGCAACGTGCAGGAAGCCGCGGTGGGTACGCAAAGCGTCTCCGAAAGCATCGTCAAGGTGCGCGGCGCTTCCGAGGAAACCGGCCAAGCCTCGGGACAAGTTGTTGGTGCGGCCAAGGAACTGGCCGAGAAGTTCGGCCAGCTCAAAGGTGAGGTCGAGACCTTCCTTACCGACATCAAAGCCGCGTAGTGAAATAGTGCAGTCCCGCCCCTGGGCAGAAAGCCCGGGGGCGGTCTTTTTTTGCCACGGGTGTATCGGTGGTGCGGTCGCCGCCAGACACCTGCGTCTTGCTTCAGGCGCCCATGACGTGGGCGCGAATGGTCTCGTTTTCTGCCTCGAGTTCGAGCAACCGGTTGTTGACCACGTCGCGCATGCTGATGACGCCTACCAGTTCGCCCTCCTCCAGCACCGGCAAATGTCGGATGGTGTACTTGTTCATCAGCTCGACGATTTCCGCCACCGTACTTTCGGGCTTGCAAGTAATGACCTCGCGGGTCATCAGGTCGGCCACCGTGCGCTGCATCAGCTCCGGGCCGTGGCCGTGAATGCCCCGGGCCAGATCGCGTTCGGAAAGGATGCCGACCAGGGCGCCGAGGCTGTCGGTGACGACGATCGAGCCGATGCGACGGGTGGCCAGCACTTCGGCTGCCTGGGGAACGGTAGCCTCGGGTGCGATGGAAAAGATGCCTTCGGATTTGGCTTTGAGGATCTGTGCTACGTACATATTGAGGAGACCTATCATTAGATAACAATAGTTATTTATAGCATATTACGCGATAATTTGGAAACATTCTTATTAACAACAATAGACTGCCAAGCCCCGCCGCGCTGGTCGAGCTGGCCAAATCCTTCGAGCGCTTCGAAAGCCGCAAGAAATGGTTTATTGCCTCCTGGTGCCCGCGGGGTCTACGAGACGAACTTTTCAGAAGAAGGGCGCGAGGTCGTGCAGAGGCTGATCGAAAACTTAGGCAAAAAACCGAAGAGTAAAGAGTCAAAAAAAGGACCCCGGCCGCCGGGCCGGGGTCCGTCGTAATCTGGTGAGATCTACGAGCTGACGTTGATCGAGCCGATCGAGGTCTGGTCGGTCACATCGCCGCCCGCGGCCCCGGCTCCGGCGCCAGCACCGGAATAGGAGCCGGCATGGGTGTCGGCTTCAGCGCCGCGAGCGCCCCACTGGCTGGTCCCGGCCGAGGCACCTGAATAGGAACCCGCGCCCGCACCTGCTGAGGCATCGCCGCCGGACTTGCCGCTTTGTTCAATACCTGCACCACTAGAATCACTCATATTGCCCTCCGTTGTTACTCGGTTGTTTTGGGATCGAGTTGCGTAGGAGCAATATTGTAGCGACATATCATTTGGCAAGCATGAATCAGGCTCAACCCCTGAGCGCGTCGAATTGGGCGGCGTAGGCGGCAGGGTCGATAACGGCATCGACCAGGGCCGGGCCCTCGGCGGCGTAGGCGGCAGCTAGGGCGCTCTCCAGCGCTGCCGCATCTTCGGCCCGCCAGGCCTGCCAGCCAAGGCCACGAGCCGTGCTGGCAAAGTCCGTGCGGGGATAGCGCAAACTCCCCAGATGGCGTTGCTGGCGCTGCTGTTTGACGTCGATCATCGACAGCGCACCATCGTTGAGCACCACCAGCACCAGGCGGCAACCCAAACGGGCCGCCGTGGCCAGCTCGCCCAGGCACATGATCAGACCGCCGTCGCCGGTGAAAGCAGTAACCGGCCGCTGGGGATCGTCAAGCGCTGCCGCCAAGGCCGCCGGCAGTGCGAATCCCATGGTCGAAAGGCCGTTCGACTTCAACAACGAAAAGGGTGCTTCTGCGGGACAGAGCGCCATGGCGGAAAACATGTGGGCACCCGAATCGACACAATAGCGCCCACCCGATCGTCCCCCTCCCTGTGCCGCCGCCACGGTCGCCGCCACCACGGTGGCGGCGTTCAGATCCTGTTCCGGTGCCATGGCCACGCGCGCCGCCAAGGTTTGGCGTATGGTGGCGATCTCGTTCAGCGTCCAGGCGAAACCGGATTGGCCGTCCAGAACTTGATTAGCGATTTCCGGCAGCGCGCCAACGAGCGTCACGGCGGGCTCGACGGGATAGGGCTTGTCGAGGCTTTCAGCCAGCACCAATAGCGGCGCATCGAGGCGCCAAGGCCCAGGAATGGGTTCGACCGGATCAAGCCCCAGCAGCACCAGCAGATCGGCCTCGGCCAAACAATTCACTTCGGAATTGGCGCCGGTGAAGAGGCCTCCATAGTGGGGCTCGTCTGCCGCCACCACGCCACGCGCCTGATAACTCAACATGACCGGACAACCCAACGGTCGCAGCAGTTCGGCAAGGGCGGCGGCCCAGGGCCGGGCCTGCAGACCGACGATCACCAGCGGCCGCCGAGCATTTGCCAGCAGGTCCCGGGCTGCGGCGCTATCGCCTGCCGCAACGGCGAGCGACGGCGGCTCGATCCCCGATGTCCCCTCGCCCGCCGCCGCTGGTGCTTCGGCATCGGCCGCATCCATCTCGACGAAGACCGGACCCTGTGGCGGCGCCAGGGCGGTCGCCACCAGGGCCTCGGCGGCAGCCTCTGCGCCTTCGGGCCGCAGGCGGTGGCGGGCCTTGGCCAATGGCGCAAAGATACCGCTTTGGTCGAACACCTGATGGCGGCTGCGTCCTTCCGCTTCCGCTCCGGCTTCAGCGGCATCGGCAAGCAGCAACAGTGGTGCCCGCTCCAACGCCGCGTAAGCCATGCCGTTGACGGCGCAGGCGGCACCCGGGCCGACGCCGGTCATGACCACGCCAGGGCTGCCGGTGAGCAGTCCGGTGACGGCGGCCATGATGGCGGCCGGGGTCTCGCCGGCGGTCAGCACGAAATCGATGCCCTGGTTCTCGAAGGCCGACATTAGGGCCAAGCTGGAGCCGCCACCGGGAATTCCGAAGGCGCGTTCCACGCCATGTTTGCGCAGCGCCGCCACCAAGGTCTCGGCCAGGTTCATTGTCGTCGTGTTCATTGCGTCAGTCATGGCGCAGCACTTTATAGTTATTGCCACGAAGTGGGAATCGCTTACGCTATGCCGGTGAATAGGTACGAACCAGGCCGCGGAGGGCAACCATGAGCGAGATCACGGCGGAGCAACAAGTCTCCCGTATGTGGCAACATATCAAGGGATTTCACGTCGTTCATTTCGTCAATATCGGCGAAAAACTAGGATTCTTCGACCAGCTCAGGCAGGCCGAGGCGGGCCTTAGCGTCGCCGACCTGGCGGCCGGCAAACTTCACGATCCCTACGTCAAGGTCTGGTGCGACACCGGCATCGGCTATGAGATCCTCGAGCCGGTAGGCGAACGCTACCGCTTGGCTGCCAATCTCGATGTAGTGCTGGCCGATCCCGGCGGCCCGCGCAACCTGACGCCCTACTTCGCCTGCGCCGTCGACTATTTGAGTCACGACATGGAACGCTACCCGGAGTTTTTCAAGAGCGGTGACACCTACACCTTCCAGGAACACGGCGACGAGTTTTCCCGCGCCATCGGCGACATCACCGGCGGCCTGCACATCGTCGTCGCCAAGCGGCTACTGCCGGCCATCCCGGGCCTCAAGGAGGTTCTCGACGCCGAAGCCCGGATCCTCGACATGGGTTGCGGTGCCGGTGGTCTCTTGGTGCGATTGGCCAAGACTTACACCACGGCCACCTGCGTCGGCGTCGACGTCGATGCCCACGGCGTCGCTGCGGCACGCGAGAGAGTGGCCGCCGCCGGCCTCGACGAACGTGTCAGCATCGAACACCTGACGGGCGAAGCCATCGAGCACCACGACGCTTTCGATCTGGTGACATTGTTCGAGGTGCTGCATGAAATCCCGGTACCTGTGCGGTCCCAGGTACTGGCCAATTGCTTCCAGGCACTGAAACCCGGCGGAGCGCTCTTTATCCTTGACGAAACCTATCCCTCCGAAGCCGCCGACCTGGCCAAACCGGAATACGCCTTCGCCGTCCAGACCGCCTTCAACGAGCTGATCTGGGGCAATGTCGTGCCGACCCGGGAGGAACAGGAATCCCTGCTGGGCGAGGCCGGCTTTGTCGACCTCCAGCGCACCCAGATCGGTGATATCTTCACCATGATCACAGCCCGCAAGGCCTAGCACCAATTTTCGCATAAGGATGGCAGTTTGACGGCCAAACGCTTTTGCGTGACCAGGATCGGGAAGCTGTGGCATATGCAGGGGAAGGTCGTGCGTTTGCGGCCACGTGAAATGGGGACCGGATCCGCCTTTGTTTAGCGCCGAATGGTTTACCGCCCTCGGTTCGGTCATCGTCATCGATTTGGTGATGTCCGGCGACAACGCCATTATCGTCGGCCTGGCGGCGGCGGGCCTGCGGCCCGAGTTGCGCCGCAAGGCCATCGTGGTGGGCGTCGCGGCCGCTACCGTGTTGCGCATCTTCTTTGCCCTCATCACCTTTCAGCTCCTGCAGATCATCGGCCTGACGCTGGCTGGCGGGTTGCTGCTACTTTGGGTGAGTTGGAAGATGTGGCGGGACATCCGGCAGCACAACGCCGAACAGCGCAAGCAAGCCGGCGAGGAGGTCTCGGAGCAGAGCCGCGGCAGCAAGACCTTTCGCCAGGCTCTGATAGCCATCGTCGTCGCCGACGTCTCCATGGCGCTGGACAATATCCTGGGTGTCGCCGGGGCGGCCCACGACCACATCGAAGTGCTGGTATTCGGGCTTGTGCTGTCGATCGCACTGATGGCGGTAGCGGCCAACTACATCGCCAAACTGATCGAACGCCACAACTGGATCGGCTATGTCGGCCTGGTGGTGATCGCCTGGGTGGCCGTCGACATGATCGTGCGCGGCTATTCCGAAGTGGCCTCAGCCGCAACGTTATGATTACTGGTGATCGGACAACGCTTCGGTTTTAGCCCGCCGCCAGCGCCCGTTCGACGAAGTCGAGCCGGTCCTGGCCCCAAAATATTTCCTCATTGACGGCATAGGTCGGCGCCCCGAAGACGTGGCGCGTCATGGCTTCCTCGGTGTTGGCCTGCAAGGTGGCGGCAGCTTCCGCTTGGCCCGCCTCAACCAACAGGGCATCGCCATCGAGACCACAGCCCGCGGCCGCCCGGAGAAGCGTTTCGGGATCCTCGATATCTTCGTTCTCGGCCCACAACGCTGCCATGATGGCGTTGCTTAGCGCTCCTGCACCGGGTCCGGCCTTTTGCGCCGCAATCACCATCAGACCGGCGCGTGCACCCGGCGTGGGGAAGTGCGCCGGCTGTAACACCAGCGGCATATCGAGATGGCGGCTCCAGCGCTCCAGCTCTACCAACCGATAGGCCTGACGCTGGGGCGCCCGCTTGGCCACGGGCAGGCCGCCGGACTGCGCGAACACCTGGGCAAAATCGCATGGTTTGTAAGCGATGGCGGCGCCCTGACGCTGGGCGATGGCCTCGAGACGAGGGCCGCCCAAATAGGTCCACGGCGAAGATAGCCCGTAATAGTAGCCGATTATTTTTCTCATACCGCCCCCTGATTGTGAACCGAGGAAAAAGCCCGCCCTATCTTGCCCTCTGCTGCCGGCCACCGTCGATTCGCTTTTCCGTCCCAGCCCGGAGACGGGTAAGATCATGCCAAAGGAGATCGCACCACCATGGTTGCTCCTGACTTGGATGATGGCAATGAAGCCAAATTGGTTATGGGCGTCGATGACGAACCGACCATCCTACAGTTTCTGCGCGCCATCGTGAGCCAAGCCGGCTACGATTTCGCCGACGCTTCGAGCGGCGAAAAGGCGCTGACGCTGGCGCGCACATTGAAGCCCGACCTGGTCTTCCTCGACGTCACGATGGACGGCATCGACGGCTATGAGACCTGCCGGCGGCTGCGGGCCGACATTCCGGACTTCACGGCGCCGGTGATCTTCCTCACCGCCCGGCGCAACAAGGAAGCGGTACAGCAAGCCCTCGAAGCGGGTGGCAACGACTTCATGATCAAACCCTTCCAACCCCGCGCCGTGCTCGAACGCCTGGCCCGTTGGCTGCCGGAAGAATAGCGCGGCAATCGGCACCACGACATGGAACAACGTCCGATCTCGGCCCTGGTGTTCGGCTATTGGGCGGTGACGCTGGTGCTCGCCGCGCCGGCCCTGACCGCCTATTTCATTCTTGACCAAGTGATTACCAGCGGCGAAAACAGCGGCACCCTGGTAAACGTGGCGGGACGCCAGCGCATGCTGTCGCAACGCGTGGCCTCGCTGGCCGAGCAGTTGGTGCATCAGCAAAGAGCGGCGGAACGCGACATCATCCATGACCTGCTGACCGCTTCGATCGATCTCATGGAACGCTCACACCTTGGCCTAACCCGCGGTGATCGCGAACTAGGGCTGCCGCAAACCATGTCGCCCGAGTTGCACGCCATCTACTTCGGCCCCACCTACCAGCTCAATGGCGACTTGCGCCGCTTCCTCGCCAAAGCCCGCGGCGTGGCAACCCGCCCGATCGACCAACTTGGCTACGGCGACAGCGACGTCATCTTTCTCAAATCGGCCGCTCGCGCGGGCCTGCTGGCAGCTTTGGACAGTGCGGTCAGCCAATACCAGCTCGAAGGCGACCAAACCATCGCCAGGTTGCGCGCGATCCAACGCTACGTCCTGATCGCCACTCTGGTCGCCCTGGCGCTCTCGATCTTCGCCGTCTTCCGGCCGCTGTCGGGACGCATACAGAGCTACCTCGCCGCCATCGCCCGGGCCAACGAGGAGCGCGAAAGAGCAACCCAAGAAGTGATGCGACTGAACCAAACACTGGAGGCCCGGGTGCAGCAGCGCACGGCTGAATTGGAGGCTACAAATAGCGAGCTAGAGGCCTTCACCTATTCGGTTTCGCACGATCTGCGCTCGCCATTACGCAGCCTCGACGGTTTCAGCAAAGTGCTGCTGGAGGATTACAGCGAGGGTTTGACCGAGACGTCGCGCGGTTACCTAGCCCGCATCCGCAAGGCCTCACAACGCATGGGCCAACTGATTGACGATCTGTTGACGTTGTCGCGGGTCTCGCGCCGCGACATGAAGACCGCCAGCGTCGATCTCAGCGAGCTGGGACGCCATCTGGCGGCCGGCCTGGCCGAACGCGATCCCGAACGCCGGGTCGAGTTTACCATCGCCGACGACCTGCAGGTCGAAGGCGACGCCGGCCTCTTTCGGGTGGTGCTGGAAAACCTCATCGGCAACGCCTGGAAATTCACTCGCAACGAGACCATGGGTCGCATCGAATTCGGCCGCGAAGCGCCCAGAGAGGCCGCCTCCGGGACTGGTTCCGGGGCTGAGTCCGAGACCTGCTTTTTCGTGCGCGACAACGGCGTCGGCTTCGATATGGCCTATGTCGATAAGCTGTTCGGGCCTTTTCAGCGCTTGCACGGGATCGAAGAATTCGAAGGTACCGGCGTCGGCTTGGCCACGGTTCAGCGCATCATATTGCGCCACGGCGGCCGGGTCTGGGCGGAAGGCCAAATCGACCAGGGCAGCACCATTCGATTCACCCTGCCGACAGGCCCTCGCAGCCCCTCCGCCGACGGAGATACGCCTTGAGCGATATACCATTGTTGCCCACCATGGGCGTCGGCAGCTACGCGGCACCCGGCTGGTTCGTTGCCGTGCGCGGACTGATGCGCAAGGGAGAGTTGGGTCCCCACGACATAGCCGAGGCGCTGGATGACGCTACCCGGGTGGCGGTAGCGGACCAGATCGAGGCCGGACTCGACATCCTCAGCGACGGCGAACTGCGCCGCCAGCGCTTCGTCTTCGAGATGTACGACAACGTGGACGGCCTGGAGCGGATCGCACCGGCCCGGCGCCTCGGCGTACCGGGCTACGACATGGCCCCGGCCTTCATCGCCCGCGGCCCCATCGCCGCGCCCCGGGGCTTCGGCGTGGTCGAAGACTTCCTGGCGCTCAAACACCTGGCCCCTGACCGGCCCTTGAAGCTGGCGCTCCCCGGCCCGCTCACCTTCGCCCTCGCCGTGCAGGCGGGTGATCGTGACGAAGCCCAGGTAATGGACGAAATCATTACCATGGTGCGCCACGAGCTCAAGGCCCTGGTGGCAGCCGGAGCCGACTACATCCAACTCGACGAGCCGTCTTTCCCCTCACCACCCTTCGGGCTTTCGTTGGACGAAGGTGCAGCAGTGATCAACCAGGCTCTGGCGGGTCTGCCGGGCCGGCTGGCCGTTCATATCTGCTTTGGCAACAATGCTGGCCGGCCCTTCGCCGATCGTAGCCTGAGCCGCCTGATGGCTGCCGCCGAGAGGCTTGAGTGCGGGCAGTTGGTCCTCGAATTCGCCAACCGTGAAATGGCCGAGGTCGAGGTACTGGACCCTCTGGCCAAGCATTTCGACATCGCTGCCGGCGTCATCGACGTCAAGAATTTCCACCTCGAGAGCGCCGAGAGCGTAGCTCACCGTATCCGCCGCTGCCTCGAACATGTCCCGGCCGAAAAACTGACGGTGACAGCGGACTGCGGCTTTTCCGCCCTGCCCCGCTACCTGGCACGCCAGAAGCTCGAAGCCATGGTCGCCGGCACCCGCCTGGTGCGCGCCGAACTAGCACCCTGACCACTAACCCCCACGAAAGGAAGATTTTCTATGTCGCTTAGCAAGGAACAGCACATGATCCAGGACATGGCGCGCCAGTTCGCGGCCGCCGAGCTGGCGCCCCACGCCAGTCGCTGGGACGAGGAACGCGAGATCCCCATCGAGGTCTACCGCGAGATGGGCCGTCTCGGGTTACTCGGTATGTGCGTGCCCGAGGAATGGGGCGGTGCAGGCTGCGACTTCACCTCCTACGTGCTGGCCATGGAGGAAATCGCCGGGGCCTCAGCCGCCGCTTCGGTGGTCATGAGCGTCAACAATTCGCCGATCTGCTCGGCCCTTCTGGCTTACGGCAGTGAAGCGCAAAAGCAGCAGCACTTGCGTCCGCTGGCAAGCGGTGAACATCTTGGAGCCTTTTGCCTGACCGAGCCCCACACCGGCTCCGACGCCGCCGCCATTCGCACCCGGGCACGCAAGGTGGTCAACCGCTACGTCCTCGACGGCACCAAGCAGTTCATCAGTCACGGTTCGATCTCCGATCTGGCACTGGTTTTCGCCGTCACCGATCCGGACGCTGGCAAGGCAGGCATCAGCGCTTTCCTGGTGCCCACCGAAGACCCGGGATATGTCGTCGCCCGGGTCGAACACAAGCTCGGGCAACGCGCCGCCGATACCTGCCAGATCGTGCTCGAAGACCTCGTAGTCACGCCCGACCGCCTGCTCGGCGAGGAAGGCCAGGGCCTGCGCATTGCACTCGGCAATCTGGAGCCCGGACGGGTCGGCGTGGCGGCCCAGGCCACCGGCATTGCCAACGCCGCTTTCAAGGCGGCCAACGCCTATGCCGGCGAGCGTGAGACCTTCGGCACCGCTATCGCCAACCATCAGGCCGTGGCCTTCCGCCTGGCCGACATGGCGACGCGGCTTGAGGCGGCACGCCAGCTTACCTTGCACGCTGCAGCGTTGCGCGACGAGGGAGTGCCTTGCCTGAAGGAAGCCAGCATGGCCAAGCTGTTCGCTTCGGAAGCGGCCGAGCGTATTTGCTCGGATGCCATTCAAATTCACGGCGGCTACGGCTATCTCAGCGATTTTCCGGTCGAGCGCTACTATCGCGACGTCCGGGTCTGTCAGATCTACGAGGGTACTTCCGACATCCAGCGCTTGGTCATAAGCCGCTCGCTGCGTTAGTCCTCTTCGTCGTCGTAGTCTTCGTCGTCGTCGTCGTCGGTTGCTTTCCGCCGCCCCATCAACAGCACCACCACGACGCCCCCCAGCACCAATAGCGCGATGGCCACACCACCACCGATCCAGAGCCAGACAGGTGTCTTCCAGGTCTTGCCCTCGGGACGCTTGACCGCTTCCGTCGGCGCTCCTACGCGGCGCGACTGTTTGGCCAGATCGGGTACGGAAAAGCCTTTCTGATCCTTTTCTTCCTTCGACTCCTCCGCAACCTGCAAAGCCTCTTCGATCGGCTCGCGAAAACTGACACTGCTGGGGCACATGCGGCTGATCAGTTGCTCATCGGGCAGGCGCAGTTTTGGAAAATCGGAGGCGGAAAGTTTTTTGCCCCTGGTGCGGTATCGCAAGGTGCGGTCTTGGCCCTCGTGGCTGCGCAACCTGAAGCCAATGTTGTCGGCATGGCCGTCGCCGTCGAGATCGAGCGTGAAGACCTTGGCCAGCCAGTACTCGGCGCCATCGATTTCCAGCGTCATGGCGGTCCAGAAATCCCGCGGGTGTTTGTCGCAACGCACGGAGCGATATCTCTTACTGCCGCTTCTGTCGTCGCTTGACGAATCATCGCCCGAGCCGGATGTTTCGTCGCCGCGAACCCAGTTTGGATCCAGTTTGCGGCCTGAGAATTTCGCCAGAGATTCGGTGCAACGCCAGCGCGACGTCATCAAGGTAACCGTGGCCCTGGCAGAAGAGATCGAAATACCCGGCGATTCGCCGCTGCGCGCGGCGTCTTCGAGCAACTGGTCGCAAGTCACGCTTTGGGCCCGGACGGGCGGCGACAGCAGCACTACCGACGCAGCCGCCAACAAACCTGCCGTCAACCAAAATTTGCCTGACCGCATCGCTCTTCCTTCTAATTTTAGTAACAATATCATAGATTTGTGCTTTTCCCTAGTCGTGCCGGGCAATGACGCCAAGCCCTCGCCAGTGAGGTCTGGCTTCAACGTCGGTGGAGCCACAATCTCCACAGCGCAGCTCATGGCGCAGGGCCGGCATCGGCATCTCGGGGCCAAAACGGCGAAGCAGCAGCGTCAACGGCAGCACGGCGTGGTGGCTGCAGGCATTGCACCAGGCCCAAACGTCGATCCGCCGGGCTCGCAATTGAGCCAAAGTCGCCGGTTTACTGCAGCTTTCCTTGGCGCGGATTTTTTTCCTACCCATGATAATGGGATATTAATCCTATTATCATAATCTTGCCATCATATGCTTCTTCGGCGAGAACTTGCCCGAAGGTAATCCCGACAAACTAGGGTATTCCCTATAAAAAGGTCTTGACCTCACAGGTCACAAGCACTGTGATGGTGGTGTATTTCGTTCATAGGGGTGGCGGCCATGGTTTTTGGTCTTTTCGGCGGCGTCAAGAAACAGGAAAAGCAGCTTCGGGACGCGCTTTCGAGCGACAAATTCGTCGTCGAATTCGATACGACATTGAGCAAGTTCAAGCTTTTCCCGAAATTGCGCCCGGGCAAGTTCGCCTCTTATGGCGAAGTCGAGGCGGCAGCACGCTTCATGCTTGAGGGCGCGATGAGCCAAGCCAGCAAGAAGGGGCTGCTGAAGTCGCCCAAGGATCTCGATGCCATCACTACTTTTAACTGGGAAATGTCGGATGAAAGGCGAGGAAGATGAGTTACGCAACAATTTCTACGTGGAAAGGTGATCGGTCCCCAGATGATGACATGATTGCCATGTTGAACTCGAAATATGCTCCAGCTCTCAAAGCAATGGGGGCGGTTAATGTGTACTTCATTCAGACCGGGGAGTTTGAAAGTGCCGTTGTTACCATCTGGCCTAACGAAACTACTCGTGACACGGCGATGGCAAGAATAGCGGAAATTCGTTCTCAAGCTCCTGCTGACTTCTCGAACGAGATGACCGGTGAGCTGAAAGGTCAAATTTTAGCTAGTGCCTGACGCTGTACAATGTCTCGGACATTTCCAAGACTAGATACTTAGATGCCAAGCCTAAGGTTTGATCTTTGGGTTGCCCCACATAACTAAGCCTATGGACTGACGGCGAAAGTGTCATCAAGCAATTTGTGACCCTCGATCTCCAGTACGACGCGCCAGTTTCCTGGCAACGCCCGGACCGATGCCCAGGTTCGCCAACGTGTTGAGGGTTGCAGGGATAATTTCACCGTCGCATGGGGATGACCATTCCGTTCAAAGCGAAACGAGGCCGGACCCTCGACCCGGGTGCAGCTGAGCCGTACATAGGTGTAGACCCGGCGGTCCGCGATATTGAAACGCTGCCCCCTGTCTATCGGTGCACTTGCCTGGACATTACGAGCAATTGCCCAGTCCGTGACCACGCAATCGTGGGTCCACCCTTGCCGAGCCAAGCAAAGAACGGCAGCGGCTGCAGAGACGGCGATCAAAAAGACCGTTGGCGGTCGCATGAAGCTGTCCTTTCAAAGTAACGGGTGT
>PVBE010546884.1_pt1 | contig 12648 bp, 11 predicted proteins | sample 1631181 | NCBI WGS metagenome assembly PVBE01 (sample SAMN08397723, study PRJNA350692) | Marine metagenome, whole genome shotgun sequencing project. | isolation source: water | place: Pacific Ocean | collected 2012-04 | reverse complement strand
GGCCGTAGCGCTGCTCGAGCTCGCGCAGGGTGGCGTCCGCGCGGACGCAGAACGGGCACTGGGACTCCATGAACATGACGATGGCTACCGGTGCATCGGTGCCGCCACGGGTGGGGGCATCGCCGATGTCCACGGCGACCCAGGGCTGGTCGTAGTGGATGGCCTGGACGATGGCTTCCTGGCTCTCGCCCCGGGAGGCCATCCCGATCGCGCGATGGACGATGGCGGGCATGTTGGCGCAGCTCGACTGTTCGAGCAGGCAGGCGGCGGCGGTCAGCCCCTGGTCAGCGCAGACCTTGCAAGGCCCCGGCGCCGAGTTGAGCACCGCCATGGTCAGCTCCGCTTGATGATGGGGCAGGGCCACCATGGCGGGGATCCGCATGTCGAAGACGGTGTAGGCCGTGGGGGCCAGGGGTGGGGGTCCGCTCGGCCTGCGGGCACCGCAGCGGTCCTCGAGGCGCTTCACCTCGGCCTCGAGCTGGGCCATGGCTACCTGCTGTAGCTCCACGACCTGGCGGGTCTCTTCGAGGTTCTGCACGCTGCGGCGGTAGGCGGCGCGGGGAACGCAGGCGGTCAGTAGTAGTAGGCATGCGAGCGGGGCAGGGTGAAGGCGGGGCATGGGCGATGTCCGGGGACTGAGACGAGAAAGCCAGGGCGGCGGGGTAACCTGGGCTACCATGGGCTGCTTCGTTGGCACGTGGCATTCGTCGGTGCCCAGGCTCCTGTGCAGACCCCCAGGAGTTTGCCATGCGTCCTTCGACCTGGACGCGATGGAGGCTGCGCTGGACAGGGCGCTGGAGGATTGAGCGCCGCCGTTGCCCCTCGCCGGATAGGAAGGGGGCCATGGAGGCACTGGGAAGACGTTGGTGGTGGTGGCTGGCGGGGCTGATGGGCCTCACTGCGGTGGTCTACGCCGTGCCGCTGTGGGGTGCCGATCTGGCCTGGGACGATGGCGCCCTGGTGCTCGACAACGCGCTCACCGGCAGCTTCTCCAACTGGCGGGAGATCCTCCGTGCCGACCTGTGGTCCACCACCCGCCTGCCCGCGCCTCCCAGCGGCTACTACCGGCCTCTCTTCCTGCTGCATCTCACGTTGGACCAAGCTCTGTTCGGGCTCTCGCCCCTGGCCCACCATCTGGTTTCCCTGGGCTGGCACTTGGCGACCGTGGCACTGCTCGGCGTGCTGCTGCGGCGCCTGACGGGTGATCTTCCCTCCCTCGTCGGGGCTGCCTTTTTCGCACTCCACCCGGTGCAGTCCGAGGCCGTGGCCCTCATCGCGGCTCGCAACGACAGCATGGCTGCGGCCCTGTTGGTGGGGGCGCTGCTGCTGCTGCTGCCGCAGCGGGTGTCCTTCGTCAGGCTGGCTGCTGCGGCGCTGGCCACCTTCGCCGCCCTGGCCTCGAAAGAGAGCGCCGTCCTGGCGCCGGCCCTCTTGCTCGCCCTGGATGCCGCGCGATGGCGCCGCCCCCGCGGGTGGGCGCGCTACGCCTCGCTCTTGCTGGGCACGGCGGGCTACGGCGCGCTGCGTCTGTGGTCCGGGGTGGGCGCCGCTGCCCTACCTGGCTCGGACAGCTTCGCGATGGTGGGGCGCAAGGCCATGCACATCACCGCGGTGTACGGTGGCCTGTTGGTCTGGCCGTGGCCCCTCACGCCTGCCCGCCACGTCAAGTACCTGCCCCCGTTGAGCACCACGCTCTTGGCCTGCCTGCTGGCGGCGGCCGCCCTCGGATTGGCCATCTACCTGGGCCGGCGGCGCAAGCTGGTGCTCGCGGGCTTGGCCTGTGCGGTGCTGGCCTTCCTGCCCTCCTTGGCGGCCACGCTGGACAAGGGCCTGCTGGGGGAGCGCTACCTCTACCTGCCCATGGCGGGGCTGGCCCTGTCCCTGGCCGCGGCCGTGCCCGTCAGCAAGCGGGTGCTGGCCTACGGCGCCCCCTTGATGCTGGCGTTCGTGGCCGTGTTGCTGCTGCGGCTTCCCGACTGGAACGACAGCGCCACCCTGTGGCGCGCAGCGGACGACAGCGCCCCCAGTCCCTTCACCCAGGGGGGCCTTGCCTGGTACCTCCGCCGCGACGGCCACCCCGACGAAGCCCTCGATCTAGTGGTGGCCTCCATCAAGGGCGAGCCACCCTACACCGACGCCTGCGCCTTCTTGGCCATGATCCCCCTGGAACAGAAGCGCCCGGAGCGAGCCGTCGAGCTCACCGCCTGGGGGCTCGAGGAGCGGGGTTGCCCGCCCACCATCGAGTTGCTGGGCTCCTACGCCCTGGCCCTCGCCGGCACCGGCCAGTGGGAGCAGGCCATGGCCGTGGCTCAGCGCCCCGAGCTGCGCGCCCCGGGCACCGGCCAGGTGGTGCTGGCAGCAGGCATGTTGCTGCAGGGCAACCAAGCCGCACTGCAGAGCTACGCCGTGGCTTGGCCCGGAGGCCGGGACGACTTCGTCAGCCGCGTGGTCAAGCTGCTGCGCATCTCCGGCCAGGACGTACGGCTGATGGATGCGCCGCCGCAGGGCGGGGCGGTACCCGCAGGTGGCGTTCCCGTCGAGCCTTCATCCATCGGTATCGAGGAACGGCGGGACTAGCTTGCTCGCGGTCGTCTGCGCCACGCCAGTCCCATGCCCAGGAGTACGAGCATCGCACCTAGTGGCCGATCGCCCCGTGACCCCGCCGCGCACCCGCACCCACCCTCGGGCATCTCGAACTCCTGGCGCGAGCCCGGGGGCCAGTCGCTCCGCGGTGGGCGGACGTTGTCGTCGGGCTCGCTGTCGCCTGGGTCTATCGGATCGCTATCTTCGGGCTCGGGTGGCTCGCTGTCGTCTGGGGGTGGATCGTCGCTTCCGCCCTCGCAGTCGATCTCGAGGTGGAAGTCGCTCTCGGCGTCCTCCCAGCCGTCGATGACCACGGTGTAGTCCCTGTCGGCGGTGGCGGAGAAGCTCAGGGATTCAGACTCCGTCTTGGAGTTGTCGGAGTAGGCCAGGCACTCGCTACCGTCGCACGCGTTCGAGCCCAGGACGTAGATGTCCAGGTCGTCGCTGTGGCCGGTCAGCGCCATGGACACGGTCTCGCTGACGTCGGTCGAGAACGTGTAGGCCACCTCGGGGCCGGTGTAGGTCCACTCGGAGCAGCCGTAGTAGCTGTGCTCGTCGGTGTGACCGCTGGCGTCGTTGGCTGTGTCGAACGAGGCGCCGCAGGTGAGGTCGCGGATGCTGTCGCAGGGTTCGCTCGAGCCGTCGCAGGTGCGCGCGGGCACGCCCATGTAGGAGCCCTGGCTGACCCAATACGAGGGCGGGGAGGAGCAGTCTCCATCGAAGGGATCGGACTGGGATCCCGAGGACTCGCGGACCTCGAAGTGCAGATGGGGACCGGTGGAGTAGCCGGACGAACCCACCTGGCCGATCACCGTGCCGCAGCTGATCCAGTCGCCGGTGGAGACCGCCACTGAGTGGGTCATCATGTGGGCGTAGTAGGTGTACTTGCCATCGGCGTGCTGCAGCTTGACGTAGTTGCCGTAGCCGCCGCCACCGCTGCAGTCCCCCGTGGAGCACTCGTCGTACTCGCCGTCGTTGGTGTAGACCACCGAGCCGTCGGCGGCCGCCACGATGTCCTGCCCGGCGTCCATGCCCGTCCAGGAGCCCACGCCGTAGTCGCTGCCTCTGTGCCCTGAGTACTGGTAGCTACCGCAGCTCCAGTCGGACCCACTGTGGTCGTAGTACGCGGTGATGTAGAAGTTGCCGTAGTCCGAGGCCGAGGTGGGGAAGCTGTACTCTTGGGCTTGGGTTTGGCCTGACGCCAGGAGGGCACCGAGCAGCCATGCGTTCATGGAAGCTCCACGGCTTGCTCGCCATTGGGGGAGTCCCAGATCACGCGATAGTGCCCGTCATCGAGGGCCTCGATGCTGGGTGCGCCTCTGTGCGGGGGGGGTACGAATCCCTGGGGCGGCTGACCGGATGGGGCATCGTCGCGGGTCACGCCCAGGTTGGTGAGCTGCTGCGCGTCGCCGCCCTCGAACGGAACCGCCCACAGGGAGGTCAGCCCACTGGCGCCCGAGAACCAGACCACCATGGCACCATCGGAGCTGATGGCGACCCTGTCGGGTGAGCCGGGACCCTCCACCAGGGTCGCGGGTTCGCCCCACGCACCATCCACGCAGGCCATGGTGGCCACGACGGTCTCGGGCCGCGCCACGGGTGCGTGGCCGAAGGCGAAGCGCATGGCGTCGCCGGCCACGGCGGGGTCACCCACGACCTCGCCGCCGATCCTGCGTGCACCGTCGCGCGTGAAGAGGGTGAGCGTTCCACCGGGCTCGAGCTGCATGGCCGCACCGCAGGCCAACGACCAGGTTCCATCGCGGGTGGGGGGTAGATCCGACTCCGGCGGTGGCGCTTCTCGCAGCGCGCGGGCCTGGTCGGGCGTGACACCCGGAGACACCTTCGAGGAGGCGTCGAGGCCGGGTTCGGGCGAGACCTCGCCGGAGCAGGCGACGAGGAGGAGCGTAGGAAGGAGGATGGTTTCGCGGTAGCGCATGGCGAGGACCCCTCTGAGCCTGACCATCATAGTCGGCTGCCAGCGCCCTGTCCTCGTCGGTGGAGCCGCTGGCCGGTCCGTCCGGAGTTAGTCCACCCTCTACACGGAGGTCCCATGCCCACCGACGTCGAGATCGCCCGTGCCCACACCGCTCGACCCATCACGGAGATCGCCGCAGCCATCGGCCTCCAGCCGGACGACCTGCTGCTGTACGGCCCGACCAAGGCCAAGGTCCGTCTCGAGGCGCTCGGGCGGCCGCGCGTCCGTCCCGGTCCGGGACGACTGAGGGATCAAGGGGGCCGTCCGCGCGACTTCGACATCACGGTACGCTCCATCCGCATCAACGCCGGTGCCGGCTTCCTTGTGGTGCTCACCGGCGACATCATGCGCATGCCTGGTCTACCCGGGCAGCCCCAGGCCTGGCAGGTGGATCTGCTTCCCGACGGTGATGTAGAGGGGTTGATGTAGGTGATGGCGCCATGACCCCCGCGTGACCCCCGGGGGCCCTCTTTCGTGTCGATGAGCCTGGCGAGCGGTCATCCGGCCGCCAATCACGAAGGAGAGACCATGATTCGCAACTCGATCGCCGTCGCCATCGCCCTCGTTGCCCCCTTCGCCGCCCACGGCGATCCCTACCACGAGGGTGCCGGTATCGCCGCCCTGCGCCCCTACCGCGTGAGCTGCGGTGACGTGCTGGACATGCGCATCGAGGCGGGGCTGTTCAGCGTCCCCGTCTTCTGCGTGGATACCCGTGGGACCCCGATGCTCTGGCCCCTGCTGCCCATCGAGGAGTTCGCAACCGACAGCGTCCTGGTGATCATCCCCGACGTCGAGGGCATGCTCGTCGTGGAGGCCGGGGACTCGGTCTTTCTGCAGGGCGTGGCCTTCGAGACGTCCTGCGCGTGGCACACCGAGAATGGCAAGCTCGAGGTCGATTTCGACAACGACCGGGAGCTGCGGATCTTCTTGGATGGCTACTGGACGCCGCTGGTAGAGGCGCGGGTGCGCTCGACGCGCAGCTGGGTGACCATCTCGCCGGTCCCGGTGCCTGGGTCCTGACTACTGGGGGGTCAGCGTGGCTTGGCGACCTCGACCAACGCCTCTGGAGCCAGCATGAAGCGTGTGCGGCCGTGAGAGCGCTCGATGAGTTCGCGGCCGCACAGCCCTGCCTGGACCAGGTCTCTGCGCAGCCGCTTGACCAGGGTGTTGACGGCCTTTGGGTCCTTGGGGAGCTGACGTCCCCACACCCGGGCCAGCGCCACGGCGTCGCTGACCGGCTCGCCGGGAGCCGTGCGACCCAGGGGCTCGGGCAGGACCTGGAGAAGGTCGAAGCGCAGGCCCGGTATCCAGGAGCTGCGCGTGCGGTGGGCGATGTGAACCTCGAGTCGCCCTCCAGCGGGCGGCACGGGCTGGAGCGCGACCTGCCACGGTAGATCGGGCCTGTCTTCACCCATGGTGGTCTGTTGGCCGCTCGCCATGTCCACCAGGCGCAGCCGCTCCCCCTCGAAGCTCAGGTCGTCGCCGCTGCGCAGCAACGCCGTTCCGTCCTCGGGAGCCAGGCGGCCGTTGAGTCGGACGCCCTGGCCGAGGGCTGCCTGCCAGCCCCCTGGTGGTGCGGGCGCGAGCTCCACTGCGGCTGCCGGCCAGCCTTCGAGGAGGAGGTCGTCTTCCGGGCCTCCTCCGGCGGCGAAGGTGCTTCGAGGCAGGGGAGTGAAGTGCACATGGGGTCTTCCCTCGTTGCCGAGCTTCTGAAATCGGAGCACCCAACCCGTGGCCGCTTCGCCGGGACTCTCCGCGACATGCACCACCAAGTCGACCCCTGGGAACGTGATCCTGTCCCCTTGGGAGACAGGCTGGCAGCCGTGGAGGGCGCCGCCGTTGAGCTGCACGGGCCCACGGCCGAGCCGAACCAGCTGGGGGCCACTGGGATCGAGGTAGGCCAGGGCACCTCGGCGGCTGGCCTTGGGATCCTGCAGGAGGATGTCGGCGGCTGGTGAGCGGCCGATGAGGAGGCCACGGGGCCCCACGGCATGGCGGCGCCCATCGGGTTCCTCGAGCCAGCAGCGTGGGACCGTGCCCTGCATCGTCACCTCGGATCCTGTGAACTGTTAACTCCTCGTGGTTGCCTGGCATGGTCCAGGTCCAGAGCCTGGAGGCGAACCGTGACGCGGTCCATACAACTCCGCCGTAGCTGCGTGGCGCTCGCCGGAGCCATCACGTTCTCCATCGCAGCGCCGCCAGCGATGGCCGAGCCAGCCTCCCGTGATCTGGAGCTGAGACCCTGGATCGACGGGCCGGTGGCTCTGGCGTCCACTACCTACACCTTGGTCACCATGTTCGGTGTCGAGACACCGTGGTTGGGCGGCACCGACTTCGCGGAGCCCAAGCTGGAGCTGGATGCCCAGTGGGCGGGGCTGTCCGAGATCGACGGCGAGGGCCCGGACACCCTGTCCGACATCGCCGCGATCTATCCGAGCTACGCGCTGCCCGCGCTCATGGGCCTGGTGGGTGCAATCCGGCCTGAAGATGGGGGCCTGGGTCCGCGCATGGGTCGAGCCGGCACCTACGCGGTGGTGGGTATCGAGGCCATCACCATCACCCAGAACGTCACGCACGTCGTCAAGCACGCTACGCGACGTCCGCGCCCCTACGCCTACAGCGAAGAATTCCAAGACGCGTGGGCGGCTTCCGTGTCCGAGGGCGAGCGACCGGACAGCGAGGCTCAGCGTTCGTTCCCCTCGGGGCATGCTGCGACCGCTGGTGCGTGGTCCTTCGCTCTGGCGCACACCATTGGGATCGGCATGGACCGATCCTGGTACCTCGAGGCCTTGCCCTATGTAGGGGCGGCGGGCATCACGGCTTGGGCAGGTGTGCTGCGCGTACGCGCCCACAAACACTTTCCTACCGACGTCTTGGTAGGGGGCGTACTGGGCGCTACGATCGGCGTCTTGGTCCCCGAACTGCACCGGAGCGATCGTGTTGGCCTGGTTGTCGGGAGCACCGTGGACGGTACCGCCACCGCGGGCGTGAGCGCCAGCTGGTGAGCTAGAGCGCCCAGATCCACGCCTCGCTCGTCTCGAACGCGGGCTCGCCCAGGTGGCTGCGGAGCAGTGGCAGCAGCCGCGTCGCCGTTGGTGTGGCGTGGGATGCTGGTCGGTCCACGAGCATCAAGTGGCGGTATCCGGTGGTGCGCATGGCCTCGAACGGCGCCGGCCCGACGTCCCGTCCGCCAGCCAGCGCTCTGAGTTGGTCCGCCAGGGACTGCTGGTCGGGACTCCAGGGTCCCCCCGATGCGGGAGCATAACCCTGGACCGACTCCATCAGCGTGCGGCGGTGCCAGGGCTGAAGCGACATTCCCGCCATGTGCTCTCCTCGGTGCAGGTCGACCATGGGCCCGTCCCCTTGCTCGGCCAGCCAGCTGGCCGCGGCCACGCCGGGCGGCTCTGTCGGTTGGTCCCACGTCGTGACGCGGGTGACCGTGTCGATCCCGGCCAAGGCCACTCCCCAGAGGGCCACCAGCCCCACCGTGTGAAGCCAACGCCGCCGGTCTCGGGAGTGGGAGTGCAGCAGCAGAGCGGTGCCCACCGCCAGGGCTCCGAGCCCGATGGGGGCTGCACGGACGGGATGGTGCATGCGCTCCAGCCACGGCAGCAGAGCCATCAGCCAGCTGAGGGGTGTGGGGAGCGCTCGGCCCTCGGGCAGCCAGAACAGGTAGGGGCCCAGAGCCAATCCCAGGCCCAACAGGCCGGCCACGGCCCACGGGCGGGCACCCCGATGAAACAGCGCAACGCCTGCCATCGGCAAGACCAGTGGCAGCAGTCGGAAGCGCTCCGGCACCGACGTCAAGCCCAGGAGACCGGCAGCTGGCAGCGACGTATAGCCAGCGGGCGGTGGTGCCCCGGACATGGCCGTGAAGTCCGAAGCCATGCTGGCCAGCCAGGGTATCGCGGGCAGCAGCGAGGCGAGTGCGAGGACACCCAGCAGCGATCCGCGTCGTCGCCATGGGATGGGGGTGAGCAGCAGGGCGGTGGCGGCGACCACCCCCGTCGCCAGCCCGTGGAAGGGGTAGGCCACGGCCTGGATGGTCACCAGCACCCCGGCGCTGCCGGCCAGCAGCCAGCTCTTTCTGCCGCGCGATCGCAGGGATCCCGCGACCAAGGCGATGGCCAGCAGGCCCGGCCAGAAGAGGAAGCTGGCCATGCGGCCCCAGCTGAGCTCGTGGAGGAAGGTGGGGCTCATCGCCAGCACCAAAGCCCCTGTAGCCGCGGCGGATCGCGACGCTCCGGCGAGCCTGGCGGCCAGGACCGCGGCCAGGACCGACAGGACCACGAAGGTGATCGCCATGCCGTTCCACGTCTGCCACCAGCCGTCGAGGTGGAAGAAGGGTGTCGCCAGCCAGGCGTCCACACGGTTTGGGAAGAGCTGGTCCAAGGCGCCGCCGCCGCTGGGCCAGCCTGTCGCGTCGAGCCACTCCACGCCGTGTCGGGAGCGCTCTGAGTGGCGCCACCAGCACCAGAAGTTGCCCACGAAGTCGCCGTTGGACCACGGGTCCGCGGCGCCCCAGAGACCGCGTCCCAGGCTGGCCAGGGGCTGGCGGAGTGCCCAGCCCAGGATGGCGAGGGGCGCCAGGAAGCAGGCCAACTCCACCAGCACCGCCAGAAATCTGGCGGGAGGCTGGGCGGCAGCGCGAGATCCAAACAGGCTCAAGGCGGGAAGCTCCGGGACCGACCTTGGTGTTAACCTTTGCACCCCTTGGACCGGCAGGACGAGCACCGCCTCCAGCACCGAGAGTCCCAATGCGCTTCCCCTTCCCCATACCTGCTGCCGGTCTCCTCTTCCTGCTGGGAGCGGCCGTCGTGGTGGCCGCTCCTCCTCCTCCGCCCCCTGCCGACACCGGCGACAGCGCGATGGATGACAGCGGCCTGGACGACAGCGGTGATACCGGCGACTCCGGCGTTGTCGAAGAAACCGACCAACCGGAAGATACCGGCCAGGACACCGGCGATTCAATCGGTGACAGCGACACCGGTCCCGACACCGGCCACACCGGCCACACCGGCGAGACCGGGGACACCGAGCCCGAGGTCGAGGACACGTCTGTCTACGTGGGCGCTGCAGGCCTGGCGGGCGAAACCGGTGGCTGTGGCTGCGCTTCGGCCCCAGCCGCGAACGCGGCGCTCGGCGCCGGCCTCTGGCTGCTGGGCCTGGCCGTGATCAGGCGGCGCAGCGACTGACGGGTTCTCGCTTACTGGCTGTCCGACCTCAGGCGCCAGTCCAACATCAGGCACTGGGTGAGAGGGGGCAGCTCGCCCAGGGTGGCGGCGGCCTTTTCCTTGTCGACCTTGGGGTCCACGGCGGCTTGGCACGGGATGACCACCGAGCGGGCGATGACCAGTGCGGTCTGCTGCAGCACCCACTCGCCCTTGGGGCCCAAGCCTGCGGTGACGGTGCTGACGGGGAACTGTGAGAAGTCGGCGCCACCCATGCCCGAGCTGCGGTAGTCCACTTCGGGCAGGTCGGCGGAGAAGAGCTTGGCCATGCGGGCGCCCGTGGCGTGGTTGGACGCCTCGGGCAGCGGGACGGAGTCGGCCTCTGCGCCCAGGTGGCGCACCATCTTGTTGACCACCTTGTTGGTCCGGGTGCGGTTGTCGTCGCCGATGATGTGGAGGCAGCCGCCCTGGCCGCGGGTGAGCTCGGCTGGCTTGGTGTCGAAGGTCTCGGGAAACTCGGACTGGCCGGCCTGCTCGAGGCTGACGCGCAGGGCTTGCTCGTGCAGCTGCTTGTCGTTCATGTACGACGACATCTTTCCGGCGGCGACGTAGGCGTCGAGCTGCGGCTCGAGGCCGAGATGCAGGGCCTGGCGGTAGGTGAGGCGCGCGATGCCGCGGGTGCAGGCGTCTTCGGTCAGGGAGTCGTAGGTCTTGTTCCACTCGCTGGCGTGGCGGGAGGGATCGGCGGCGATGTAGGGCAGCACCTTGACGATCTCCGAGTCGAGATCTTCCTCCGCCAGCAAGCGCTCTCGCCAGTCCGCGAACTCGCTGGCCTTGCCGCCGCGGGACTCGATGAGCCAGGTGTATTGCTTGGTCTGGGTGAGAATGATCTTGGCCTGTTCCCAGACCGCGTCGCGGAGCTTGGTGTCTTCTTCCATGGCCGCACCCACGCCGCCCGGTTCGCGTAGCACCTCGGCCACCAGCTCTGGGAAGGACCACGAGGTGTCCTCTCCGCGGCCATCGGCGAAGCCCAGGGTTTTTTCGCAGCTCTCCAGCTTTACGGACTCGGACTCGAGCAGCTTGGCGGTCTGCTTGCCCTTGCAGGTCATGCCGCCTGCCCAGACGTAGCCCGCCAGCATGGTGGCCCCGAGGAAGATGTAGCGGGGCTGGAAGATGGCGCCGGACTTGACGAAGGTCCAGGCGCGCTGGACGAACTGGCCGGGGCCGGTGACCAGGATCCGGGTGAAGGCCTGGCGCTTGGCCTCGGCGCCCATGGCGTCGCCGGTGAGGCGCTTGTCTCGGATGCTGGGCTTCTTGTCCCGCGCGTCCTTGACCTCCTGGGGCAGCTCGGACAGCTCGATCACGAAGCGTGGACCGCTCTCGGTGACCAGCGCGAAGCTGTCCCCTGCGCGGACGGCGGTGGGCGTGTCGATCTGCGCCGGATTGCGCGCGTTCCCCTTCCACAGGAACACGGCGGCGGTGCGCTCGGCTGGCGCCAGGATCATGGACTTGTCCGCCTGGCGCATCACCCGCACGTGGATGGGCAGCACGCCCAGGCTCTGCGGCAAGGTGATATCGCAGCGGGATCCATCGGATCCCAGCACGACCTCGATGCCTTCGAAGAACCCGAAGCGCGTGCCTCCGAACTCGGGGGTCAGGCTAAGGTACAGGACCAGCTCTTCCGCCATGGCTCACTCCCTGGGTTACCCGGATTCCTTAGCAGATCCATAGGCCGCGTGGGCAGGGGGAGCATGATACCCCATTGAAGTTGGCCTGATATGATCCCGCCTCCATCCTCCCGGCGCATGTGCAGATGAACATCTTTCTGGTGCCCTATACGTCGATGCGCCACCTCGTGGTCGGTCTGTACTGTGCTGGTGCCGGCCTGCTGGCGTGGTGGTTCTTGTTGCTCTACATCACGGCAGTGGGACCCGGGTGGGGGCCAGGGTCCGACGGCGCGTTCTACCTGGCCGTCGTGGGCTCGGCCGTGGCGGGCGCCTCCGTGCTGGCGGAGCACTCCTTGCGCCGCAGTCCCCTCTGGAAGCGCGTGGCCTTCGGGGGGGGCGCGTTGGCGGTCTCCTTCGTCCTCGCCTTGGTCGCCTACTGGTTCTGGACCTCCATCCTCGCTCCTCTGCTCATCGGCCCCACCGTGCGCTTGGGCATGGAGAGCCTGGGCATGTTCCGGGCCGGGCTGGCCGCCGATGCCCCCTCGGAACAGGTTCGCGCTCTCGTGGAATCGGTAGACCCAGACCTCGCGGACCCCAGCCTGGTGTCGCTGCGCTACCGCCTCGGGGCCTTCGTGTCCGTTGGCATGGGCACCGCCATCGGGCCGCTGGCCGCCCGCAAGGCGCGTGGCTTCCTCTACCATCTCCTCGCGGGTCTGCTGGCCGGGTTGTTCGCCGCGTCCTGCTGGCACGTCTTCAACTCGGTGATCACCTCCGACCTCTACTGGGCCGGCGCCGCGGCCGCCTTCGCGTGGGGCCTGGCCTTTGGCATGTTCGCATGGCCACTGCCAGACAACCTCTTCGCCGGCTGGCTGCGCGTCCTCTCCTACGACCGGTTTGCCCGCCGCATCCCCATCGACGCTCCGGATGGCGAGCCCAAGGAACGTTTCGTGGGTCACTTCCCCCGCGGCCTCGACCTGTATCTACCTGGCGAGACGGGCGTCATGGAGATGCACGTGTCCGTCGCCGTGGACTCGCAGCATCGTTACTTCGCCCGCGGGTTGAGCCTGGCCTCCACCGTCGTGCGCCGCTTTCTCGAGAAGGTCAACCTGCGCTACGATCCCTCCCGACCCGCTCCACTCGAGACTCGCCTGTCCTCGGGCGATCGCATCGTCATGGGCGAGGGCGAGCACGCCGCGGAGCTCGAGTTTCTCATGCTTCCCAGGGAGGAAAGATGACCGTGCGGTCCTTCCTC
>PVBE012067808.1_pt1 | contig 12650 bp, 13 predicted proteins | sample 1631181 | NCBI WGS metagenome assembly PVBE01 (sample SAMN08397723, study PRJNA350692) | Marine metagenome, whole genome shotgun sequencing project. | isolation source: water | place: Pacific Ocean | collected 2012-04 | reverse complement strand
TCGTTTGGAGTGTTTACTGCTAACATTGTGCTGTCTCCAAAATTTAAAGATCCACAATCCAAAGAACAAATTTCAGGTAGACATTGTTCAGCATTAGCGATTCTTTCCATTATGTTTGTCATATCTGTGTTAGGACCAACATCAAGCGGATTTTTTCCTGACCCCATTTCTAAATCTCCGCCCATTCCTGTTGTTAAATTCAACACAATATCAGTTCCACTTGAACGGACACGATCAACTACCTCTTTATATAGTTCGATTCTTCTACTTGGTCTTCCATCAGGTTCTCTGACATGTATATGAGCGATAGCAGCGCCAGCCTTTGCTGCTTCAATAGCGGCTTTTGCAATTTGATCGGGAGTTTTTGGTAAATCAGGATGCCTTTTTGCAGCATCACCTGAACCTGTAACCGCACAGGATACGAATACTTTCCTATTCATAAATTTCTACTTTCCATTCTTCAGAATCGTAGCAATAACAACGATTCCCGTCCACTCAAAAGTTATCCAAAGTTTAATTTCATTTTACCATACACTTACCATTAAACCCGATCAATTTCCCGATAGGAGTATTGCATCACAAGTAATTATTTGTGATGATTAGTAAAATATGGATATCGTAACAGCTATAAAAATTTGTTTTCAAAAATATTTTGTATTTCGTGGAAGAGCAATTCGGTCTGAATATTGGTACTTTCATTTATTTTGGACAGTTTTTTGGATTCTTGCACATGTATCTCAAGAAGTTCCTAACATAGTTTATATCAGCTTAGGTATTTGTGCACTTTCATTAATTCCCTATGTAGCGGTTTCGGCCAGAAGAATGCATGATTTAGACAGGTCAGGTTGGAGCTTATTGTTAGTCTTAATACCTTTTATCGGTGGTATTATAATTTTGGTTATGTTTATGCAGCCTGGAACAAAAGGGAAAAATAAATTTGGAAAGAATCCATTAAAATCTATTAAATGATGAGAAAAAATGAACTTATTTTTACTTTCGGTCACTATTTTGCCTCCTGTCTTAATAGTAATAATTTTTGCAGTATCAGATAAGTTTAAAGAACCCAATAAGGAAATATTTTTAGTTTTTATCTCTGGAATTTTAATTACCATTCCCGCTTACATTGCTAATACTTTTTTACACGATCTATACTTAAACTATTCTTTTATAGGCAAAGGCTTAGCTGCATCTTTTTTATCTGCAGCAGCAGTAGAGGAGGGTTTAAAATTTCTAGTACTTTATCTTGTTGTCTATAGATTGCGCGAATTTAATGAACCGATGGATGCAATCGTTTATGGTGTTTGTGCATCTTTAGGCTTTGCAACATTAGAGAATATTTTTTATATTTTCTATTCTGACTTTGGTATTGAACCAATTTATTTATCAATTCTGAGAGGTTTTACGACTATTCCTGCCCATGCTATTTTTGGGGTAATGATGGGTTATTTCTTTATGAGGTATGCCTTTATTCATAAATCGAAAAGTTTATTTCTTAGTTTCTTAATTCCTTATTTGTTACATGGTTTTTATAATTATTTTATCGGTATTAATTATTTTGTGATTAGTTTAGCATTAATAATTGTTTCATGGTTTATAGGCATAAAGTTATTTTTAAGACTTAGACAAGAGCAAAGGTTGAAAAGAAGAGAGTATGAGAGAAAAATTTAAAATCCTTATTAATTTATTTGCTTTAGTTTTTGTTATTTTTTATCCAATAAAATCTAATGCAGCTTCGGTACAATGTGATTTATTTGTTAAAACGTTATTAAATAATCCTGATCGTGGTTATGAATCACTAATAGGCGATGTTGTTATAAACGATTTTGGATTTGCTCTACAATATGACTGGGATTCCAAAAAAAATAAAACTTATTATAGAAAAGATAAAAGTGGAAATTTTATTGTTGGCAAAGTGCATAGTTTATCATTAGGAAAAGAATTAAAATCTTCAAATTCAATAATTAAAATAAATGATAAAAAATTTACCTATAGTGAAGAACAAAAAGAATTATTATTAAAAAGTAATAAGATCAAAGTTGAATTTTTTGACAAAGAAAAGGGAAATTTTATTTTAGAATTAGAACGGAAAGAAAAATATGTCCACGATGTATTAATAAATATTGAGGACATTTCAATAAATTCTATTAATCAAAAACAAGCTGTTTATGAAGGTCGTTTTAAGTATGATTTTTCAAAACTATATAGCAAAACTGCTTATGGAAATCTCTATAACATAGCAGATGGCACAATTATTTTTGATGATAATGGCGCTTGGAATATTGATGTTTGTATTTTTACTGAAGAGGAATTTAAAAATTCTAGAATATTAGATCCTGGTTTTCAAATGGACCTATTAAATATCACTTCAAAGGATAATGATTTGTTTAATGTTCATTACAAAATAACTCCTTATGCTAAAAAATATAGTCCTGATAATATAGATGCTTTGTATATACAAAAAAAAATCGAAGGAATTTTTGGTTTTAGAAATAACTTTAATCTTCGCACCTTTCCTTTTGATAAACAAAAACTTTCATTTAGCATCGTTGATGGGAGATATAATTTGGATCAAAGAAATATTTTTATCTCCGAGCGCACACATTTGTTTTTGAATGAATTTATCCAAAAAGATGACATACCTGGTTGGAATATGACAGGATATGAATTGAATCCTTTTCAGTATCAGACCGCATTTCATATGAAAAAGAATTTTTCTGACGGACTGAAATTAGACATTTTAATTGAGAGAAAGCATGGTTATTACATTTTTAAGGTTATTTTACCTATTATTTTAATTTTGATGGTGTGCTGGTCTGTTGTTTGGATCCATCCAAGAGAACTCGAATCTAGATTAACCATTACCATTGTTTGTCTTTTGTCTTTGATAGCTTACAACTTTGTTATCGACGCAGAACTACCAAAACTGGAATATTTAACTGTTTTAGATTGGATCATTTTAGTCTCATACATATATTCTGCAATTCCTAATTTTTTAACTATTGCTTCCTTTAGATTCATTAAAACCAATGAGCAATTAAGCATGAAATTAGAAAGTTATGGAAAAAGATATGGCCCAACCTCGTATGTGGCTATTATCATTTTTATAATTTTTCTTAATGCAAATTTAAACCCTGAAAATATTGGTGCATCGATAGCGTGGATGGCAGGAAGATAAAAGATAGTGTGCTAGGTAAATAGTTTATCTGTTCTTTATCATATTTCTAAAAAGAAATAGCAAAAATAACAGAGCCAGAATTTGTGTTAATATACTAATTAAAATGAATATATTTTTTCTACTCGATACATGTCTTTGTTTTTCGAATGTTGCCATTAAAACGCCCTCAAGTTCTACAATTAATTTGTCAAAATATTTATAGTAAAAATCATCCACATGCCTAATATCTTTATAAAATTTTTCGAGACATAGAATTGTGTATCTATTTAAATCAATCCACTGTTTGTGCTCGAGTTTATTGACTAAATTTTTATGACCTTTGCTTTCACCAGATAAGATATCCGCGTTGTAATATAAGTCATCATTCTTGAAAAAAAATTCATCAGTATTGGATTCAAAAACTTTATCAAAATAAAAAAGATCAAACCATTTTGAATTTTTATCAACTTTTTTTTCGATATCTTTTTTAATAGAATCATCCAACCACAATATTATCTGCTGGAATTCATTTCTAATTGATTGAACAGCAAGAAGAACCCCCCTGTAATCACCAATGAGGTTTAATTTTAAATCTCGTTTATAATTTAATTTTCTTTTTTTAAAAAATTCGCCATACTTTTTATCATTTTCTGTCAAGATTAAAGTCTTTATCCAAATATGTCTTTTAATCAGATGGGAATCAATAATAACTTGGCCTCTCAAAGCCACCATACTTATCGAATCATTTGTTGAATTCAAATGTTCTAATTGTGTTTTTGTATTTTTATATTTGATATTTAAATCTCTTAAATTGTCTTCATTTCTTATTACAAGCTGGTCTGTAAAAAAAGATATTAAAGTAAATATTCCTATAACAATTATTAGAAAAAGATTAATGTCGGAAAGTTTTCCCCTTCTCATTTTTTAACCTTGCCTTTAATTTTATGGGATAATGCTACAGAAGATACTTCAAAAAATTGAATTATAATAAATATTATTAGCTGAAGAATAAAAGCAGAAAATATCATATTTTTTTCTAAGTTTGATAATTTAGCAATTTCATCATTTAGTATATTAATATCATCCGCATACCATTTCGCATACGCTCTCATCACATCTTCAATCATCAAAAAATATCTTTTAAAAAAAAAATCTAAATTCCACATATGCGCATACCTGTCAAAAACCGTTCCTTCTTCTAAAGAATTGTGTTCGTCATTTTTAATCTCATCTAATAGATTGAGGTATGAAGTATGAAATAACAATTTATTATATTGCAGTTCTTCTTCAGTAGAAAAAGGGTTTTTTATGTATTTATAAAACTCATTTATCAAATCTTTATATTCTTTATTTGTTTCCTCCCCAAAAACTGGATCACCTGTGTCGGTATATAAAGATTCAGTTACAAAATCATTTAAAACTTCTATTTCTTTAAGAATTTTCAGATCGGTTAAATTATATACCGCCGGCAAATACAGATCCCATTTTGAAATTATTTTATTTCCCAAGTCATTGGTTTTTATAAATTTAAACAATTGTTCATCGTTCTCCATCTTTGATGTATCCATTTCTCCTATAACTAAAAACGTTGGAATTTTTTCTGAATATTTTTCCATGTTCATTTTTTCTTCTTGAAGCTCTATTAGATCAAACTCTAGATTAGTAATTTTACCTTCAATAACGAGAGAAATGATTGCTGCTGTTGCGGCAAATATAGATAGAAAAATACCTATATTGATAGCTACTAAACTTTTTTTAATGTTTTTAGATAAAATTAAATAACTTCTTAATGCAGTGAGTCTTAAAATTCTCATTTAACTCTTGGGAATATCTTGAACCTTATCCCAAGTTCCATCTTGGTCTGTATCAACTGCTCTGGCGTCCCATTTATCCCACCACTCCTCATTTGTAATTCCTTCTATTGGGTATGGGATATCATCGCGATCAATCCATTTTTCATCAGGGCGGCCATCTAAGTCATTATCTAATAGTGCAATTTCACTTGAGTTATTTTCATTACTATCTATTTCTATAAATTCTATAAAACCATCTTCGTCGTAATCTGAATAAATGGTATCACCGTTTCCATTATTATCAGAATCAACAATCCAAGTATCAATTTTTCCATTTCCATTCCAATCTTCAGACCTGAGATTACGATATTTTTGTGCTAACATTTTTTCCGTTAAAGGTTCAACAGTTGCAGTTGTTTTAGTTCCAGGTTGTTCTTTATTTTTTATTAGCTCTTGACCATGTTTAACTGCTATTGCAAAATTCATATTACTGGTTTCACCAAAACCCATATTATTAATGCCAATCATATGACCTTTTTCGTTAAATAAAGGTCCACCCGAACTACCTCCTACTATATCTGCTGTGTGGCGAATTACTGATGCTTTCTGATCAAATTCTTCTCCTTCTTTAGGAAGGAGTCCATAATTCCATTCATAATTTGGTATTTTTCCACGGACACTTCCTGGAGTTATGTCCCAGCCAAAACCCATGGGGTGACCAATTGCAAAAATCTTTTCGCCCGACTGCACTTCATCATTAATACCCAGTGGGATTGGGGTTATTCTTTTTGAAATACCAGTGACTTGGATCAGAGCAAGATCAGTTTTTTTATTTTTTGCAACTACTCTTGCTAGAAACTTTTCTGCATCGGTCAACTTATCTATTGCTAATCCTTCTTTTGAAGGATCTTTTGGAAGAGGGTAAACGTAAACCTGATTTGCATTTTCAATGACATGCCAATTAGTTATGATTAATCCATTATTGTCTATAATCGATCCTGTACCAAAACTACCAGGTATTATTTCATCACCCTCAATAAAGTTGGTTGGGTTAGTAATCCAGACCACGCTACCTTTCCATTTTGCAAAGATAGTTGTTGCATTTTGTTCTCTAAATGCAGCTTTAGTCATTTTTTTTATTTTTTTTATAAATTTATTTTTTGATTTCTTTTCATCAAATGTTTTTTCATAATTGTATAATGTTAGATATTCATCATAAAAATTTTTAAAATCTTCTGTATTCAACATTCCCTCGCCTGGATCTGAAACACTTTCGGTGATTTCAAATTTTTTAAGTATTGCGCCAGTTCTTAAAATTGATCCATCGTTAATGTTATCAACCATTAATGGCGTGGTTGTTTGAAAGATGTTATATAATACAAAAGCAAACACAGCCGCAATCCCAGCATATGCAATTTTAGGAATTTTAAAAAAGATAAAAGATTTTTTACCATCGCTTGATCTTTCTCTTTCTTTATTAATTATTTTTAATTTCTTTTGTAATGAGCTTGGCAATGGTTGTGATTTAATTTCCTTACCTAAATTAAGTAACATTTCACCCGTAGCTTGGTAGTCTTTCAGTAATTTTTGAAGCTGGGGGTCACTTGCAATGGCTTTTTTTACTGTTTCTTTTTCATCCTCAGGTAAAGTTCCATCTGCATACTGCATTATTTTAGTTTCATCAATCATGCGCTCATTAATCCTTTTAATTCTTTACGGCAATTTGAGAGTCTGCTCAAAACTGTTCCTAAACTGTTAACATTTGTAATCTCTTGCATTTCTTGCATGGACATTCCGTCTGCAGCCAGCATTAAAATTTCCTGACATTTTTCTCCCATTTTTTTAATAACTTCAAAAACTTTTTTACATTCTAAACTAATTTCCATTTTTTCATCCATATCTATTCCTATTTCTTCCTGATCGGTTAAAGCAGTTAAATTTTTATTCTTTCTAATGAAATCAATATGTAAACCTTTCATTTTTAAAACTGCTAAAGCTATTGGATTAGGATGATTTTTATATTTGTTTTTGTTTTTCAAGAGGTACTCCACAGATTCGTTGACCAGTTCGTCCGGATCGCAGTTTTCTCGGGCTATTCCTCGGGCTATTAATCTTAACCTTTTTATAAAATTCTCGTCTATTTTTTCTAACATAAGAATTTCCTCTTTCTAATCTTATATAATCTAGTTTTAATAGAACAGGGTCATTTATCATCATCATTTTCCTTATTATTGAGTTTTTTTTCACCTTTTTCTATTAATTTTTTTTTCCCTTCTTCTATTAATTTTTTTATTTCATCTTCATTTTCCAAAAGATTTGTTGGAATTCCATCACCAACTTTTTTTGTAAACGATAGCAATAACTCTTTAAGATCCTGCTGCATATCCATAACTGCGTTTTCTTTTTTTGCTTGGTTTTTTTCAAAGAATTTTTTATCTTTTCCAACTAAATATTCTACTCTTTTCATGCTGCTATAAATGCTTCTAATAGGTAATTGAAAACCTGGACCAGTCATATGATCCCACAATCTTTTCATTTCTTTTGGAACGTCGACATTTTCTTTTTTGTTTATGTGGATATTCAAAATTTTTTCTCTAATAAATTTAATTGCGGTATGAATAATTTCATAATTCATTGGTATAATTAAAATTCTATTTCCATGTCTTTCATCTATTCCGGTATTTTTTCCAAAAGTTTTGGGAAGAACACGAGTTACAATTACCCCATAACCAATATTTTTTTCTTTCATGTCTTTTAATAACTTATCAACCCAATCTTCCTTGAAATTTTTATGGTCCTTGCTTTCAAAGTATATCTTTGCACAATCTTTCTCAGATTGATTGTTGATACTTAAAATACAATCCCCACCTTTAACTCCTTTGTTAACTGCTTCAACACGATCTTGGGGAAATTTTCTTCTAAGAAAATCTTCCAGCAATTCCTCTTGAATTTCTCCTTGCACCTCAACAGATTTTTGTTTCAATTGTTTTTCCATTTCTTCAACCTTTTTTTGCTGTCTTTTTTTAAGGATTTCCAATTCTTTATCCTTTCTTTCCAAATCCATTTGATGTTTAGATGATATTTGTGTTTTTTCTTTTTCTAGTTTTTTTGTGTATTCTTCTTCAATTTTTTTCTTTTCATTTTCAGCCTTTGATAATCTATTATTAAGATTGCTTAATTTTGTTTTATTATCTTTTTCTAATTTTTTAGATATTTCACTAGATAAAAGCATTTTTTCTTTTTCTAGTTTTTTATTGTAATCCTCTCGAACTTTTTTCTTTTCACTTTCAACTTTGTTATTAAGTTCTTTAATTCTTTTTTCGGTGTTTTTTTCATGTTCCTCTATATGATTTTTTAGAAAATCATCTGCAGAAAATGATTTTGTGCAGTGCGGACATGTTATTCTAAAACTATTTTTAATATTCATACCTATATAACGTTTGAATTTGAGTTTTATTCAAAAAAAAACGCCCCTATAAAAGGGGCGTTTTTTATGATTGTTATTCTTTTAATTTATCTGCATTGGCCAAGCGAGTTGCACCAATAATATCGACCATACTTTTCTTCCCAATAAGCTTGTGAAGTACTTACTATCGAAGTACTTAGCACCACTGCTAAAAGTACACTTGCTATCATTTTTCTCATTTTGTCTCCTTTTTCATTGTTTATATTTAATTAACGTTTCAATTTAGATTTTATTCAAAAAAAACGCCCCAGATGAGGAGCGCTTTTTATTATTTAAGAAATGAATATTGATATGTGAGTTAACATAATAATCAAGAATATTCCTAGAAGTGCTAAATTTAATCTACTCATTTTATTTCCTTTCATTAAATAAACGTTTGGATTTGAGTGTTATTCATTTTTTCATTTATTATTCTTCCGCACTAATTTAATGCTCGCCCTTTGTTTCTTGATATAGTTTTCTTTTTTCCCTGCATTTATTTTGCGTAGGGCTTCATCTATACAATCGAAACGGGTAGATAAATAAAATCGATCGTGATGAGTGATATATGTGCTTTTCCTTGGCTGTAATACCATAACTTCCAATCTATTTAGGAATTCTTGATCTACCATATTCAAAACGTCTCTTTTCTCAGAAAAAGTTAAGTGAGAAATTTTTTTGAATATATCTTTTCTATATTTTCTACAGATTCTATTTTCCGTTAACCACAAATCAAATATTTTCTTGATCCAAAACTTGTCTTTCATTAACTATTTAACGTTTGGATTTGAGTTTTATTCAAAAATATTAGTAGTATTTTTTTTTAATTTCATTAAAGAATTTTGCACGCAATTCATTTTGTTTGTGTTCAAATGCAAATTGTTCAATACTTTTTGTTGTTCATATATCTGAGGGAGCTTCTTAGCCTGATCAGCACACATCCTTATAAAAACCAACTCGGATAGAATTGACTTACTAAGAAACTCCTCAATTTAACTAACGTTTCAATTTAGATTTTATTCAATATATTTTCATTAATTACATTGATAAAATATTATTAGTTATGGCACGATTATCATTATTTCGATTTAGGTTTTCTTTAGTTGCTTTATCTAAAATTAGTACAAGGAGATTATTAACAATTATAAATTTAGGAATTTTTTTTTCAATATTTGCGGTTTCAGCTGCCATTATATCGATTTACTTTGAAAACAAAATTGACAAATTGGAAAGCAAAATTATCAAAGAAGAAACGCACTATATTGTTTATAACAACTGGTTAAATAGGATACCAAAAATAATTAATGAGATTAACACCGTTTTAGATCAAAAAGAACAAATTGAAAATTATACTCCACTTTTAAAACCTTTAGTTAAAGATGATAGCTGGATTCTTTATGGAAATAGGCAAGATTATTTTAGTCATTATTATTATCTGAGAGATTTAATAGAAATGAATTTTCTTGTAATTAATTTATCTTTGTCCGACGCAGTGTTAGTTTCAAATTCCCAATATGATATTCAAACTATAATTGAAAATAGGTCAGAAAAAAATTTGCAAATAAGAAAACTCGATAAAATATTTTACAAGCGAATATCTTATCAAAGAAAATACCGTCCCTTGGCTAAATCATATAAAATTACTTTTGAAAAATATTATTTAGAATATGCTAAATTCATTATTGAATTAAAATCATTAATGCTTTTTCAAAAAAAATATTTTCTTAACTTTGCACTACCGTATTTTTCTGTAAAGAAATCAGATTTTCAAAAATCTATTATTATATTACAGGATGAAATTAAAGAACTATCTAAATTAGAGTCCAGATTTATTTTATTTGCTTTCTTTATCCAATTCTTAATTTTCGTATTAGTGCAGTTTTTTGAAATTACATTAGAACAACAGAATACATTCAAAAGGAAAAAGAAATGAGAAGAGCACCGTTTATAAGCAGACCTATTATTCTGTTTTTAATCCTTTCAGGAATCTTTAATCTTCTTTCATATAGCTTGGACCAAATGGTGGTTCAGCAAGAGGACAATATCAGAGAAATTACAAGAGAAGTTAATTTAAAAAAAACCGAATTAGATTCTTTGAGAGGCTCTTTAAATACACTTGAAGACTTATTATATTCTACAGCCAGATATAGTTCTAATTTTCAAAATAAATTAGATAATGTCAATCATATGGTACAAGTTTTTAATCCTGCTGAAAAAATAAGTGATAAAACTTTAGTTAAGATATACACCAAGGAAGAAATTGTCGAGTTAAGTAAAATTTATCAAAAAGATTATCACGACTTGATAGTTGAAATAAACGCAAGATTAGATGAAACGTTAAATAATTTTAGTTATTCTTATTCTTCAGGTATAGCTTATGAATTAGTAAAAGACAGCATTCAATTTCGCAGATCATTTGATTTTAAAAAGATATCTACAGATATATTGAAAAATTATAATTTTGACAAAGTCGAGACAGATGAAACTTATGATGAAAATTATCTAATTTATTCAAAAATTTATAAAAAAATACAACAATTGGATATAGCATATATTGAAATGTTTTCACTTTCTAATAACATAATTCAACCTCGCTATATAATGCTTTTTTCAAATTACTTTGAAACATTAGATGAATATTCTTCTTCGCTCTCTAAAAAAAACTATTATATTTTGTTTAGTATTCTTTCGCAAATATTAGGAATTACCTTTTTTTTACTGCTGTTTAGATCAATTTTAATAACTAGAGAAAAAAAATGATGAAAATAATAATATTTATTATATATTTTGTATTTTTTAATCTAAGTACTACCCAAAGCATTGCTTATGTAGATAAACTAACTGATAAGCAAAAAAACTTAATAGGTTTGTATGATGATTGCGACGACGAAAGAGAAGATAAATATTTTTTTTCTCTTAAATTTCGTTTAACGAATGTTCCTGATAAGCCAGAAAGATACCAGTGTGAATTAAAATATGCAGAATTAATTTATAAATCTTTTGATTCAGTTCAAGAAAAAGATCAATATCACGATTATCATTATTATCGTTTTGTAATTGGAGACTCGTTACTTCGTAGCAAAGATAAAAATCAGATTCTTAAAGGATTAAAACACCTTGAAAACATGTTTGATGATCCTGTTTATGAGAAAAATATTTTATTATACGACGACGGGCAAAACATAAATTATTTTAAAATTGCGGCAGCAACACAAATTGGATGGAATTACAACATCGAAATCGATTTGTATGATAAGAAAAAAGCCTTAAGGTACATGCAGTACTGCGCAAACAATAAAAATAAAGAAGATTCATACTTCAGTGTCTATGTAGAATATTGCCTGAACAATTTGGGATCTATGCATGATCAGAAAAAGGATTATAAAAAAGCGTATGAACTTTATAAAAAATCAGCATATATGGGAAATCATTTTGCGAATTCAAATTTAGCTAAATTTTATTTATTTGGATTGGGTGGAATTGAAAAAAGTTATGAAAAGGCGATAAGGTATTACAAACTTGCAAGAATAACCGATCTAGGTGATGAACAGTTTATTGATTTATTAATTCTTTACGACAAAGGAAGACTTCCAAAAAATATTACTGAATACATGGGGTGGCTTGAGGAATTTATTATACAAGGAAAAGATGGTCATGGATTTCAACAGCTTGCATGGCTAGCCAGCGATAATCAATCTAATATTAACAGTAAAATTGATTCTTATAAATGGCATTATCTGGCTTCAAAATATTCACCTGATGAAAACGATAAAGAAAGATCTCCACAGGAAATGCATATTTTAGAAAAAGAAGTGCTCAATGAACAACAAATTAAAGAAGCTGTACTGGAAGCAGAAAAATGGATTAAAAAAAATTGGAAAAATTAGAGCAGTACACTTTGGTAACCCAATGGTAAAATGCTTTACCAATAACTTTACCAATAAATCTCTTAACAACAGGGTTACAAGGCTTAACATCAAGTATCTGAGATTGTATTTTAGATAAAGTAGATTTTAAAAAATCCTTATTTTATTATCTAATTTGATATTTTATTTTTAGTGAAAATCCGGGTAACAAACGAATACTTTATTATTCATTTTTTTTTGGAGATTATACTATAATAAAAGAACATGATTTTAAAATCAGAAAAAGTGATAAAGGAGTGGACTGATTATAACGGCCACATGAATGTGGCATATTATGTCCATGTTTTTGATATGGCAGCAGACATCATGTTAGACAATTTTAGAATGGGTGG